>MDTD01116091.1_pt1 | contig 39863 bp, 38 predicted proteins | sample 811221 | NCBI WGS metagenome assembly MDTD01 (sample SAMN05326646, study PRJNA326480) | marine metagenome | isolation source: seawater | place: Pacific Ocean: South West | collected 2011
ATATGGGCCCCGACCAGATCGCCGATGCCGCGCGCGGGATCGCCGCCCGCCACGGCGCCCGCTTCCGCCTGGTGCGCGGCGATGCCCTGCTGGCGGAGAACTATCCGATGATCCATGCCGTCGGCCGGGCCAGCGCGCGGCCGCCGCTGCTGGCCGACCTGCGCTGGGGGCCGGAGGATGCGCCGCGGCTCGGCATCGTGGGCAAGGGCGTGGTCTTCGACACCGGCGGGCTGGACCTGAAGCCGGCCGCCGGCATGGCCCTGATGAAAAAGGATATGGGCGGTGCCGCCCATGCCCTGGCGCTGGCCGGCATGGTGATGGATGCCGGGCTGAACGTCCGCCTGCGCCTGCTGCTGCCCTGCGTGGAGAATGCGGTCTCCGGCAGTGCCTTCCGGCCCGGCGACGTCCTGGCCTCGCGCCGGGGCCTGAGCGTGGAGATCGGCAATACCGACGCGGAGGGCCGGCTGATCCTGGCCGACGCTCTGGCCGATGCCGGCGACGAGGCGCCGGACCTGCTGCTCGACTTCGCCACCCTGACCGGCGCGGCGCGGGTGGCGCTGGGGCCGGAGGTGCCGCCCTTCTTCACCGACGACGACGACCTCGCCGCGACCCTGGCGGCCGCGTCGACGGCCTGCGGCGACCCGCTCTGGCGGCTGCCGCTGCACGCGCCCTACCGCACGATGATCGACAGCACGATCGCCGATATCAACAATGCCGGCGAGGGCGGCTTCGCCGGCGCCGTCACCGCCGCCCTGTTCCTGAAGGAATTCGTCGGCGCGGCGAAATCCTGGGCGCATTTCGACATCTACGCCTGGAACGCCAAGGCGCGGCCCGGCCGGCCGGTGGGCGGCGAGGCGATGGCCCTGCGGGCGGTGTTCAAGGTTCTCGAGGAACGCTACGGCGCGCCCTGAGCGGCGCCCGGCGGAAGCTCAGTAGCCGCGGCCGCGGTCCACAAGGTTCAGCAGCGGCCGGCCCTGCGACAGGCGCGCATAGTTCTCCGCGATCTGGGCGGCGGCGCTCAGCGGCACCGTGTCGGCGGCGTTGTGCGGCGTCACGGTGATGGCGGGGTGGTGCCAGAACGGATGCTCTGGCGGCAGCGGCTCGGTGGCGAAGACGTCCAGGGTGGCGCTGGCGATGCGGCCGCTGTCCAGGGCCGCCAGCAGGTCGGCTTCCACCACATGGCCGCCGCGGCCGGCATTGATCAGGTGCGACCCTTCCGGCAGCAGGGCCATGGTTTCGGCGTTCAGGATGCCCGCGGTGTCCGGGGTCAGCGGCAGCAGGCAGACGCAATAGTCGCAAAGGCCCAGGAATTCGGCCAGTTCGCCGGAGCCGGCGAAGGTCTCCACCCCGTGCAGTTCCTTGTGGGAGCGGCTCCAGCCGATGGTGCGGAAGCCGATCGCGGCCAGTTTCAGGGCCACGTCGGAACCGATCGCCCCCAGGCCCAGCACGCCGACCGTGGTCGAGGGCGTGTCCGGGGTGGCGAAGCCGATCCAGCGACGCTCCGCCTGCGCCGCCTGCAGCTCCGCCAGCCGGCGGTGGATGCGCAGGACATGCAGCAGGACATATTCCGCCATGCCGCCGGCCAGCCGCTCGTCCACCAGGCGCACGACCGGCAGGTCGGCGGGCAGGTCCGGATCGGCCAGCAGCCGGTCGACCCCCGCCCCGGCGGAGGAGACGGCGCGCAGGTCGGGCAGGGCCGCCCAGACCCCTTCCGGCGCGTTCCAGGCGACGGCGAAGGTGATCCCCTCGCCGCGGCCGACATCCGGCCAGATCCGCACGTCGATCTCCGGTGCGACGCGGATCAGGGCGCGCCGCCAGTCCTGGGCATCCATGCCTTCGGTGATCAGCACCAGGGTCATGACGCGGCGCCTCCGTTCGCCGCCGGCGGCCCGTCCCGCGCGACCTTCCGCAGCGCATAGGCGCCGCCCGGCTCCTCCTGCCCGCGCTCGATCCGCAGCGGCGCGAAGGCGGCATGCTCGACCCGGAAGCCGGTGCGGGCCGCGACCGCGCGGATATGCGCGTCCGACTGCCGGTAGCGGCCTGAGGGCATCAGGCGGACGGGTTCGTCGTCGCTCATCTCCACCGTCACCACGAACAGCCCCTCCGGTTCGAGCACCCGCCAGGTGGCGGCGAAGCAGGGCTCGATCTCGCCGATATAGATCAGCACGTCGGTCGACAGGGCCAGGCTGTACTGCCGGTCGCTGCGGTCCAGCACCTCGGCGATCTCGCCCAGCAGCAGCCGGTCATAGACCTTCCGGGCGCGGGCCTGGTCCAGCATCCGGGCCGCCACGTCGATCCCGTCGATCAGGTCGATATGGCGGGCGAAGACCTCGGCGTTCAGGCCGGTGCCGCAGCCCTGGTCGATGATCCGCTGCGGCGGCGCGTCGCTGCCGGCCACCGCATGGAAGGCCGCCAGGGCCATTTCCGGCCCCTGGTATTTCAGCGCCCGCAGCTCGCGCTCGAAGACCGGGGCGGCCTCGTCGAACACCCAGCGCAGATAGTCGTCCGGCGCCCGCGGCAGCATCCCCTCGCCGGACAGGGCATGCACCAGATGGCGGATCGCGTGCAGATGCGGGTTGATCTCCAGGCAACGGCGATAGGCGGCCACCGCCTGCTCGCGCAGCCCGGCGCGGTCGGCGGCCTGGGCATAGGCGACCAGGGTCGGGATGTCGTTCGGCCGCGCCTGCACGGCGGCCTGCGCCTGCGCCAGGGCCTGCGCCAGTTCCGGCGCCAGGCCGGCGGGCGGCTTCGCCCGCAGCGCCAGGGCGGCGGCCTTTCCGGCGCCGGTCCTGCCGGGGCCCCGCCTTCCGGCGGCGCCCTGCAGCCGCGCCTGCATGCGTCTTTCCTTCCGGTTCATGGCGTGGGTGATAGCATGCCGCGGTCGCTTTGTGTCTATCCGGAAGCGAGGGTCGCGGCGGCGCGCGCCAGGCAGCGCTCGAACACCGAGAGATCGCCGTAGAGCCGCTCCGGCGGCACCGTGCCGGTCTCCACCGCGCCGGCGACGCGGCGGATGGGCACGTCGATCATCAGGTTCTCGAACAGGCCGAAATCCTCCACCGCCAGGCCGGTCGTGTCCTCCCGTACCTCCGGCCGTCCCGGCCGCGGCCGCAGCGGGCCGGCATCGGCGACCCGCCGGAAATGGTTCGCTTCGATATTGGCATAGCCGAAGACCGGCAGGCCCAGCGCGCAGGCGAAGCCGATCTCGAAGGCGGTGCCGGGATCCATCACCAGGCCGCGGAACGGGGTCAGGTTGGCGATCACAAGGTCGCTGCCGCGGATCATCCGGACGTTCTTGTCGTAGATCGCCCCGGCCAGCGCATCCGGGCCGCCGGAAGCCGTCACCTCGCCGTCCAGCGGGGCCAGGCCCGCGAAACCGTAGGCGGCGCAGAGCGCCTGCTTGGCACGGGCGATGTCGACGGCATCCGCCAGGAAGACCTCCGGCCCGGCGAGATAGGCTTTCTTCATGTTCACCTGCGCTAATGGTCGGCACTGCCGGCCGGCAATGGCCATACGGTAATATGACACCACCAATGAACCGGACTGGGTTGTTATGGTCTGGCCAGTCGCAGCGTAGCCGGCCGGGCTGCCGACGGAACCAGGCCGCCGGCTTCGCTGTTGATCGCCCCGGAGCAGCTAACACGTGCAGAATTTGATCGATACTGACAAGGCCGATTTCTGGGCCACGGGCTCGCTGGAGACCGTCAGTTCGCTGTTGGACGCCATCGGTATCGCCGTCTTCGTCATCGCCGTGCGGGACGACGGCTATCTCGTCGAGTTCATCAACAGCGCCTATGAGCGCGTCTTCTCGACCCGCAACGACGATATCGCCGGCAAGCGGCTGGAGGATGTGCTGGCGCCCGACCAGGCCCGGCAGGTGGCTGCGAACTACCGCCGCTGCATCGCCGCCGGCAGCATCATCGAATATGACGAGGAGATCGAGCTGCCGGGCGGCACCTTCCATGCCCGGACCACCCTGACGCCGCTGCGCGACGGGGCGCGCACGGTGCGTCTGATCGGCACCAGCATGGACTTCACCGACCGGCGCAAGCTGGAATTCGAGCTGGCGACCGCGCGCGACCGTGCCGAAGTGGCCAACAAGGCCAAGACCGAGTTCATGGCCAATATGAGCCACGAGCTGCGCACCCCGCTGAACGCCGTGATCGGCTATGCCGAGATGCTGGAGGCGGAGATGTTCGGCGCGCTGGGCAGCCCGAAATACCGCGAATATTCCGGCGATATCGCCTTTGCCGGCCGGCACCTGCTGGAGATCATCGACGACATCCTGGATCTTGCCCGGATCGAATCCGGCGCCACGCCGCTGGACGAGACTCCGGTGGTGCCGGCGGAGATCGTCGAGGATGCCGCCCGGCTGTCGCAGGCCAGGGCGGAAACGGTCGTGGCCGAGATGCTGCCGAACCGGTTGCCCGAAGGGATCCGCCTGCGGGCGGACCGCCGGCTGCTGCGCCAGGCGCTGGTCAACCTGGTCGCCAATGCCCGCAAGTTCAGCGCCGACATCACCGCCGTCCAGGTCGGCTGCGACCTGCTGGCGGACGGACGGCTCTGCTACTACGTCTCCGACACCGGCCGCGGCATCGCGGCACGCGACCTGCCCACGGCGCTGGCGCCTTTCGGACGGATCGAGAGTGCCGAGAGGGCCGATACGGCCGGCGCCGGCCTCGGCCTGCCGATCACCAAGACGATCGCCGAACGGCATGGCGGCGAGCTGTTCATCAACAGCGAGCCCGGGGTCGGCACCACCGTGTTCCTGGTCCTGCCGGCGGAGCGGGTCGAGGCGCCGGAAGGCGCCCGGCCGCAGCCTTCGATCGCCGGCCTGAAGGATCTCTTCGCGCTGGACGGCGTCGCGCTGGCGGAGGCCGTGCCGGCGATGTCGGAGCAGGGGCTGGACGACCTGCCGGTCGGCACGGTGCTGCTGGACGGCAGCGGCAAGGTGCTGCGCTACAATGCCGTCGAGGCCGGCTTCGCGGAGCTCCGCGCCGAACGGGTGAAGGGACGGGACTTCTTCCGCGAGATCGCCCCCTGCACCTTCACCGACAACTTTCACGGGCGTTTCCGCGATGTCAGCGACGGCCGCTCGCGCGGCGAACTCTTCTCCTATGTCTTCACGCTGCGGCGGCCCTGGAAGGTGCTGATCGAAATGCGGCCGGGGCCCGCGGCGGGCACCGTCTGGCTGTTCATCCGCTGGGTCTGACGGCCGATGCACCCGGCCGCGGCGTTCAGGTGCTGACCGCCCCCGCCTCGCCCGTGGTCAGCTCGAAGGCGGCGGAGATCAGCGCGCGGGTATAGGCGGTCTGCGGGGTCTCGAAGATCGCCTGCGACGGGCCCTGCTCCACCACCTTGCCGTCTTTCATCACGATCACGCTGTCGGCCAGGGCGCGCACCACCTTCAGGTCGTGGCTGATGAACAGGTAGGCCAGGTCGTAGCGGTCCTGCAGGTCGCGCAGCAGGTCGACGATCTGCGCCTGCACGCTCATGTCCAGCGCGCTGGTCGGCTCGTCCAGCACCAGGAAGCGGGGCCGCAGCACCATCGCCCGGGCGATCGAGACCCGCTGCCGCTGGCCGCCGGAGAATTCGTGCGGGTAGCGGTCCATCGTCGCGGGGTCGATGCCGACCTCCTCCAGCACCCCGGCGATATGGCTGCGGCGTTCGTCGGCGTCGGGCATCAGGTCGTGGATCTTCAGCCCCTCCTCGACGATCTGGAACACCGACATGCGCGGGCTGAGGGAGGCGAAGGGGTCCTGGAAGACGATCTGCATCTCCCGCCGCAAGGGGCGCATCGCGGACCAACTGCGGCCCTGCAGCTCCTCTCCGCGATAGCGGATCCCGCCGGTGGAGGAGAGCAGGCGCAGCAGCCCGAAGCCCAGGGTCGACTTGCCGGAGCCGGATTCGCCGACCACCCCCAGGGTCTCCCCCTCGCGCAGGGTGAGGGAGATGCCGTCCACCGCCTTCACATGGCCCACCGTCTTGCGCAGCACGCCGCGCTTGATCGGGAACCAGACCTTCAGGTCGTCGGCCTGCATCACGACCGGCGCATCGGCGGCGAAGGGGGTGGGCGCGCCCTTCGGCTCCGCCGCCAGGAGCGCCCGGGTATAGGGATGCTCCGGCGCGTCGAAGATCCGCGCCACCGGCCCGGCCTCCACGATCCGCCCCTTCGTCATCACACAGACCTTGTCCGCCATCTTGCGCACAACGCCGAGGTCGTGAGTGATCAGCAGCAGCCCCATGCCCAGCCGCTGCTGCAGGTCCTGCAGCAGCTCCAGGATCTGCGCCTGGATGGTCACGTCCAGCGCGGTGGTCGGTTCGTCGGCGATCAGCAGGTCGGGCTCGTTGGCCAGTGCCATGGCGATCATCACCCGCTGGCGCTGCCCGCCCGACAGCTGGTGCGGGTAGGATTTCAGCCGTTCCTCCGCGTCCGGCAGGCCGACCAGGTGCAGGAGCTCCAGGGTGCGCGCACGCGCCGCGGCGCGGTCCAGCCCGCGATGCACCAGCAGCACCTCGTTGACCTGCTTCTCCACCGTGTGCAGCGGGTTCAGCGAGGACATGGGTTCCTGGAACACCATGGAGATCCGGTTGCCGCGGATCTCGTGCAGCATCGACCGGGGGGCGCCGATGACCTCGCGGCCCTGGATCCTGATCGAGCCCGACGGATGGCGGGCCAGGGGGTAGGGCAGCAGCTGCAGGATCGACAGGGCGGAGACCGACTTGCCGGAGCCGGATTCCCCGACCAGCGCCAGGGTCTCGCCCTTGTCGACGGTGAAGGAGACATGGTCCACCGCCAACGCCGCGCCTTCGCCGAAGGCCACGCTCAGGTCCTGGACCTCGCAGAACGCCATCGGCTCAGGCCTTCGCCATCGCGGCGCTTTCCGCGGGGATCGCGCCGGGCGCCAGGGTCTTGCGCGGATCGAAGGCGTCGCGGACCGCCTCGCCGATGAAGATCAGGAGGCTCAGCATCACGGCGATCACCAGGAAGGCCGTGAGGCCGAGCCAGGGCGCCTGCAGGTTCGCCTTGCCTTGCGCCAGCAGTTCGCCCAGGGAGGGCGAACCCGGCGGCAGGCCGAAGCCCAGGAAGTCCAGCGCCGTCAGGGTGGTGATCGAGCCGTTCAGGATGAAGGGCAGAAAGGTCAGCGTCGCCACCATGGCGTTGGGCAGGACATGGCGGAACATCACGGTGACATTGCCGGCCCCCAGCGCCCGCGCGGCGCGGACATAGTCGAAGTTGCGGGCGCGCAGGAATTCCGCCCGCACCACGCCCACCAGCGCCATCCAGGAGAACAGCAGCATCAGCCCCAGCAGCCACCAGAAGTTCGGTTCCACCACGCTGGCCAGGATGATCAGCAGGAACAGGGTCGGCAGGCCCGACCAGATCTCGATGAAGCGCTGGAACAGCAGGTCGGTCAGGCCGCCGAAATAGCCCTGCACCGCGCCCGCGATGATGCCGATGATCGACGAGAGGATGGTCAGCACCAGGCCGAACAGCACGGAGATCCGGAAGCCGTAGAGCAGCCGCGCCACCACGTCGCGGCCCTGGTCGTCGGTACCCAGCCAGTTCACCGTCGAGGGCGGCGAGGGGGCCGGCTGCGGCAGTTCCAGGTTGATGGTGTCGTAGGAGAATTCCACCAGTGGCCAGAGCATCCAGCCCTTTTCCTGGATCAGCTCCGCCACGAACGGGTCGCGATACTCCGCCTCGGTCTCGAAATCGCCGCCGAATTCGGTCTCCGGATAGCTGGCGAAGATCGGCAGGTAGAGCCCGTCGTCGAACCAGACGACGAGCGGCTTGTCGTTGGCGATGAACTCCGACAGCAGGGTGACCACGAAAATCACCAAGAAGATCCAGAACGACCAGTAGCCGCGGCGATTGTTCTTGAAGCTCTGCAGCCGTCGCCGGTTGAGGGGGGAGAGGGCGATGAGCGCCATCACACCTCCCGCCGCTCGAAGTCGATCCGCGGGTCGATGATCATGTAGGAGAGGTCGCTGATCAGGTTCACGATCAGGCCCAGCAGGGTGAAGAAGTAGAGGGTGGCGAACATCACCGGATAGTCGCGGCGGATCGCGGATTCGAAGCCCAGCAGGCCCAGCCCGTCGAGTGAGAAGATCACCTCGATCAGCAGCGCGCCGGTGAACAGCACCGAGATGAAGGCGCCGGGAAAGCCCGCGATCACGATCAGCATCGCGTTGCGGAAGACATGGCCGTACAGCACGCGGCGCTCCGTCAGCCCCTTGGCGCGGGCGGTGACCACGTACTGCTTGTTGATCTCCTCCAGGAAGGAGTTCTTGGTCAGCATGGTCAGGCCGGCGAAGCCGCCGATGGTCAGCGCGGTGATCGGCAGCACCAGGTGCCACAGATAGTCCAGGATCTGCTGCCCCAGCGGCAGGCTGTCCCAGTCGTCGGAGACCAGGCCGCGCAGCGGGAACCAGTCCAGGAACGAGCCGCCGGCGAAGACCACGACCAGCAGGACCGCGAACAGGAAGCTGGGCACCGCGTAGCCCAGGATCACCACGGCGGAGGTCCAGATGTCGAAGGGCGAGCCGTCGCGCACCGCCTTGGAGATGCCCAGCGGGATCGAGATCAGGTAGATCAGGAAGGTCGACCAGACGCCGAGCGAGATCGACACCGGCATCTTCTCCAGCACCAGGTCGATCACCCGCTGGTCGCGGAAATAGCTCTCGCCGAAGTCGAAGGTCAGGAAATTGCCCATCATCAGCAGGAAGCGCTCGTGCGCCGGCCTGTCGAAGCCGAACTGCTTCTCGATCTGGGCGATGAAGGCGGGATCCAGGCCCTGCGCGCCGCGATAGCGGCTGTCATTGCCGCCGGAGCCGCCGCCGCTGTCGCGCGCACCCTGGCCGCCGCCGGTTTCCGCGCCGCCGGCGCCGCTGACCCGGGCGGTGGAGCTGACCGCGGTGCCGGTGACCTGCGCGATGACCTGCTCCACCGGGCCGCCCGGGGCGAACTGGATGATCGCGAAATTGACGACCATGATCCCGAACAGGGTCGGGATGATCAGCAGCAGTCGGCGGATGATATAGGCGGTCACGGTCGGGCGATCTGGCCTTGCTGCGGGGATATCGGGGGCGGCGGGTGCATCGAGGGCTGGCTCACCTGTCGATGTTCAGCTTGGCATCCTTCTCCGGATCGATCCACCAGGTATCGATCAGGCCGAGGGCGTATTCCGGCTGCACATCCGGCCGTCCGAAGCGGTCCCAGTAGGCCAGCCGGAACTGGCCGGAATAGAACTGCGGCACCGCGTACTGGCCCCACATCAGCACCCGGTCCAGGGCGCTGACGGCGGCCCGCAGGGCCTCGCGATCCTGCGCCTTCACGACCGCCTCCACCAGCGCGTCCACCGCCGGGTCGGCGATGCCGGAGAAGTTGAAGCTGCCCACCCGGTCGGCGGCGACCGAACTCCAGATGTTGCGCTGTTCCACGCCGGGGGTGAGCGGCTGGGCGAAGCGGCGCACGATCACGTCGTAGTCGTATTCGCGCACCCGGTTCTCGTAGGAGGCCACGTCCACCACCCGGATCGAGGCATCGATCCCCAGGCGCTTCAGGTTCTGGATATAGGGGTTGAGGACCCGGGCATAGAGCCCCTCGTAAAGCAGGAACTCCAGGGTGAAGGGCTGCCCGGTGGCGCCGTTCACCAGTTGGCCGTCGCGGATCTCCCAGCCGGCCGCCTGCAGCAGCTTCTGGGCTTCGCGCAGGTTGTTCCGGGTGGCCCGCGAATCGCCATGGACCGGGTTCTCGAACGGCTTCTCGAACACCGCGTCCGGCACCTGGCCGCGCCACGGCTCCAGAAGCGCCAGCTCCGCCGGGCCGGGCGGGCCCTCGTGCCGCAGGTCGGAATTCTCGAACATCGAGCCCATGCGCCGGTAGATGCCGTAGAACAGGGTCTGGTTCATCCATTCGAAGTCGAAGGCGAGGTTCAGGGCCTCCCGCACGCGGACATCGGCCAGCTGCGGCCGGCGGGTGTTCAGGAAAAGGGCCTGCACGCCGGAGGGGCTGTTGTCCGGCAGCTCCAGGCGCTTCATCTGGCCCGACTCCACCGGCGGGCGGCCGTCGAAGGCGGTCGCCCAGTCGCGCGCCACGTTCACGATCCGCCAGTCGAAGGCGCCGGCGAACAGGGCCTCCTGCGCGATGTCGCGGTCGCGGAAATACTCGACCCGCACGCGATCGAAATTGTGCCGGCCGATATTGGCCGGCAGGTCTTTCGCCCAGTAGTCCGGCACCCGCGCGTAGGTGATGGAACGGCCCTGGTCGACCTCTGCGATGCGGTAGGGCCCGCTGCCCAGCGGCGGCTCTAGGGTGGTGGCGGCGAAGTCGCGCCCCTCGAACCAGGCCCTGGACATGATCGGCTGCGCCGCGACGGCCAGCGGCAGGTCGCGCCGGCTCTCGGCCGGCTTGAAGCTGAACACCACCCGGTGCGGCCCTTCTGCCGCGACGCTCTGCAGGTCGGCGAACAGCAGCTGCAGGCTGGGATGGCCCTTCTCCTGGATCGCCTCGAAGGTGAAGACCACGTCGTCGGCCGTGATCGGCGTGCCGTCGTGCCAGCGCGCGGCCGGGTTCAGGTTGAATGCCGCCCAGGCACGGTCCGCCGGCATCTCCACGCTTTCGGCGATCAGGCCGTACATGGCGTCCGGCTCGTCCTCGGCGCGCGCCATCAGGCTGTCGAAGTGCAGCTCCGTCTGCACCGCCAGGTTGCCCTTCAGGATCAGCGGGTTGAGGTTGTCGAAGGACTGCAGCGCCCAGGTCCGCATCGTGCCGCCCTTCGGTGCGTCGGGGTTCACATAGTCGAAATGGCGGAAGTCCGGTCCGTATTTCAGCTCGCCGAAGGTGGAGAGGCCGTGCCGGGTGACGGTGTCGGCCGCCGCCACCGGACCGGCCGGTGCGGCGAGCAGGGCGCAGGCCAGGGCGAGCAGGGCGAACGGATGGCGGAAAAGGGGGCGTGCAGACATCATCTACGGGTCCGGGCCTCGCTCGGCTGAAGGTCTCGGGCAGGGCAGTCTGGCGCGGCGCAGCGGCATGCGGCAAGCCGCGCCGTCTCCGCCGCGACAAATTTCACATTCGTTTCATGGGAAAATTGGCTTATCCTCGACATGGTTCCAAGGATGTTGGTCTTTGGCTCTGCCGTTGCCAGGGCCGGGATCATCGACCGCAATCGTGGCAGAGGGAGGGCTGGCAGATGACCGATGTCGGGGAAACGGAATCCCGGACCGAAGCGGTGGGCGTCTTCGAGGACGCCGCGAGCCTGCAAGCCGCAATCGACGATCTTTTGACGGCAGGCTTCGACCGGGCGGAACTGAGCCTTCTGGCCGACGAGGCGACGGTGGAGCGGAAGCTCGGCCATGCCTACGCGAAACCGGCGGAACTGGAAGACGATCCGCAGGTGCCACGGACCGCCTATGTCTCCACCGAAGCGCGCGGCGATGCGCAAGGCGGGCTGATCGGCGCACTAGTCTATGTTGGCGCCGTGGCCGCAGCCGGCGCCGTGGTCGCGAGCGGCGGCACCCTTGCCGCCGTCATTGCCGCCGCGGCAGCGGCCGGCGGGGCCGGAGGCGCGATCGGTGCCGTGCTCGCCGTTCTTGTGGGCGAGGGACACGGCGCATACCTGCAGGAGCAGATCGACCATGGCGGCCTGCTGCTCTGGGTGCGCACGCGCGACAAGGCGCATGAGGCGCGCGCGATGGAGATCCTCTCGCGGCATGCCGGCCGGCATGTGCATCTCCACGCTTTGCAGGGCTGAAGCGCGGCGCGGACCGCGTGCAGCAGCCGGCGCAGCCCTGATGGCTGCTTTCGGCGCGCTGCCCGCGGCCGCGCAGGACTGGGCCGGCCCGATCCCGGCGATGCCCCGCGCCGGTCAAATGTCCTGGGCGAAGCAGAGCAGGTAGCCGTTGGGATCCTCAATGCCGAGTTCCCGCAGCCCGTAGGGCTGGTCCTCCGGGCCCCAGCGGACGGTTGCCCGCCCGGCAAGCCTTTCGGCCTCCGCCTGCACATCCTCGACGAACAGGTAGACCAGGCCGGACAAGGCGGGCCCCGGCCGGTCTTCGACGGCATGGCAGAAGAACCAGATCCGCGCGGTGCCCTTCGGCCCGGCCCGCGCGACTTCCGCCCAGATCGGCCGGCCCTCCTCGTGCCAGCTGCCGCTGTGGGTGAAACCCAGGATGTCCGTGTAGAAGGCCACGGCGGCCGCGACGTCGGGCGCGTAGAGGCTGACCGTCAACGCGGACCGGTCCATGCCTGCGGCTACTCTGCGCCCTTCAGCGCCGCGGCCTTCGCCGGGTCGGTCCACCAGGCCAGGATGTCGACGCCATAGGCCGGCGTTTTCTCCGGCCGGCCGAACTTGTTCCAGTAGGCGATGCGGTCGGCCTGCAGGTGCCAGCCCGGCACCACGTACCAGTTCCAGCTGAGCACCCGGTCGAGCGCCCGGGTGGCGGCGATCAGGGTCTCGCGATCCTCGGCGAAGATCACGTTGTCGATCAGCTTGTCGACCGCCGGGTCGGTGATGCCGGCATAGTTGCGGCTCGACGGGTCGTCCGCGGCGTCGGAGGAGAAGAAGCTGCGCTGCTCGTTGCCCGGCGATTCCGACTGGCCCCAGCCGGAATAGATCATGTCATAGTCGAAGCTGCGCAGGCGGTTGATGTACTGGCTGGAATCCACCGTGCGCAGGTCCACCTGGATGCCCAGCCGGCGCAGATTGTCGGCATAGGCGGCGGCGATGCGCTCGAAGGCCGGCTGCACCAGCAGGAACTCGATGCGCATGACCTCGCCGTCGGGGCCGGTCAGCTTGCCGTCCTGCACCGTCCAGCCGGCCTCCTGCAGCAGCCTGGTCGCCTGGCGCAGCTGCCGGCGGTCGCGGCCCGAGCCGTCCGAGTCCGGCGCCTCGTAAGCCGGCCCGAACACCCCGTCCGGGACCTGGCCGCGCAGCGGTTCCAGGAATGCCAGCTCCCTGTCGGAGGGTTCCCCCCGGGCGGCCAGCTCGGAATTCTCGAAATAGCTGTCGGTCCGGGCGTACTGGCCGAAGAAATAGTTCTTGTTCATCCACTCGAAATCGAAGACCCGGGCAATCGCCTCCCGCACGCGGGGGTCCTGGAACTTCGGCTTGCGCAGGTTGAAGATGAAGCCGACCAGGCCGGTGGGGCGGGCGGTCTCCACGGTGTCGAGCACGACGTCGCCGCGGGCGCGCGCCGGGAAGTCGTAGTCCTGCGCCCAGACCCGGGCGGTGGTTTCCGTCCGCCAGTCGTAGCGGAAGCTCTTGAACGCCTCCAGCGCGACGGTGGCGTCGCGATACATGTCGTAGACGATCTCGTCGAAATTGTTGCGGCCGACATTCAGCGGCAGGTCGGCGCCCCAATAGTCCTCCACCCGCTCGTAGGTGATGGAGCGGTTGGCGTCGACCGACTTGATGCGATAGGGGCCGGAGGTCGGCCAGGGCGTCAGGGTGGTGCGGCCGAAGCGGCCGTCCTGCTCCCACCAGGCCTTCTGCAGCACCGGCAGCTGGCCCATGATCTGCGGCAGCTCGCGGTTCTTCGGCCCCGAGAAATGGAACTTCACCGTGCGGGGGCCGAGCTTCTCCGCCCTGTCGACATTGGCATAGTAGAAGCGCAGCTGCGGGTCGCCCTCGGTCTTGATCTTGTCGAATGTGAAGACGACGTCGTCGGCGGTGATGGGTGTGCCGTCATGCCACTTCGCCGCCGCGCGCAGGGTGAAGGTGGCATAGGACAGGTCCTCCGGCACCTCGATGCTTTCGGCCAGGAGGCCATACTCCGCGGAGACGTCGTCCAGCGGGGAGGACATCAATGTCTCGTAGACCAGGCCCAGCCCGGGTGCAGGCTCGCCGCGCGGCAGCAGCGGATGCAGGCTGTCGAAGCCGCCGATGGAATGCAGGCGCAGGCGCCCGCCTTTCGGCGCATCCGGATTGACATAGTCCAGGCGGGTGAAGTCGGGGCCGTATTTCGGCGCGTCGATCAGCGACAGCGCGTGCAGTGTCTTCGCGCTCTGCGGCGGCTGCGCATCCTGCGCCGCCGCCGGGCTGCCGGATCCCGGCAGCGCGTGGCCGGCCAGGGCAAGGACCCCGGCCAGGGCGGCGGTCAGGGCGGTGCGTCGCGTCGGAAAACCCATCTTCAGGCCCCTGTGTCGAGGAACTCGCGGCTTCGGGGGCGATCTTCGGCTGGCGGCCGCACGGCGTCCCCGGCCCGTAACGACTGTTATTTAGGACAGATGGGCTGCGCTGCGAACCCGTGGCGGCGCCGCGTGGCGCTTCCGCCGGCTCACGCCTGCGTCAGCGGGGTGCGGGTGACGCTGCCGGGGGGCGTCGCTCAGAGGCCCGCCAGATAGGCCAGCACGGCCCGGTGCAGGGCCGCGTCGCCGCAGGCCAGCACCCGGCTCGGCCGGTCCACCGGCAGGGGGGCGCCGCTCCAGTCGGTGATCACGCCGCCGGCGCCTTCCACGATGGTGACCAGGGCGGCGAAATCGTAGGGCTGGACCTCGGTATCGAAGACGATGTCGATCTGGCCGGAAGAAAGCAGGGCGTAGATATAGGCGTCGCCGCACAGCCGGATCAGCCGCACATCGCCGAACAGGCGGTCCACCGTCTGGCGCTGCGGCGCCGTCAGGAACTCGTAGGTGGTGGTCGCCAGCACGGCATCCTGCAGCGCGACCCCGGAGCGGCAGCGCACGGGCTCGCCGTTCTGCGCGGTGCCGACGCCGCGGACACCGACCCAGCGGTCGCCGACGATCGGCTGGTCGATCACGCCGAGGGCGAAACCGGCATCGTCGGTCAGCGCGATCATGGTCGCGAAGATCGGCAGGCCGGCGACGAAGGACTTGGTGCCGTCGATCGGATCCAGGATCCACAGTCGGGCTGCATCCGGGTTGCTGACGCCGAATTCCTCGCCGAACACGCCATGGTCGGGATAGCTGTCCAGGATCAGCCCGCGCATCGCCTCTTCGGCCGCCCGGTCGGCGACCGTGACGGGAGAGGCATCCTCCTTGCGCTCGACCTGGTGCAGGCGCCGGAAATGGGGCCGGACGGCGGCGCCGGCGACATCGGCAAGGCGGCCGGCAAAGGCTGCCAGCTCGCCCAGTTCCGTCGCCGAGAGGGAAGGCGCCCCGGATTCGCCGTTGCTCATCTGCCGTCCCCGATCGGTGCCGCGGCCCAGAAGGCGGCGGGTGATGCGCCGGCGGCGCAGCACCGGCCGGCCGGCCGGACGGCCGCCGGCACGGCGCCGGGCCGGATCAGTTCTTCGCGGGCTCCTGCTCGACCGGCGGCGCCGGGTCGTTGCCGTCCGTGGCCGGCATGGCCTTGTCGTCCGCCGCCGGCTGCTCCGCGCCATCGCCTGAGCTAGGCTCTGCGGCGGCCGGCTCCGGCTCCGGCAGCGGCACCGGGCTTTCCGACAGCGAGCGCATATAGGCAATCAGGTCGGCACGGCGGTCGGGGTTCTTCACGCCGGCAAATGCCATCTTGGTCCCCGGAACATAGGCCTTCGGGTCGGCGAGGAATTCGTCCAGCGCCTCGAACGACCAGGTGGCGCCCAGGCTGGCCAGGGAATCGGAGTAGGAGAAGTTGTCCAGGTGGGCGGTCTTGCCGCCGACCACGTTCCACAGGTTCGGGCCGACCTTGTTGGCGCCGCCCTGTTCGAAGGTATGGCAGGCGGCGCACTTCTTCGCCTCCTTCATGCCATCCTCGACATCGGCGCTGGCCAGCCGCACGGAGATCGGCTCGACCTCGGGCTCGGCGGGCGCGGCGGCGGTCGCCGCGGCCCCTTCCGCGTCGGGCACGTCGACGTGATAAACGGGCTCATAAAGCTGCTTCGGGCTGACCAGGATATCCCCGACCGTCCCAATGCCCACAATGATCAGCAGCACGAACAGAACCGCGCCGGCAATCTTGTTGAATTCGAACGTATCCATGGCGGTTTCTCTACATCGAATTGCCGCTTTCCGCAAAGCGACGCAGTGGGAACGGGGCGCCGGGGCGGGCCGGGCGCAAGGCTGGTCTCGGCAGGCCGGGAAGCGGCCGCTCCGGCCCGACCGCGAAACAGTGGAAATTGCGGTCGGCGGGTCGGCGGAAGTCCGGTATGCGTCGGGTATGAGGAGTAGCCTGTGCACCGGCCCCGGTCATGTGACCAATTGACGCAATGAGGTTTGCGACGATGTCCCAGCCCGCCCTGATCGTGATTCCCGCAAGGCTGGCGGCCACCCGGCTGCCCGACAAGCCGCTCGCCATGATCGGCGATGCACCGATGATCGTGCAGGTCTGGCGCCGCGCGACCGAGGCCGCCCTGGGGCGGGTGGTGGTGGCCGCCGGCGATGCCGCGATCGCCGAAGCCGTCGCCGCGGCGGGCGGCGAGGCGGTGATGACCGACCCGGATCTGCCCAGCGGCACCGACCGCATCCACGCCGCGATGCGGCAGGTCGACCCGGAAGGCCGCCACGGCACGGTGATCAACCTGCAGGGCGACCTGCCGGCGATCCCGCCGGCCAGCATCGCCGCAGTGCTGGAGCCGCTGCGGGTGCTGGATACCGACATCGCCACCCTGGCGGTGCCGACCATGGACGCGCGGGAGCGGGCCGACCCGAACGTGGTGAAGGCGATTCCCGCCCTGCCGCCGGCACCGGCGAAAGGGGAAGTGGGGCGGCTGGGCCGCGCGCTCTATTTCACCCGGGCCACGGCGCCCTGGGGGGAAGGCCCGGTCTGGCACCATGTCGGCATCTATGCCTACCGGCGCGATGCGCTGGAACGCTTCGTCCGCCTGCCGCCGTCGCCGCTGGAGCGGCGCGAGAAGCTGGAGCAGCTGCGGGCGCTGGAGAACGGCCTGTCGATCGGCATCGCCTGCATTGACGCTGTTCCGGCCGGGGTCGATACTCCGGACGACCTCGCCCGGATGCGGGCGCTGTTTTCCGCACAACCCTGAACCTGATCTGCCGCGGGGACGTCCGTCGTCGGCCGCGTCGCATCCATTCGCCAGCAGAACTGTCATGAACGCCAGCATCGCAGACCCGAAGACACGCGCCGCCGCGGCGCCCGGCACGCCGGAGACCCGGATCGCCTTCCAGGGCGCGCCCGGGGCCTATTCCCACCTTGCCTGCCGGGAGAAGTTTCCGGAGCTGGATGCCTATCCCTGCGCCACCTTCGAGGATGCCTTCGCCGCGGTGAAGGACGGCCATGCCAATCTGGGCATGATCCCGATCGAGAATTCGCTGGCCGGGCGGGTGGCGGATATCCACCACCTGCTGCCCGATTCCCACCTCTACGTGGTGGGCGAGCATTTCCACCGGGTCCGCCACCAGCTGCTGGCGCCGAAGGGGGCGACCCTGGAGAGCGTGAAGCAGGTGATGAGCCACGAGCAGGCGTTGAGCCAGTGCCGCGGCATGCTGCGCGACCTGGGCCTGCAGCCGGTGCGCCGCGCCGACACCGCCGGCGCCGCGCGCGAGGTGGCGGAGCGCGGCGACCCGACCGAAGCGGCGATCGCCTCCTCCCTGGCGGCGGAGATCTACGGGCTGGAAGTGCTGCGCAGCCATATCGAGGACCGGCTGGGCAACACCACCCGCTTCATCGTGATGGCGCGCAACCGCGCCGACCCGGACCCGCGCAGCGAGGTGAAGGCGCTGACCTCGATCATCTTCCAGGTCCGCAGCGTGCCGGCCGCGCTCTACAAGGCGCTGGGCGGCTTCGCCACCAACGGCATCAACGTGGTGAAGCTGGAAAGCTACATGACCGACAGCTTCTTCACCGTCGCGCAGTTCTATGCGGAGATCGAGGGCCATGTCGCCGACCCGGCGGTTGAGCGTGCCTTCGACGAACTCAAGTATTTCTCAACCGTGTTCCGGGTTCTCGGCTGCTATCCTGCCTCGGAGTATCGCGGCGGGCATTGACAGGCAGGCGGGACCATCATGGCGATCGATCACGTCTCGCTCGGCGTCGGCGACCTTGCCGCCGCTGCCGGCTTCTACGACGCGACGCTGGCGCCTCTGGGCTATGTGCGGCTGGTCGACCGAGCGGCCGGGATCGGCTATGGCAAGCGCTTTCCTGAGCTCTGGATCCACGCCCGTCCGGGCATGGCGGCGGTCGCCGCCGATACCGGCAGCCATCTTGCCCTGCGCGCGGCGAGCCCGGAGGCGGTGTCGGCCTTCCATGCCGCCGCAATGGCGCATGGCGGCAGCGACGACGGCGCCCCGGGGGAGCGGTCGTACAGCCGGGTGCGGGTCTTCGCGGCCTTCGTCCGCGACCCGGACGGCAACCGGCTGGAGGCGATGACGATCCTGGGGGAACTGCCGGCGGCGCAGTGATCCGGCGGCGCAGTAATCCGGCGGCACCGATCCTGGCGGTGGCCTAGAGCTCCGCCTCGCCGTCCAGCCAGCGGCGCGCCAGCTGGTGCGCCAGGCTCAGCGCCGGCGGCATCCGCAGCGGCGCCTGCATGTCCTCGCTGGCGGCGATCATCGCCGCGACCTCGTCGCGGCTGAACCAGCGCGCCTCGTCCAGTTCCTCGCCGTCGACCTCGATCTCCTCCGACAGCCCCTCGCCGACACAGCCGATCATCAGGGAGGAGGGGTAGGGCCAGGGCTGCGAGGCGATGTAGCGGACCTTGCCGACTGCAATGCCGGCCTCCTCGTCGATCTCGCGGCGGACCGCGTCCTCGATCGATTCGCCGGGCTCCACGAAGCCGGCCAGGGCGGAGAACACACCGGAGGGAAAGCGCGGCTGCCGGCCCAGCAGGCAGCGCCCGTCGCGGATCACCAGCATGATGACGACCGGGTCGGTGCGCGGGAAATGCTCGGCGGCACAGGCGCTGTCGCTGCAGGCCCGCTTGTAGCCGCCGTCGGCGACCCCGGTCGGCGCGCCGCAGACCGCACAATGGCGGTGCCGGCGATGCCAGTCCACGATCGAGCGCGCCTGCGCCAGGATGCCGGACTCTTCCACCGGCAGGGCGCCGGCCACGCTGCGCACGTCGATGAACTTGCCGCCCCAGGACGGGTCGGCCCGGTCCAGCCCGGCGGCGTCGACGGCGAAATGGGCCAGCCCCTCCGCCTCGCCCAGGAAGATGCAGGGCGCGGGCTCGCCCCGCTGCGGCACCAGCAGGTCCAGGATCTGGGCATTGCCGAGCCAGGCGATCCGCGGCCCGTCGGGGCCGCGCGGATCGACGAAGGCCTTCAGGTCGCCGCTGACCAGCAGGAAGCGGCTGTCAGGGTCGCGCAGGCGCTCCAGCCGCCAATCGTCCTTGCCCCGATGGGCGGACTGGCGGTCGAGCGGATTGGCGGTGAAGCAGATCGGCGGGTGCATGAGGCGGCGAAGATGGCACAGCCCCTGCCGGGGAACAAGCAGGTCGCCGCCCGGCGCGGCAGGGCGCCGGGCGGCCGCCTGCGCCGCGGTCAGATGCGCCAGAACGGCTTGCCGGCCTCGGCCTCCGCGTCCGCCCGCGACAGGCCGATATCGGCCAGGTCCAGGTCCGACATATGTGCCAGTTCCGTCCGTTCCCGGCTGCGGCTGCGCCAGAGCCGCATCCGGCGCGCGATCCCGTCCAGGTCGTACCAGTGTCTGGCGGAACCGGCCGAAACATGAGATGAATTCAGTTCGTTGAAGGTGGTGAAAGCCATTTCACCCTCCGTCGTTTGCGTTACACCGCGTAGATGGGTCGGTTTGTGCGCTGCGACAAAGGACAAGTTCTCACCACTGACATGAACGAAAGTCATTCGATCATGCCGCCCTCGGGGAGCCGCCCATGAGTGTCCGCCTACCCTCGCTGACCGGCCTGCGCGCCTTCGAGGCGGCGGCCCGCCATCTGAGCTTCACCCGGGCGGCGGAGGAACTGAACGTCACCCAGACCGCGATCAGCCACCAGATCCGCCGGCTGGAGGACCAGCTGGGCCTGAAGCTGTTCGTGCGCCGCCACCGGGCACTGGCGCTGACCCAGGCCGGTGCCGCCTACCTGCCGGCGGTCAGCGGCGCGTTCGAGGATCTTCGGCGGGCCACCGCGCGGGTGACGGCAGCCCGGGACGAAGGCGTGCTGACGGTGTCCACCCTGCCGACCCTGGCGGCGAAATGGCTGGTGCCGCGGCTGATGGAGTTCCAGACCCGCCATCCGGACATCGAGGTGCGGCTGACCACCTCGCCGCTGCTGGTCGACCTGCGGCGCGACGATGTCGACCTGGCGATCCGCTGGGGGCACGGGCAATGGCCCGGTTTGCGCGCCGACTACCTGATGAACGACGAACTGTTCCCGGTCTGCGCGCCGACCTATGCGGAGACGGTGGGCGCGCTCGACAGCCCCGCGGACCTGGCCAACCACACCCTGCTGCATGTCAGCCCGAACCCGGAATCCTGGCGGCAATGGCTGACCGCGGCCGGCTTCCCCGATCTGGAAGGGAAGCGCAACATCACCTTCGACCTGCAGCTGACCGCCCTGGAGGCGGCGATGGACGGCATGGGGGTGGCGATCGGGCGGGCCCGCACCGTGGAGCGCGACCTGCAGGCGGGCCGCCTGGTGCGGCCCTTCGCCCTGGCCTCTCCCGCCAATGCCGGCTTCTATGTCTGCGCGCCCGAGGAGGAGGCGGAGATCCCGAAGATCGTGCGTTTCCGCGAATGGGTGCTGGAGGTGGCGCGGCGCAGCCCCACCCTGGAGGGCTGAGCCGCTTGCCCCGGGTCGCCCGGCGGGTCCCACCCGCTGGCCGGCGTGAGAGGGGCATTGCATCGCGGGGGCGGTGATCTGATATAGTCCGGTCAGGAAGGCTGGCGGTGGACGGGCTCCTCGCCAACCCGGTCAGGTCCGGAAGGAAGCAGCCGTAACGAGTTTCGGTCCGGGTCGCTGCCAGTCTTCCGCCCGGTATTGCAAGACCGCGGCCCCCCCGAGTCGGTCCCTGGGGCTCGGTCCCTGGGGCCCGGCCCCTGGCGGCCGGGCCGATGGATCTCCCGCAGTGGAAATGCCGCCCGCCTGCCGCGGCGGCGACGGAATTGGGTGGATGAGCGGTCCGGATCCCTATCGAGTTCTTGCCCGTAAGTATCGTCCGACCACGTTCGACGCGCTGATCGGCCAGGAAGCGCTGGTGCGTACCCTGACCAACGCGATCGAGGCCGGCCGGATCGCGCAGGCCTTCATCCTGACCGGCGTGCGCGGGGTGGGTAAGACCACCACCGCCCGACTGATCGCCCGCGGCCTGAACTGCAGCGGGCCAGACGGGCAGGGGCGCGAGACGCCGTCCCCCTGCGGCGCCTGCGACAATTGCCTGGCAATCGCAGAGGAACGCCATCCCGACGTGCTGGAGATGGACGCCGCCAGCCGCACCGGCATCGGCGACATCCGCGAGATCATCGAGGCGGTGCGCTACGGCCCGGTCCTGGGGCGCTACAAGATCTACATCATCGACGAAGTGCACATGCTCTCCACGGCAGCCTTCAACGGGCTGCTGAAGACCCTGGAGGAGCCGCCGCCCTTCGTGAAGTTCATCTTCGCCACGACGGAGATCCGGCGGGTGCCGGTCACCGTCCTGTCGCGCTGCCAGCGCTTCGACCTGCGCAGGGTCGATGTCGCCACCCTCAGCGCGCACCTGGCCGGCATCGCCGGGCAGGAGGGGGCGGAGGTCGACGAGACCGCGCTGCAGCTGATCGCGCGTGCCGCGGAAGGTAGCGTGCGCGACGGCCTCAGCCTGATGGACCAGGCGATCGCCCATGGGAGCGGGACCGTCGGCGCCGATGCGGTGCGCGACATGCTGGGCCTGGCCGATCGCGGCGAGATCTTCGCGCTGTTCGAGCAGCTGATGCATGGCCGCATCGGCGAGGCGCTGGACACCGCGATGCGGCTCTACGATCGCGGCGCCGACCCGGTGGTGATCGCGCAGGACCTGCTGGACGTCACCCACTGGGTCACCCGGGTGAAGGTCACGCCAACGGTCGCCGACGATCCGGGCCTGCCGGAGGAGGAGCGCAGCCGCGGCCGCGCCCTGGCCGAGGCGCTGCCGATGACCGGCCTGTCGCGTGCCTGGCAGATGCTGATGAAGGGCCTGACCGAGGTGCGGATGGCGCCGCAGCCGATGCAGGCGCTGGAAATGTCGCTGATCCGGATGGCCTATGCCGCCGACCTGCCGCCGCCGGAAGAGGTGCTGCGCGGGCTGCAGGGCGCCGGCGGCGCTGCGCCGGCTGCGGCACCGTCCTCCGGCGCCCCGGGGGCGCCCGCGCCGGCACCGACGGCGGGTGCCGCGCCGGGGCCGCGGTCGCAGGTGTCTGCGGTACCGGCTGTCGGTGCGGGCGGACCCCGGGCCGCCGCAGCCGCGACACCGGTGGCCGCGCCGGAGGACCCGGCCGAGCCGCCGCCCTGGGTGGTGGCGGGCGACGGCGATGCGGTGCCGACCGATTCGCAGATCGCCGACGGCCCGCCGTCCTGGCTCGACCCCGCCGAGGCCGGGGGCGAGGTCAGCCTGGACCCGATGCCCGAGGACTTCCCCGCCCTGGTCGCCCTGTTCCAGGCGCATCGTCAGATGCGCCTGGCGGTGGCGCTGCACCACCACGCCCATCTGGTGCGCTATGCTGCCGGGCAGGTGGAGTTGCGGCTGGAGCCGGAGGCGCCGCGCGACCTGGCCGGGCGGATGACCCAGCACCTGAAGGCCTGGACCGGCCGGCAATGGATGGTGACCCTGTCCGCGGCGGAAGGCGCGCCGACCCTTGCGGCGCAGGAGGCCGAGGCTTCGGCCAGCCGCAAGGCGGAGGCAGCCGGCCATCCCCTGGTGAAGGCGGTGCTGGAGGGCTTTCCCGGCGCCGAGCTGGTCGAGGTCCGGTCGCTGCCGCCGCTGACCGGCGGTGCCGACCTGGCGGGCGGGGCACAGGAGGAGGGGGGCTGGGCCGATAGCGGCGAGCCCCCGGACGAGGATTCCACGCCCGCGGCCGAAGCTGCCGGGCGCAGCGACAGCGAGGATGGACCCGATGAAGAACCTGGCCAGCATGATGAAGCAGGCGCAGGCCATGCAGGAAAAAATGCAGGAGATGCAGGCCGCGCTTGAAGGCCATGAGATCTCTGGCAGCGCCGGCGGCGGCATGGTCGCCGTCACCCTGAACGGCAAGGGAGAGATGCGGCGGATCAAGCTCGATCCCAGCCTGATCGATCCCGCGGAGCCGGAGATGCTGGAGGACCTGATCGTCGCCGCCCACAACGACGCCAAGGCGAAGGTGGAGGCGCATATGCAGGAAGAGATGTCGAAGCTGACCGGCGGGCTGAAGCTGCCGCCGGGCATGAAGCTGCCGTTCTGAACGGCCGGCCCGCGACCCGGATCACGGACTGAAGCGGACGGGCTGACCGTGGCTGGCGCGGAAATCGAGCATCTGATCGCGCTGCTGGCGCGCCTGCCGGGCCTCGGCCCGCGCTCGGCGCGGCGGGCGGCGCTGACCCTGATCAAGCGCCGCGAATCGCTGATGCAGCCGCTGGCCGCCGCGCTCGCCGATGCCGCGGAGAAGGTCCGCGCCTGCAGCGTCTGCGGCAACCTGGACAGCACCGACCCCTGCGCGATCTGTGCCGATCCGCGCCGCAGCGGCGCCTCGGTCTGCGTGGTCACCGATGTCGGCGACCTGTGGGCGCTGGAGCGGTCCGGCGCGCATCGCGGGCGCTATCACGTCCTGGGCGGCAACCTGTCGGCCCTGGACGGCATCGGGCCAGACGATCTGTCCTTCGATGCGCTGATCGGCCGGGTCCGCGGCAGCCATGGCGAAAAGGTCGAGGAGGTCATCGTCGCCACCAACGCGACGGTGGAGGGCCAGACCACCGCCCATTACGTTGCCGACCTGCTGGAGCCGGAGGGGGTCCAGATCACCCAGCTGGCCCATGGCGTGCCGGTCGGCGGCGAGCTCGACTATCTGGACGACGGCACCCTGATGGCGGCGCTGCAGTCGCGCCAGCGGGTGCAATAGCGACGGCGGGTGCAATAGCGACGGCGGGCTTGCGGGCGCCGGCTTGACGCCGGGTGCGGGCCGCACCCATATCCGTTGTGGATTAGAACCGTTTAAGAATGCGAGGTTTGAGCGCAGCCATGGCCATCCGGTCGATCCTCACGGCACCGGACCCGCGCCTGAAGACCGTCTGTGATCCCGTCCCCGGGGTCGACGACGATCTGCGGGCGCTGATGGACGACATGCTGGACACCATGTACGACGCGCCCGGCATCGGCCTGGCCGCGATCCAGATCGGCGTGCCCAAGCGGGTGCTGGTGCTGGACGTGGCGCGCGAGGACGAGGGCCGCCGGCCGCAATACTTCGTGAATCCGGAGATCGTCTGGGTCTCCGACGACGATGTCTCGGCCGAGGAAGGCTGCCTGTCGGTGCCGGAGCATTATGCCGACGTGATCCGCCCCGCGGAGGTGAAGGTGCGGGCGCTGGACTATGACGGCACGGCGCGCGAGGTGCATGCCGACGGCCTGCTCGCCGTCTGCCTGCAGCACGAGATCGACCATCTGAACGGCATCCTGTTCGTCGACCACCTGACCGCGCTGAAGCGCAACATGATCCTGCGCAAGCTGCTGAAGGTGAAGAAGCAGAAGGTCAGCGCCTGAGCGGCAGGCCGCTTTATTTTTGGCCGGGCATTGGACCCGCCCGGCGACACGGGCTAAGCCAGGGCCGGTGTGGCGGCCCAGGTTCCGGTCGGCCACTGCCGAGAAACCGGTTCCGGAGGAACGATGACCGACCGGCTGCGCCTGGCCTTCATGGGAACGCCGGAATTCGGCCTACCGGCCCTGCAGGCCCTGATCGATGCCGGGCATGAGATCGTCGCGGTCTATGCGCAGCCCCCGCGCAAGGCCGGCCGTGGCCATCGTGTGCAGCGCGCGCCGACCCATGCCTTCGCGGAAGCCCGCGGCATTCCGGTGCGGACGCCGGCGCGCCTGAAGGACCCCGCCGCCCAGGCGGCCTTTGCCGAACTGGACCTGGACGCAGCGATCGTCGCCGCCTACGGGCTGATCCTGCCGCCGCCGGTGCTGGCGGCGCCGCGCCTGGGCTGCCTGAATATCCATGCCTCGCTGCTGCCGCGCTGGCGCGGTGCGGCACCGATCCAGCGGGCGATCCTGGCCGGCGACACGGAAAGCGGCGCCACCATCATGCTGATGGACGAAGGCCTGGATACCGGCCCGGTGCTGGGCGAGGCCCGCCTGCCGATCGCCGCCGGCACCGACGCGCAGACCCTGCACGACGCCATCGCTGCGGCCGGCGCCCGCCTGATCGTGCCGGTGCTGGCCGATTTCGCCGCCGGCCGCATCACCCCCCGCCGGCAGCCGCTGGAGGGGGTGACCTACGCGAACAAGGTGGAGAAGTCGGAAGGGGCGATCGACTGGACCCGGCCGGCCGAGGCCATCGCCCGGCAGGTCCGGGCCCTGGGCCCGTCCCCCGGCGTCTGGTGCCATGCCGTCGACCCGCGCGAACCGGAGGGCGGCGGGGTGCGGATCAAGATCCTCAAGGCGCAGGCGGTGCCGCTGCCCGACGGCGCGCCGGCGATGCCCGGGACGGTGCTGGACGACAGCCCCGTGGTGGCCTGCGGCAGCGGTGCGCTGCGGCTGGAGATGCTGCAGCGCCCGGGCGGCGCGCCACAGGCGGCGGAGCCCTTCCTGCGCGGCTTCGCGCTGCCCGTGGGCAGCCGCCTGGGCAACGGCTGAGGCGGCCGGGCCTCGCCGGCCGGCCGTTCCGCCACCCTGCCATGCCACGCTATCGCCTGGTCCTGGAATATGACGGCAGCGGCTTTGTCGGCTGGCAGCGGCAGGATAACGGTCCGTCCGTGCAGGCGGCGCTGGAGCGGGCGCTGCACGCGCTGTGCGGCGCCGACCTGCGGGTCACCGCCGCCGGCCGCACCGATGCCGGGGTCCACGCGACCGGCCAGGTGGTGCATCTGGATCTTCCCAGGCCCTACCCTGCCGACACGGTGCGGGACGCCCTGAACCATCACCTGAAACCCGACCCGGTGGCGGTTTTGCTGGCTATTGAGGTGGATGAGGGGTTCCACGCCCGGTTCGACGCGACCGCCAGGCACTACCGCTACGAGATCCTGAACCGGCGGGCGCCGGCGGTGCTGGACCGGCATCGGGTCTGGCACCTGGCGAAGCCGCTGGATGTCGATGCGATGGCTGCGGCCGCCGCCCTGCTGGTCGGCCATCACGACTTCAGCAGCTTCCGGTCGACCCAGTGCCAGGCGGCCTCGCCGCTGAAGACCCTCGACCGCCTGACGGTCGCGCGCCACGACGACCGCGTGGTGATCTGCGCGTCGGCACGGTCCTTCCTGCACAACCAGGTGCGGATCATGACCGGCAGTCTGGCACAGGTCGGACTGGGCCGCTGGCAGCCGGCCCGGCTGGCGGCGGCACTGGCGGCCTGCGACCGGACGGCGGCCGGCCCTACCGCGCCGCCGCAGGGGCTCTGTCTTGTCGGCGTCGACTATGGCGCGCCGGCGGAAGACCTCAGTCGCCGCCGACGGGACTGAGCTGATCCTCGCGGACCACCCGCTCATGCTGTTCTTGCGGGCTCTTGATGCGGTATTGCAGGCCGCCGGAATCCGCCGGCAGGCAACGGACGATGCGATACACGCCCTCCGCCGAACGCTGGTGCAGGGCAGGGGCGAAGTGGACATCCTGGTCCACGCAGAATTTGGGATCATGCATAATGGATATTTGGGCTGCGGACGGCCGAAAGGCAAATGCCGCAGGCCGTCACGCCCCCCGGGCCCGGCTCAGCCCCGGCCGATGAAGGGCATCTTCGTGGCCATGATGGTCACGAACTGCACATTGGTATCCAGCGGCAGGTTGGCCATCGACAGGATCGTCTGCCCGACATGCGCCACGTCGAACACCGGCTCGACCGCGGTCGAGCCGTCGGCCTGCGGCACCCCTTGCGTCATCCGCTCCGTCATCGGGGTGGAGGCATTGCCGATGTCGATCTGGCCGCAGGCGATGTCATGCGCCCGGCCGTCCAGCGACAGGGCGCGGGTCAGGCCGGTGATCGCATGCTTGGTGGCGGTGTAGGGCGACGACCAGGGCCGCGGCACATGGGCGGAGATCGAGCCGTTGTTGACGATGCGGCCGCCCTTCGGCTGCTGCCGCTTCATCACGCCGAAGGCGGCGCGGGCGCAGAAGAAGGCGCCGTTCAGGTTCACGCCGACGACGGACAGCCATTCCTCGACCGGCAGTTCGTCGATCTCCACCGGCCGCGCGCCGGCGCCGGCATTGTTGAACAGGAAATCCAGCCGCCCGAAGCGGTCGACGAGGGTGCGGAACAGGGTGTCGACCGCCTCCGGCCTTGTCACGTCGGTCGGCACCGGCAGCATTGCCGGCCCGTCGGCGCCTGCCGCGGCGGTCTCCTCCAGCGCCTCCGCCCGGCGGCCCGCCAGCACTACATGCCAGCCATCGGCCTGCAGGGCCAGGGCCGCCGCGCGGCCGATGCCGCTGCCTGCGCCGGTGATCAGTGCCACCCGGTCATTGCCTGAAGTCATGCTCGGTCCTCCCGTTACCAATCTGTTTCGCCGATCGGCGGTTCGCGATTGGCTGCCCGGTCAACCGCCGAGCAGCAGGTCCTGGCCGGCAGCGAAAACCAGGCGGAACACCACCTGGTCCAGCAGCGCCAATGCCAGGCAGATGGCGATGCCGGCGCCGGTCGCGGCGCGGGCGACGACGCCGATATAGGCTACGATGGCCAGCTGCAGCAGCCAGTAGAGCAGCGCCGCCAGGCCGGTGTTGAGGCCACCGAGCGCCAGCAGCAGGAAGATCGGCACCACCACCAGGGTCAGCAGGGCCTGCGCCCAGTTGTAGGCGATCATGAAGCCCGCGAAGCTGCGCCCCCGCCCGGTCTGCTGCAGCAGCAGGGCGGCAGCGACGGCATAGAGGATCCAGGCGACCAGGAACAGCAGCGCCTCCGCCAGGGCGAGGCCCAGCGCGTCGCCGCGGCCGGGCTCGGCGATCGCCAGAACCAGCAGGATCTGCACCGGGATCACGAAGACCCAGACGGCGAAGGAACGGTAGAAGCCGTCGGCGGTCACGTCGAACTGGCCCATCGCGGCGGCTTCGCCATGCGCCAGCCGCCAGGCGGCATGCAGGTTCCGGCGGGCCTCCGGCCAGTCGGGCATGGCCCGCTCCGTCAGCCGGCCGCGCCGGCGGCGGCGGCTGGCGGCAGGTGCAGGAACCGCCGCAGCAGGCCGGCATAGATCTCCGTCAGGTCGTGCAGCGCGGCGACCGGCACCTGTTCGTCCACCTTGTGCATGGTCTGGCCGATCAGGCCGAACTCCGCGACCGGGCAGTAGCGGCTGATGAAGCGCGCGTCGGAAGTGCCGCCGGTGGTGGACAGTTCCGGCCGTCGGCCGGTCGCCTCCGCCACCGCGTCGACGATCATGGCGGTGAAATCCCCCGGCGCGGTCAGGAACGGTTCCGCGCCGCAGGTCACCGCCAGGTCGTAGGCACCGCCGGCCGCATCCAGCCGCGCCCGCAGCCAGGCTTCCAGGCTCGCCGGCGTCCACTCCGTGTTGAAGCGGATGTTGAACCGCGCCGTTCCGGCGGCGGGGATCACGTTGCTGGCCGGATTGCCGACATCGATGCTGGTGATCTCCAGGTTCGACTTCTGGAAATGCGGGGTGCCCGCATCCAGCTCCGGCTCGGCGATCGCCAGCAGCATCCGGCACAGCCGGGGCAGCGGATTGTCGGCCAGGTGCGGGTAGCCGACATGGCCCTGCGTCCCGGCGACGGTCAGTTCCCCGTTCATGGAGCCGCGCCGGCCGATCTTGACCATGTCGCCCAGCACGGCGGGATTGGTCGGTTCGCCGACCAGGCAGGCATCTGGCACCAGGCCCTCGGCGGCCAGCTGCTGCAGCATCCGCACCGTGCCGTTGATCGCCGGCCCCTCCTCGTCGCCGGTGATCAGCAGGCTGATCCGGCCCGGCAGCGGTTCGCCGCCGGCCTGCAGCCGCGCCACCGCGGTCACGAAGCAGGCGATGGCGCTCTTCATGTCGACCGCGCCGCGGCCGTGCAGGATGCCGTCGGCCACCTCCGCGCCGAACGGGTCGCGGGACCAGGCCGCAGCATCGCCGACCGGCACCACGTCGGTATGGCCGGCGAAGCAGAAATGCGGCGCCCCGTCGCCCAGCACGGCGAACAGGTTGTCGACGTCGGGGGTGCCCGCGGCGCTGAACGGCATCCGCCGGCAGCTGAACCCCAGCCCCTCCAGCGCGCGCTGCAGCACGTCCAGCGCGCCCTCGTCCGCCGGCGTCACGCTGGGGCAGCGGATCAGAGCCTGCGCGAGAGGAAGGGGGTCTGCGGGGGGAAGGGGATCTGCGGCGGCGTCGGTCATCGCGTGACGGGCCTCAGGTCCGCAGCAGTTCGTTGATCGAGGTCTTCTCCCGGGTGCGGGCGTCGACCCGCTTCACGATCACCGCGCAGTACAGGCTGGGCCCCTCCTTGCCGCCGGGCAGCGGCTTGCCGGGCATGGTGCCGGGAACGACCACGGCATAGGACGGCACCCGGCCGGTGAAGATCTCGCCGCTCTCGCGGTCCACGATCTTGGTCGATGCGCCGATGAAGACCCCCATCGACAGCACCGCGCCTTCCTCGACGATCACCCCCTCCGCCACCTCGGAGCGGGCGCCGATGAAGCAATTGTCCTCGATGATCACCGGCTCCGCCTGCAAGGGCTCCAGCACGCCGCCGATCCCGGCGCCGCCGGAGATGTGGCAGTTCTCGCCGATCTGCGCGCAGGATCCGACGGTCGCCCAGGTGTCGATCATGGTGTTGGCGCCGACCCGCGCGCCCAGGTTCACGAAGCAGGGCATCAGCACCGCACCCGGCGCGATATGGGCCGACCGGCGGACGACGCAGTTGGGCACCGCGCGGAAGCCGGCGCTGCGGAACGTCGCCTCGTCCCAGCCGGCGAACTTCGACGGCACCTTGTCGAACCAGGGGGTGTCGCGGCCGGACACCGCGCCCGGGCCGCCCGGGATCGGCGCCATGTCGTTCAGGCGGAAGGACAGCAGCACGGCCTTCTTCAGCCACTGGTGGACGACCCAGGCACCGTCCCGCTTCTCGGCGACCCGCGCCGCGCCGGAATCCAGTGCGTCCAGCGCGGCGTTCACCGCCTCGCGGACGGCGCCGGTCGTCCCGGTGCCGATTGAGGCGCGGTCCTCCCACGCGGCATCGATGGTCGTGCGCAGGCCATCCAGATCCATGGCTCGGTTCTCCCTGTCCCCCGGTCTTCGGAAATGCGTGCCGGACCGGCGGCATCGGGGCCACCGCCCTGCCGCGAACCGGGTCCGGCCGGTCGGGCGGGACGATAGCGGCGCCCCTGCCCCTGTCAAACTGTGCGGTCGGGCAAACGGCCGCGTCAGGCGCCCTGTGCCGGCCCCGGTGCTGGCCCCGGTGCTGGCCCCGGTGCTGGCCCCGGTGCTGGCAATGTGTCGCTCACCTGGTGCAGCCAGTCCGGCAGGTCGTGGACCAGGTGCTGCACATAGTCCGGCGGCGCCTCGGCCCCGGCATCGGCTCCCGCGTCGGGCGGGCGCACCAGGACGGTGATCATGCCCATCGCCGCCGCGGGCTCCAGGTTGCGGACGATATCCTCCACCATCACCGCCCGCGCCGGGTCGATGCCGTGCTGCGCAACGATGGTGCGGTAGGGGCCGGCATCGGGCTTCGGCACGAAGTCGGAGGCGACGATGTCGAAGATCGCCTCGAAATGCCGGTCGATGCCCATATGCGCCGTGATCCGCTCGGCATGCCGGACCGAGCCGTTGGTGAAGATGATCTTGCGCCCGGGCAGCCGGGACAGAGCCTCGTCCAGCACATGGGCGGCGGGAAGGACCGACAGGTCGATGTCGTGCACGAACTCCAGGAAGTCATGCGGATCCATCCCGTGATGGGTCATCAGGCCCCGCATCGTCGTGCCATGGGCACGGAAGTACTGCTTCTGCAGGGCCCGCGCCTCGGCTGCGTCGATGCCCAGGAAGTTCTGGATGAAGGTGCCCATGCGGCGGTCGATCTGGTCGAACAGGTTGCAGTGCGCCGGATACAGCGTGTTGTCGAGGTCGAAGATCCAGACCTTCGCCTCCGCCGCCTGTCGCAAAGCCTGCCTCTCGATGTCCGCCATATGCCCCAACCCGCAGGAAAATCCCGAACTGCGCCGGCGAGTCATATATCGTTAATCCCATCGCACCAAGCTTGCAGGATCTGGCAGGCCGGGCTCGTGCCCCGGCCGGCTTGTGTTCGCGCTGGCGCAGGCCTGGCGGCTGCCGGCCTGGCGCGGATAGCGCGACGGGTGGAGAAGGGTGGCGCAGATGGTGTTCGGCAGGTCCGGCTTGTTTCGCTCCGGCCGCGGTTCGGCGCCCGGCGCCGATTCCGGCAGCCTGGCCGGCGCCAACATGTCCGCCCTGGTGCAGGGCTATCCGGGCCCGGCGCTGGTTACCGACCGGACCGGCCGTGTGATCGCCGCCAATGCCGGCGCCCATGACCTGTCGCAGGGATTGCAATCGGGGAGCCAGCGGGACCTGCAGGCGCGCATCGTCCGTGTCGCCGAACTGGGCGAACCCGCGCAGGAACAGCTGGAACTGGGCAGCCGGCAGGTACGTGCCCTTATGCAGCTGACCATCATGCCGCTGACCATGACCGACGGGCAGGTGGCGGTCCTGGTGATGGGGCGCGATGCGACGATGGAACGGAACCTGACCACGGCGCTCGTCGCGTCGCGCCAGATGTTCAAGGACCTGGTGGAATGTTCCACCGACTTCGCCTGGGAAACCGACAGCGAAGGCCATTTCGTCTTCGTCTCGCCGCTGGGCGCCCTGGGCTTCACGGCCGAACAGCTGGAACATACCGACAGCGGGGCATTGTGCAGCGATGCGGAGGCCGTCGCCCTGTTCGCGGTGCGCGAGCCGGTGGAACGGCAGGAGGCGGTGCTGATCGCCCGCGACGGCGGTCGTCGGATCTGCCAGGTCTCCGCGCGGCCGGTGCGCGACCAGAAGGGGCAATGGGCCGGTGCCCGCGGCGTGGTGCAGGACGTCACCGAGGAGCGGCGCCAGACGGCGGAACTGCGGGCGGCGCATGAGCGGCTGGAGCAGCTGTCGCGGATCGACGACCTGACCGGGCTGCTGAACCGGCGCGCCTTCCTGGACGAACTGACGCGGCGGGTCCTGCACATGCAGCGGCACCGGCGGCCCGGGGCGCTTCTGTTCATCGACCTGAACAATTTCAAGGCGGTCAACGACCATCGCGGCCACGCCGCCGGCGACGAGGCCTTGCGCGCCTTCGGGCAGGCGATCACGGAGGAATGCCGGGTCGGCGACCTGGTGGCGCGGCTGGGCGGCGACGAGTTCGCCGTCTGGCTGGAGGAGACCGATGCCCAGGGCGCGGCGGTGAAGGCGCATGCCCTGCGCCGGATCGGCGCGGACATGCATCTGCGGTTCGGAAGCGCGGTCGCGCCGCTGGGTGTCGCGATGGGCATTGCGCTGCACGGCCCCGACGATGAAGAATCGGTGCCGGACCTGATAGCGCGGGCGGATGCGGCGATGTATCGCGACAAGGCGGCCTTTCCAGATCGTCTCCCGATGACGAAGAGCGGCGGTAGCGCCGCATGATCGGCTGGCTGACCCGGCTTGTGCGGGGTCTGCTGGGCGGCACCGCATCGGACAGGCCGGACCCGCCCGGGCACCTGCCGTCGCACGGGTGGGGCGATCGGGAGGGTGCTGGAAACCTGCCGGCCGTCGTACCCCGGGCCCTTCCCTATGACGAGGCCAAGCAGTTGGCCCGGAGCCCGGATGCGGAGGTGCGCCGCCGGCTGGCCAGCAACCCTGCCACCCAGCCCGAATTCCTGGTCTACCTGGCTGCCGATGACTCCGCCGCAGTACGGCGGGAGATCGCCGCCAATGACGGGACGCCGATCCAGGCGCGCTACCTGCTGGCCGGCGACGAGGACGAGGGCGTCCGCCTGGAACTCGCCCGCAAGATCGGCCGCATCCTGCCCAGCCTCGGCGGCGCCCAGAGCGAACGGATCAGTGCGCAGGCGCTGAACGTCCTGGAGAAGCTGGCGCAGGACAGCCTGCCGCGGGTCCGCGCGATGGTCGCGGAGGAGATCAAGCAGGCCGGCAACGTACCGCCCGACCTGGTGCGCGACCTCGCCTTCGATCTGGAGGAGATGGTCTCCTGCCCGATCCTGGAATATTCGCCGCTTCTGTCGGACGCCGACCTGCTGGAGATCATCACCACCGGGGCGGTCAGCGACCGGCTGTCCGCCATTTCCCGCCGCAGCAATGTCTCCGGCCCGGTCTCCGATGCCGTGGTCGCCACACTGGACGTGCCGGCGGTGGCCGCCCTGCTGGCCAATCCGTCGGCGCAGATCCGGGAGGAGACACTGGATACGCTGATCGATTCGGCCCAGGCGATCGAGGTCTGGCACGAACCCCTGGTGATGCGGGCGGAGCTTTCGGTACGGGCGATGCGGCGGGTCTCTGAATTCGTCGCGTCCTCGCTGATCGCCCGGCTGGCAGAGCGGCACGACCTCGATCCGGACCTGCAGGCGGAACTGCGCTCCACGGTGCGCCGCCGGCTGACCGAGGCGGCGCCGTCCGGCTCCGGCGCAGGCGAGATCGCCCAGCGCAAGGCGAAGGAGATGTTCGACGCCGGCCAGCTGGACGACGAGATCCTGACCGAGGCGCTGGACCATGGCGAACGCGACTTCGTGGTCGCCGCCCTGATCCTCAGATCCGGCCTGCCCGATTCGGTGGTGCGGCGGATCCTGGCCACCCGGACCGCGACCCCGGTGACCGCGCTCGCCTGGCGCGCCGGCTTTTCCATGCGCACGGCACTGGCCCTTCAGCTGCGGCTGGCGCATGTGCCGCCGACCAAGGTGCTGAACGCCGTGTACGGTGTCGACTACCCGCTGCCGCCCGAGGAGATGGAGCGCCAGATCGAGCTGTTCACCGGCTGACGGCCGCTGCCGTCGTGGCGCAGGTCATGCCGAAGCCGCTGCGATCCGCCCGGGACCAGGTCATGTTCTGAGGGCAGGGCTGCCCCGATGCGCCCGGCTGCCTTCTGCAATTGCAAATGCTTTGCAGTTGCGTTCTTATTCCATCATGTCCCACGTCCAGCCGCGGCGTCAGGCTTTGCCGGATGCCGCCGCGGCTCTCCATTCTTCGGGTGTCCATGGCCTCCAATACCGGGGTGCCGCGCCCTGCATCGCGGCCCGAGAGGCGCGGCGAGCGGCGCTGGCGTGCGTTCTGGCTGAAGCAGCTGCACCAGTGGCACTGGATGAGTTCGGCGGTCTGCCTGATCGCGATGCTGCTGTTTGCCGCCACCGGGATCACCCTGAACCATGCCGGCGAGATCGAGAGCCGTCCGACAGTGACGAGCGTCGAGGCGGCGCTGCCCGCGCGCTTGCATGCGGCGCTTGCCGCTGCGCCGCCGCGCCGGGGCCGCGGGGATCTGCCGTCGGAGCTCCGCGCCTGGCTGGAGGAGCGGCTGCGGATCGACCTTGCCGGGCGGCCGGCAGACTGGTCGCCGGACGGGGTCTATGTCGCCCTGCCGCGGCCGGGCGGCGATGCCTGGCTGGATGTCGACCTGCGCGCCGGCACCCTGCTGTACGAGGATACCGACCGCGGCTGGATTGCCTACCTGAACGACCTGCACAAGGGGCGGGACACCGGCACGGTATGGCGGTGGTTCATCGACATCTTCAGCGCTGCAGCCCTGGTGTTCTGCCTGACCGGTCTGCTGCTGCTGCAGCTGCATGCCGGCCGCCGCCCGGCCACCTGGCCGATTGTCGGCCTTGGCCTGGTCGTCCCGCTGGCCCTCATCCTGATCTTCGTTCACTGAACCGCATCCGCCGATAGGAGAACCATGCGCATCACCGCTCCTGCCGCAGGCGCCACCCTCGCCCTGGCTTCCACCCTTGGGTCGGGCGGCCAGGCGATGGCCGCTGAACTGACGATCGAGGTCGCGATTCCGCGGCTGGACGTGGCCGAGTATCACAAGCCCTACCTCGCGGTATGGCTGGAAGCCGTGGATGCCGAGGCCACGGTCCCGCTGGCGGTCTGGTATGACCTGCACATGGCCGATGGGGAGGGCCGGAAATGGCTCAAGGACCTGCGCCAGTGGTGGCGGCATATCGGCCGTAGCCTGGAGATGCCGGCGGACGGAATCAGCGGGGCGACCCGCCCGCCCGGCGAGCATGAGATCCGGTTCGACGACGGTGCCGCGCCGCTGGCCGACCTGCCGGCCGGCGAATACGCGCTGGTGGTCGAGGCGGCGCGCGAGGTGGGGGGGCGGGAAATCCTGCGCCTGCCGCTGTCCTGGCCGCCGGCCGCCCCGGCCACCGAGATCGCGGAGGGCAGCCATGAACTGGGCCGGGTCCGGCTCGATGTCACCCCCTGAAGCTGCCACCCTGCCGCAAGGATCTGCCACCATGCCGAAATTCCCGTTCGCTCCGTTCCGCCGCACCGCCCGCCGCCGCACCGCCCGCCGCCGTGCCGCGATCCGCCATGCCATGGCCGCCGGGCTGGGCCTGCTGCTTGCGGCGGCGCTGCCGGCCGCGGCCCAGGCCCATCGGGCCTGGCTGTTGCCGTCCGCCACCGTTCTGTCCGGCAGCGATCCCTGGGTGACGGTCGACGCGGCGATATCCAACGACCTGTTCTTCTTCGAGCATTTCCCGCTGCGGCTCGACGAGCTGGCGGTCACCGGCCCGGACGGGGCGGCCGTGGCGGTGGAGAACCCGTCCACCGGTCGCTACCGCAGCACCTTCGACCTGCATCTGGACCGGCCCGGGACCTATCGGATCGCAACCGCGGGTGACGGCCTGTTCGCCAGCTATGAGCTGAACGGCGAACGCCACCGCTGGCGCGGCACGGCGGCAGAGCTGCCCGGTGCCATCCCCGCGGGGGCGGAGAAGGTCCGGCTGGTCCGGTCGCAGCGGCGGATCGAGACCTTCGTGACGGCGGGCCGTCCGACGCAGACGGCGCTGGCTGCCACGGGGCAGGGCCTGGAGTTGCGCCCGGTCAGCCATCCCAACGACCTCTATGCGGGGGAGACCGCCGAGTTCGAACTGCTGCTCGACGGGCAACCAGCCCCGGACGTGGAGGTGGAGGTGATTCCCGGCGGCATCCGCTATCGCGACCGGCTGCAGTCGATGGCCGTCCGCAGCGATGCCGCGGGGCGGCTGCGCATCACCTGGCCGCAGCCCGGCATGTACTGGCTGGGGGCCGCGGTGGAGGACGGCCGGTCGGGCCTGCCGGGCGTCGACCGGCGCCGGGCGGGCTATGCCGCGACCTTCGAGGTGCTGCCCCAGTAGCGCGCCGCGAGCAGCGGCAGGGCATGGTGATGACCCTGGTCGTGGTCCCGCCGTTGCAGCGGCCGCCGGCCCGCCCCCGTGGCACCCACCGGGTGCAGTTGCACGGCTGCGGGCTCGGCACCGGCTGGTCGCTGACGGCGCATGTGCCGCCGGACTGCCTGCCCCAGACCCTGCGTCAGGTCGTGGTGGCGGAACTGGCCGCAGTGACGGCCGAGATGAGCGGCTGGGCGCCGGAATCCCAGCTCTGCCGCTTCAATCGCGGCGTGCCGGGCAGCTGGCACCGCTTTTCCAGCGGCCATTTCGGCGTTCTCCAGGCGGCGTTGCGGATCGCGGCGGCGACCGGCGGGGCCTTCGATCCCTGTCTCGGCGCGGCGGTGGACCGCTGGGGCTTCGGCCCGTCCGGCCCGGTGGCCGTACCGCCGGATCCGGCCTCGTCATGCGCCGCCGCGGCGTTCGGCCGCCGCGCAGGGGCGGGCTGGCAGGACCTTCTCCTGGACCTGCCGCGGCAGGCGGTGCGCCAGCCGGGCGGCGTGACCCTCGACCTGTCGGCGATCGGCAAGGGGCATGCGGTCGACCGTGTCTGTGAGGCGGTGCGGGCGCTCGGTGTCGCCAGCCTGCTGGTCGAGATCGGCGGCGAACTGCGGGGCGAGGGGGGGAAGCCGGACGGGTCGCCCTGGTGGGTCGGGCTGGAGGAGGTCCCGGTGCCCGCCGACAGCCGCCGGGACCGCGGCCCTGGCCACGAATGCAGGCGCGAAGGCGGTGCGATCGTCGCCCTGCACGGCCAGGCGATCGCGACCTCAGGCGATTACCGGCGGCATTTCTGGCATGCCGGCCGGCGCTACGGTCATGTCCTGGATCCGGCCACGCAACACCCGGCGCAGACCGATATCGCCGCGGTCAGCGTGCTCGCCCGGGACTGCATGCAGGCCGATGCCTTCGCCACCGCATTGGCGTCGCAGGAAGCGGCCGCCGCGCTGGCGATGGCCGACGACCTTGGGCTGGCCGCCTTCCTGCGGCTGCGCGACGGCGGCGTCCGTTGCTCGGCCGCCTTGGCGGCGATGCTGTAGCCGCCCGAGCCCTGCGTCCCGTGCAGGGCTTCTCTGCAGATACTGCAATTGCGACTCATTAGCAAAACATTGGACCTTCGATATGTCGCAAATGCGACGTATTCGCATTTCAATCCCGGGCGGGACCGATGCCCGGGACCGGGTCGGCGGGGGCCGGTCCGCCAAGGGGGAGTATCAGTGATGCAGAAGACCGACAGCCGCCTTGCCGTGCAGCTGCAGCATGGCGTGTCGCCGATCGCGCTGGCCGGCGGCCTGCTGGTGGCGGGCGCTGCCCTCACCGTCATGGCCGCTGCCAATCCGGTCATGGCACAGTCGCAGACGACTGAGGCGGTCACCCTGCCACCGGTCTCCGTCGAGGGGCAGTCCGCACCGGAAGGCTACAAGGCGGACAATGCGACCTTCGGGAAGTTCACGGCGCCGCTGCTGGATACACCGCGCTCCGTCACGGTGATCACCCCGGAGGTGATGGACGATATGGGCGCCACCTCGCTGCAGGACGCCCTGCGGGTGGTGCCCGGCATCACCATGAACATGGGCGAGGGCGGCGTGCCGGTCGGCGACCTGCCGAACATCCGCGGCTTCCAGTCCTCCTCCGGCCTGTTCGTCGACGGCATGCGGGACAATGCCTCCGCCACCCGCGAGGTCTTCGACCTGGAGGAGATCGACGTGATCAAGGGGCCGGCCGGCTCCTATATCGGCCGCGGCGGCCCCGGCGGCTCGATCAACCTGGTCACCAAGACGCCGAAGGCGCAGAGCTTCTATGGCGGCACCGCGGTGCTGGGCACCGCCGACAAGAAGCGCCTCACCGCCGACGTCAACCAGGTGGTGAACGACAGCATCGCCGTGCGCCTGAACGCGATGTGGCAGGATTCCGAGGTGGCGGGCCGCGACGCCGTGTATGACGACCGCTGGGGCTTCGCGCCGAGCATCACCGTCGGCCTGCACAGCGATACCCGCGCGACGTTCAACTACTACCACTACCAGTCCGACGGCATCCCGGACTACGGCCATCCCTACGACACCACGACGGGGCGGCCGGTCGATGTCGACCGCGACAATTTCTACGGCCTGACCGACCGCGACTTCATCAAGCAGCGCACCGATGCCGGCACCCTGTGGCTGGAGCATGACGTCACCGACTGGCTGCTGCTGCGCAACGTCACCCGCTACAGCCGGTCCTCGAACGACTATATCGCCACCAACCCTGACGACAGCCAGGGCAATGTCGTCAACGGGCTGGTATTCCGCAATCCGAAGAGCCGCAAGTCCGACAACACGACGGTCGGCAATGTCACCGACCTGTCCGGCACCTACCAGACCGGCCCGCTGCGCCACAGCTTCGACCTGGGCTTCGAGATCATGCGGGAGGAGACGACCACCCGCAGCTACGCGGTCTCCACCCTGGCGGCCGGCGGGGTGGCGATCCCGCGCGGCGGCTGCAACCTGTTCGGCGCCGGCCCTGCCAGCGGCTACAACTGCACCAGCCTGTACGACCCGAACCCGTCGGATCCCTGGTCGGGCACGATCGCGCAGAACAACCCGACGACGACCACCACCAACACCTGGTCGCTGTTCGCCTACGACACGATCGACCTCACGCCGCAATGGTCGGTCAATCTCGGCGTCCGGCTGGACGACTACCGGACCAAGACCGACAGCGGGCTGGAGAACGATTCGACCCTGTTCAACTATCAGGGCGGGGTGGTCTACAAGCCGCTGCCCTATGGCAGCGTCTATGTCTCCTACGGCACCTCCTCCGCGCCGCCCGGCGTGACCGCCGGCGAGGGGCAGGAAAACATCAACGGCAACAACGAGAACCTGGCGCCGGAGAAATACCGGAACTATGAGATCGGCACCAAGTGGGACCTGCTGGGCAACAGGCTCTCCGCGACGGCAGCCCTGTTCCGCACCGTGACCGACAATGCCTATGTCGCCACCGCGCCCGGCCGCGGCGCGCCGCAGGACAATCTCGGCAAGGACCAGGTCGACGGCCTGGAACTGGGGCTCGCGGGCAACATCACCCAGGCATGGAAGGTGTTCGGCGGCTATTCCTACCTGCGCAGCGAGATCCTGGAGGCAGGCCCCGCCAATCCGGGCGATGAGGGCAACGAGATGCCCAACACCCCGCGCCACGCCTTCAGCCTGTTCTCCACCTACGACGTGCTGCCGGACTTCACCCTCGGCGGCGGCGCCTACTATGTCTCGAAGGTCTACGGCAACACCGCCAACACCCGCTACGTGCCGTCCTACTGGCGCTTCGACGCGATGGCGCAGTACCGGGTGACGGAGAATGTCAGCCTGCAGCTGAACGTGAACAACATCACCGACGAGACCTACTACGACAAGGCCTATGTCACCCACATGGCCACCCTGGGCCCGGGGCGCTCGGCGATGCTGACGGCGGCGGTGAAGTTCTAGATCAACTTGCGCTCGGATGGAATCATCCGAGCGGCAATAAGTTGATCGATTTCAACAAGATAGAGCATCTTGTCTGCGTCCGAACGGACGCAGGATGCTCTAGCCGCACCCA
>MDTD01127671.1_pt1 | contig 39851 bp, 36 predicted proteins | sample 811221 | NCBI WGS metagenome assembly MDTD01 (sample SAMN05326646, study PRJNA326480) | marine metagenome | isolation source: seawater | place: Pacific Ocean: South West | collected 2011
ATAGGCTGGGTGTGGAAGTGCGGTAACGCATGTAGCTGACCAGTACTAATAGCTCAATCGGCTTGATTTATGCACTGAAAAAAATTTTAAAAAATATAGATATACTTTGACTAATTAAAAAGACATAATTTTATTTTGAAATTATCTTAATAATATCATCACTATTAATTTTGACTGGATTGTTTCCTAGTCTTAATAAATTTACTCCACTAATAATATTTTCAGAATATTTTTTTATATTTATATCTAGTTTCTCTAGATTATCTTCTAAGTTCGCTTTTTTTTTTATCATTGATATCCTAGAATTGAATTCAACGATATTATGGCAATCAAATATATTGAAAATTAAATTAAATCTTTTTTTTAAATCAAAAGATGTTTCTGATCTTTCTAAATTTTCATAATTGAATTTAAAAAATTTTTCAAAAAATAAACTTACAGCATGACCATGACTTATGTTAAATAATGATGTAAAAGGGTAGGATACAGCATGTGGCACTGTTGTTTTTGAAATACTTATTGCTTTTCCGGCCAAGTTTGATGCAATACTCATTTCTGCTGCATTTCTTAAATCCGGTTTATTTAAAAAAGGAAGAAAGTTTTTGGTTGATATTTCGAGGGATTTACATGCATAATCTAAACTTTGACCGTCGGATTTTTTAGATAGCATAGACTCTAAAGCTTGTGCAATAGCATCGAAACCCGCAGAGGCTTTTACTTTATTTGGTGCTGAAATTAAAAATTCTGGTATTAAAAAGAAATTGTCAGGTATCAATAATTCACTTTCAAAAGAATACTTAACTTTATCTACGTAAATTACTGCATTGGATGTTACCTCAGCGCCTGAACCTGCCGTTGTTGGAATAACAGCAAGTTTTGAATTTTTTTTTTTGAATGGATATGAGTAGTTGACAATTAAATTTGCAAGATCCGGCCTTAATTCAACTACGTTTGAAATTTTTGCATAATCAATTACAGAGCCCCCACCGACTGCTAAAATTAAGTTCGGTTCAAATTTTTTTATATCTTTTATTATTTCTACCAATTCTTGAAAAACAGGAAATTCCGAATTTTTGTAAAAAAATTTTATTTCTCTTTTTCCTATTAAACTTTTGAAAAAAATTTCTGCACCAGAATTAATAAATGATTTTTTTCCACACAATATAAAAATTTTTTTGATATTTCCATCATTTACTAATTCTTTTATATCTTCTTTTGAATGAACCATTTATTTCATAAACTGATTTTTTATTTTTATAAGATCGCTTGGTCTTGGTAAATTCTTAATTTTATTATTCGCAACTTTAACTTCTAAAAAACTCAAACTATTTGATTTTAAAAACCTTTTGATAATTTTTTTTAAGTTTTTAGTGTTATTAATACAATAAAAATTTTTAAAACCTATACTTTTAGAAAATTTTTCAAAATTTATATCATTTGCAAAAGTACTTTGACCGCCCACCGAGTCATGAGAATTGTTATTTAGCAAAATATATTTAAAATTTTTATTCGCAAAAGTGCCCGCTGTTTTAATCGATCCCATGTGCATTAAAAAAGAGCCGTCACCATCAATACAAATAGTTTTAGACTTATTTGATAAGGAGTAACCTAATGCAACGGATGAAGCATGACCCATGCCCCCAACCATATAAAAATCTTTACTATTTTTATATTGGTATTTCTTTCTCAGATAAATCAATTCTCTTGAGTTATAACCCGTGCTTGCAACAATTTTTGTTTTTTTATCTAAGGTTTCTAATAAAATTTTCAGAAATTGCTCTTTATTTAATCTATAATAATCTTTTTTTTTAAATTTCTGTTTATTTTTTTCTAAAGTACCTTTTTCTATCAAACAAGCCACTATAGATTTATTTTTTTTTACAAATTTAATTTGTTTGTTAAATTTATTTAGATCTTTTTTTGATCTAATAATTGTATATTTAATTTTTAATAAATTAAGAATATTTCTTGTAATTTTACCTTTTACATTATGCTGCGGTTCATCCTTAATTTTTGGAGATCCTCTCCAACCTATTATTAAAACTAATGGAATTGAATACACATTTTCATTCGCAATCGAAATTAATGGGTTTAAAGCATTAGAAAGACCTGAATTTTGCATGTACACACAAGGTATTTTTTGAGTAGATAAGTAGTGACCGATTCCCAATGATACAGCTGAACCTTCATTGCTAGCTATAATATGATTTTTTTTTCCTATATTTTTTAGACTAGAGGAAAAATCTTTTAAAATGCTATCTGGTACACCCGTAAAAAAATCAATACCATTTTTCTTTAGTATGTTGAGTAAATTATTTGCTTTAATCATTTTTAATTAAATTAATAATTTCCTTAATAGGTATAATTTTTCTTTCAATCTCAAAAGCTCTTCCCCTTTGTAAAATTTTCTTTGCTGCGAACTGCATTGCTGGATAAGCAGCTCTCAAAAGGTGATTAGCATAAATGACTATTTTAAACCCATTTTTTATTAGGTCCTTTTCATAAACACCTGAATAAGTTGATGGAACTGAAACTAAAGGAACAAAATTTTTGCTTTTTTTAAATTGTTTAGCGAACGAAAAAATTTGATGAGGAGATTTTTCTTTACTATGAATTAATATTGCATCTGCACCAGCATTAGAATATATTTCAGCTCTCATTAAAGCGTCATTTAAACCTTTACCTAAAATAAAACTTTCAATTCTTGCTATAACCATGAAATCTTTAGATTGCCTTGAATCACACACACGTCTTATTTTTTTTGCGAAAATTTTTGGCTTATCTTGTTTTGTTCCTTTTTGATTTTTGAACAAAGAATTTTTTTTAAGACCTATTTTATCTTCCATTATAATGGCTGATGTGCCCGCCCTTTCTAAAGATCTAACCAAAAATGGCAGATGTTCTAATTGCCCACCATTATCTGCGTCAAAAACTAATGGTTTTGAGGTCACATCCATCATTTCATTTAATGAAGTAATTCTCGATGAGAAATCAACTGATGAATTATCTGGTTTTCCTTTAGTAGCGGAGTCAGTAAGACTTGAAGACCACATTCCATCAAACTCAACCATTTTTTTATTTTTTGTGATATTAATATTTTCTATAATAAGTCCGGTAAGAGAATTGTGAGATTCTAATATCCTAACAATATCTTTTGAATAAATTAGTCTTTTTAATCTTGAAACTCTATTTTCGGGATAGGGAATAGCTTGATTAATTTTATTTTTTATAGAACTTGATGATACATTATTTGTATATTTCGGTTCAATTAACTTACCTGACCATTTTTTAAGTGTTTTAATAACTTTCTCTCTAGTTTTTTTTTGGACTCCTTTTTTCCAATCATCTCCATGGACTACATAATCTGGTTTTATCTTATTTAAATTTTTTGAGTAATCCCAAGTATCCTGAGCAACAACCCTTTTTACACCTCTTATATTTTTAATTATGTCGTAACGCTGTTTATAACTTATTAAAGGAAGCCTTTTATATTCTGCGATGGCAGAGTCAGTAAATAAACCAATAATGACTTCTCCATATCTTTGAGCATGTTTTAAAATGTTAAGGTGACCGCTATGAATGATATCAGCACCCATTGGCACATATACGATTTTTTTTTTATTTTTCATTATTATATGAATATCTCCTTTGATATATTTTTGAAAATATCAGTATCACAATTCCCGTATTGAGGATATTTTTTAACTATTTTTGGCTCAACATAAGTAATACCAGCACCATGTTGTCCTCTAATTTTCGGTCTAAAAACATCTTTAAATGATAAAAATGACTCTTTAGATGCAAAATAACTTGATGAAATTAATGGAAATTTCCAAAAAATTTTTTCAATATCAAATATTTCTTCAGATGATAATTCTTCAAAAAAGGCCTTTTCGTTTTTAAGATACAAATTTAAATTTTTATAAATTGTACTAATTGAATTTTCAATTTTAGTATCCTCAATTAGCTTGAGCATAATCTCAGCATTAGATTTACTTAAAGATAACCATTTTGGATCGATACCCAACATAAATTCACAAACTTTATGATTCAAAAAAGGAAATCTTGCCTCTATAGGCCCTCTATTCATAAAAATAATTGAAGCTCTCTTTAGCATATTATTATAAATGTTGTTGATAAATGCTTTTCTACTTCTTAGTTTTATTTGAGCTTCGTGGCTTGTTTTCAACTCCTTCCAGGCAGTGTATGCTCCTAGTAGCTCGTCAACTCCGTGGCCACCAATTGTCACTTTAAACCCATCCCTGTGCATCTCAGGTGCTAAATACCAGTAGATAGGTAGAGGATAAAAACTTAAAGCCTTTAATTTTCTCATTTCAAAGGTTTCAACAATTTTTGGCATATCTTTAACAATTTGGTTTTCAGGAGCTTCCACAATTTTAAGTTTAAGACCAATTTCCTGGAAACCTTTTGTTGCAATTTCCGCAGTTTTTACATCTATGGAATCGAAATCTTTTACTTTAAAAACGTATGAGGTTGGCTGATATTGAACTTCTTTAAAATCTATATTTTTTAACACATAATATGTTGTGAGCACGCTATCAATTCCACCAGACAACATTGTACATATAGGAACATCACCCATTGTCCTATTTTTTGCAGACTCATTTAACACTTGATGCATTTCCTCTCCAAGTTTTAAAATATTTTTGGAATTTTTTGAAAAGTATGGTTCCAAGTTGTAAGTAGATAATACATTTAGTTCATCTTTGACAATATCGTACTCAAGAATTTTACCTGGCTCTAATTCAATAGGCTCTTGTAAACTTAATCCATTTATCGCCCTAAAAGCCTTTAATTCACTGGAGAATAAAAATCTTCCTTTTTTATGATGATAATACAAAGGGATTCTTCCAGGCCAATCTCTTGCAATAAATATTTTTTTTAATTTTTTATCATGGATCGCAATGGAATAAAGAGAGTCAATATTTTTGTTCCTTAAAAAATTAATTCCTTTTTTTTCGTAAAGTTTTAATAAAACTTCTGTGTCCCCATCAGTTTTGAAATCTATATTTTCTTTAATAAGATCTTTTTTGAAAATATCAAAGTTGTAAAATTCCCCATTAAATATTAAGGCTATGTTGTTATCTTCAGAGAAATATGGTTGATCGGAATGACCTGATAAATTATCTTCATTACCAGAAAATTTTATAGCATGCCTTCTTGCTGCAAAAAAAACCTTATCACCAAGTTCTGAAATCGTAATCCCGTCATTACCTCTTTTAATAAAGTTTATACCTTTTTTGGTTTCATCAAAGTTTATATTAAAACCTCCGAATATACCGCACATTTTAGTAAAATATTCTAATTGTCATATCCCCAATTTACTTTGTCTTTACGAGCTCTCTTTAAAGTAAAAGGTAAGTTGTATAAATTTCCAATATCAAATTTTTCCAGATAATTTAAATTTTGTCCATCAGATATCTTGGCTAAAGAACCATATCCATAGAAGCAATGTTCAGTAAAAGATCCAACCCACAAAGCATCACCTTCTGTACAAATTGTTTTGATTAATTTCCCTTTTACTTTGTGATAAAAAATTAGATTTCCACCGGTAACCAGGTAGTGTGAGCAAGCTGAGTCTAGCAAGTCAAGTTTTATTTTCTTTTTTTCCTTCTTATCAACTTTCATGTAATATCCATGTAGGTCTTGAAATCTTGTCGATGAAACAATACTTGCAATAGTATATGATTTAAATTTTCTTATAGTCTTAATACTATCTTTGTGCGATAAATATAATTTTCCAACACCGTCTTCTTTGTGTTTCATTTCAATAAAAAGTCTTTGATCAAGATTTGCAAAGTTACATACCCTTTCAAATTGTTTTGTAGTTAAATTTCCTGAATTCTGAAAATATTTTCTTAATTTAGAAAGGGGGATTTTTGTATTTTTTGAGACATAATCTAACTCATATCCTTTATCCTCGAGAGTTTGCATTAAAAGACCTCTTTTAAAATTTTTATTTTTGGATATTTTTAAAAAATTATCAAAAGAATCATCATTGAGTTTTTTTGTAAACAAGTCCTCAATATGGGAGGTTGTAGTATAAGATAAAATTCTTCCTGGTCCGTCTGTTGCTCTTGAGTATGTATGTAAACAGTATGATGGCTCAAAATAGTTATCACCGACAATCCATTTTGTTTTTGGGTCTTTGTTTACTTTGAATTTACACCAATTTGATTTATTTATTTTCTTTCCAAATCTAGCATATATATCATTTGGGCCTAAACTAAGGGTGATAGCACTTTCTAAATGCCCATTATTCAGTTTTGGTAATCTATTCTTTGGACACAATATATCAATTAAAACTGGTGCCACATATCCTTTCGGTGAGGGCAATGTGTAGTAATTGTAAAAATGGATTCCATCTCGCTTAATAGGTCTTTTAGTCTTCTCTAAATCTTTTTTACTACTAAACAGAAATGAGGGTACCTCGTCTACTTTTAAAATTTTAGAAACAGGTATAGTTAGTACACTAGCTATTTCTTTTGCTGTATACATGTCTATATTTTCAAAGTCATCAAGCGAAATTTTTTTATTAATTTTATTAGCAAGCAGATCATTGAGTACCTCAATAGTTGTTTTTCTAATATTTAACCAATGAATTAATCTATATTTATCAACTAATTTATTCTCTTGATTTAGTTTATCCATTTAAGTCCTAGTATATTTATAATTATTTAAGCGATACAATCTGTTTGTTATGCAACTATAACTGCTCATAAAAATTATAGTAAATTAATCGTTTTGTAAACTAAAATTATTTCTCTTTAAAAAATTGTAAACAAATGGATCTAACATTTTTGATAAAATGTCTCTTTTTTTTCTTTTAATTAGAATTTTAATATTGGAGCCATTCAACTCTTGTAGATTTTTACCTTTACAATTCGGACAGGATTTACGATTTTTGTATCTATTAATAACAGGAACATCACAAATTTTACAAATCATGGGCTCATTAAACTTAATAATTTTAATTTTTGATTTAATTTTTTCAAAAATTTTTTGAGAATCAAATTTTCCGTAGAAATTTTTAAAACCCGCATGATCCCTTCCCACGTAAAAGGATTTAAATTTCATATTTTCAAAAATTTTTGCTTGAAAAAAAGCTTCATTAGGGCCCGCAAAAAAAGTGGGTAAATAAATAAATAGGATATTAATTTTTTTATATATGCGATTCTTTTTCAAAGCTTTATATGAATTGATTAGCATTTGAGGACTATATTTATTTTTAACACTTAATATTAAAAAAATTGTTAAGTTTTTTTTATTCATTATTTTTTTTTGGATAAGATTATGTCCAACATGTGGTATATTTCTTGTTGAAAAAGAAGCATCAAAACGTTTTACTTTTCTTAATTTTTTTAAGGTCAAAAAATTATTTGTAAAAAAAAATTTTTTTAATTTATTTTTATAAACGAAAACTTTTCCACCAAGCGAATAGTCTTTGTTCTTAATTCTTCTATGATAATTACTCACTCCGAGATGTAATTTACTTGAAGTTCCAAATATATATTTAAGAAATTTATTTTTTTTTACTTCAAATTTTGACTTTAAACTTATGAAACCTATATTTTCATTTTTATATTTAAGAATGACTCTTTCACCTAACTTAAAATTTTTTGCTTTAAATTCTGAGCAAAAAAGATTTATTGGAATTGTGAAGTTTACACTATTGATTTTTTTTTTAAGCAATATACTCCTAAATTCCTCATGTGTAACAAATCCATTTAATGGACTGTATATACCTAATTGTAAATTTATTGCGTTTATATAGTCTGTTCTATCAATATTAATAAATTTTTTCATTAATCTTTCTAATAATCGATATTACGATAATTTCAAATATAATTTAATTATTTACATTTAAGGCTTTAAAAGTTAACTAACTGATAAATCTTTATGAAATTTATAACAAAAAAATTATTTAAGCCAAAAATTGTTTTCATAGATGGACAAACCAGATCAGGCAAATCTCTTTTTACAAATATTATTCCATCTTTTAAAAATATTGAAAATACAGAGTATATAAATGAGCTTGAAAATCTACTATCCGCATATAGTCTTAAACAAATAAATTTTGACTATTTAAAAGCGCATGTTCATACACATTTTTTTGAAAAGGGTTATAACAAATTACTCTCTCGATCAGTCAATTTTAGACCAAGCGATCAAACAGGTGTAGCTAATTACGCTTTTAAAAATATTTATATCAAGCGATTAAGAAAAAAAGATGGGGACGAGAACTTAAGAGATCTTTTAAAATCTAAAAACTCTTTTGTATATCAAACCCACGATATGATGTTACACGCCAAACCATTGATGAGTTTAGACCTTAATTTAAAGATTTTAGAAATTTATAAAAATCCATTTGATCTAGTACGCAGCTGGATTGAAAAAAATTTTATAGCCAGGTTTACAAACGATAAAAGATTTTGGAGACCCACAATTAAATTTAATAATAATATAGAGGGAATTTGGTACCATAATTTCGTAAAAAAATATTTTAGAAATTGGAACAAATTAAATGATGTGGAAAAAACATGCTTAATGATCCTTGAGATTACAAAAAAAAGTATTTTAAATCAAAAATTATTAGAAAAAAAAATACCAATTAAAACATTTAGTTTTGAGGAAATTATATATGATGAGAATATAGTAAAAAAGATTGAAAAATTTCTTCAAACCAAAAAATCAAAATTTACTAAGAAGTTTTTTAAAAAGGCGAAAATTCCAAGAAAATCAATAGAAAAAGATCAAAAATTCAACAAAATTTATTTAAAACATAATGTAAACAATAAAATTTTTAAACAATTAGAGGTCCTTGAAAAAATGTATAAAAAAAACATTTATGGATTTAAAAACTAAATAAATTTACTCATGAAAAAAATTACATGCTTAATATGTGCGAGGGGTGGTTCTAAAGGTTTGAAAAATAAGAATATAAAAAAATTTCATGGCAAACATTTAATTGAATGGACTTTTAAGGTTGCAAAAAGCATCGACAAATTTTCAAATATTATTTTATCAACAGACTCAAAAAAAATTGTTGAAATAGCAAAAAAAAATCGTATAGAAGTCCCCTTTTTAAGACCAAAAAATTTAGCAAAAGACAATTCAAAAGAATTAAATGTTTGGAAGCATGCTTTAAAATACTTAAAAAAAATAGATAAATTTCCTGATATACTTGTTATATTACCTGTAACTTCTCCTTTAAGAAAAAAAGAACATATAAATCAAGCAATTAAGAAATTTGAAAAAAGTAAATCTGATGCTCTTATTACAATAAAAGAGTCAGATCGAAACCCATATTTTAATATGGTCAAACTTAACAAAAACAGACATGCTCAAATTGTAAATAATAAAAACAAAAGTTTTGCAAGAAGACAGGATGCTCCAAAGGTATACAGCATGTCAACAATATGCTTTATATTTAAGCCAAAGTTTATTTTAAAGACAAATAATATATTTAACGGCAAAGTATCAACAATATTGTTCCACAAAAAATATTCAGTAGATATAGATGATAATTATGATTTTGTAATAGCTGAAACTTTATTCAAAAAAAAAATATCAATATAAAATGACTATACTATTACCAATAGAAATTAAAGTAAGGGAGTTTCACTCAAAAATTTTCTTAGCATCCAAAATATTAGATAAAACAAATTTTGATGTTGTAATAGGAGAAAAGAGCAAAGTTTACAATCTTTTTAAACATAATCATGGGGTATACCTTTTGTCTAAAGGTGGTCCGAGATTAAGATTTAGCTTTGATAAAAAGTTTTACGACAAAAATTTTTTGGGTATTTTAGATGAGGAGGGGCCATTATCTAATTTCGATGTTCATACAAGAAAATCTAGACTGCATAAAGATATATTTAAAAACTTAGATGATTATTTTTTGTGGGGAACTAAAGACTTAGAGATTAATAGGCCACTCTTAAAAAGATTTGGTAAAAATTTACATATATTTGGACATCCTAAATTCGATATTTTGAAAAAAAAATATATCAAATTTTATCAAAAAGAAATTAATCATTTAAAAAAAAAATACGGTAAATTTATATTCATTTCATCAAGCTTTCCTGTTGATCAAATTATGAAACAATCTGCCTTTAATAAATTTAGATTAGAAAACTTTTTTTTTGTAATAAAGAAAAAAAAGGATTTGATAAAAAGAGAAATTTCTAATTATTTAAAAGGAGAAAAAGAAAACTATTTAAATTTGATAAGTCTAGTTAATAAGTTTGCTTCTCAAAATCCTAATATAAATATAATTTTTAGACCTCATCCAAGACAAAGAATAGATCTTGTTAAAAAAAGATTTGGTAATAAAAATAAAAATATAAAGGTGATTTACGATGGAGTTATTACCCCATGGGTGGCGGCCTGTGAACTTTATTTGCATGGGGGATGCACATCTTTCCTCGAAGCAGCATCGCTAGAGAAGAAGATTATTTATTTTGTACCAGTAGAGCATAAGAATAAAGCCAAGATATTTAAAAATTGTGGTTATTATTTTAAAAATTTAGAAAAATGTTTGAGATTTATGAATTTAAGAATAAATGTAAAAAAATTTAATCTCAAAAAATCAAATAGACCGGAAGATATAATTGCTAACAGTGAAATGAAGCTAGTCTTCTTTGAAAAATTCATTAGTCTTTTAAATAAAAAATATAAGAACAAACTAAAAAAACTTAAAAAATTTTATGATGAAAAAAACACTTTTAACAAATCATTATCAAATAAGAAAATTCTCATAAAAAAAATATCTTTAAAAACACCAATTTTAAGTGATCTTCTATTTAAATTAGATGGAGGGAATATTTTATCGCATGAATATAAATTACAAAAATTTCCAAACCTTCTCAAAAAAGAAGTGCACAATTGTTTGTTTAAAAAAAATATGCCTAGAAAAAAAATAACAATTAAAAAACTCTCAGAAAATCTTTTTCATTTAAAGAAGTTGAACTAATTCTTTATTTTTTATTAGGTATTTTTTTTTACACCCTTCAATTACATCCTTATCATGACTTATGATTATTACGGTGTTATTTAATGATATACTATTCACAGTATCAATAAATTTTTTTTTATTTATTTCATCAAGATTTGAGGTACTTTCATCGAAAATTAAAATTTCCTTTTTTGCATACAAAAGTCTAGCAATTCCAACTCTTTGTTTTTCACCCCCTGATAATCCAAAACCATTTTCACCAACATTAGTATCATATTTTTCTTGTAAGCTGTTAATAAGATTATCAAGACCAGTTTTTTTACAAACCTCATTTAATAATTGATGGTTTACTTTTTTACTGTCATACTCTAGTGAGATATTTATTAAAATTGACTCATCTAAAAGTTTATTTTCTTGGGGCAAATATCCTATTTTGTTAAACCAATTTGTAGATTTCAGTTCGTTAACTTTCTTTTTGTCTAAAATAATTTCACCTTTACTGGGTTCTAAAAGTCCTGAAATAATATCAATCAAAGTTGACTTCCCACTCCCGGAGGCCCCAACTATTCCAACATAATCTCCTTTATTTATTATAAGATTTAAATTTTTTAAAATTTCGTTCCCTCTATTTTTATATTCAAAAGATACATTTTTAAGTTCTAGTGATTTTTCAAAATCAATCTCTTGATATGTTTCTTTATTTGATAAAATCTTGTTGTAAATATTAATATCATCTGCAATTTTTAGTGCAGCAACTTCACCCCATTTTAACTTAGTTGTATAAAAAAGGATCTTCGTTATTGCAGGCAGTATTCTAATAATTACCAAAAAGAAAATTCCTAACTGAGGTATTAATTCATTAATATTTTGATTATTTTGACTTATAAAGAAAATATAAAAGGTAAACGAGATTACTACCAAAATTTCAAAAAAAAACTTTGGTACTTTGCTAATTATACTTGCATTTCGAACTAAAGTAAGGTTTTTAAATTCAAGATTTTTGTATTGTTTAATAAATATATCTGATTTTCGGAACATTAATATTTCTTTTGTCGAGTTTAAAATATCTAATAATTTACCAAGCGTTCTATCATTATAAGATAAATTTTTAGCACCCATTTTTTTTAAGGTATTTTTGACAACAAAAGAAAATACAAATGCAATAAAACCAACTGTACCAACAAGATACAGAGTTTGACTGGATTGGATTAACAACAAAAGCCCCAAGAGGCCTAAAAAAACTGAGAACTCAATTATTAGACGCATTCCATTTTGTAAATTTTTTAAAAAAAGATCCACTGTAGAGCTAAAATCTCTAACGTAAGTTGATGTCTTAATATTAGATATATTTTCATAATCATCTTCAAAGTGTTTCTTTAAAATTTTATTTTTTAAACTTACTTTTAAGTCTCTAATAAAATTAGCTTGCCAAAATTCAAAATAAAAAATAAGTAAATTTTTCATGACAATTAAAAAAGCAAATAATGAAAGTGCCGTAAGTTCTATATTAATAGAAAAATTAAACTGATCATTTATCTTTAACAAAATTTCACTTACTTTAATATTGACTTCATTGTTAGTGATTGATTGCAAAAAAGGATAAAACATACCTAAACTAAAAGTTTCTAAAAATGTGATTACCAAAACGAAACCTGCAAATAAGGTAATCCTAAGTTTTTGACTAGTTTCTAAAACTTCAAATAATTTTGAAATAAATTTTATACCCATAACAATTTTATTTTTCTTAAAAAAATATTTATCGTTTTTATAAATTCTTTTTTTGAATTATTACTATCTATCAAAAAATCATATTTATTAAAAGATTTTATGGGAAAAGTTAATATTTTAAGCATTTAAAAATGATATTATTGTTTAAATTTTTTTTTTATTTGTTACATGGTACATTAAATCACTTATTTATATGCTAAAATTACAAATTTCAAATCCTATATTTAAAGACTTAATAAAACTTAAATTAATTGAAAGAAAAAATTTAAAAATTCTATTTAATAAAACAAGAGATAAAAAGATAAGAGTTTTACAGGATAGAAATTCAAAAATTATATTTTTAGAGAAAAATATAAATAATAAAAAACAGTATATTTACGGCCGTAATAAATATTATTTAAAAATATTTAGAAATATCAAAAATAATAAATTTTTAGATGATGATAAAAAAAGATTTAATCTTTTTAAAAAGGAAATAAAAAACAAAAAAATATTAGATTATGGCTGTGGATTCGGTGGATTTATTTCCTTAGCTAAAAAAATTTCAAAAGTTTCAGAGGGATTTGAAATGATGAAAATTTGTCAAAAATATATTAGGGGAAAAAAATTGTTCAAACTTAACGTTAAAAAGTTAGATTTAAAACAAAAAAAATTTGATACAATTTTTTTATTTCATGTCCTTGAGCATATGTCGGATCAATTAAAGGAGCTAAAATATTTAAAAAGTTTACTAAACAAAAATGGCAAATTAATTATTGAAGTTCCACACTCAAAAGACATTTTAATTAGCAACAATGAATTAAATTCATTTAAAGAATTCACTTTTTGGAGTGAACATTTAATTCTTCACACTAAAAAATCATTAAAAAAATTTTTAATATTTTCTGGGTTTAAAAAAGTGAAATTTATTAATTATCAGAGATATAATTTAGACAATCATTTAAACTGGCTAATAAAGAATAGACCAAATGGACATATAAATCCGCTATTTAAAGTTGATATTAAAACAAAAAAAAATTACGAGAAATATTTGTTTCAAAACGATATCACCGATACTCTAGTTGCAGTTGCAAGCAAATAAATGAATTTGCTTAAAGTTAAATAATTTTTACTCCAAAAAAAATTTTTTACCATATAACTTTACATAAGGCTTGAACTTTCGAGTATTGGTGGCACGAATTTTGTTTAAGAAATCTTTTTTTCTAATATTTAAATTTACTTGATAGAAATCATCCAAGCTTTTTATTTTTTTTATTTTTTTTGACCATTTTAGTTTTTTATTTTTCAAAATTTTTTTTTTTAAAATATGCGGATTTTTTTTGATTTCCCCTATCAATGAAACTGCTTGATTAGTCATTGTTTTATATGTTTTTTTTAAAACACTAGTAACATTATTTTTTTTGTGAATCTTAAACTTTCTAACATCTATTATTTTTCCGTTATCAATTTTAGTGTTAATTAAGTGGGCAGTGCAACCATAAAATTTTGAATTTTGATATAACGCATAATTGACGCAACCTGAACCACGAAACTCCGGGGGTCCAGGATGAAAATTTATTGCTGCTTTGTTTACTCTCTTCAAAATATTTTTTTTTAAAATGTAAAAACTTCTAAAACAAAAAATATAGTCATAATTTAATTTTAAATATCTTTTATTAATTTTTTCTCCAGTTTTTTTACTTTCGAAAAAATAAAATTTTTTAGAATTCTTTTTTAAGAAGTTTTTAATTTTTTTTGAGTAAGGACACTTTTTCCTCCCCATAAACATGACAACACCTAAACCATCTTCTTTTGTGTAATAATTAGATTGCATTTAATAATTATTTACCACATTATCGTATAAAGCGAAAAAATAAATTTTATGACATATGTAATTGCCGAAATTGGGGTAAATCATAATAACAATCTTAACATATCAAAAAAAATTATTGATTTTTGCGTTAAGGAAAAAGTTAATGCTGTGAAATTTCAAACTTTCGAGGCAGAAACTCTTGCATTAAAAAGTACTCCTAAAGTTAAATATCAGTTTAGGTCAAAAAATGATTCAGAAAGTCATTATGAAATGCTTAAAAAACTTGAACTCAGCAAAAAAGATCATAGATACTTATTAAGTTACTGTAAAAAAAAAGGAATTGATTTCATTTCAACTCCTTATGATGTTGAAAGTGCTAAATTTTTAAATTCCCTAAAAATTGATGCGATAAAAGTCGCATCAGCAGATTTAACAGATGGATTTTTACACGAATACCTAGCAAAAATTAATAAAAAAATAATTATTTCAACAGGCATGTCTAATATGCAAGATATAAAAGATACATTAAAAATTTATAAAAAAAAAATAAATAATATTTCTTTACTTCATTGCGTCTCAAATTATCCTTGTACCTATTCTTCACTAAATATGAATTGTCTTGATGATTTAAAAAAATTTAAATGTACAATAGGTTTTTCCGATCATTCAGATGGCTATATAGCATCTCTTATAGCAATTTCTAAAGGAGCAAAAATTATTGAAAAACATATTACATTAGACAACAAATTACCTGGTCCTGATCACAAAGCTTCTTTAGATCTCAAAAATTTTAAAATATTTTTGGATAAGATTAGACAAACTAATATCATACTAGGAAAAAAAGAGAAATCTATTCAAAGAGAAGAAAAACAAATGATGAAAGTTTCTAGAAAAGGTCTTTACTTTAAATTGGGTCTTGTTGCTGGAAAAAAAATAAAAAAAACGGACTTAATTGCAAGACGTCCATTTAATGGCATAAAAGTTTCAGACTATAAAAATGTTATTGACAAAAGATTAAGAAAAAAAGTAACAAAAAACCAATCGGTAAATTTAAGATTATTAAAAAAAAATTAAAAGATCATTTCTTTTACAATAAATACGTAAATTTCAAATTATTTAATCAAACATATTTTTTATCAAGCAGCACTAGCTAAAATGTAAATATCGACTTTACTATTACTAATTAAATTGTAATATATCTGATCATATATATGTCAATATTATCGAGAGTAAATAAATACGGGGGAACATTTTTGTTTAAAAGTCCCAATACACTTACATACAGTGTGTTCAACTATTTCTATAATAAATATGTAATAAATTTAAACCATGCGGACGATGAAATTAAGTTTTTTCATGAAAATGGCTATTTAAAACCGAATTTAAATTTCAAAAATGAAGCTTCTAAACTAATGAACTCATTAGATGAGAACAGATCTATAAATCATAAAGCAAAAATTCAATTTTTATTAAATGATAACTCTAAGAATATAATAAGAAGTATTTTAAGATCAACTAAATTCCGAATTTTGAAAGATAAAATTGAAAGTTATTTTAATTTAAAGATGTATTTAATTAATGTGGCTGTTTCAAGAAATCTTCCGTTAGACAAAAAAATAGAACACAATACCAATGTTTACAGTAATAATTATCATGTTGACTATTATATAATGAATTATTTTAAAATGTTTATAAATTTACAAGATGTTGATGAAACGCAAGGTCCAATGAATCTTTATTCAAAAAAGAACTCAAAAAAGTTTATAACTACAAATAAATACAAACATAGATCAAATTATGAGTTAAAAAATGAAAAAGAGTTAGGTGTTGTTAAGAATATTGGATCAAAAGGTGACTTATTTATTTGTAGTACACCACAATGTCTTCATAGAGCATCTTCACCAGAAATTGGAAAAAAACGAGATATGCTTTTTCTGTCATTTGCAGTTACAAGTGAAACACATAACCAAAATAATGATTTGTTTGGTTTTGAGGATAATTTCTACGACGATATTTGGTCAAATGGTTATCATCTAAGAAAAATTCTGTGTAAACCAAACTCAGCTAGAAAGCAACTTTCTATTTTTAAAAAATTCATTAAAAATAAGATAAAAAACTAAATTTGAATTTTATGGAAGTAAAAATAAAATCCCTAAAATTTTAATTAAAATAAATGGTTCAAAAAAATCAAAATTTAAATATTAAAAAATTAATTGTTGATCAAAATAAAACAATAAAAGATGCACTGAATAATATTACAAAAAATGGCCTTGGTGCATGTTTTTTGACAAACAGAGGAAAACTTATTAATGTTGTCACTGACGGTGATATAAGAAGATCCCTTTTAAAAGGCTTCGCTCTTCAAGATAAAATTAAACTAGTTAAGACTGAAAAATTTGTTTCAGTAAAAGAGAATCATGATTTTATAGATTTACAAAGAAAAATCGCAAAATATAAATTAGTACCAATAGTAGATGATTTTCAAAACGTTATTAATTACGCAAATGAAAAAAGATTTAAACAAATACCTCAATCTGAACCTGTATTTAAAGGGAAAGAACTCGAATATTTAACAGATACAATCCGATCTGGATGGATCTCATCAGTGGGAAAATATGTGAATTTATTTGAAAAAAAATTTTCAGAGTTTACAAAATCAAATTATACTCTAGCAACAAGTAGTGGAACAGCAGCATTACAACTTGCTATTTCTGTTCTTAAATTAAAAAAACAAGATGAGGTTATTGTTCCTGATTTTACTTTTGTAGCTCCAATTAATGCAATATTGCTCAGTGGCGCCAAACCAGTTTTAGCAGATATAGATAGCGACACACTTTGTATATCATACGACAGTATAAAAAAACTCGTTAATAAAAACACAAAAGCTGTGGTTATTGTTCATTTATATGGAAACGCACCTGAGTTAGAAAAAATAGTTAAGTTTTGTAAAAAAAAAAGGATTAAAATAATTGAGGACTGCGCAGAGGCTTTTGGAACTACATATAAACAAAAACATGTTGGTAAATTTGGGGATATTGGAACATTCAGTTTTTTTGGAAATAAGACAATTACTACAGGAGAGGGAGGTATATTAATTTTTAAAAAAAAAGAACATTATCATCTGGCAACAAAATTGAGGAACCATGGTATGAATCCTTCAAAAAAGTATTGGCATGACGAGGTAGGATATAATTTCCGAATGACAAATATGCAAGCAGCAGTAGGACTTGCTCAACTTGAACAAGCAAATTTTTTTGTAAAAAAAAAAATCAAAATTCAGAAAAAATTTTCCTTAAAGCTTAAAAATTTAGGGGAGATCGAATTTCCGAAAAAAAATAAAATCATTAAACATTCACATTGGCTAACATACTTTAAAATTAAGGATTTAAATAAGGACAAAAGTTTAAGAAATAAGTTATTAAAATACTTAATTAATAAGGGCGTAGAGGCAAGGGCTGGATTTTATAGCGCACATTCAATGGACATTTACAAAAATTATTACAATAAAAAAATGTCTTATAAAAATTCAATAGATGCAAGCAAAAGTGTAATTTCCTTACCAAGCTCAGTAAATCTAACTGATAAAGAAATTAATTATATTTCAGAAAAAATAGTGGAATTTTTTAAAATTAAAAAATCTTAAAATAATTTGAAATGCAATAAGGTAATATAAATTTTAAAAATTAAGTTATTTGTTAATATTGTCTAGAATTTTTCCTCTTATATTTTGCCAATCATTTTTAAATCTAAAAAAATTTAATTTCATCTGTCTAATTTTTTTTATCAATTTAGTTTTTATTTTCGGTTTTTTGGTCTCGTAACCATATTTTAATTCATCAATGTATATTTGACCTTTTTTTTTAATTATTAAGTCCAGTTTTGATTTATCGGTTTTAACAAAATACACATTCTTAAAAATAAATTTATTTTTTTTTAACCAAATTAGCGTATCCTTTTTATCACTAATTCTTCTACAGGTTATAAAATATATATTATAAAACTTATTCAACGAGTTTAGTGCTGATCTAGAATTTTTTATAGGTTTTATTTTTAATAAATTTATGTTTTGTTTTTTTTCAATACATCTAAGGTAATATGGGTAATGATTTGCAACAGTATTATCTATGTCGCAAAATAATTTTTTTTTCATTTAATTCTAATTTTATATTTATTTGAAAAAATAATCAGAGAAAAAAATCTCAAGAGAAACCATTCCTCTTTTTCAACAAAATTATTCTCTTTTAAACTTTTTTTAATCAATTTTATGTCAAAAAAATTTGAAAATTGTTTTGAATATCTTTTATTGAGAAGTTTATTAAAAAATTTTTTATGAAAATTTAGTATATCAACTTGATTGGTTGCGGACCTATCTTTATTTTTTTTGTAAACTTTTTTTACAGAATTTAATTCATTAGAAATAACTTTTTTTTTGGGAAATAAAGAGTAAAAAAAATTATTTTCTTTATTTTTTTTTATTAAATTAAAATTGTTATTTAAAAACTTGAATTCTAATGGTAAGCTTATTTTTATAAGACCCAAATTTGAATATATTTGATTTTTCCAAAAATTTCCTTTTATGAACCTATCAAAAAAGTAAAACTTGTTTATTTCATCTTTCTTATACTTCAACTTAATTTTATTGAAAAATTTGTTCTTTAAATAATCATATTCCTTATGACTAAGAAAATATTTTTCAACAACTTTCAATGGGGTTAAGTACTTATTTTTTAAGTCATCTAACTTTGTATAATTTCTCCTCGCTGTTTCAAAGTGATCAGAATGATAAACATATTTTATTTTTTTCTTTTTTAAAAAATTTATGAAATTTAAAAATTCAATAGAAGATAAATTTCCAAAACCCCCTAGTAAACTTGAGTAAGTTAAAAAATCTTTTTTTTGCAACAGATTACTTTTTGTATAATAAACAAGATGCTTTCTTTTTTTTCCAAATATTTTTTTTCGTCGTTTAGCTCCTAAAACATCCAGCGAATTAACGTCTCCAAAGGTGGCAAGATTCATTTTTTTTATAAACATTAAACTTAATAAAGTGTCATAACCCGCTGTTAAACATAGCACTGCCTCCTTAAGTTTTATTTTATGAATCTTTTTTTTAAATAATTTAACAAATTCCATCTTGGCTTTATGAATATTTGTTTTTCGTCTCTGGAATAATTCAAAATCACCAGAGTTAATCACTAAGTTTTTAAATATTTTTATTTCACTGTTCCTCTCAATGATTTTAATTTTATTAAAAATTGTCTCCTGAGACAAAGGCAGAAATCCAAATGAAAAATATCTATAAATATTTTTTTTAGAAATTGAAATATTCAATTTAAGTTTTAATATTTCATCCAACGAATTTGATATAATTTCTTTATATTTATTTTTATAGTGATAAAGATTATGTGAGCCATATATATCATTTTGAATGATAATTTTATTATCTACACTAATAGATATAAATTCACCATCCAAGGATAACTCATCGTGCTTATATCCTATTAAGTAAGAATTTTTTTTTTTAAGTTTACAATACTTTTTTTATTATTTTTTAAACACCAACAATACAAAAGGACCTTTGCCCCATTTTTTATGAGAATAAACTTTCTAATATTACCAGTTATCATTATTAAAAAATTTTTTTCTTCTTGGCTAATTTGATTACATTACAAACGTGATAAGCATCTAAAGGTGAGATTTTATTATTCATAGGTAATCTTAAATGAGTTTTAAAAATATTTTCTGCAATTTTAAAACTCTCTTTTTTAAATTTAGTATAATACGGTTTATAGAGATGAATGGGCTTCCATAATTTTACTTGAACTTTATGATTGGTTAAGAATTTTAGTAATTTATCCCTTTTCTTCTCGTCCTCAAGAAAAATTAGATAAGAATAATTATTTGACTTAAATTCTTTTGGATAATCAAGTATTTTTACTAGATGTTTTAAGTTAGCATCGTATATTTTTTTTATCATATCTCTTTTTTTTAAGAAAAAATCTAACTTTTTAAATTGTGAAATTCCCAAAGCTGCTTGAATTCCTGATAGTCTGTAGTTAAAACCTTTTTCTACATGATCATGAAATGCGTAACCTTTTGGACCATACCCTTGATTTATAATCAATTTGCAAATTTTAAATAACTTAGAGTTGTTAGTAAATATCATTCCACCTTCACCTGTTGTAATTATTTTTGCTGCCTGAAAGCTTGTTGTCGTTATGTCTGCAAAAGCAGAAATTTGTTTATTGCAATATCTCGAACCCAAAGATTCTGCCGCATCAGAAATAATAAATTTCTTAAGGGATCTTATTTTTTTATAATCTGCAGGCACTCCTGCAAAATCAACTGCACAAATTACATCAACACCCCTTACCTTTTTATAATCAATATTTCCTGTTTTTTTTTCAGAGTCAAAAAGTTTTAAAATTCCGATAGAGTCCGCTGCATTTGCTGGCGCAATATAAGACCATGTGGGAACTGCTATCTTAATAGTTTTTTTATTTAAATATTTTTTTGCTGCAATCATTGCTACTTGTAAAGCAGCCGTACCGCTGTTACATGCTATGGCGTATTTAGAGTTAAACTTCTTTTTAAGCATGTTTTCAAAAAATTTTACTGAGCTAGAAAAGCCCGAAATATCTTTGCTATTAAAACATTTGATTAGAGATTGTTTATCTAAATTATCAAAATATGAATTAGACCATTTAATATCTTTTTTTTTCATTCGGCCCAAACATTATACTATTATCTTTATTGTTTCCAAAACAATAACTACATTTTGCGAATTTTTCTAAATCATATGTATTTAAGTATCCAAAAGAGTCAACTTTAAAATATTTTTTATAATTACTTGGGGCAAATTTCCATGTCTTTGAAAAATCGTTTTTTGGACATTTTCTCATCATCGGTTTGCAAACTACTCTGACATGAATTTCTCTTGGTTTAAATTCTTGCACAATGTTTAAAACTGTTTTTAGAGACAATCCACTTATGACTGTTTCATCGACAAGTACAATTTTTTTGTTTTTTATTAAATCTGGAATAAATAAAAAAACGTTTTTTATTCTTTCTTTCCTATTTTTAATAAAGAGTGTTTGTGTTTTTGGTCTTTTTTTAAAGATGGCATTTACTAGTGGAATTTTTGATGCTTCAGCAAACCCTTGCGCATTAAAAATTGATGTTTCAGGAATTGGTATTACACAATCAGCATTTTTTACTGGCTGTCTTTTTGCAAGCAATCTTCCCATTTCAATCCTTTTTTGGGCAGTAGAGGTGTCTCCCAAAAATCGATGCTCTAAATCAATGTATGACAATTTAAAAAGACAATCTCTTTTAGTTTCATTTTTTTTATTTTTTGATTTTTTCTCTTCTCTTAAGTCTTTTATATAATTTGCTACTAAGGGATATATTTTGGGATTACATAATTCTGAAGCTGACTGTCTTGGTCGATTCTTATAACCCGCTTGATAAGCACATTCAGATGGGCTTTTTATTCCACCCTCGTGTATTAATAGATGGGCAAATTTAATTTGTTGTTCCGTTAAAATTGCTTTTTTTGGCATAAATTTTATTTATATTTGATGTACGATTTTAAGTCAATAGTTGTACGATTTATCTTTAAGTAATATAAATAAATGATTAATTGTTAGATTGAATAGTCTTAAGTTAAATTAAATTTTTTTGTTTAAGTTTACGCACCCCATCTTTTAACATATAATCATGACCAAATGCAGTTTTTAAAGACCCTATCTCATTTTCTGAAAAAAATTTAACTTCACTACAATTACCTCCTGGTTTTAAGTCCCCTGATGTTACTTTGCAAAAAAAAGTAATTCCAACAACATGTTCTCTTGGATCTCTATTTGGATCATCATAAACTCCCACTAAAGACTCATTTGTTTCACCAAAAAGATAATCAATCTCAAGATTTGTTTTTAGTTTTGTCATTCTCTTTAAACTTTCAATAAATCTTTCATTTATGAAAACTTTTCCTCCTGGCATATGCCAGGTACCTCCAAATTGAACTGTAGAAATTCTCTTTGCTAATAAAATTTTTTTGTTGTCAACTATTAATGGATTAATGTCAAATTTTGCTATAGGTTTATTAATTAGATTTTCATAGTTTTTTTTTAGTTCGTTATCATCCATAAATATATTCCCTTATACTTTTAATTTTTTTTTTCAATAGAAAAACAACCTGGGTAGATTTCATTGATATTAATTGAATTTTCATCTTTTGCAAATTTAAATTTAGAACTCTTTCTAACCAAATCTTTTTTGCTAAGACCTGAAAACTTATTTTTTTGTAATAACTCTAATTGATTTTGGTTCTCTTTAAATCCTGATAAAATTCTATTTTTAAAATTTCTAAATATAGTAACTATTCTTAAGACATTTAATGAAAATTTATTACTAAATTTGTCTTTGTTGTCATCTATTTTTTCTGAGAGAGCTTTGAGAAAATAATTTGAATTTTCCATCATCGTATTATCAATATTTTGAAAATATTCTTTTCTAATTTTTTTGTGAGAATTATTTGAAAACTTTATCTTCTTACTTAGAATTCTATTTATTAAATTTTCCAACTCTCTTTTACTCGAGGCTCGAATCGAAACAGTATTAAATAGGGTATTTTCAATAAGTGGTATTTTTTTTGTTGCAAAATTTACTGACAGTTTATTCATAAGTGAAGCTTCAATTAATGTATGGCTATTTGTTGAAATTATAAATTGTGATGCACCAATCCAAGCATTTGTAGAATATTTTTCATCGGCAATAAAAATATTGGAAAATTTATTTGCAAATTTATACCAAGTTTTTTTATTTTCTGCAGGATGAATTCTAATCCCAATATTTATTTTAGGATTTTTTTTTGAAAAATAACTTAAAAAACTTATGTATTGATTAAACATTTTTTTTTGAAAGTTATATTCTGCCCTGATAAAATTTACGTCAAGATTAATAATTTTTTTTTTGGGATAAGAAATTTGTTTTTCAACTCTTTTTTTAATCAGTTCAAAATTATTCGCACCAGTAAACTTTGTGGTAATCAAAATGAAATTTTTATACTTTTGGTTTATTTCAGCAATATCATCATTGTAAAATGACCTATATTTTCTTTTCAAAAGATCAAAGCGCATATTACCAATACTTAAAATTTTCTTAACATGTTTTGGATTTTCTTTTTTAATTATTTTTTGGTCCCTTTTTCCAAAACAAAAAAAATAGTCCATTTTTTCAAGACACCTTTTATCTACTCTTTGATTTACTGTTTTTTTACTTGTAAGAGTAAGTCCTTCTTCATCAGCACAAACAATTTTATTACCATAGCTTTTAAGTTTGTTTATAAGTTTCAAATTTTTCTTCCCAGCTCCTTTAAAAATTACAATTCCTCTCTGAAAAAACTTACTAAAAAATATTATTTTATTCTTTGACCCAATTACCACAGACCAGTTTTTCTTTGCAAAAAAAAGACTAAATAATATTCTCGAGTCAATTTCTCGACTAATACTTTCAACCAATAAATAAATTCTTTTTTTCAACATTAATATTTACAATCTTTTAATTATATATCGTCGTTTTTAAAATGTGCCTTTGAAAATTTTTTTCGCCTTCCCAACTAAGTTTTTTACAAATTTTTTGAATTTTTATTATTTTTTTATTGTCATCGAACTTATATACTGCATTGTTTAGCGCACTATTAAGACTAAAATAATAATCTCCAATTTTTTTTTTTTTTAAAATTTTAGCATTATGTAAAAATTCTTTGTTATTACTTTGCAAAAAGCTATTAATGGCTATGCCTCTTTTTAAACAGTCCTGAACAGTCCCGAATCCAGGTTTAATTATGGCAATTTTAATATCTTCAAACATTTTATTTGAAAAATTTGCAATTCTGACATTTTTGGAAATTATTTTTTTCTTCTTAAATAAATTTCTATCTAAGTAAAAAATATATTTATTAAATTTCGGATTTTTTAATATTTTTAAAGATTTTTCAAAGTTCTTTCTATATCCAATTTTAGAATTCCCTAAAGATATTAAAATTCCCCTTTTTTTTGAAATATTTTGATTTCTATACTTTCCAATAAAACCTATTTTATGAATATTTCTTTTAAAAGAGGTAATATTGCTAAATAGATAGTTAGATAATATTTTGACATCTCTTTTAATTATTTCTTTTTTCAAAAGTTTAATAAAGTGGTTGTTTTTATTAAAAATTTCGTGCCAAAAAAAATTTGCATATAAAATTATTTTTTTATTAAGGAATATTGCTTCTGGCAAATTATCAGATATTAAGATATCTATTTTTTTAAGATCTTCCTGTTTTATGTTTTTATACCAATTCGTATTATAATTATTATTTCTCATCAGTTTAAAATTAGTACTAATTTTTTTGATAGAAACTTTTCTGTCAATTAAAAAATGTTTAGAATTTTTCGATAAGTATAAAGTAACTTTAAATTTTTTAGATAAGATATTTGCCAATTCAATTGATCTAAAAATGTGACCTAAGCCATTATCGCAAGGTATAATCCCTAAATTCATTACAAACTAATATATTTCCAGTTCAATTTTTGAATAAGATCTTGATTTAATACACACCATGGATCAAAAATAAATTTAACCTCATTTTTATTGTTAAATTTTATTCCTTTTTCACCCTCTATTACCTCTACATATTTTGGGTGATTATTAGCTAAAATTATTAAATCAAATTGATTTATCTTTTTTAAGTTTTTTATAAAAGATATATCCAAATTAGAATATGCAGATTTAATATCTTTTTGCATTACATCATAAAATTCAACTTTTTTAGATTTGCTCTTCAGCAGTTTTGAAATTTGAAGAGACGGAGAATTTCTTAAATCTATAGTTTCAGGAAGACCTTTAAAAGTAGCTCCTAGAATTAATATTTTTTTAAATTGATTTTTTTTATTTATAATTTTTTTAAAACTTTCTGAAATATTATTCTCATTTATTTGTCTTGAATTTTTCCCAAGAGAATATCCACCTGTCATGTTAAATAATTTAGAGAATAATATTGGATCTTTTGGAAGACAAAATCCACCTACTCCAATACTTGGTAATGAAATTTTATTTCTATCGTATCCTAAATTAGAATTTTTAATAAGTTTGTTTCCACTTAAATTAAATTTTGATGCGATTCTTGTAATTTCATTTGCAAAAGCAAAATTTAAATCTCTATAGGAATTTGAAGCCAGTTTAATTATTTCCCCTTCTTCAAGGCTAGATAACTCAATAATATTATCAAAATAAAATTTTGCAAAGTTTAGCGCTTTTTCTTTACATTGATTAGTTTTTCCAGAAACTAATTGGGGCAATGTTTTTAATTCAAATAAAGCATCACCTTCAACTATTCTTTCAGGCATAAAAGAGTAATTAAAGTCTTTTCCACACTTTAAACCTGAATTTTTTTCTAAAGTAGGAATTAATAGCTTTTGACTTAAACCAACTTGAACTGTTCCTCTCAAAATTACAAGATCACCTTGATTAATTTTGGGACCTAGTTTTTGACAAATATTTATTAAATTTGTATTAATTATTTTTTTATTTTTAATTTCTGAACCTACGCAAATTATATAATTTTGGGCTTCAACGGTTTTAAAATTAGGGTTAAAAAATATTTTCCCCCTTTTTAAGTTTTGCTTAAGAAGTGTTTTAAGATTTTTTTCAAAAAATCCTATATTTCCTTTTTTCAGATCTTTTATAATTTTAATAGAATTATCATGCCCTACGATACCGCTTGTTTTATTAGATAGATAAACTAAAAGCGGCAATCCAATATGACCCAAGCCTATTACACAAGTTTTTCTAAATTCTTGAAGATTTTCTAAGTCAGAAATTTTAACTATCTTAACTTTATTCTTATCTTTAGAAATTATGAAATCGATAAATTTTTTGCTTTTTTTTAAAAAGTTTATTTTGTTATTTAAATCTGCATTAAATAAATTATTGGTAATTACCTCAGTTTTTTTATTTAAGTGTTTTATTGCAGGTTCATTAAAGTTTATTTTTTTTACTGCTATTCTTCTGATATCGCCTAGGGATAAAATTCCAATTATCTTATCTTTTTTTATATAAATTCCTACTGGGTAATACTTATCATTACCTTTGACATGGTTAATTTTTTTAATAATTTCATGAATACTGTCATTCTTATTAATCTTACACGGTTCATAAAAATTTATCATATCGAAGTTTCATCCCAGTTAAAAATTTGTCTTTTATTCTTTTTCGAAAAGGACACAAATCGACCCCTATAATAATCTCTGTTCAATAGCTCTTCATTGCTAAGCGATCGTATTTGTTTTCCTTTTATTAGATTAAAATTTAATCCTTTATCTTTTAAATAATCTCTTTGATCGTTTTTAACAAGTTTACTAAATTTTATTATTTCACCAATATCTTTAGGTTGAATTGAAACAGGTCCATCTTTTGTATCCTGTATGTCTAATATTCTTATGTGTCTTTCAATTATTTTCGCACCAAAATATATAGCTGCCATAGATGCAATATTTCTCAAATTTCCTTTTGAACTCGAATGATCTGAATAACCAACATTGCTAGTATATTTTTTTAAATATTTTATTCTGTCTAAATTTAGATGTTTAAAGGGGGTTGGGTAAATTGTAACACAATGTAAAAAAGAAAAATTTTTTTTTTTTCTATCTAAAATTTCAAATGTTTTTTTAATCTCACTGTCATATGTTGCGCCAGTTGAAATAATTAAATTTTTGAATTTATTAGAAATTTCTCTTATGAATTGAAAGGAACCACAATCGTAACTTGCAATTTTTATTGTACCAAAGCCAAGATCTTTTAGTCGCTGAATATTTTCTCTAGCAAAACATGTTATTGATGGTTCTACTTTATTTTTTTCACAGATCTTTATAAATTTTTTAATCTCATTATCACTCAATTCTAACTTTTTTAACCTTTTAGACTCATTTTTAAAAGGTCTTTTAATAATTATTATCTTTTTTTTATTTTTAAGTCCAAAATCGAACTCTGGTCTATATGCCAAATTTTTTGAGAGAATGTACTGAAGTTTAATTATTTTTGCACCATAGAAAGCGCACTCCTCAACCATTTTTTCTATATTTTCAATTTTGCCCAAATGATTTTGGCAAAGTTCAGCAATATATTTTACAGTCATACTTATATTAAGATTTAATACTTTTCGAAAAATTTTTATAGATAAATAAATCAGTTTTTTCAACAGATTCTTTTGTTAAACCAGCAACATGACCAGAATAATAAAAATTTTCATTTTTTTTCATTTTTTCAATTATCTTTTTTTTTTGTAATAAAATTTTGTTTGAAATAACATCTGTAAAATATGAAATTTTCTTTTTTTTAACCAAGGAAAAAATATAGCTTTCGTCCAGGACATCTCCTCTCGATGTATTTATCACAGTTGTACCTTTTTTTAATAATCTTAGTTTTGATGAGTTTAAAAAATTTTTGTTTCGTAAATTAAGTGGTATATGTATTAAAATAATTTCACAAGATTTTAATATTTCATTTAAACTTACAAAAATTAATTTTTTGGATTTATGAATCTTTTTTACTTCAAAAATTTTGATATTAGCGTCAAAACTTCTTAAAATTTTATTTACTTTTTTTCCAATCCTTCCAAATCCTATTATACCAATTCTTTTTTGGTAAATTTCCTCATGGGTAATATTTCTGTTTAAATTATTTTTTTTAATCAAATTTTGTTTTGTTTTTCTTAGGCAGAATAAAATCAGAAAAATTGTAAATTCAATAGTAGCTCTTATATTTCGAAGAAATTTTACTTTATTTCTTAACGTGAATATTTTTATATTTTTATCCTTAAAAAAATTGATATCAATGTGTTCAATTGCAGTTGTGGGGCACAGGATAAACTTAATTTTTGTATTCTTTTTATATCTAATAATATTATCAAATCTCATTAATATGATTTCATACTCATGACATCTCTTATTAAATTCAGTGTTATTCATTTTTGTGAATTTACAACTATACTTTTTTGAAAGCTTTTTTTTAATCGAGTCACTAAATGATTCAGGTGATGGACATAGAACATTCATTTTTTTATTTTTTTTCATATTTTAATCTCAAATAATTTAATTGTTCCTTACTATCAATATTTATTGTTTCCTTACCTTTTAAAATAAGTCCATAACATTTTTTTCCTACAAGTGAGTTATTTTTCATTAGAATATCTCTTTGAAATAAATAAATTGATCCAGATCTTAAAAAAATTTTTGGTAAGGATTGTCTTGGTTTCATATTTTCTTTCTTCTGTTTTATATAATTAACTAAGTATTTTGATTTAAATACTTTCATTCTTAAAGGATGTGCAGTTTCTACTTCGGCAACTGAAACTACTGAGTCAAAATTATTCGAATTTATTTTTTTTAAAGATAAATAAATTTTCTTAGGATTTCTAAAGGGACAAGTTGCTTGAAGTAAAAGAATATTTCGATATTTCTTTTTTTTTAATTTTTCGATTCTCTTGATTTCAAACTTGAGTACATCTTTCGTTTCAGTTTTATCTCCGCTTAAAGATTTTGGTCTTAGTCCGAGAAAATAGAATTTATTTTGAAGGGCCAACTGTTTTATTTTTTTTGAGTCTGTGCTTACTAAAATATCAAATTCATTTTTAATTTTTTTTGCTATATTAAACGTATGTTGAATAAGAGGTTTTCCAAAAAGATTAATTATATTTTTATTTTTAATTCCTTTAGAACCTTTCCTGGCTGGTATTATACAAAGATTTTCTCTTAATTTTTTTTTACTGTTATGTGTAATCACAATAGTTTCTAGTTTTTTGTATTTATAACAACAACTTTGTCAACATTGTGTGCTTATAAAAATCAATTATTAAGTCTTTTTTCTAAAAAATTTTTAATTCTCTTAATTTTATTTATGTTTTTATCGTAAACTTCAATGGTGTAGTAGTCCAAATCCTTCCGTAAAAATTTCATAAACCATGAATTTTTAGAAAAACCTAAATTGCGGTCCTCTATACAATCATTATCGCTTAGATGGTAACCATTTACTATTTTATTTAATTTTTTAAAAGCTTGGATCAGATTAAATTTTTCAGTTTTTGCACTAACTTTAAGATGACCAACGTCCAATAAAAATCCTACATTACTTGGAGTTTTATTAAAAAACTTTAATATATCGTTTGGATGAGTAAGTAAAAGGGGGTTACCATTAAAAGTATATAAATTTTTTTTATTGATAACATTATTTTCGATCAGGATTTTTATGTTATGTTTCAATGCGAAACTACTTATTTCTTTAACACTTTTTAAAAAAATATTTTCTGATACTTTCTTTTCTGCCATTTTTACTTTTTTAAATTTTTTTCCAAGTTTTTTAACAGCAGGATCTATTCTGAATCCTGCATGAAAAGAAAAATATTTAGAATTAATTTTGTTTGAATAAATAATACTTTTTTTTACATGGTGAATGCTTTTTTTTAAAATATTTTTATCTTTACTAGCTAAATTGATAACAAACTTTTTTTTTGGTGGAGGAAAATAATTATGTAATTTAATATTTTGTCCACTTAAACTATCGAAAAATTTTTTTTCTTCCTTTACAGACATTGGTAATCCACCAGAAAATTCAATATCATTAATTTTTTTTTCTAAGAGAAATTTTAGAGTTTTTTTTGGACTTATATTCTTATAATAACCAGTCGAGATATATACTTTGCTGATTTTCATTAATATTCAGTTGTTATCTTTGTCTAATTCAAATAATGTTAAATTTATTTTATTTAATTATATATTAACAAATCTTTGCGTCTATGAAATTTCTTCCAAAAATATTTAAAAGCTTAATTTCAGATTTATATAAAATAGATATTTTAAGGACATTAATAGTTATACTCAGGTTTATCTATTTTTATCATATAAGAAAAAAAATGAGTTTTTATATTGATCCACAAAAAAAGATTAATGATCATATATATATAAATAAAAAAGATGGTTTAAAAGAAACAGTTATCACTCATAATATGCGTTTTGTTGATAATTTTTTTCATTTAGACAGAACTTATAAAAGATTTAATGGTTCAAAAACTATGAAAATATCTTACCCCCTCAAATCAATTGATTTTTTAAACTTCGAAAAAGATAAAGTTTTGTCTGTAGGTCCAAGAAATGAGGGTGAACTTTTTCAAATTAGAAGCTTAGGATTTCCGTGGAAAAATATTTATGGAATTGATCTTTTAAGCTATTCTGACCTAATTACTTTAGGAGATATACACAATTGTAAATACGAGGATAGTTTTTTTAATGTGATTCTTTGTGGTTGGGTACTTACTTATAGTGATAATTATGAAAAAATTTTAGAAGAACTATTAAGGATTGTGAAAGACAAAGGGATAATTAGTATTGGTTTTTCATACAATCCTCAAAAAAATTATTCATTTTATTCTACTGAACAAATATTAAAAAAGTATGAAAAAAATATATCCCAAATATTTTTTAATTTTGACGCTTATAAAAATGATCCAAAAAATACAAGACAATCAATATTGATTATAAAAATAAAAAAATGATTTTTTTCAAAAATCCTTTTCTATTGTATATTTGATGCCTTTTTCTAAAGATGTGAATTTTTTGATCTTTAATTTTTTTCTTAACCTTGAGTTATCTCCAAACGTCCTAATCATATCTCCCATTTGAAAAGGTTTATTCTTAAACTTTAATTTAAGATGAGTTTCTTTTTCAATTAATTTAATTATTTTCCTAATATTATAACTTTGCCCATTACAAAGGTTGTAAGTCTCTGATAATTTTTTATTATTAATATTTCTTACCATTTTTAATATAATTTTTGAAACATCTCCAACAAAAGTGAAATCCCTAAAATGGTTTCCATTATTGAATAATTCCATAATTTTACCTTTTTTTATTTTATCAATTATTTTGGGAATAAACATATCTGGTCTTCCAAAAGGTCCATATATCGTAAAAAATCTTAATCCAATGATATTCATATTAAAGTTTTTTTTATAAATACTTGCAATTTTTTCATTCATTAGTTTTGTTTGACCGTAAAAGTTAAGTGGATTCAATTTTTGATTTTCTTTGAAGGGAAATATTGTACTGTCTCCATAAACTGAGCTTGAAGACGCGTAAACGAAATTTTTCAAATTTAAAAATTTCATTATTTCTAATATATTTGTAAATCCAGTAATATTCGAGTCGATGTATTTTTGAGGATTTATAAATGAATATCTTACGCCTGCTTGTGCAGCAAGGTTTATGATAACACTAGGTTTGTATTTTTTAAAAATCTTAAATAATTTTTTTTTATCTTTAATATCAATCTTGAAAAATTTGAATTTTTTAAATTTATTTAAAATTTTTTTTCTTTCTCTTTTTATTTTTGGATCGTAATAGTTGTTATGATTATCAATCCCTATTACACTATAATCATTTTTTAATAAATTTATCACAACATGAAAACCAATAAAACCAGATGATCCAGTAACTAATATTTTCTTATTTTTCATAAAATTCAATTATTTTCAGTGTTCGTAATTTCCAAGAATATTTTTTTACACTTTTTTTTGCATTTTTACCTAGATACGAAAATTGGTTTGTGCTCATTATTTTTTTTATAGCTTTTGTCCATCCGGTTATATTATTCTGTTTTAAAAGTATAGAATTATAATTATGTTTAAGTATATTTCTGTAAACTTTTAAGTTTGACGCAATGATTGGTCTCCCTGATGCCATATATTCAAAGAGCTTTAATGGTGAAAAGTACTTTGAAACATCAATCCCTTTTATTAATACCCCAACTTTATTCTGATATGGCATAAGTAGGATTTTATATTGAGGTAATATCTTTGTTACTTTGGCATAAGAAACAAATCCCATAAAATGAAAATTTTTTGGAATATCAATTTTATTAAAATTCTTATCTAATGTGTTGATATTTCCGTAAGCATGAAACGTTACTTCTGGAATTTTTTTTGCTAAAGAATGTATAAATTCTATACCTTTCCCAGCAGCAAAACTTCCACTATAAGCACAAGCATATATAATTTTCTTTGAATTATTTGTAGTAAAATCCTCAGATTCTACTGCGTCTTCTATAACGATGGTTTTATCTCTGTTTAATTTGAGAATTTTTATTAACTCAGAATGTAAAACAATATACTTCAAATTTTTGTAGATATTTTTTTTATTTCTCAGATTAAAAATTTGCTTTGTTACGCCAGTAAGTTCTGTATGAATTTCTAAAATATTTTTGAAATTAAGGTAACTAAGGAGCAAACTTGAAATAATACTTCTTGATAATATCATTTTATATTGAATATTTTTTACATAATTTTTTGTTTTAAGAGCAAAAATAATTCTATGAAATAAGTTCAATTTACTTTTTGAACTAAATATACTTTTAATGATAAATCTATTTTTTAAATTGTAACTCTTTTTAATTTTTTCAAAACTATATTTGTTGTCTTTGAAGGGTATTATTAATTCGACTTCATTTGTGTCTGAAAAACTATCACACATTTTTAGAACATGAACAGCATATGCAGACATATTTGGAAGAGAAAATTCTGCAATATAAATTATCTTGTTTTTAAAATTCAAAATTTTCATTTATATTTCTATCAATAAAATTTATTTCCTCATTTGATAAATTATTTTGATACTTATATAAATTTTTCAAGGTATAGCTCAGATCAAAATAATTTGAATTTTCAATTTCTATACCTAATAGATTGGACAGTCTATTTTTTTCTTCATCAAAATTTTCAAAAAAATATTCAAAGTTTACGTGAATAATTTTTTTAAATTCATCTTTGTTAATTTTTTTGACAATGTTGTTATACCATTTAACGAAAATTCCAACGTCGTTACCAGGATAACTTAAAGAATTTCTTCTTTTCATGCTCCAATATATTGCCTTAGGATTTCTGCTAACAAACACAACTTTTCTGTTTTGACCGTAATATTTAGTAGAAGATATCGGGCTTAAAAAATTTCCACCTTGATCGATTACTATATTTTTATTTTTATCAAAACCTTTGTAGGATCGATAAATATTAAATAAAAATTCTTCAGCATATTTAAGAAACATTTTTTCTTCACAGGGTAGAGTCATATCTATTAAAGTAACTTCTCTGGCGTTCTTTTTTAAAAAAAAACGACTAAAATAAAAAAATATTTTTTTTAATGCTGACATTTTATCAAAATAAAACAATGGGCTTCCGTTATATTTAATTTCAGATATTTTATTAATAAATTCATCTGATAGGCTGATAATTCTTTTATTAAATATCTTATTTTTACTATTGTAGTTTGAATTATAGCTATTACGAATAAATTGTTTGAAGCAATCTATTTTGTTTGCACCAATATTAATACTAAAATTTTTATATAAAGCATTATATAATTCATCTAACCCATCAGGATCGTTAACAATTCTAAATTCTTTTCCAGAGAAGGGGCTTTGAAAGTCACTCCTAGATAATAAATAGTCATGAACTCCCCCAGCACCACTATTTCCAGATCCTAAAACAATTACTGTCTTCATACCATTTGACAATTGATTTATATAAATTATGACAATATTTAGACAAATATAAAACTTATATAATTAAATTAAATGAAATTTTCAACAAAAGCAAAAAATTTAACAAATTTAAAAAAATTAAACTTAAAAAAATCTATAATTCCAAAATTTTTTTATTATTCAGTCGAGGAAATAATAAGAAATAAAAAAAAAATTGTCGAAATAATCAATATCAACCTAAATAAAAAAATTTCAATAAGGTCATCATTTTTCCTAGAAGATAAATCATTATCATCTCTTGCTGGAGAATTTGATGGTTTTTATAATGTCAAGAATGATAAAAAACAAATATTAAGCGGTATAAAATTCTTAATAAATCAATATAAAAAAAAAAGTAAAGATAAAAAAATTTTTCTTAAAAGTGAAATAATATTTCAGAATCATGTTATAGATTCAGCACTTAGTGGTGTTTTGACTAATAAATGTATTAAAGATGGTACAGATTATTATGTAATTAATTATGATGATACTTCAGGGAGCACTAATACCGTCACTTCTGGATCTAAAACAGGAGGTAGAGTAATAAATATTTTCAGAGATGAGACAAATTTTATAAGATCAAAAAAATTAAAAAAGATAATAGACTCTACTAAAGAAATAGAGATAAAAATCGGCAAAAAACATATAGATCTTGAGTTTGCGATTGATAAGAAAGGCAACGTAAATATTTTTCAAATTAGACCATTAACTACATTAAAAAATTGGAAAAAAATATCATCAACAAAATTAAAAAAAGTTTTAAAAAAAAATCAAAAAATGTTTATGAAAGTAAATAAAATTAACAAAAGATATGGAAGTTTCCCGATATTTGGATTAATGCCGGATTGGAATCCAGCAGAAATGATCGGTTATCAACCAAGTAATTTATCATACTCAATATATAAAAAAATTATTACCGATACTGCATGGAATATAGCAAGGAAAGAAATGGGATATAAGGAGGTTTTAAGACCTTTGATGTATAATTTTACTGGAAAACCTTATATCGATGCTAGGCTAAGTTTTTATTCATTCATTCCAAATGATATATCTAAAATAACTTCTAAAAAGATAGTGGATTATTGGTCAAAAATTTTATTATTAAAACCTTACTTACACGATAAGATTGAATTTGAAATTGCTGATGGAAGCTTTGATGCCCTCACTAAGGATAAAATTAAAGATGATTATACCTTTTTAAGTAAAATTGAAAAAAAAAAATATCTTACTTGTCTCAAACAAATTACAGAAAATCAAATTAAGAATTTTATATTAGAATTTGAAAAAAATAATAAAAAATTAATAAAACTTGAGCATTCAAGAATTTTATTAGTTGAGGCTTTTTTAAAAAATAAAAAAAACTTCTATTCTTTAATGAAGAGTTTCCTTACAAAAATTAAGGAAAATGGAATTGTACCATTTGCAAAATATGCAAGAAATGCGTTTATAGCAAAAAAAATTCTAATTTCATTAAAAACTCAGAAATATATTGATTCAATTAAGATGAATAAAATTTTAAATTCACTTAACACAATTACCTCTAAATATTTATTTTTATCTAAAAATAAAAACAAAAATATTAAAAATAAGATAGCTTTTGAAAATTTATTTTTTCATTTAAGACCGGGTACTTATGATATTACAGTTAAAAGATCAATTCCCAGTATTAAAAAAAGAAATATTAGTAGCTTAAATTCAATACTATCATTTAAAGACGTATCAAAAAATTTACTCTCTTCAATTGAGAAAAAAAAAATTGACAAATTTTTGAAAAAAAATGAGCTGAACTTTAATGCCGGAAAACTTTATAATTATATAGTTTTGTCTTTAAAACTTAGAGAAAATTCAAAATTTATTTTTACAAGAGCGCTAAGTGATTATCTGCAAATTATTGAAAAATGGGGCCAAAGGAGATCATTGAATGTGGAAAAACTAAGTAATTTTGACATTCAAAAAATTTTAAGAAATATAAAAAACTCAAAAAAAGAACTTAATGATAATGTATTACAAAATCAAAGAATTCTTAATTCAGTTTGTAAGTTACCTTATCTAATTACTACAAACTCTGACTTTTTTGTGGCCTCAATTTTGATTTCAAAACCAAACTTTATTACTGAGAAAAAAGTAATTTCAAAAATTTACAATTTGAAAAAAGAGCAAAATACTAATGCAATAAAAGGAAAAATAGTTTTAATTGAAAATGCAGATCCTGGATTTGATTGGATTTTCAATTACAAAATAAAGGGATTAGTAACAAAATATGGTGGTGTAAACTCACATATGTCAATAAGATGTCACGAACTTAATATCCCTGCTGCCATAGGGGTTGGTGATGAAAGTTTTGATAAGCTTATCGTAGGAGATAAAGTAATTTTGAACTGTAAGGAGAATAAAATTTTTTTAAATTAATGAGCATTATTATTTCAAGTAATTATAAAAAATATTACAAAACATATATTGATTTTATAGATCACTATTGGATAAATTATTTTAGGCTTAAAAAAATACCATTTTTTTCAATACCTAATATAATAAATTATAAAAAAAACTTTCCTAAAAATAAAATAAAATTGGTGATTTTACCTGGAGGGAATGATCTTTATTCAAAAGATAAAATTTCAAAAATAAGACTTAAAGTTGAATTTAAAATTATAAGATATGCATTGAAAAATGATATTCCAATTTTAGGTATTTGCAGAGGTATGCAAGTATTAAATTTATTTTTTAAAGGTAAACAAAATAAAGTTTATGGGCATATGAGGACTAAGCACAAAATTTATTTTGAAAAAAAAATTTTTGGTAAAAAAATAATGAATGTGAACAGTTTTCATAATTTTGGTATTCCCTTAAAAAAAATGTCTAATAAATTAAGTGCAGTTGCCTTTGACAAAGATAAAAATGTTGAAATATTTAAACATAAAAGAAAAAAAATTCTTGGATTAATGTGGCATCCTGAAAGAAATAAAACTTATAATGAGCTTAATCTGATCATAAAAAAAATAAAAATTAAATGAAAATAATCTTACTGTGTGCGGGGAAAAGTAAAAGAACAAAACTTGGATACCCGAAATGTTTGTATAAATTTAATGATGGAGAAATGCTTATTGAAAAAAACCTAAAAATTCTTCAAAAATTTGGTTTCAAAAATTATGAAATTTATTTTGCAACTGGATTTAAATCTAAGCTTATTAAAAATAAAACATTAGAAAAGTATAATTATATTTTTAATAAAAATTTTAATTCTACAAATATGGTTTACTCATTTAATCAAGTTTTAAAAAAAATAAAATCAGACGAAATTATTGTTATTTATTCAGATATTTTATTTGAAAAGAAATGTTTAAGCAAAATAATTAAAAGTAAACATCCGATTTGTACAGTTATAGATACTGATTGGAAAAAAAAATGGAAAAAAAAATCCAATTTTTTAAATGATCTAGAGGTTCTTAAAATTAATAAAGGTAAAATTTATTCTTTAGGTGAAAAAACATTTAGCTTAGAAAATATTGATGGAAGATTTCTGGGCATCACAAAATTTTCAAAAAAAACAGTTAAATATTTAAAGAAAAAGTTAGTTTCTAAAATACTACAAAATAATAAAAAAATTGATTTCACAAATTTTTTAATGGAATTAATAAAAAATAATTTAGAAGTCAATGCTATTTCTGAAAAATTTAATTGGCATGAGTTTGATACTCCAAAAGACTTTAAAACTTTCCAGAAAATTTAAAAAAATGATTTAATTTAATTATATGGAAAACCATATTTTTCAATAATTCTTTTAATTTGAACATCATTAAAGTTCTGCTTTACATTTTTTTTCCATAAACCAGATCTTATGATCTTTATCAGAGTATATTTTGTTTCTATACCTGAGTGCCTAATTTTTTTATTATTTAATTTCGCCATCCAATTAAGCCAGATATCATCAGCTGATGGACAAAGATCCATAAAGCTTTTTTTATCAAAAATGTCTTTATAAAAACATTTCGGAGGGAAAAGAGCCCCACCACCGCTTGTAAAAAAACTTAAATTACTTTCTCCAAAGAAATTCTTTTGCCATTTATTGTATGAGTCTGGGATGGAATTTTTTAATTTTATTTCGTGAATTCTATTAGCAATTATATCATTAGGATATTCTTTAGATTTTAAAATTAAAGCTTCCAATGAATTTACTGGATAAATTATATCGTCATCAAAGGTAGCTATAAATCTGTTGTCATTTTCTTTTAAAGAGGGAATAATTTTTTTGTATGAGTAAAGTCCGTTCTCACAAAATTTTATATCCACATTTTTGAAACTATAAATTTTGTCGGGTAGTAAAGATTTGTCATTTTCCTCTATCCAAACTTCTATTTTATCAGGCAAAACAGTTTGATTTTGAAGGGAGAACAAAACTAAAGGTAATGTTCTAAATCTTTTTGAATAAGATGTAAGCGACACTATCAATTCCTCACTCAAAGTATGTTTCTTTTTTTTTTCAAGATTAATTTTTTCAATAGAAGCGTAAACTTTTTTTACCTCAAAAAAATATTTTAATTTCAAATATGTATTGATTATTGAAGATTTAAAGAATTTATTGTCTAGGGTAATAATGATCTTTTTTATCTTTTTTAAAAACATAATTTTAACAAATTATATAATTACCTTATAAATTACTTAATGATTATATATATAATTAAATATTGTTAAATAACAGCCTTGTATGAACATTGTCATTATATCTAACTCAGCAGCACCATCTAAAAATGCTAGCAGTCTTCAAGTTTCCAAATTATGTGAAGCACTCTCTGCTCTTAATCACAATGTAACTTTGATACTTCCTAATACTGGCAGTGGTGAAAATTATTTTGATTTTTATAATATAGAGAGGAAATTTAAAGTATTAAGACTAAAATTATTCAAAAAATTTCCAACAGGAATTAGTTATTATTTATTTTCTTTGGTAGCAATATTTAAAAGTTTTTATGTTTCCCCAGACTTATTTATTACAAGAAACTATTTTGCAGCATTCGTACTAAGTTTATTAAAAAAAAAAGTAATACTTGAAATTCATGATACTCTTGAAATCGAAGGGAGGTTTATCAAAATTTTGCAAAACAAACTAAGTTTTTTAAATAATATTAAAATAATCAAAATTACTGTAACAACGAAAACTTTAAAAAAATATTTAATAGATAATTGGGGTGTTGAGCAAAAAAAAATACAAGTCTTACATAATGGCTCATCTTTAAAATCACATTTTAAATTGAAAAATAATAAAAAAATAAGGATAGGATATTTTGGCTCAATCTATCAATCAAGAGGAATAGAAATGATCTTGAAACTTTGTAAGCTTGATAAAGAAAATGACTATATTATCTATGGGGGAACAGAGAAAGATATTAAAAAAATAAAAAAATCTTTTTTTGGTAAAAATCTTATTGCAAATAGTCATGTTCCCTTTAAGGAAATATCTAAAAAAATAAAAGACATTGATGTTTGCATTTTACCATATACAAAAAAAATTACTGTTTCAGGTGATGTGGGAGATATCTCTAAATATACCTCCCCATTAAAAGTTTTTGATTATATGATAAATGGCAAACTTATTGTATGTTCAGATTTACCGGTATTAAGAGAGGTGTTGAAAAATAACTTTAACTCCATTCTTGTTAAAAATTTTAATAACACTGATAGTTGGCTTAAAATAATCAAAAATGTTTCAAAAAACTTTCAAAGATATAATCAAATAAGGTATAACGC
>MDTD01158637.1_pt1 | contig 39837 bp, 32 predicted proteins | sample 811221 | NCBI WGS metagenome assembly MDTD01 (sample SAMN05326646, study PRJNA326480) | marine metagenome | isolation source: seawater | place: Pacific Ocean: South West | collected 2011
AGAACAAATCTTCTCGCGAAGTGAAGGCCATGTTTTTGGAGCCCACACCGACCCTAAAGATCAAAAAGACAGAATATGTGGACAAAGTGCATTTGAGATTGGAACTGTCCCATGAACAAAATAGAAAACTTGAACAATTGAAAGCGCTGAAATCACATAAACACAATATAGAAAGCCTATTGATGGACTTGATAGAAAAAGATCTCAAATCTTATGAAAATGCCCAGGGGAAATCTTCAAAAACCACTGATAGCAAAGAGTTAGGTTTAATAAAATCAAAAAATCCCAGGCAAATTTCTAAGCGCCTACGAAATGATGTGTTAAGAGCGGCAAAATATAAATGCCAATACCCTGGCTGTGAATCCGATCACTTTTTGCAAGTGGATCATATTCATCCCGTGAGATTTGGAGGCGACCAACGGCGGAGCAACCTGCAAATCCTTTGCGCAAGTCACAACCAGCGCAAAGGCTGATCCGAATGGGTATAATTTCGCATTTGCAAATTGGTTTTTCAAATTCAGTGATTTCCTCGAGCAAACCTCAAGTAAACAGGATGTGATTTGCCCACTGGGCAAAGACTTGTGAGCCCATGGACGGGCGCGTTTGCTTGAGGAGATCGCTGAACTTGAAAGGCTTGCTGAATATGTGGGACTCGTGTGTCCGCTTCTATGAAACTTTGAATTTGGAAAGTGAAATCAAGAAGAAAAATGGGAGATGAATCTATCATATTTTTTTGAATTCTCTTCGCAGAATTTGAACTTAATTGAACAGGAATGTCTTCAAAAATTGAGTTCCGCAACGGAGTGAGGACTGTTTGAGATTTTTGAAGAACATTCCTGTTTGATAAGTCTTTGAAGACTAGAATCTCATTTCTTCAATGATCTATCGAAATAGACCTCAAGTAAATAGGAAGTGATTTGCCCACAGGGCAAAGACTTGTGAGCCGATGGAACGACGCCACCCAGCCGAAGGTCTCGGCCCGCAGACCCAAAAGAGTCTGGCTTTATTCTTTGATTCAAAGAGCATACAATAAAAAAGAATTTATCGGAGATTCCAATTTGAATCAGGTGAGACTCACAACATGCCATTAAAAATTCGAGGTCATTTGGACCAACGTTTGCTGCTCGCGATTCTCTTTTTACTCGGCTTAGGCTTGGTTCAGGTCTACAGCTCCAGCTACATCTTCGCCACCGAACGTTTTGATGACGGGCTTTTCTTTTTTCGCAAGCAACTCTTTTTTGTCTTTCTCAGTCTCCTCCTCATCGTAACCCTTTCCTTCAGCCCACTCAAATGGGTCAAAACTTTGGGCATCAGTCTTTGGATGCTTGCCATTCTTGGAGTCATTGCCACTTACATTCCCGGATTGGGCGTCAAGGTTGGGGGCGCGCACCGGTGGCTTCAACTTCCTTTTGGTTTTCGCTTTGAACCGGCGGAACTTCTTCGTGTGACCTACCCCTTTGTGCTTTCCCTTTTAATAGTTCCTTTTGCTCAACACACCATGGATCGTAGGTGGACAGCCACTTTTACAGTTTGTCTTTTGCCTTTGGCTTTGCTTCTGAAACAACCGGATTTTGGATCTTTCCTGATTTGCGTGGTGTTGGTGGCAACTTTGTTTATCGCCTTTGGTTTGCGCCTTCGCTATGTCGCTCTTGGTGTTTTGTCCTTGGTTCCCGCCCTTGGATATTTGCTCGTCAGTGCACCCTATCGTGTGGCGCGAATGCAGGTGTTTTTAAACCCTTGGTCGGATCCTTCAGAAAAAGGATTCCAAGTCATTCAAAGTCTATTGAGTTTTTACAACGGTGGACTTTCTGGAGTGGGCCTTGGACTCAGCCAAGGAAAACTGTTTTTCCTTCCTGAAGCTCATACCGATTTCACTCTCGCTGTTCTTGGAGAGGAAATGGGATTCCTTGGTTTTTTAATTGTCATGCTGATCTATGGCTTTATCGTTTTTAGGGGTTTTCAAGTTTCCTTGCAATGGAGAAACTATGAAGAAAGAGCACTCACCCTCGGCTTGACATTGGTCTTCGTTGCAGGTGTTTTTATAAATACCGGAGTGGCGTTGGGAGTGGTTCCAACCAAAGGACTGACTCTTCCTATGATGAGTTACGGAGGAAGTTCTTTGATCTGCACCAGTTTTCTCTTGGGAGCTTTGATCTCTTTGGCAAGGGATGCAGATTTGCAATCGGGCCGAAGCGAAATTGTGGAATGATATGGCAAATTACTTTATTGCCGCTGGCGGAACTGGGGGACACATTTATCCCGGTCTGGCCTTGGCGGAATCCTTAAAAAAATCGGACCCTCAAGCCTGCATTTATTTTGTGGGGACTCCCCATGGTTTGGAAAACCAGATTGTGGGCAAAGCAGGATATCCACTGCTGCATTTAAAAATTGGCCGTTTGAATCGAAACGTTTCTCGCCTCGAGCGAATCAAAACACTTTTGCAATTGCCTTTTTCCTTTGTGTCGGCTCTGCGCTGGATTTTGAAATACCGGCCTAAAGCAGTCATTGGAGTGGGTGGGCATGCTTCGGGCCCCATGCTTTTGATGTCGTCCTTTGTTGGAACTCCCTCCGTCATTTGGGAGCCCAATGCCATGCCTGGATTGGCAAACCGGTGGTTGGCGCGCCATGTGGATTTGTCTTGCATTGTTTTTGATGAAGCCAAAAATTACATGCGTGGACGTGAGTTTCAGAACGTGGGATTGCCTCTGCGCTCTGAAATTGAAGCCCTCGCTAAACAACCTGTGCAAGTTTCAGATGCATCATCCAAGCTAAAGGTTCTTATTTTTGGAGGAAGCCAAGGGGCTCGGGGAATCAATCGGGTGGTGAGTGAATCGTTGGAAGCCGACCGCGACTTTTTGAAGGACTTTGAAATTTGGCACCAAACGGGGAGAGCGGATTTTGAAGATTTAAAGTCCAAGTACGAGGTCGCAGGACTTTGGGGAAAAATCCAGGTGATGCCCTACATTGAGGACATGGTTCAAGCTTACCGGTGGGCCGACGTGGTGGTGTGCCGCGCGGGAACGGGAACATTGGCAGAGTTGGCCGCCCTTGGGAAACCCAGTATTTTGATTCCTCTGCCCACGGCGGCGGACAATCACCAGCAGAAGAACGCCGAGGCCTTTTTAAGAGAGCACGCGGCACAGATGATTTTGCAGAAAGATTTGACTCCTCAAAGCTTCAAGGAGACCTTACGGGAACTTCGCGCCCACCCCGAAGTTCGAGAGAAATTGGGGCAAAATGCGCGCAAACTCTTCCAGCCCAAAGCTGCAGATAAGATGGCGGAAGCGGTTTTAAACTTAAGCTCTTAGAGTATTTCGAATAGAGGATATAAAACAGTGCGCTTGGCTCAATCAAAAGTACATTTTATCGGAATTGGCGGGGTCGGAATGTCCGGTCTTGCAGAACTTCTTCACAACATGGGGGCGGATGTAACGGGCAGTGATCCGGCGGAAAATGCGCTCACTCATCGTTTGGAGGGAATGGGAATTCCCATCTACAAGGAACAGGCTGCGGAAAACATTCACGGTGTGGATGTGGTCGTTTACTCCAGTGCGGTTCGTCCTACAAATCCAGAATATTCCGAAGCTTTAAAGTTAAAAATTCCGCTGATCCGTCGTGCCGAAGCTTTGGCCGAATTGATGAGATTGAAACGCGGCATTGCGGTTGCGGGAACTCACGGCAAAACCACCACTACAAGTTTGGTTTCTTCGATCCTTTGGGAACGAGGCATGGATCCCACCATTGTTGTTGGGGGGCGTTTGGAATGGATTCAAAGTACGGCACAATTGGGAAAGGGCGAGTGGCTGGTTGCGGAAGCTGATGAAAGTGATGGCAGTTTCAATCGTTTGTCTCCAGAAATTGTGGTGATCACAAACATCGATGGGGATCACCTGGATCATTATGGAAGTTTTGAAAATCTTCAAAAAGCTTTTGTAGAGTTTGCTTCGCGCATTCCTTTTTATGGTTCCGTGATTTTGTGTGGAGATGACCCTAAGACCGTTCAGCTTTTTTCGAATTTTGGGAAGCGGGTTTTGACCTATGGTTTTTCCGACAGCAATGCCTACTGTTTGTCCCGCACTGAAACCAAAGGTCTTTGGACGGTGCAAGGGCCTTCAGACGAAAGTTTTCAGTTTCAAGCGCCCATGCCCGGAGAGCACAATGCACTGAATGCCTTGGCCGCAATTTTGGCTTCCCATCAATCAGGTTTAACGATGGAGGCTTGCGCGGATTCGGTCAGCCAGTTTAAGGGTGTGGACCGACGCTTTCAGCACAAAGCCAAAGTTCGTGGTGTGGATTTTTACGATGACTACGGACACCATCCAACGGAAGTGAAGGCCGTACTCAAGGGAATTAAGGATCAATTTCCGGATCGTCGCATCGTCACGTTTTTTCAACCCCACCGGTATTCGCGAACTCAAATTTGTTGGAAGGAATTTTTAACGTCTTTTGAAAATACGGATGTCTTGTATTTGCTCAATGTTTATCCTGCAGGGGAAGAACCTCTAGAAGGTGTCACTTCTGAAAACTTTCTGAAGGAGTTGAAGCATTCTCAGGCGTCCTTATTCTTGAAAGAGGGAGATGCTGTGTCTCAAGTGACTTCTAATTTTGAAGAGGGAGATGTGGTTTTAACATTGGGTGCAGGTGACGTTTACAAACTCAATGTGGAGTTGGCCGAACGCTACCTGAAATTAGGAAAGCTCTAATGAATTGGCAGTCTCAGGTTTCATTGGCGTCGAAAACGTGGTGGAAGATTGGTGGGGAGGCCGAATTTTATTTTGAGCCCTCAAGTTTCGATGAATTCAAAACCTCCTACCTCGAAGCCCTAAAAAAATCTTTAGCTGTTACGGTTTTGGGTGGCGGCACCAACGTTTTGGTCAGTGACGACGGAATCCAAGGTCTTGTGATTTCCACGGCAAAGCTCAATCAATTGAAAGTCTTTGAGGAAGAGGGCCAACTTTTTTTGGAAGCCGAAGCCGGCGTTCCCAAGTCCGATTTGGTCAAAGAGTTTTTAAAGCGCAAGTTGGATCCGGCACTTTTTTTGTGTGGCTTGCCAGGAGATGTGGGCGGCGGCGTAGTGATGAATGCCGGGGTTTCGGAAAACATCGTGCCTCGAGAATTTGGAGAAATCGTTCGCTCGGTGGAGGTGTTGAAGCCAGATGGGGAACTGAAAACCTATTCCCATGACGACTTGAACTGGGTGTATCGAAAGAGCTTGGGTTGGGAACCGGGGTTGGTTTATAAGGCTTTGCTGTCTTGGCCTTTGGAAGAAAACCTCGAGGTGATGAATTCCGTTCGGCAAGCCACAAGAAGGCGCTTGGAGCGCCAACCGCTCACTCAGCCCTCTTGCGGCTCGACTTTTAAAAACCCAAAAGGTTCCGATTCGGCAGGGGCATTGATTGAAAAGGCGGGGCTTAAGGGGTACCAGGTGGGACAGGCTCAAGTTTCGCCAAAACATGCAAACTTTATTGTGAATCTTGGGGGCGCAAAGGCCCAGGATGTTCATCAAATCATTCAACACATACAAAAGACTGTATTTGATCAGTTTGGGATCGAGCTCGAAAGGGAAGTGCGCTATCTTGGTCATTGGGACCTATGAAAAAATTTTTTGCGATCATTCCAAGTCTTTTTATTTTGATTTTTATCCTTTTGGTGGGTGTTTACTTTTCTTTTGGAAATCGTCTGGTCGTTAAGGAAGTTCACGTGGAGTTGGATCCCGAGTCGCACCAACAAGAAATTTTTAAAGAAATTCAAGATGACTGGAAAGCGCGCATAGAAAGCCTTAAAGGGAAATCGATGATTCGTTATTCCTATTCGGAGTGGTTGAACTCTTTGGAAAAAGATCCTCGAGTAAAAAGAGTTTTGCTTCGCAGACAGTTTCCCGAAAACCTCACTTTGCGAATTTTGCCCTATGACCCGGTGTTGAGCTTGGTGGATGAAAAAGGAAATCTACGTCCGATTGCTAAAGGAAGCGAAGTTTTGCCAAGGCTTAGGTCCAGTTCTCTTCCGGACACGGCACTCCTTCGAGGCAAAGATTTTATAGAGAATCGCGACTTAAGAAAAAGAGCTTTAGAACTGTTTTTTGATTTGCCGACCGAAGGAGACTTTCGCCGTTCGTTGGTCTCTGAAATCCGCTATGACAAAGCCTCTGGCTTTGAATTGGTTTTAAGTGAACCCTTTGTGACTTTAAAATTGGGACACGAAAATTTTAACGAGCGAACCGCGCGCGCGGGAAAAGTTCTTCGCTATCTTAAAAACCGCCAAATTAAAAGTCGCGTCATCGACTCTCGCTTTGAAAAGAAAGTTGTTGTCAGACTGCGTAACGAGCCCTAGCCTTTAATTGAGGGAATGGAATTCCCTAGGAAAATCAACACGTACGCAACCTCGAGGTCCAGATGGCCAAGGAAGTCGCTCAGGACAAAAAGGGCCGAGTCATTGCCGCCCTAGACATTGGAACGACGAAAGTCTCGCTCGCCATTGGTGTGTGCCAAGGTGAACAGTTGGATGTGATCGGAGTGGGGGAAGCCCCCAGCGCCGGAATTCGTCAAGGTGTCGTTGTTAATATTGAATCCACCGCAGAAGCCATTCGAAAAGCTCGAGAAGAAGCCGAATTGATGGCCGGTGTGAAAATTGATTCCGTCTATTTGGCTGTGGGTGGAAGTCATGTTCAGTCCTTTCATTCCTCCGGAATGATCGCCATTCGTCACAAAGAAGTTCGTCAAGAAGACATCGACCGAGTGATTGAAGCCGCAAAGGCTGTGGCCATTCCTCAAGATCGACAAGTTTTGCACGTTCTTCCTCAAGATTTTAAAATCGATGGGCAAGCGGGGATCTATGATCCCATTGGAATGTCTGGTGTTCGTTTAGAGGCTTCTGTTTACATCATCACCGGAAGTCAATCGGCCATCATCAATGCCATCAAGTGCACTCAAAAAGCAGGATTGAAAGTTTCTGAAGTTGTGCTTCAGCAGTTGGCTTCGGCTCTGTCTGTCTTGAGTGACGATGAAAAGAATTTGGGCGTTTCCGTTGTGGACATGGGTGGCGGCACCTGTGACATCATTTCATTCTTTCAAGGCAGTGTGATTCACACCGGTTTGGTTCCTGTGGGTGGAATTAATTTTACCCAAGATGTGGCCATTGGTTTGAAAACCACTCAAACCCATGCAGAAAGTTTGAAGAAGAAATACGGCTGTGCCCTTCCTGAACTGGTAGACGAAGACGAAGCCATTGAAGTTGAAAGTGTGGGCGGTCGAAAACCTCGAACACTAATGAAGAGAGATCTTTGCGAAGTGATTGAGGCCCGCGCTGAAGAAACTTTGGAATTGATTCATGATGAGTTGAAAGAAAAAAATCTTACCCACAAGTTGGGATCCGGTGTGGTCTTGACCGGAGGAGCCAGCCTTCTTCAAGGTTTGGTGGAAATGGGAGATTTTATTTTGGATGTTCCTGTGAGACGGGGACTTCCCAATCGAGTTTCCGGGCTTGTCGATGTGGTAAAGCAACCCAGCTATGCCACAGTGGTTGGACTTTTGATGTACGGAAAAGAAAAAACAAATGATCGCTCCGCAGTGAAGGATCATGCTGCGGATTGGACGGATAAGCTTAAAAACTTTTTAGGATTAGGGGTATAAGGGGGAATCATGTTTGAGTTGGAAGAATCAGCAAATTTTGGCGCCAACATTAAGGTCATCGGAGTCGGTGGCGGAGGTGGTAATGCTGTTCAGACCATGATCGAAGGTGGTTTGAGCGGAGTTGAATTTTTTGTCGCGAACACGGACAAGCAAGCGCTTCATGCCAACAAAGCGGAAGGCAAAATTCAACTTGGACGTGAGTTGACCAAAGGATTGGGCGCGGGAGCAAACCCTGAAATCGGTCGGCGTGCGGCCATCGAATCTTACAATGATGTGGTTGCGGCTCTCGAAGGTTCGGACATGGTTTTTGTCACTGCCGGTATGGGCGGTGGAACCGGAACCGGTGGAGCGCCTGTTGTTGCGAAGATTGCAAAAGAATTGGGTGCATTGACCATTGGTGTGGTCACTCGACCTTTTATTTTCGAAGGTAAAAAACGTAAGAAACAAGCGGATGATGGTGTTCGTGAATTGCAAGAAAGTGTAGATACACTGATTGTTATTCCAAACCAAAAACTGCTTTCCATTTCCAGCGAAAAAACTCCTCTTCTTGAAACCTTTAAAAAGGCGGATCAGGTTCTTCTTCATGCGGTGAAGGGAATTTCTGACTTGATCAACATTCGCGGATTGATCAACTTGGATTTCGCGGACATCCGCACAGTGATGGCTTCTCAAGGAATGGCCATCATGGGATCTGGATTGGCAGAAGGTGAAAATCGTGCGGTGGAAGCAGCCACTCAAGCCATTTCTTCTCCGCTTCTTGAGAACATCTGCATTGATGGCGCCACAGGAATCATTATCAATGTGACCGGTGGACCTGACTTAACTCTTTGGGAAGTCAACGAGGCTTCCACTTTGGTGACCGAAGCGGCTCATCCCGATGCAGAGATCATCTTTGGTGCAGTTATCGATGAGAACATGGGAAGCAACATCAGCGTGACTGTGATTGCAACCGGATTCCAAGAGTTGGCTCCAAAGACCAATGTGGACGTTCAAATGACTCAACTTCAAGCCATGGCGGAAGCTCAGTTGAAAAAGACTGCAGAAGAAGTGGTTTTGACTCAAACAGAAATCCAAATTGAAGAGACTCAAACTTATGAGAACCTCAATTTGGAGCCGGTAGAAACCCAACAACAGGAGCAAGAATTGGCTCCCGAGCGGATTCAGCCGGTAGAGTCTCAAGAGGCCTCAAAGCCCCTTCCCAGAGACATTTTGTTGGCCAAGGCCAAAGCGTACCGGGATCATCAAGGTCGTCGTGAATCGGCGCCAGAGCAGCTGACCATGGATGTGGATGATTTGACCATGCCTCCCAAAAGGGAGACGGCAAAGTCACCCTTTGACTCCGACAATTTGGACGTTCCCGCCTATTTGAGGCGACGTCGCGGTGAGCTTGAAAGTTCGGACCAAAGCGAATAACACTTTGGTTTGTGACTGAAAATCTCAAAGCTTATTTTTTATCTGATTTGCATTTGGAGTCCGAAGAGGACTCCAATTTTTTTGTGTTTGAATCCTTTCTGAAGGCGCGCCTACAGAACCAAGATCTAAGTCATCTTTTTTTACTCGGAGACATCTTTAACCTTTGGGTTTCGGATCACAAATATTTCAGGCAACGCTTTTCAAAGACCTTGGAACTTTTGCAACAGCTCGTCGACAAAGGGGTGGAAGTTCATTGCTTCGAGGGAAACCACGACATTGATTTGGAGCCTTATTTTGAATCCCAGGGATTTAAGGTTCATACCTCTCGGGTTCAGATTTCATTGGCAGGCCGTGAATTTATTCTGGAGCACGGCGATCAAATGGACCCGGAGGACACCGGGTATTTGTTTTTAAGGTGGTTTCTTCGAACCCCTGTGATGCGTTTGTTTGAGCGGTCTTTGCCAGGATTTTTGGTCAGAAGGATTGGCGAGTGGATGAGTTCAACCAGTCGAAAATATACAGATGACTTAAGAGAGAAATTGGCGAGTGATGAGGACCAAAGAAAAGAAAAGATTTTTCAAAAATTGAAGAAACATGTTGAAGAGCTTTCTCAAAAGGGTTTCAAATTCCAGTTTCACATTTCAGGACATGTACACCAGAAAATTCAGTCTCAGATTTCTGTACCTGGCGAAGACCCAAAACAAGACCCAAAAATTGAAATGATCAATTTGGGAACTTGGTTGGGACCCGAGAAGTGGGTGGGTGTCTTTACGGAAAAGGATGGTTTTTACTTTGAAAATCAAAACGGTTCAGCTCCATAAGAATTTGCGCAGAGACCTCTTGCGTGGTCACCCTTGGGTTTATTCCCAAGCTTTGAAGCCCAGTGCGGCCCAAACCGGAGAGCTGGTTGAAGTCTTAGATCAAAAGGGAAAATTGATAGGATGGGGATATTACTCCTCGGAAGGTCCCATTGGACTTCGTATGGTCAGTCTAGGAAAACGTCCCCCCAAGGAATCAGATCTGCAACAAAAGATTCAGGAATCCCTTCAACGGAGATCTTTTTTAAATCCCAAAGTAACCAACGGATACCGGGCGATTCAAGGGGAAGGGGACGGACTTCCTGGATTGATCTGTGATTTGTATGATTCCATTGCCGTGATTCAATTTGATGGAGAGGTGCCTGAAAGGTTTTGGCGGCAGTATCCCATTATCGATTGGATCTCCAGCGCAACAAACTGCCCGGTGGTGGTGAACAAAACCCGAGGGAATTTTAAAATTGAAAAAGGAAACCTTTCGTCTTCGGTGGTTGAGATTTTAGAAAACAACCTTCGCTTTTTGGTGGATGTTGAAAAAGGGCAAAAAACAGGGTTCTTTTTTGACCAAAGAGACAATCGAAATTATTTGAAAGATTTTTGCTCCGGTCTGGAAGTGATGAATTTGTTTTCTTACACCGGGGGCTTTTCTTTGTACGCCGGTGCTGGGGGCGCGAAGCGAGTTTTAAGTGTGGATTTGGCAAAGCCTGCTTTAGACTTGGCTCAAAAAAGTTGGGATCTCAATTCTTTTGAAGGTCATCACGAGTGTTTGGCCATTGATGTGTTTGAAGAATTGTCTCGCTCACAAGAACTTTGGGACATGGTGATTGTGGACCCTCCGTCCATGGCTCACTCTGAAAAGCAGCGGTCAGGAGCCCTTTCAAAATATGTGGAAGTGTTTTCCATGGCTGCAAAGCGTGTAAAGCCCGGGGGGCATCTGGTGATGAGTTCCTGTTCCAGTCATGTGTCTTTTGAGGACTTTCATGGGATTGTCACAGAAAGCCTCTCCAAGGCCTCTCGAAGGGGCAATGTCCTTCGAGTTTCTGGGCAGGGTGCAGATCATCCTTTTCCTCAAGCCTGTCCTGAAATGCGGTATCTTAAATTTTATCACGTCCGAATGTCATGAGGGGGATTTGGGCAGAAGTTCTTGATTCAGGTGAAGTTCAATCTGCAAACGAAGGGCTCCGATCTCTCGAAGAATTTCTTCCAAGTCTGATTTTTGGATCTTCTCACCCCGCTCGTGGGCACTGGAAACATCATCACAAACCCGGCTGAGAGCCTCGGCAAAGATTCCTCCGCAGGTGCTTTGAAGTCGATGGATGGCCTCGTAAACCTCGCTGGCATTGAAGTCCCCGCTGGGTTGACTGATAAAATGGTGAAAGCGTTCTTTCTGAAGTTTGGTCTCGGTCAAAGTTTCTTGAAGAACTTCCACCACAGCTTCTGGGGACAATTGAGTTTCTGCGACAAACTTTTGATAGTTAAAAATCACTTCGATCTGTCGAAGATTTTTAAATAGAAGTTCGCGATTGAAAGACTTTGAATCCTGATCCAGGTGGCCAAAGCTCAAGGCCAACTCGATGGTTTCCATCATACGTTCTTTGGAGACGGGTTTGATCATAAAGTCAAAAGCGCCATACTTCCATGCCAAGGACATCTCGCGAGCGCCGGTAAACTTTGAAGCCAACAGAACGGGAATTTTTTTCGCTTCACTTTGAAGAGCCCGCAAGAGATCCAAAGCCGTCCCGTCGGGCAGGCGATAATCTGCAACGATGATTTCAATGGGGGTGCTTGCCAAAATCGAAATGGAATCGATTAAATTTTCAGCGGTAAAAACTTCGTGATGGTCTTCCAAATAATTGATGAAGACGCGAAGGGAAACGGGATCATCTTCAATTATAAGTACCTTTGCCATTTTAAAGTCCCTTTGGTGTTTCCATTGTATCTACTACATCGGAATAAACCAAAGGGATTTAAACTAAATGTGTTGATTTCACAATTCAGATTTTTGAAAATTCCTGAATGAGTTCTTCAGCATGCTTTAAGCTTGTCTTAGTGATTTTCTCACCAGAGATCAGTCGGGCAATTTCTTTAGTTCGCTCTTCTGGTTTTAAAAGGCGAACTTTCATCGCTGCTCGACCTTGAGATTGAGCTTTATCAATTAAATAATGATGATTTGCAAAGGCGGCCACCTGAGGAAGATGGGTGACGCAGATCACTTGCTGGCCTTTCGCCATTTGAGTCAATTTACGTCCTACTTTTTCAGCAGTTTCTCCACTGACCCCGGTATCTACTTCATCAAAAAGATAGGTCCGAGGAACTTCGGAAGCCCCAATCACTGTCTTAAGGGCAAGTAAAATTCGACTGAGTTCACCCCCAGACGCGACCTTTGCCAAGGGGCGGGCGCTGTCTTTTTTGGAAGGGCGAATCAAAAACTCCACATCGCTGATTCCCGTGTGACTGAGATTTTTGAGTTCTTCCACAGCAATCTCAAAAAGGACCCCTTTCATATTGAGGTCTCGCAATTCGGAATTGACCCCTTCTACCAGAAGTTGAGCGCCACTGATTCGTCGCGAGTGAAGCTCCTTCGCCTTATTCATAAGATTTTTTTCAAGGGATTTTTTTTGATTTCGAAGATCGATCAATTTGTCGTCGGAACCTTCTAAGTTTTCAACCTCTTTAAACATGCGATCGTAAGCACTTAAGATTTCATCTGCTGTGCCGCCGAATTTCTTTTGAAGCCGGCGCAAATCATTCAGACGCTCTTCCAATGCACCAAGGTCCTCTTCGGAATCTAAATTCTTTACGGAGTTTCGAACCTCCAAAGTCACTTCTTCCAGCATCACTTTGGATTGGTTCAAAGTTTGAACCAAGTCCGACAACGAGGAATCCAGCTTTTCAAGATCCTGTGCCCGTTGCAAAAGGTGATGGACACGCACGAGGGCAGAGTCGTCGGCAGAGTAAATGCTTTCAATGGCTTCGGTAAAAAAATCTTGAAGTTTTTGAGAGGACTTCAAACGCTTCACCTTGGCTTCTAAAATTTCTTCTTCTCCAGAGACCAGTCCCAGAGCATCAATCTCTTGAAGTTGAAATTTTAAGAAGTCCAACTTTTGTTCCCGGTCTTGGGAGTTTTGCTCCAAGTCGGCAATCTCTTGTTCCAAATCCTTCAGTTGATGAAAGGCTTCTTGAAACTCATGGGCCTTTTCAAGATTTGCGGAGTACTGGTCCAACAAATCCAAATGATAGGTTTTGTTTTGCAAGTGACGGTTGTCATGTTGCCCGGTCATTTCAATCAAAGGAGCTGCGTGAGAGGTGAGGGTGATCAGCGGCGAGATCAAATCTCGAAGGCTGGTCAAAGGACTTAAGGAGCCATTCAAGTAAATGCGGCTTTTTCCATTGGCGCCAATCACTCGTTTGACCACCAAGGTGTCATCTAAAAACTCCACACCCATTTCTTCGGCCCGCTCAATGATGTCTGGACGGTTGGATAGATCAAAAAAACCTTCCAGGTGAGCCTGCTCCACGCCGGAGCGGACCATGTCACTGGAGGCCTTTTCTCCCATCAGCAAACTCAAACTTTTCAGCAGCACCGATTTTCCAGTGCCGGTTTCTCCGGAGAGGACATTGAGTCCGGATTTAAAATGCACGTCAATTTCATCAATGATGGCAAAATTGGAAACTTTGAGTTCGTTGAGCATTAGGCTCTTTCTCCAAACTTGAGCTTGTCTTTCAACAAGGCAAAATAGTTGTGGTCCGGTTTTCGTAACATCATATGTGTTCTTTTGGATTTTCGAACACAAATTTTTTCACCCGAAGAAAGTTCTGCAGTTTTCAAACCATCCACCGTCAAGGACGCTTTCTTTTTCTGCCCCAGAAGTCTTAGCGTGACGGTTTGGTCATCGGGAAAAATAAAGGGCCGTGAAGTTAAACTGTGAGGACAAATAGGGGTGGCTACCACGGCACTCACAAAGGGATGGAGAATGGGGCCACCCGCGGCCAAGTTGTAAGCGGTAGAACCTGTCGGGGAGGCCAAAATCAATCCGTCGGCTTTGATGTCACTGACCGGTTGGCCCCCAATTTCAAGCTCCATGTGGATCAAGTGAGAGTTGGGTCCTCTCTCGACGACAAAATCGTTCAGTGCCACCCACTCTTTAACGACCTTTTCGCCTTTTTTGATTTTCACTTCCAAGAGGGAGCGCTCTTGAATTTTCATTTTTCCCGCAAGGGTCATTTCAAGAATGGGTGGAAAGTCTTCTATGCGGTTGGCCGTTAAAAAACCAAGGGAGCCTAAGTTCACTCCCAAAAAAGGAATGGATTCGCCCGCGGTCATGCGAACCGCCTCCAAATAAGTTCCGTCGCCACCCAAAACAATAACTAAATCCAAAGCCACTCGAGAAGAATAACTCTTCGAAGGCGTTGGAAGTTTTTGCTTGGGGTGCGAGTAAATCTCCAGTCCTTTTGAGGACAATTCTTTGGCCAAGGAAAAGGCATGTTCCTTGGCGGCCTTGGACTGAGTTCGATACACCAAGGCCACTTTTTTAAATTTGGAAGGGGATTTTTTCTTAGCCAAGAAGTCCATCCCTTCTGAGCAAAGCGTCTGGATCAGGTTCACGGCCTCTGAAATTTTTAAACAAGGTCATGGGATGATCGGAGCCACCTTTAGAGAGAATGTGGATTTCAAACATTGAAGCCAACTCTTTGTCGAAGATGCCTTTTTCTTTGAAGTACTCAAAGACATCCGCGTCCAAAGCCTCTGCCCACTTGTAGCTGTAATAGCCGGCGGAATACATTCCTGTGAAAATATGAGAGAAGGCACAGGAGAAATTCGAGCCTTCGATATTTTCTAAAACCTTGGTTTTCTCTGTGGCTTTGGTTTCAAAATCCACAACCGATTTGATTGTTTTTGGATCCGTCGTGAACCATGCCATGTCGAGGCTTGCAAAGTTCAATTGGCGCATGCAGGAGTAACCCACCAAATGCTTTTGTGAGGATTTGATTTTTTGAACCAAGTCCTTGGGAATGTCGGCGCCGGTTTCGTAATGTTTTGCAAATAGATCCAAAGACTCTTTTTCGGTGAGCCAGTTTTCCATCACCTGCGAAGGCAGTTCCACAAAATCCAAATAAACATTGGTTCCTGAAAGACTTCGATAGGTTTGTTGAGACAACAGGCCGTGAAGGGCATGTCCAAACTCATGAAACAAAGTGGACACTTCGTTGAAGGTCAAAAGGGACGGTTTTGTTTTTGTGGGACGAGTGAAGTTGCAAACAATAGAGACGTGGGGACGTCGAACTTGGCCTTTGAAGTACCCTTGCTCCAAAAAGCTGGTCATCCAAGCACCGCTGGCTTTGCTGGCCCGTGGAAAGAAGTCTGTGTAGAAAACCCCAATAAAGTCGTTGGTGTCCTCTTTGTAAACCTCAAAGGTTCGAACTTCGTCGTGGTACTTGGAGTACTTGTCGCTTTCTTTAAAGACCAAAGAGTACAATTTGCGAGCGTGTTCAAAAGCGCCTTGAAGGGTGCGATTCAATTCAAAGTAGGGACGGGTGTCTTCTTCTTTGAAGCTGTACTTTTTTTCTTTCAAGCGCTCTGCATAGTAGGAAAAATCCCAAGGTTTAAAGTCTTCCAGTCCATCCAATTCTTTCGCAAGAGCTTGAACTTCTTTGACCTCTTCAAAGGCTTTGGGGCGAGAGGCTTCGATCAAACGGTTAAGAAAGGTCCAAACCCGCTCAGGGGTTTCTGCCATTCTTTCGGCCAAGCGAAAGCTGGCGAAATCTTTAAAGCCCAAAAGCTTTGCTTTTTCATCGGACAATCGTACCACGTTTAAGATGACGTCTTGGTTGTCAAACTCTCCACCAAAGGCTCGAGAGGAATAGGCTCGATAAAGTTCTTCTCGCAATTTTCTGTTTTTCGCAAAAGACATGGTTTGAATATAGACGGGCATGCTCAATGTAAACATCCATCCCGTTTTGTCTTTAGCCGCGGCTCCTTCTTTCAAGGCATCTTTGAAATCTTCAGTCAGACCTTCCAGTTCAGATTCATCTTCAATCAGATGTTCGTAGCTTTGAGTGGATTTCAAAACATTCTCTGCAAATTTTGGATTGTACTGAGAGAGGTCCTCATTGATTTTTCTCAATTGCTCTTTTCCCGCAGCATCCAAAAGGGCTCCGTTTCGAGAAAAGTCTTTGTAGACTTTGTCTAAAAGTTGGCTTTGCTCGGAGTCCAAGGACAACTGATCCTTATTTTCAAAGACTTCTTTGACCTTGGAAAAGACACCGTCATCCAAAAGCAGATCATCGGAAAATTGAGAAAGAAGCGGCGCCATTTCCATGGCAAGTCCTTGGCGAACTTCGTTGGAGTCTGCGTGGTTGAGGTTTCCAAACACGCCATAAGTGAATTCCAAATCTTCGGTGGCGCGCTCCAAGCCCATGATGGTGTTTTCAAAACTGGCGGGAAGATCTTTGATCTTCTGGATTTCTTCTTTCCCTTTTTCCAGGGCGTCTAAAATGGAAGGTTTAAAATCTTTGTCTTGAAAGGCTTGGAAATTGAGGCTTTCGAAAGGTCCGGTGCGGGCCTTGAGTATTTGATTCACAGTTCACTCCTTTGGTTCATTAAAGGAGTTACCACAGTTGACTCAAAAGCAAAATGGCCACTTCAAGGAGGGAAAGTGGCCACTAACGCAGAGTTTAAATTTTTAAATTCTTTAGAGGATTACCAGCAAAGTCCGACTTGTCCTTGAGCGCTGAATTGTCCCCAAGTGCTTCCACCAAACTGCACACATCCACCGGTGCCGTTGTACCCATTTGAGTAAGGGTTGCAATAGGGATCGTAGCCCCAGCTGCAGGTGACGAAGTTTTGTTGTCCATAGTATCCCATGTTTTGGTTGAAACCGGGAATGTACTGACCCATCAAATCGCTGCGTATGCAGGCCATCTGTCCACCCATTTGAACAGGGTAGTATTGAACACCTTGGCTGGCATACATTTGATTCCACTGTTGGCAACCGTTGTAATACTGACCGTTGTTCATTCCGAAAGTTGGAAGTGTTCCAGTGGTTTGCGTGCAATTGACCACTGCGCCAGTGTCTTTATCCACATACTGACCCGTCTGGTAATTATAGACGTACTGTCCGCTGAGGCAGGACACTTCAGGAACGGTGGTCGTTGAGGTCGGCGTGGTCGCAACCGGTTGTTTGTTGTCTGACGAGTTTTTAGAGCACGCGCTCAATCCAACGGCCAGGGCGATAAAGGCTGTGTATTTTAGCCAGGTTTTCATATTCTCCTCCTTTGGGTGCAGAGGTACACCTCCGCAAGAAGAAGAGAGTTCAAAGGGCGTGCCATGCCGTGTAATACTTATATACCTTTTTACAGGGTCTCAGTGACGTTTTTGAGCCAATTTCGCCAGACAGGGCCCAAATTGAGCCCGAAAAGTGCTGGCCTAAAGGGCCATCTCTCGGCATCATTAAGAAAAGAGGGAGGGGATTTATGTGGCAAATCCTTGTAATTACAGCGTTTTTTACCCCCAGCTTTGGGGCAACCGCCTACAAGAGGGCTTTAGAGACCAAAACCAACCAATATATAGAGAAGGGCACCATCATTGGCGGGACTGCCGGGGAGGGGGCCACCTTGATGAAGGTGCGGCGCAAGATTCATCAAAAGAGTGGTGTGGAGCGGGTGGTGATCAATTTGGGCAATAAAAAGGGCAACCTGATCGAGGGGAGAACTTCCTTTTTTCAAGTGAATGTGGAGCCTGGGGCGAGTCGAATCGTGATCCATTTGGCTCAGGTCAATCATTCAGAGCTTTCTGAGCAGGAACTTGAGAAGGTCTTTAAAAACTCTCCCTTTGTGAAGACGGCAAAGTTGATTCCGGACCCAGAAGCCGCTTCTACCAATTTGGTTTTGGGTTTAAAGAAACAGGTCAAAGCAGAGGTGATTGAGCTTTCAAAAAAAGGAACACCCGGTCGCATTGTTTTAGATTTGAAGCAAAAGGGCTAAGAGTTGAAGAGTCAATTTGGTCGCAGCTTTTTGATTTTTATTTTTCTGCTGGGTGGAGCGAAGGCCTCTGCCCGCGTCTTTAGTTTCGAAACCGAAAATTTTGCGGCGGTTTTGGAAGGAACCTTTGGAACCACCCATTTGGCTCAAGATGGCTTTGCCGCCAATAAAGGTGGGGGAGTTTCGCTTTCGGAAAATTACAATTACACCGGATCTGCCAAGCTGGGATTTGCCTTGGCTCCTGGAGACAAAATGAATTTTGTCTTTGGCTTGGAAGTGCTTCGGCCGCTTTCGATTTCTGCGGCCAAAGGCAACAATGCTTCGGGAACCCAACTGTACACTTTTGACTCCACGTTGATTGCTCTGAATCCAATGTTTGCCGTGGAGTATGCTTACTCGCGATCCGGAAATGTGCGCTATCTGTTTGGCGTCGGATTGGGCTATGGCCAAGTGACAACCACCAATGAATTCAACATGACGGAAACGGGAGTGTCTGAGTTGGGAGTAAGCAGTTACAAGGAGACTTTGAAGGGAAGCGCCATCAACGGTTACACCAGTTTAGGATTGGAAGCGCACTTTGTGGACAAAGCCACTTTTACCTTTCAAGCGGGATATCGATTGTTTAAAGTCCATGAGTTGAAACATGGATCGTCGCTGACAAATGTGGGTGAAGGTGCCGTGAGCGATGGAGACATTGCCTACAATGCAGATGGGTCCAAGCGCAAGGTGGATCTGACGGGAATGTTTTTAAGCATGGGATTTCGAATCTACATTCCGTAGAGTTGGTCAATGACCGATTTGTATTTGGCCTCGCAGACCTTCCTGCGCAATTTTAAAGACGGCGTCAGTTCACCCTCTTCAATAGAAAAATCTCGATCTAAGATGTGAAACTTTTTGATGGACTCGAAGCTTGCCAAGTCACCGTTTACTTCACGGACAATTTCAGAAACTTTCTTTTGAACTTGCGGAGCATGAGGGAGGTCCGAAACCTTTGAAAAAGGGATGTTCTTTCTTAAGGCCCATTCCTTCAACTCTGTGGGATCTAAGGCGATCAGTGCCGCGATAAACTTTCTTTGGTCACCATGAATGAGTACATGTGACACCAGAGGGAATTTCTTAAAGAGATTTTCAATTCTCTGAGGGGCGACGTACTTTCCACCAGAAGTTTTGATCAGATTCTTTTTGCGATCTGTGATTCTTAAAAATCCATTGGAGGTCCACTCGCCCACATCACCTGTATGCAGAAATCCCAAAGAATCCACGGCTTCTGGATTTTCCTCGGAGTTTAAACCGCACTTAAATACCTTGTCGCTTTTGACAAGGATCTCACCATCTTCAGCCAGTTTGATCTGAACATCGCCTAAGGGTTTCCCCACGGTTCCAAACTGATGGGTATCAGGAGTGTTTACACAAATCGCGCCCGTAGTTTCGGTGAGGCCGTATCCTTCAAGAAGCAGAACCTCACAGTCCTTAAAAAAATTGGAAACTTCTTTTGAAAGAGGGGCTCCTCCAGAAATGGCATATTTCAGTTCGCCACCTAGTGCTTCGCGAAGGCCCTGTTGAACTTTCTTTTGAAGCAAGATGCGAGCCGGAGCCATAGAGAGAGAGGCAAGGAATCCCTTTTTCTCCAAGTTCTCCACCATGCGGTGAATGCTTGAAGCCTTCAGTTTGGTGAGTACAGAGGCATAGATCTTTTCAAAGATGCGAGGAACGGCAATAAGAACTGTGGGCGAATTTTCCAAAAGATCTTTTTTGACCCGATCGATACTGTCACAGATGCAAAGAGTGAATCCACAATAGGCACTGAGCCACATCTCGACGCGACCTAAAATGTGCGCGTAGGGGAGAAAGGAAAGGGTTCGATCTTCTGCGGTGATGGGAAATGCCAAGGAAACATCTTGAAGTTCACTGATCACCTGTTTTTGAGAAAGACAGAGCCCTTTGGGAAGACCTGAAGTTCCTGAAGTAAAAACCACGGTTGCAATTTGATCCAAGGAGCATTTGAGGCAAGAGCTCTTAAACTGTTCGGAAGAACTCTTGGTGGAGGATTTGAGAGATTCATCAAGAGATTTCCAAAAATCAAAATCTTCCTTCGAGTTCTTCAAAGACGCAAAACTGTAAGAGGAAGAGCTTAGGGATTTTGGCAGGCGCTCTTTCAAGGAAGAGTTTCCACAAAAGATAACCTTTGGATTTGACTCCGTCAGAATGTGTTGAAGGTCTTCGTCCGAACAGTTGGGGTAGATGGCAACTGTTTCCGCCCCTAAGCATTGACAGGCCAAATCAATAAGAACCCATTCAATGCAGTTGTTCGCAAACAAAGCGACGCGATCGTGGGATTTCAAATCAATGCTTTTCAAAAAATAAAAACAGGCTTCAATGTTGTCGAAGTACTCTTTCCAAGTCCAAGAGATCCATTGTCCTTCTCGTTTGAATCGAACGGCAGTGAGGCTTTCGGGGCGTTCTGGAAAAGACGTGATGAGGTGAGGAAGAGGTCTCATGCGGAAAATCCCGGGAATCTATTTTCCAGAGGGCAGACGGTACCTGGGAGCAGACAATTTAAATTCGAGAGTTTGGTTTTCATTTTCTTTGAGTCGAACCTTCTTCGTCACGGACTTTCCATCTCCTGCAATCACTTTGATACTAACGTACTTGTCAGAAGGAATGGGATAATTTCTTAAATTAAACTTTGCCTCGTCGACCCGGTGATCGTCTACAAAAAAGACCACTTTCTGTGGAGGGCGGACGTTGACGCTGATATAGGCAAGTTGGAGTTTTTTAAGGTTGAAATTGAGGCTGTGGCCAAATTCAGCAATAGAAAGATTCTGTTGTATGCCTTCAAAGTCTCGTCTTCTAAGCTCTAAAGTGAAATTTTGCTTTCTCACGGTGATTCGACTGGGAGTAATAAGGCCTGTCTTTTCACCGTCAATAAGAATCTCTGCTCCTGAGGGATTGCTCGAAACAGTAAAACTCTTCTCAATATAACCGTGTGGAGTTTTTTGGCCGAAGTCATTTGTGGATTCCGTATTTTGGTTTGTGGGTTTCTGACGTGGTAGATTTTCTGAGGCCAATTCTTTTTGAGGAGAACGACTGCTCATTTGTACCTCACCAGACATGCCCATTTTGTCATAGATAGGGCCGAGGATGGGTTGGGTCTTTGCAATGAGAGGAGCCATTTCCTTCGGAAACATTCTGGCTGCGCCCAGATAGGCAGCAAGAAGAACAACGGCAAGGAGGAAAAACTGAGCTACGGGTATGTTTCTAGAGTTCACGCGTACGGGAATGGTTGCATGGGTTTCGCGATTGTTTTGATCCCATGATCGAGGGGAATCGGTGTACACAACTTCTTCATGAGAAAACGGCTGCTGGTGCCGATTGGTTACATCGAGAACCTGATTGTCATCACTTGGATCGCTTTGTTTTTTGTTCGAAGGAAAATCTTCCGCAAAAGAAGAGAGTGAAGACGGGTCGAGCTCATTGGAGGTAACAACCGTTTTATCGGGATCAGTTTCTGAGTTCTTAGGATTGTTAAACTCGTTGATGTCAGAGCCTTCGGTGTTTGAATGGTTTGGAGTCGAGGTCAGCGTAAAATTTTTGGACAGATCCAAACCTTCAGGTGCTATCGCTTGAATTTGTGATGTGTCGGTATGGGTTACTGTGGGTAAAAAAGAGGACGTCAATTCCTCTCGAGTGATACTGACCATGGTTTTATCATCAATAGCTTGATTTTTGTTATTAATCGCAATGGAGGTTTCGGATGTCTTTGCGTATTGAACCAATTTTTTTCGAGACTCCAAAATTTCATCAGCGAATACAGATTTGATGTAAGCCGCGAAATCATGGGATGAAAAATCAGGGTATTGACGGTTCAAAAAGCGGTTTAAATCTTTATGCAATGCTGCTGCAGATTGATAGCGAAGGTTTTTATCTCTTGCGAGTGCTTTGAGAACAATCTTTTCCAGATCCGAGTGAATGTTGGGATTGATTTTTCTAAGACTTGGAATGTGGCAGTCTCTGATTTTTCGAAGAGTGTTGATTTCGTTATTTGCAGAAAAAAGTCTGTCGTTGGCAAGTAGCTCCCACATGACAATTCCCAGGGAAAATAAATCTGTTCGTAAATCCACAGTGAGTCCTTCAGCTTGCTCCGGGCTCATGTATCCGAACTTTCCTTTTAAGGTTCCGGCACGGGTGTTTTCCACTTGGCTTTCCGCTTTTGCAATTCCAAAATCGACAATCTTGACCTCTCCATCAAAACTCACCATGACGTTCTGTGGACTCATGTCTCTGTGGGTGATGTTCAATGGTCGTCCTGTGGAAGAGTCAATGCAACGGTGAGCGTGATCCAATCCACTGGCAATCTCTCGAATAAGGTACACGATGTACTCTGTAGAGAATTGCACTTTGGACTTTTTCATTTTGTTCAAAATTTGCCTAAGGTTTCGTCCCTCGACAAAGTCCATCACCAAGAAGAATTGGTTTTCTTGAACACCGAATTCATGAATAGAAACAATGTTGGAATGCTTTAGATTGATGGCAATCTTTGCTTCCTCACGAAACATATCGATAAATTCAGGGCTGTCTGCATACTGGGGAAGGATGCGCTTGATGGCGAAGAACTTGGAAATTCCTCCAGCTCCCAATGCGCGTCCAAGAAAGACCTCGGCCATGCCTCCCATAGCGAGCTTTTCCAAGAGCACATATTTACCTATAGTTTCAAAATTTTGTGAATTCACAACTCTCATTTCGGAAGTTTTCAGTTCGGTCTTGAACCAAAGTGAAGGCTCGGACTAGACTTTCGGTATGAAGTGGATTGGATTGACGGGAAATTTAGGATCGGGAAAATCAACGGTGGCTCAGATGATCCGTGAAGAAGGCTATTCGGTTTTGGATGCAGACCGTGAAGCGCGCTTGGCCTTAGGTCCAGGATCCCCGTTGTTGAAATTGGTGAAAGAGAAATTTGGACCAGACCTTTTCGATTCCCAGGGAAACTTGGACCGCAAAGCTTTGGGAAAAAAAGTTTTTTCTTCCCCCGAAAATTTGCGTTGGTTGGAAAAGTTGATTCATCCAGAAGTGCGATCGCGGGTCGAGAAACAGCGTCAGGAGCTGGAGAAAAAGGGCGAAGTGTTGGCCTTTTACGATGTTCCGCTTTTATTTGAAAAGAAAATGGAAACTCTTTTTGATGGTGTGGTGGTGGTGTCGGCCTCTCCGGAGTTTCGCCAACAGAGGGTCTCTCAGAGAGATGGCCTTTCGGAGGGGGATTTCTTGGAACGGGACCAGAATCAACTGTCTATGGAAGACAAAGTAAAGAGGGCGGACTGGGTTCTTAAGAATGAGGGCTCATTGGAGGATTTGAGGGTCCAGATTCAAGACCTTTTGAAGACCTTGGTCGAAGTGTGAGTTCAAAGGATTGAACCTTTTGAGATCTTCTCTCAATCTATTTAGAGATCAATTTGAGGGGGGAGTTCATGGGTTTGAGAAAGCAATCAAGGTTGAGCTTTGGCGGAAGAGTTTCCGCGGCACTGATGGTGTCGGCAGTTTCCTCCCTGATATTTGGTGTTCAATCGGCAAAGGCTGTTCGATCTCTGGATTTTACGATCCACCAGGAATACACCAGCACACGTGCTCTTGGAATGGGGAATGCTTTTATCGCCATCGCGGATGATCACAACGCGATGTTTTACAACCCGGCTGGTTTGGCCTACCGAAAAGATGGACAGTTTCATGGTTTTCTTCGTGGTGGAGCAAACCCAGAACTTTTCGATTTGCAAAAAGAAATTGATCAAATCAAAGGTTCGGCGACCGAAGAGCAAGACATTGCCAACTTGATTCAAAGCAAATACGGACAGCATTATTACTCTCGGGTAACAACGGGTGGAATGTATGTTCGACCACGGTGGGGATTTGCCTTTTTGCCTGCGGATTTGTCTTTGGACATCACCCCTCACCAACAGTTGGGCCCCACTTTGGATGCCAATGGGTATTTGGACTCTACTCTTGCGATTTCGTATTCTCGGCCTGTTTCTTGGTTGAAGGGGCATCAAATTTCCTGGGGAACAACGGTTAAGGCCATTCACCGGATCCATGTGGGACAAAGTTTGCTGGCGGCTCAATTGGTGGATGGGAAAGAGCTGTTTGAAAAGAAAGACGCCAATGAAGGTTTGACGGTGGATGCGGATCTGGGCCTTTTGTGGAAGTTAAAGCCTAAAGGATTTATGAAATACTTGAAGCCTTCTTTTGCCATGGTGATTCGAAATGTTGCGGACTACGGGTACTTTACAAAGTTTGATGTTGTGAGTGACCAATCGGGAGATCCACCAAATTTAGGAAGACGTTTTGACTTGGGATCGAAGTGGGATTTGCCAAACTTTTGGGTTTTTGATCCGCACTTGGCCATCGACATTCGAGACATCGGCCATGAGAATTGGACCTTTGTGAAAGGCTCTCATGCGGGAGTAGAGCTTTACTGGAAGATGTTCAATTGGTGGAAAGGTCATTGGGCGGCGGGAATCAATCAGGGGTATTGGACAGCAGGATTGGGAGCGCGTTTTGCGTGGTTCCAATTTGACGTGGCTTCATTCGGCGAAGAGGTGGGACCTTCCAACGCCCGCAACGAAAGCCGCCGCTATATGGTCGAACTCTCCCTCGACATCTAAAAAGGTGCCAGGTACCAAAATCTGTAATCGCTGCGTCTAACGCAGCGATTACAGATTTTGGTACCTGGCACCTTATCCGAATCTCGAAATGCATGAAGGTGAATGAGTATTTAAAGGGACAATGGCGTTGGCTTTGAACCTGCAATTGGTCTTGTCCATGCCGAGAACTCCAACTCTTCTTCAAAGTGAATTTCCGTACAATCTATCTGCACGCAATCACAATCAAGATTGGTGTGATGATGTCGAATCACTTTCATATGATCGCGAGCACCCCTCGAGGAAACTTAAACGAGGCCATGTGGTATTTTATGGGGCAAACCAGTCGGGACATCGCGAAGGCGAGTGGAAGAATCAACCAAATGTATGGAAGCCGTTACTATAAATCTATGATCACTTGCGATCACTATTATCAGCTGGCCTACAAGTACAACTACGTGAATCCCGTGAAGGCTGGAATTTGCAGAAGGGCCGAAGACTATCCATACAGCACTCTCCACGCCCTTCTTGGGCTTTCCCACTTAATGATCCCTGTAGAAAAGGACCGTCTATTGTTTGATAACGTTGAGGGAACTTTGAATTGGCTAAATGAGGGCGTCGAAGAAAAAGACTGGAGGGATGTTTAAGTGCCAGGTACCAAAATCTGTAATCGCTGCGTCTAACGCAGCGATTACAGATTTTGGTACCTGGCACCTTTTTAGGTGCAAGAGGTGCCGTCGAAGGTTTTGTCTTGGAGGATGCACATAAAGGCTTTGCCAGCCTGTTCGGTGTTGCCGCCATATTGATTTACAGAATTTTTTACGTCGGTGCAGACGCCTTGGTCGGAAGAAGAGTCTTTGCAGTAGGTGGTGGCCAAGTTCACAATGGTGGCGCCGGTGTCTGCCAACTCCGCAGCCGTGCAGGTCGAGATGCAGTTTTGTAAAGCTGTTTTGATGTTGGCTTCGGTGGTTGCAGGGTCATTCAAGTCGATCGTGACTCCACTTTTGGTAACCAAAGAAGCCGTCTTCGCCAATCCTGCAATAAAGACCATCCCGCTCACTTCCGATTTTACACAGTAGGGATAAGCTTCTACTGCAATGTCATATCCTCCGGACTGAGTGGGCAGATCCAGGGAGAGGTATGCAAAATAAACCGACTCTTTGCTGGTCAGATTGGAGTTTCCAGCAGCCTTATAAGCTTCGACCATTTTTTGACTGGAAAGTCCACCCGACGTCAACTTGATCGCACATTTCAAAATGTTTGCCTGTTGAGAAGTGTGTTTCTCCACATAAGCAAAACAGTTGCTGGCATCTTGAGGTGAACTTGCGGGAACCGCGTCCATACATTCTTGAGCTTTCGCAATGTCTCGAACTTCTTCGTCCTCACAACCGGTCATAAACACAAGCATTCCGAAAGATAGCAATAGGCTTCCTACCAACTTCATAATTCTCTCCTTTGAACTTCCACTATTTTAAGTCGCCTCTCTTACAAGGGGCAAACCCTAATCTGAAAGCCAAGACCTAAGCGCATAGGACCAAGGGCTAAGTTTCAAAGAGTGTCTCAATTCGAACCAAACTTCGACCGAAGAGTCTCACATGAGATTTTTTGTTTTCCTGATTTTCATCTTCTCAAGCGTCGCCTCTCAGGCGGATGAGCGTCGAGAATATTACACGGGAGTTCGCCAAATGGGGATGGGCGGAGCCGTCGTGGCCACAGTGAATGATGAAACCGCATTGCTTTCAAACCCAGCCGCCCTTGGAAAACTTCGAGATGTTTTTGTGACCATTGTGGATCCGGAAGTGGAGGGGAACCTTTACGTGGAAAGAACTTTGGGAGTTCAGTTTTACAATGCGTCGGATCCTCAATTTGTCTTGGACAGCATCAAAAATGATCCCGATCAAAGAGTTCATCTGAAAACGCAAGTTTTTCCGTCGATTATTTTTCCAAACTTTGGAATTGGAGTGCATGGAAATTACATGATGGATTCTCAAGTGAACTCCACCACCAGCACCTTTGAATACAAATATCGAAACGACTGGTCCGCAGTTGCTGGTCTCAACTTTCGCATCTGGGACGGGCGCATAAAAATTGGCGCCAATGCGCGGTACACCAATCGTGCAGAAGTGGATGAAACTGAACTCGATTCGGCAGCTACGGATCTTCAACTGGACTCTATGCTTAAAGAGGGAATTGGAATTTCTTCGGACGTGGGAATCATGTTTGTGGCCCCAGTGACTTGGCTTCCTACTCTGGCTGCAGTATGGAGAGATGTGGGTGACACCAGCTACGCCGTTCAGGAGGGAATGCTTCACTCCACAGCAGAACGACCAAATTCTGTGACCAACTCCCTGGATGTGGGACTTGCCGTGTTTCCTATTCATGGCAGACGACTCCGATCTTCATGGACCGTCGAGCTTCGAGATGTTTTGACCAAAGATACCGAAACGGAACCGGTCTTAAGACGCATTCATGGCGGATTTGAATTGAACTATGCGGATGCACTGTTCTTTCGTGGCGGAATGAATCAACGCTACTGGACCGCAGGACTTGAGTTGGCCATGTTCAACTATCAGCTTCAAGCCGCGACCTATGGCGAGGACATTGGAACCGCCGACACTCCATTGGAAGACCGTCGCTACGTCTTGAAATTCTCTTTTCGTTTCTGACCAAGTTTTCACCTCTACATTTCCAACGTACACTGTATAGATGAAGAAATTATCTCTCTTGGCTTTTGTTTTGCTGGTGAGCGGTCTGACGCTTTCCTGTTCTGGTTCCGTCAACCTGCTTGAAACCTTTGCTACCAAAGACTCTGATGAAGCCAAGTATGTTCAAGCCAAGCTTTTGATTGATGATGGGAGTTACGATTCTGCAGTCACCGTTTTGCTCACCACTTCCACCGAGTTTCAAGCCAAGGCCAAATACAAAACGCTTTTGGCTTCCGCTTACGCTGGCAAGGGAGGCCTGACTTTCTTGGGGCTTGTCGAAAGCATTAAAAACGCCAGTAGCACTCGTGTTTTTCCATTCTTGCTTTCCGCCTTTCGGTCCGGAACGGCGACCACCTTCGCAAGCAACATTGAGAATCTTGTTTTGGCTGACGAAGCTTTGGCGTCTATTTCTTCCGATCCGGCTTCTCGGACGGAAGATGAAAACACACTGATGATTTTGATTAATTTTGCCATCATCGGAAACTATTTGAGTTACTACACGGACACCGCTCAAGATGGAACTTTGGATGCGGGATTTACTGACGTGTGCACCGCGGCCGACACTCCAGGAACAAACATCAACGACACCTCTGTGGGAGCCATTGGGATTGCGCTCTTCAAAGTTTTAAACATCATCCCTGAGTTGGAGAACAACTTTATCGCCAATGTTATTGGCAGTTTTACCTCTTGCACGGCGGTGGAAGACATTGGTAGCTCTTTGCCTGGAACGCCCCTTTCAGGGATGTGCTCAGTGACCGATGCGACCGCCTTCTCGGCTCTTCAATACAAGGGAATTCGATCTCTCATCAAAGAAGATTCCGTTCTCGGACTGGGCGTAAATTGTACGGGGGACATCACAGCGTGCAACTGTCCTTAAGCGCAATTCTTCTTTTAATTTTTACATCCATCTCTTCGCAGGCTGCGGACATTCTTCCCATTTATTCGTCCACGCGCGCCTTAGGAATGGGAAATGCCCACTACGGTTTGGTGGATGACTCTGCATCGCTCTTTTACAATCCAGCCGGTCTTGCGCGCTTTCGTGGAATCTCTTGGAAGATTTTCGGAGTGGGAGCGGGAGTGGGAACCGATGTGATTTCCAATGTGGACAAGGTTCAAGGTTTTTCTGACGAAACTCAATTTGCGGACACTCTTTCAAGTCTTTATGGAAAAAAAATCTCCACGACCGCAAATGGAAATATGGCTCTCACTTTGCCTTTTGTCAGTGTGGCGGCCTACAACCACACCTATTTGAGTGCCATCTTAAACAACCCGGTTTACCCCGAACTTCCTCTTCGGTTTATCAATGATTACGGTTATGCCATTGGCCTTGGAATACCCATTTTTCCCTTTATGCATGGAGGAATTGCTCTCAAAAGAATCAAGCGCTCTGGTGTGGAAAAAACCTACAAAGCTTCGAACCTGACAGATTTGAATCCCGAAACCATCAAGTCGGATTTGACTCAATGGGGAGTGGGTTATGCCATGGACATCGGCGGCAACTTTTATATTGATGCACCTTTTGTAGACATTGTTCTCTCCAGTGTTTGGCAAAATGTGGGGGACACTCAGTTTCGCTCGGACAACAACTCCGACATTCCACCTGAAAAATCCAATTTGGGAGTGGGCGCGGCGGTTTTAATTGATCTTCCTTTGATCAGTGTGTCTCCGGCCATTGATATCAATCATTTGAATCGCGCCGATGTGCAGCTGATGCGAAAAATCAATCTGGGTGTGGAAGTGGGCCTTCCCTTGATTGATTTGCGTGCAGGATTTCAACAGGGTTATTACACACTGGGTGCTGGGTTCGGATTGGGTCCCATTCAAATTGATGCTGCGTCTTACGGCGTAGAACTTGGCGAATACCCCGGACAGATTGAAGATCGCAGGTATATGGTTGAATTGTCCTTGGAGCTCGGGATACGATCACTGGCGTTTGGAAAGAATTCGTCGTCAGGCTCTGCAAGTCGAGGATCCATTTGGGGAGGGCGGCGACTGAAACAACGGCGGTAAGCCAAGGTCGCTTCATGGATGCAATTTCAATCTCAGAATTTTCTCAAAAGGCCCAGCGCCTCGATGACTTTGATCCCAATCAATGCACCTGGGTGGTTTCAGATCTCCAATCCAAATGGGAAATTCAAGAGCGTTTGCTTCAAACGGAAATGGTGCTTGAAGAAGAAGCTGTTCTCCGTGCGAGTGAATTTTGGTCGCGGTTACTTTTTCGTTGGACTCCGGAATGGTCTTTAATATCTAAGGAGCTTTTTGACCAGTGGATATGGAGTTGGATGAAGTCCACGGACATCCAATGGTTAAAGTCCACAGATTCTGCCTCTCTTCTTCATCAACATTTGGAAGTTTTTATTCCTTTGTTTTTGGAGGATCCCCAAGGGGAACTGATGGAAGAGTGGTTTCAAAACAATCCAGACTCGGTGATCAAGTGGCGTCACGTTTATGAAGTGTGTAAAAAGCTTTGGGAAGATGTTCGGGAATTGAAGCTGGTGTCGCCCGCACTGGTTCCCATGGTTTTGCTTCATGAATTTGAAGAGCAAAATCTTTCTGAAGTCTTATGGCCGCGAAAAATTATTTTAGATTTGGGACCCAGACCTCTTGGGGTTGAAAAATCTTTGTTTCAAATATTGGCACAGCAAGGTCACGACATAGAGTTTTTAGAAACCCAGGTGGATGTTTCTCAGATCTCTCTTATCGGAGATTTAAAAAGATTGCCCACCCAATTGGGGGAAGCCAAAGAAGCGGTATCTCGGGTAAGAAATCTTTTGGATCAAGGCATTGCTCCACAAGACATCGCGATTTTGGCACCAGATATTGAAGCATTTTGGCCCAGCTTGAGTTTTTTTCTGAAAGTGGAAGGCGTTCCTGTAAATAAAAATTTTGTTCAACGTTTGATTGATGATCCTTTGGTGCAGGGCTGGATCTCCACTTTACGGGTGCAACTTGAAAAATTCAGCTCCCGAGATTTGGAATCTCATTTTTTTCAAAACAAAGAACAGCTTTTTTTCAATTATGACGAATTTCGAAGATTTTTTGAAAATTTAAAAGAACCTGATCAGGTTCACCGTTGGTCCAAATGGAAAAAACCCAAAGAACCTCCTCGCTCTCGAATGAACTTGATTCAGTTTTTTGGATGGGCTTTGCAGTTTTGGAATCAAAATTCTTCCTCGGACTCTTTGGATCGAGTTTGGAAATCTTTATCTAAAGATTTTAATCCTCAACTGCAGTTGAATCTGGAAGATTGGTTTTTTTATTTGGAGTCGAAACTTTCGAAAACTGAAACCTCAGTGATTGAAGGAAGCTCAGAAGGTCTGCATGTCTTAAGTATGAACAGTGCGGAATGGTGCAAAGCTCCCCACGTTTTGTTTTTAGGTCTTAATGAAGTGGAGTTGACCGTTCGTTCTCGAATTTTGGTGTCCTCTTTTGAATGTCGGCGGATCAAACAAGATTTGGGATTTGAGTTGGATGTGCGAGATGTGTCCGTGGACGAAATGTATCTGGCATGGCTGTCGCGATATCCTTACAAGTCGGTCTCCTATTTGACCAGCGGTGTGAGCTTTTCTGGAGAAGAGGTTTCCCCATCGAAGCATTGGCTCAAGTCGGCCTTTCAAATATCCATGGAGAAGGTCAAAAAGGTGGAATCTCCAGAGAAATGTCGATTTGATGAAATTTCAAAGCAAAGGGAAGGCGAAAGTTTTCAGAATCTTCAAATCGAGAAGTATGAAGGATTTAATCTATCAGCCACTTCCGTAAAATCTTATCACCAATGCCCCTTTATCTTTTTTGCTCAAAAGGCTTTACGTTTGGTGGATCAGCCTCTTTTGGATTTTGATTTGGACCCACTCAATAAAGGCCGGTGGGTTCACGGAGTGTTTGAGGAAATCATTAAACAATGGGGTCAAAGGGAATGGACCACTGAGGCTCTGGCGGAAATTGTTGAAACGAAGCGGGTGGAGTTGAACATTGCAATTGGTGATGATCGGATTTGGCCGGCCATGAACTCGGAGATTGTTCGTTTGGCGGAATCTTTTGTCTCCATGGAAGTTGAGCTGCGACGAGATCGGCCTCTATTGAAAACATTGGGATCTGAAGTGTCTTTCGAATTTTATTTGAATCCTCAGACTCAGCAGCTTCACAAGGAGCGAGAGTCTGAGCAAGACATCAAAGTGACAGGACGAATCGACCGGATGGATGGAGCTTTGTCTTTGGATTCTGATTCTCAAGAGGTGGTTCTTGTGGACTACAAGCTCTCCTCGGGAACTTTGAAGGGGTGGCGCAAATGGTTGGAAGAGGGGGATTTGCAAATGCCCCTTTATACCTTGGCAGTTGAAGGAAAATTTTTGAAATCAGAAGACACTTCAAGCTCAGTTTTGAACCAAGGATCTCCGAAAGTTTTTGGAGCCTATTATTTGGTTCCAAGAACCAAAGACCGAGACCGTGGATTTTTTCTTAAAGGGGAAGCGGTGGAATCTTTGGCCGTGCCTCCGGGGAAGCGCAGCCATTCTTGGGTGGATGAAGGCGCCAAAGAAGATCTATTGAATCAAAGTCTGGTCTGTTTGTCGGAGACTGCAGAAAAAATTAAGCACGCACAGTTTGATCCGAATCCGAAAAAAAGAGATCTGTGTGAACGTTGTCAATGGAGGAACCTGTGTCGCGCGCCCCACTTGATTTGAGTTTTAGTGAACAGGATCACATCGTCCGTGCAGGAGCGGGGGCCGGAAAGACCTTCAATTTGGTGGCCTGCGTTTATGAATCTTTTAAACATTTTAGAGCTTTGGATTCCGAACAAATGCCTCGCTTTGTATTGACCACATTCACTCGCAAGGCCACTCAGGAACTTCGCGAGAGAATGGTGTTGAAGGCTTGTGAGCTGGAGGATCAAGAGTTTTTTCAATTTGTGACCGAGCCGGGGTATTTGACGATTTCCACCATTCATGGAGTTTTGGGGCAGTTTCTAAAGGAATTTGGACATCTTTTTCAAATGGATTTGAGTTTTCAAATCCTCGAGGGGCAAGAAGAAAAGGATCTTTTAGAACATCTCGCTCGAGAGTGGATTGTGGAAAATTCCGAGCAGTTTCATTGGATGGAAGAATTTGGCCGCAACCGGCTGGTGGCCATGCTTAAAAGTTTTCATTATCAGTACGGAAAAAATGCGGAGTTGCGTCCACCCAGCTTTGATGAGGCTTGGAGTCACACCCAAAAATACATTGAATCGCTCAGAGATGAGCTTCGCTCTTTGGTGGAAGAAGGAATGAAGGGGCTTGAGGATGAACCTTACATGAAGGCCCTTCAAGATCTTCATGGATTTCTTGAAGTATGGGATTTGGACATTGAATTGGAGCTTCCTCCGCTTCCTCGAAAAACAAAAAGAGAGAGTTTTCCCGTTCAACTTCACGAGCAGCTGCAAGAAAAGATTAAAAAATTCAAAGCTCATGTGAATGAGTTGATCACCGATCCGGGAATGCTTGAAGGTCTGGTGGATCAGTGGACTTCTTTTTATGACTTCGCCTTGGGATTTTCTCAAAAGGTGCGATCTCATAAAGAAGCCCAAGGGATGGTGACCCTTTCAGACTTAGAAAATCAGGTGGCAGAAATTTTGGAGAAGTCTCCCTATTTGGGAAAGATCTTTTCGGAAAATTTTGAATTTTGGCTGGTGGATGAGTTCCAAGACACCAGCTCACAGCAGTTGAAAATTTTAAATCATCTGATTGGAAACCGTCCACGCTTTGTGGTGGGAGACCCCCAGCAAAGCATTTATTTGTTTCGAGGTGCGGAGGCTCAAATCTTTATGGAGGAATGGGAGCGAATTTCCTCCACTCAAGGTCGGAATTCTTTGTTGGAAGTGAATTATCGTTCTCAGGGAAGTTTGCTCCAATTTTTTAATGAGGTGATGTCACCTTTTGATCAGTTTTCAGGAATGGAGGCTCACCATCCCGATCTTTTTGACGGCGCTGTGGCCACATTTCTAGAAGGTGAAGATGAGGAAGATGAATTGCGAGGGATTTACACCCGCGTGTTGGAACTTTGCGGGGAGCATCGCAAATGGGACGAGATTTGTGTGTTGGGTCGAACCCATGAAGATTTGTTTCAAGTGGCCACCTATTTAAAAAACAAAGGCGTGCCCACTCATGTGCATTCTCCTTCGGGTTTTCTCACGCGAAGAGAGGTGCAAGATGCGCTTTCACTTTATAAGTTTTTGATCAACCCCCATGACAACCTGAACCTTTTGCAAGTGCTACGGTCTCCTTGGTTGAAGGTGGAAGATCAGATTTTAGTTGATTGGATGAGTGAAAGATCTAAGTCTTTGTGGATGCAGGTGGAGTCTTTAGAATCTCCTCCTTCTCCTATTGAAACTTTAAAGTCCGCGCGGAAACAGTCTTTGGAGCTAGGGCTTTTGCGCAGTTTTATGAACTTGATGGAAGACATTCAGTTTATTGAACACAGCTCTTCTTTTGATCCTTCTGGGCGCGTAGAGGCCAACATTTGGAAGTTGGTGGGGCAGTTGAAAGAACTGGAAAAAAGACCCGGTTCCCATCCTTTGGACATTTTAAATTCCATTGGTGATGAGTCCGATGCGGTTGCGGCGACCGAACCGAATTGTGTGAACTTGATGACCATTCATGGTTCGAAGGGTTTGGAATTTGATCATGTGATTTTTCCTCGTTTGGGAAAGAGATTTCAACTTTCCAAAAGAGGAATCATGGCTTTTTCCTCAGACGGCAGGCGTTTTGTTTTCAGTCAAAAAGATGAAGACGATGGGGCTTTGGTTTGTACCATGGAGAAGGCTTGGATTGAGGATCAAAGAATTCGCGAACGGGAAGAGGTGGAGCGTTGGTTCTATGTGGCACTCACCCGTGCGCGTTTGACCGTTTCTATGTCTTGGAGTCGAAACCAACTTTACGATTCTTCATGGGTGGATCTGTTTGCATTGAAAGAATTTAAAAATGACCGCTGCCAGCGTCGGGAGGGTCCCTTTGAGGAGCGGGATTCCGTTGAGATCCAGCAGAATTTCGGAGATCCTCGAAGTCCTTTCCAAGATTTGCAAGTCGACGTGGACGCTCATGGCAGAGAGTCGTTTTCACAAATGAAGTCGAAAAAAGATCAGTCTTGGTCTTATCAGGGATTAAAGCGAAAGTATGAATCTCAAGCCATGGGAATTCATTGGCATCGGGTTTTCGAAGCTTTGAAATTCTCTGATGGTTCGGCCTTGTCAGAGGATCAAGACTTTTTAATGGGTTTAGATTCCCCGCCGCTGGTTGAAATTTTAGAGAATGGACATGTGGAGTGGGGCTTCCAAGCCAAAGAAGGCGGCCGCATTTTGGAAGGTCAAATTGATCTGTGGGGCATCGATGGGGAAAATCGCCTTTGGGTGATTGATTACAAGACGGGTTCTTCCAAATCCTCAGAGCAGGCCATTGCGCAGGTGAAATTTTATCTGTGGATTTTGCGAAAGAAAGGCCTGACTCCTTCGGAGTTCAAATGGAGCGTGATTTATCCCTTTGAGGAAAAGGTGCTTGAAGGCTCCATGAGTGATCAAGATTTTAAAGATTTAGAAATTGAATTTGGCTTCGCCCAGTGAGCTGGTGAGTTGAACGCTATAAGAAGTGTCTTCCAGTGAAGCCTGTCCAATAGGGAATTTCACCTCATAGCCTGTGCTGAAGCGATCAAATCCGGGATAAATGGCTTGAAGCTCAATCAACTTTGAAAAGTCTCGAGAAACTTCGCCTTCAATTTTTTGATTTCCAAGAAGCAAATAGATCTTCCAAATGCTGTTGGGTTTATGAAGGTCATCGTAATCACTGTTTGGAGCAAAAAATCGCAAAAAGAATTTTGCATGGGTAAGTCGCTCTTCATTGGCTTTTTGCTGTTCTCTTTGCAGACGCTCTGGAGTCCAGCCTAAAAGTTCGGCCCGCTTCTCAAGCATGCCTTGAGTCACCTTTCGATTCAATGGGACCACAGTGGCTTCAAAAGTTTCATGAAGTCCCGAATAAGATTTTTGCGAGCGCGAAGATTGTTGAATCAAATTTGAATAATTTTTTTCAGGGGTGGTTTGACAGGACGAAAGAAGAAGCAAAGCGATTCCAAAGAGTAAAGTTCGAATTAAGATCATGGTGGTCTCCGGGGTTAAGCTGTCACGAATGAGTTGATAAAGTTTTTCAAATCTGAAATCACGCGGTCTCGATCCAAGTCATTGTAGATTTCGTGGAAACTGTCGTGATAAATCTCCATACGATTTTTTGCATTCGGAAGTTTTTCAAACACCGCTTTGGAAGCCGGTGTGCTGATCAGCTGGTCTTCACCAGGCAACTGAAAGAAAATGGGAAGGTCCAAGTTGTGAGCTTCTTTGGGAATGCGCTCAAAACCCTCAAGAAAACCAAAGAACACCGCCGGCGAAATTCGCGAGTGGCGTAAAGTGTCTTTAGGATAGGTTTTTAGCATTTCTTCGTCCCGCGACAGTACCGAATAGGAAACTTCGTTGTACAAAGTGAGTTGCGGAAAAACCTTATTGGCAATTTGAGCCAAAGTTTTCTTAAGGCCCGGAGGTTCAAAAGCGAAGCCCAAAGCTGGACTGCTGAAAACCGCGGCAGTGATCGGGCCAAGGTCTTTGTCTAAAAGGGCTTCAAGGGCAATCAATCCACCCATAGAATGGGAAAATAAAATAAAGGGTTGATTGTCTAGAGTGTTTTCTTGCCTCAAGTACCGAACCACTTTTTCCAAATCATTCACATAGGTCGAAAAGTGATCAATGTATCCGCGGCGTCCTTCAGAGCGACCATGGCCGGTAAGGTCCCATGCAAAAATGCGCCACCCCTCACGGGACAACTCATCCGCCAATTTTTGATAGCAGTCACTGTGCTCGGCTTGACCGTGAGTAAGAAGCAAACTGCCTTTGATTTGATCCTCATCCGGAGTCCAGGTTTGAAGATAGAGTTCCTGTCCTTGGGAGCCTTTGATGTGAGTTTCCAATCTTTTTACAGCCATTGGTCCATCATAAATCTGAATTCTGAAGAAGCACAAGTTGAGATCTCTAAAAGACCCAGCTATCCTTGAGTTTCATATGAGACTAATTGTTGTTTTACTATCAGGTTTGATGGCCTCTTCATTGGCATGGGCACAAGGTGCTCCGGGCGGAGGAGAGGGTGGGGATTCTCCAACTTTTGAGATTGGGGGGACCGTTGGAAGGCTTCTTCCCAGTCAGGTGGATGGAGTGGATGAAGTGATGAGTCTTGGGGGAGTGCATTTGGGCTACAATTTGGGGCCTATGTTTTATTCTCAAGCGCATTTCTTGGCGGGAAATGGTGAAGGACAAAGTTGGAAAAGTTTGGGTGTGAGTGCGCGGATGGATCAAAAGTTGGAAGAGTTTTTGATCAGCGTTTATGCCGGTGCGCAGTCCACCATCAGTTCTGGGCCGACGGCGTCGGAAAAGAATGAACTGGGCGCCTTTGTGGGCGGTGGATTGATGGCGAATGCAGGTGGTCCCACTTGGATCAAGTTGGATATGAATTTTGGTTTTGGACCTGGGACGACCTTGTTTATTTCTTTAGGTCTGTTATGGCGGATGTAGTTTAGATTTCTTAACCGTTCTGGAGGGTTTTAGGCTCTAGGTTTTTAATTTTTGCATCTCGATCCTGTGAAAGATAGATTCCCTTTTTGAGATTATCTGTGCCGAACTCTTGGAGTGAAACCTGACCGGTTCTATTTTGGATTTTTGGTGGTTTTCAAACATGTTGGCTGAAAAGCTGCGCTGCCCTCAAAGAGGGAACTGTTCTTTTTCTTAATTTTGCCTTTCGTTCTTTGATCACTGTTGCTGCGGGGTAGGCTGTTTTTCGAAAATTTCATTTGGCCCACTGGAGTTTCTTAAGTCACCGATTCTTAGTTCCATGTGGTTTTGGGTGCTTCAAGGCCAACTTTCTCAATGAGATGTAGAGCCCGTGAGAATCTGATTTTTCAGATGTGGCGGAAAATTAAGATTTTCGGTCGAATAATGTGTTGGTGGAATTTTTGAGATTTAAAAATTATATTGACGGATTTTCTGCTTCTGAGAACCGCTCCTGCAAAGGATTTCGCAAGACTGTACGGTCGGTAACGTTTCTGGATTTTGTGGCGAAAGGGCGAAGTCACAGGGCTCTTAAATCTTTTTCCATAGAAGTTTTTAAAAGTAAGAGTGTCTTTTGAAGAAATCTTTGCAAGAGATTTCAATAGGCGTGTAGCAGGAATGTATTTGATCTTGCAAAGAGACTGTAAGAAATTTTGTGTATAGGTGAGCGAAATCGCTTCTTTGGCTCAATATCTAGTCAATTTTTCTAATTGGGGCAAGGAATTTTTCACACAATGCTCCAGGTTGCGTGGACACTCCTATTCCGAAGCCCCCGTAGTATTTTGGAATAATCCCTGTCAGCACCAATCTTGAAAATCTAAAGGCAAGCAGTACCCGTAGCCAGATTAAAAACCTTGCTACCGTTTTCTGTTATAAACGGCTGCTCAAACAATACGGCCCCGCCTTCCCCAATTTTTAATGTAAAATGCTTACCAGACTCTTTGGAGCGGATGATTGTCTTAAAGTCGCTATCATAAAATTGGATAACTTCTTTGATCACAAAGCGAAACTCATTTTCTGATTGCAAATAGGCCTTGCTGTAATCAAAGGTTTTTACCCAATCTCCATTACGAAGCTGCTGGTAGTCGGGAAGACCCAGAACCATCTCACCATTGATGGTACTAGCGAGCGTTGCACCCGATTGGATTGAAGAGGCTACAAAGTCTCCGTTTGCAGTTTGAATATAATAAGAGCCACATTCGAAAGATTTGCGTTGCGGTGCCAACTCGTCCGCAGAGGCTGTTAGTCCCAAAATCAAAATTATTAAAGGCCAAAAAAAATGCTTCATGAGATCTCCAATTTTTATAGGGTGAATACATCAAGTAGCGAGGCGAGGCTATTCTGCAGGGTGAATGTGAATATTTTGCATCACCCTTTGTTAGATTCTCAATATTTAGCTCTTTGAGGAGGCAAGGGAGCAACGCTCCCTTGCCTAAGTGGCACTAGATGAGGTCCAATTCCACTCGCCCCTCAAAATGGATTGAGAGCTGAGCAATGACCTGGCCCCAATTCCACTTCGGAGTCGTCCATTTCACGCTCACATCCTTCACAGCCAGATAGAGTAGCTTGAAGAGCGAATCATCTGTCGGGAAAACCGCCCTATTCTTCGTTACCTTCCTCATTTGTCGGTGGAGATTTTCGACAATATTTGTCGTGTAGATGATTTTCCTAATGGACTGTGAATATTTGAAGTAGTTGGAGAGAGTTGACCAGTTGTTTTTCCATGAGTTGACGACAACGGGGTATTTCTCGCCCCACTTATCAGTTAGAGCATCCAGGTTCTTTAGGGCCATCTCCTCGGTGGCTGCTTGGTAGACCAGCTTCAAGTCCTTCATAAAATCCTTTTGGTGTTTTGAACCAACATATTTGAGCGAGTTGCGAATCTGGTGGACTATGCAGGTCTGAACTTCAGTTTTTGGAAAAATGCTGGCAATAGCGTCGGGGAATCCTTTTAACCTGTCCACACACGCAATGAGAATGTCCTGGATGCCACGGTTCTGAAGATCAGTCAGAACCGAAAGCCAAAAAGTGGACGACTCATTTTCGCCGATGTAAATGCCTAAAACGTCCTTAAGCCCATCTTTATCAATACCGAGGCAGGTGTAAGCAGCTTTACATATGATTTTTCCATAAACTCGAACCTTGTAATGAATGGCGTCAAAAAAGACCACGGGATAAAGCTCGTGGAGAGGGCGTGTTTGCCATTCTTTTGCGTGGTCGAGAATCTTCTCAGTGATGCTAGAAATCGCCGTTGGAGAGATTTCCAAGCCAAAATAAATTTCTTTCACATGGCTCTCGATATCACGAGTTGTCATTCCTTTCGCGTACATCGAAATAATCTGTTCTTCGAGTTTTGAGCTAACTCCCTCGTATTTCGGAACTGCTTTTGGTTCAAAAGTCCCATCACGGTCTCTGGGAATATCCAGATCTAATTTTCCAGTCGTTGTCTTCACAGATTTCTTGTAGCTGCCATTTCTAGCGTTTGACGTGTTCTTATTTTTTGAGTCACGATGGGGATAGCCAAGGTGGTCCTCAAGTTCGGCCTTGAGCATCGTCTCCATCGAGTTTTTGAGCATCAGCTGAAGAGCACCACCCTCAGCGAACAAGTCGTCCATACTCTTGGCAGACTTGAGGGCTTCATTTACTTTGTCGGGATCGAAGAGAAACTTGTTGCTTTGATTTTTGTTCATGAGAAAATCTCCTTGTTAGATTGTTACAAACAAGAAGTGATTTCGTCATCAAAACACAATATTATTTACAGACCCTGCAAAGAAAGTTGTCCTTAATTTTCGTAGAGCTGAAGATATTCTATCGAGGTGAAGGAACAATTACCAAAGGAAAAAAATGGGGTCAGAATCAATCCTTCTTGGGTAGACAGGTTTTTAGATTTTGTGATTTTAATGGGAAAGTTGCATTGAGCGTCCTTTTTTGTTTAATGTGCGCCCATCGATGGTTGCTTGATCATTGAAGCATAATTCACTTCCTCTAATCTCTAATCTCTAATCTCTAATCTCTAATCTCTAATCTCTAATCTCTAATCTCTAATCTCTAATCTCTAATCTCTAA
>MDTD01003246.1_pt1 | contig 39829 bp, 38 predicted proteins | sample 811221 | NCBI WGS metagenome assembly MDTD01 (sample SAMN05326646, study PRJNA326480) | marine metagenome | isolation source: seawater | place: Pacific Ocean: South West | collected 2011
AACACCTGAACCAACGCCTGAACCAACGCCTGAACCAACGCCTGAACCAACGCCTGAACCAACGCCTGAACCAACGCCTGAACCTGAAGAAATAGAAGAGATCGCTGCCACGGGAAATGACACTTCTAATTTCTTCGTAGCCTCAGCAATTTTGGTCCTCTTCGGTGCATTTTTGTGCATTGGGAGTTTAGTAATTAAAAAAAGACGAATGAGACAAATCAACTAATAGAAACTTAGAGCTTTTATTCAATCCATCCAACAACCCGTTGAACGAGTACATCTATAAAAGTCTCATCTGTTCCTTGAAGGTCTGTCTCAAATGCATCCCTGCCGCTCACAAGTCGGTGGGCAAGAAGTAATTTTGTAATGCGAATGTCTTCAAGTAAGGCAGAAAAGGAATAGTCAGAAACACCAAATCTACAGAGTTCTTTGTGGTAGTGCTCTAGCATTAAAGTCTCTTCGTCTTTATGATCTGGTGTGAGGGCCGTTGTAATAAAGTATCCAACATCCCAACCCGGACGCCCTTTGGACAAAATTTGGTAATCAATGACAACTAAGCTGCCATCTGGGCGGTACAAGATATTATCAAGGCGATAATCACCGTGAAGGAGTGTCCACGGTGAAGCTCCTAAAGGCTTTAGAAGATTCGGCATATCCTTTTGCGCTTGATCTAATTGATTGATTCTTTCATCTTCAATTAAGTCACCAAACTTTGAAAGGAACTCATCCCTGTTTCTTTGATAACTGGCTTGCCATACTTTAGGCAGGCGATCCATCGGCCAAATACGCGTGGAGATGCCAACAGATTCTTCAGACATCCAATGCGTAGCATGGAATTTTGCTAGAGCAGTTAGAGCTACAATTGCGTCATCTAGTGAACCACCAGCAACTTGGCTTGGGGGTCGAGCATCGACAATATCTTCGATCATAAGTAGGTAACGACGGAGCCGAGGATTATTGCCGGCAAGTTTTAAAAATTGGACTGTAGCCCAACTCACACTTCGAACAGGAAGATAGGTAAATAGGAAATCAATGACTTTATCGAGCCATGGGGTTGGGTCATCATCCATAGCTGCGTAAAACAGCTTCGGCATTGGTAAGGCCATTTCCTTACTTAATTTCTGGTATGCGAGGACTTCGCGTTCATACAATTGCATCCCTTCTCCAAGTCCCCGATTTGCTGGGATAGATGATGGGACTTTAATAATCACTGATTGAGGAAGATCACCACGTGTCGCATCCCAAGAGAGTTTGCAACGGTATACCTCGCCAATGAACCCGACACCAGTTCCTATAATTTCGAGGTCTACATCAAGGACAGCTGCGCCAAATTGTTCCTGTAAACAATCAGAAAACCAATCAGCAGTAAACTCGCTTTCTGTTTGTGGAATATATGGCGCCTGTGTCTTTGGCATAGCCCCCCATTTAATTCTTCAGAATAAAGATTGCCAGACCATTCACAAAAGCACAATCTCGACAATTTCTTACTCCAACTACAAGCTGTTTCGATGCATTAGATTAATGAAACGTAGTGTAAGCAAGCATATTATGAACAAACAGTCCACCATTCATCCAAGCTCTTCGCCTCATATTGGCACCCTAAACGAAGGGTCGCTTCACGCATCGCTAAAACGTTACATTTCTCAAACCGGCGATAAATTCGAAGTTCCAATCAATGGATTTGTTATAGATATTGTCCGTGAGACAAATTCTGAAACAACACTTTTGATAGAGATACAAACCCAATCATTTCTAGCTATGAAAAAGAAACTGGTTTCCCTGCTCGAAGAGTACCCGGTACATATTGTGTATCCAGTCGCAAAAGAAACACTTCTTATGAAGCCTGGGAAAAAGCCAAGAAAGTCTCCGAAGAAATACTCTGTAATTTCAATTTTTGAAGAACTGGTTTCTATTCCGGAGTTAATTTCACATCAGAACCTCAGCTTTGAAGTTATATCTGTTTCTGTTACAAAAATTCAACAATATGATTCTTCGCTAAGAAGAGGAAGAGGGGGGTACCGCACAGTAAACACAGAATTAACCGAAATCCATTCCACTCACTTATTTGAAGGAATCGCTGATTTTCTTAATTTGCTACCTAAATGCCTTCCAAGTGTTTTCACGACTTTTGACATTGCTTCTTGTGCAAATATCCCTAGAGAAAGCGCGCAACAAATGGCATATTGCTTTCGCAAAGCCGGTGTCTTTCAAGAATTATCCCAAACCAAAGCAGGCAAACACTACAAAATCAGAAAGAATGTGTGAGTTCATAGAGCTATAGGTTGAATGCTGAAGCTGCGCCAATATCAACGATATGGCTAAAGGTCCTTGTTACATATGCTTCTGCCATTGCGGCGCCACGTTCATTTCCTGTATCAAAAGAACCAATGAGTGACATTCCTCCTACGGTGTAATACAAGGAAGCTAATTGATAGTGACGAACTGCATCGTCCCAAGAATATGAAATATTTTGCTGATTTATGGAGTCCCACCACAACCGTAGATACCTTTCCCAATTTTCAGCAGCTAACTCTCTCGGGACACTAGTACCAATAAGGTAAGCGATATCATTTACCCCTCGAGCTTTAGAACACAGCTGAAAGTCGATCAAAGCTACATTTCCTGATTCATTCTTAGGGAAGAACCAATTATCGAGACGTGTATCAGAATGTGCAAATGTATAAGGCCCTGCAGCGAATACATCCATTAACTCCTCAAAGCGAGGGTCTAATTTCTTAGCAATTTCTATACTCTCAGCTGGGATACGATCAGCCCAGTCATTAATAAGGATTGGCAGTCCAGCCCGAAAGATACCAGGAACAGCCGCTAGGTACGCTGGATCATTTTGTTTCGGAAGCCAATCTAGTGTTAATAAAGTCGGATTTTCCCACCATTCGATATGAAACTCGGCAAGAGTAGTTATCGCAGACTCTACTTGAGTGTTTGATGCACCTATGACCTGATCTCCGACAGAGAACTCTTCAGATAGGTTCTCCATTAGAATTATAAAACGACCATCTTCTTCCATATGAGAGAAGTAGCAATCTGGAATCCTCAAATTTGTTGATGGAGCGATGGACTCAAAGAAATTCACTTCACGCTCATATATTCCTAAAGCTTGAGCAACCATAAGATTTTCAGGCTCGATGCATGGCATTTTTACAACTATTGAAGTTGGAGCTGATGTATTCTCAGCGAATGTAAGGGAAAGTAGAGCGATTTCTCCAAATATTCCAGTACCTTCTCCAATGTCGGTGACTTCAATATTCGTAACTATTGCTCCTTCAAAAGGTTTTGATTGTCCAAGTACTTCAGTTAACCAGTCAGTAGTTATTGAAGATGGCGATATTGGGATATCCATATGTAATCCAATCAGGAAGAAATCTAACGTTCCTTCCAAGTCTTCCTCCATTGAGATAAATGGGCAAATTTCTGTCAGGTTTCAATTAAACCGACTCGCAAGACCTCAAGATGGTTACCCTAAAGGGAAGAAACCAAAAGGAAATCAATGTCTTTCATTGGCAGATTTAGAAAAGCTATAGGGCTACCAACTTCGTATGACCCACTGGTCGCTGACCTTCAGAAAGCATTGTCAAGTGATCGGGTACTTCAAGATCATGAGGATCGGTTGCTCCACTCTAAAGATGAATCAGTTTTCGAAGGTGGTATAGCTGGACCAGTATGTTTTCCACTGACGACAGAAGAAGTTCAATCCATCATGAAAATCGCTCAACGCTACGACCGAGCGGTTATTCCCCGAGGTGCAGGAAGCGGTTTAGCAGGGGGAGCTATCCCTTTGGGAGCGCCAATAGTTGTAGCTCTGACGAAAATGAACAACATCATTGAGGTAGACGTCGATAATAGAATCGCTTGGGTAGAGCCCGGGGTAATCAATCTTGAGTTAAGTGAATACTTACGCCCGATGGGTTTTCATTACGCACCCGATCCGTCCAGTCAGCAAATTTGCACCATAGGAGGAAATGTAGCAAACAACTCAGGGGGCCCACACTGCTTAGCTGATGGAGTAACTGACACGCATGTATTAGCTATAGAAGTTGTTCTTCCTGATGGTGAAGTGACGCAATTTGGAGGTTTGGATTCTGAACCAGAGGGATTTGATCTACGAGGAGCGTTTATAGGTAGTGAAGGAACTTTAGGAATAGCAACGAAAATAGCTGTTCGCCTGACGGCGAATCCAGAAGCGGTGAAAACAATTCTTATTTCATTCCCCACTATGCGAGCGGCAGCTGAAACTGTAAGCGCAGTAATAGCAGATGGGATCGTGCCCGCAGCGATGGAAGCGATGGATCAGCGGACGATAGAGGTGATTGAAAATCACATACCCGCTGGATATCCAAAAGATGCAGGTGCGGTATTACTTGTTGAAGTTGAGGGGCTTCCGGATGGAATTGAAATTGATGCTGAACGCATTTGTGAGATAGCAACTATACATCAAGCAGATGATATTCGGATCGCTCAAAACTCGTGGCAAAGAGAGGCGTTATGGAAAGGAAGAAAGTCCGCTTTTGGGGCAAGTACTTATATTTCGCCTAATTACTATTTGCATGACACTGTTGTTCCACGATCAGCTTTGGCTGATGTGCTCGATCAAGTCAATGAAATCGCTGCAAAGAATGATTTAACTATTATGAATGTCTTTCATGCTGGAGATGGAAACCTTCATCCGTTATTACTATTTGATGCTGAGGAAGAAGGGACATTAGAACGGGTTCATGCTGTAGGGGCAGAGATAGTAAAGATATCCCTTGAAGCTGGGGGGGTACTTTCAGGAGAACATGGGATAGGGATTGAGAAACAGCAATTTATGAATGACTTATTTTCTGATGAGGATTTGAATCATCAAAATAGATTACGATTCGCTTTCGATCCGCTTTGTAGAATCAATCCTGGAAAGGTATTGCCGATGGGTCATTCCTGTGCGGATATACAAACCCTACACAAACCCCCTGAAGGAGTATGGGTATAGATGGTAGGAATACTTGATGAAGCCATCGAAAAGTTTGCAGCTGAGGTAGGTTCTGATGGGCCAGTCGCTATACAAGGAGGAAAGACACGTTGGGATATACGTGGTGTTCTTGCTCCCGAAGCAAAAGTACTTTCGGCGCCGACTGGAATAGTTACCTATAAACCAGAGGAGATGATTGTAACCGCTAGAGCAGGAACGACAGTCGCAGACCTGCATGCGCATCTAAAGAAACATGGGCAACGAACTAGTCTTCCCGATAGAGGAGGAACCATTGGAGGAGCGATAGCTGTCGGAGAAAATGATCTAAACGTTCTTGGGAAAGGACGAGTGAGGGACGCCGTATTACAGATCCGGTATATCTCAGCTGATGGAGAGATCGTTTCGTCAGGAGCCCCTGTCGTAAAGAACGTAAGTGGATTCAACTTGCATAAACTTTTCGTTGGTTCTTTCGGGACACTAGGGCTAATTGCTGAAGTTACTTTGCGAACGAATCCAATACCGGCAGAAAGCAAGTGGCTCACAGCTGCTGATATGGATCCCTTGAAGATCTTTAATTCTCTTTACAAACCTTCTGCCGTGCTTTGGGATGGTGAAATGATCTGGGTGCATCTCGAAGGACACACACCAGATGTACAAAACCAGAAAGAGACGTTGTCAAAGATTGGGAAGTTTAAAGAAATAGAAATGGGGCCTGAACTACCCCCATATCGGTGGTCATTACCTCCAGCGAATTTATATGACATTAGTCAATACGAAATGGGGAACTTTATCGCCTCTATCGGGGTAGGTACCGTATGGGCTGAACGTCCTCAACCAATCCGCACTCCAGATAGAGGAAAACAAATTATTGAGCAGCGTCTTAAGCAACAATTTGACCCGACGAATAGATTAAACCCGGGCCGTAAAGTAGGGAATTGGAGTTAGGACTTGACCTTTGTGAAGATTATTGATCATCTTTTCTCATCTAGTTTGTAAGTTGAAAATTCTAAGAAGGTGAGTGTCTATGTTCTTTGAGGTATCCTTAAATCAGGCGGAGCCAATTTAAGTAAAGGAAAAAGATGGGAAGTCTTGGAACAGCTGAAGTAATTATCATCTTAGTTGTGCTTCTCGCACTTTTCGGAGGGAAAAAAATTCCCGGTATCGCTCGTTCTTTGGGAAGGTCTCTTAATGAATTCAAAGCGGGATTACGTGATGAACCTTCTTCAACAGAGAATGCTGCTCCAGAAATTGAAGAGTAATTTTAAGATTTAAGAATGATATTCTTTTCTTTCAGTTGAGCTATCTGATCTTCGCTGAACCCGAACTCAGATAAAACATTTTCAGTACTTTGACCTAGATGGTCGGTAGTCCAGATAGTTTCCGGTTTTGTAGTATCCCATCTGACCGGAGGCTTTGCCATCTTCATCAAGCCGGCATCCGGATGTTCCCAATCAACAATAATTTCGTTATTCACTACTTGAGGATCTGTAAATACATCGTCCACGGTGTTTACTTGTGCAGCAGGAACTTCTTCGTTATGTAGACGTTCCATGATGTCATCAGTTGGGAATTCGAGAAAAGCATTATGAAGTAATTCCCCCAAAGCTGCATAATTATCTGATTCTAGACGAACAGCTGGTTCGGCAAAGCGGGGATCCTCAACCCACTCCGGATGATTCAGCGCCCGACATAACCCTTCAAATTCTTTATTAGTAGCAAAGAAATATACAAGGTGGCCGTCAGCTGTCTGCTGTAATCGATAAATCTGGTAAATGAGAGCCCCTGGGGTTACATCATCCCCCCACAATGTATGGCCCATAAAGACATCCGGCCACATCCAGTAAATTGAAGCGTCAAGCATCGGAATCTCAATGTGCTGTCCACTTGACTTACCAGCTGCTCTCGCAAATAATGCTGCACTAATAGCGTTTGCGGCAGTAAGTGCGGTTGTTTTATCGCACACAATTGTTCGGACCAAGTCAGGAATGGGGACATCTTGACTTTGTTGGATAGAGACTACGCCAGAGATTGATTGAATAATAGGGTCATATACTCGCCAGTCGCGGTAGGGGCCATCAGGACCAAACCCAGATATTGAAACATAGATAAGTTCGGGATTTAACTTAAGCATTTCATCAGGTCCTATCCCCATTCGATCGACAGCCCCTGGTCGAAAGTTTTGAACAAGGACATCAGCAGATGCTGCAATTTCTTTAAATACTGCCAATCCTTCTTCTTTTGAGAGATCAAGAGCAACAGAACGTTTACCACGATTAGCTGAAGCATACATTGCTGAGATATCCCCTACTCGATAACCTCCGATTCTCGTTATATCTCCTATTTCCAACGGTTCAATCTTTATTACATCTGCGCCAAGATCAGCTAATACTTGACAAGCCATAGGGCCAGAAATTACAGCTGACACATCGATAATTTTAATTCCCTCCAATGGGCCAGCCATAGGACCTCCGCTTCTTAAACTTCTATTAAGCGTGACCCTACAAGGAGATGCTCAAGGAAACCAGTTCGTGACCGCTTAAACGCTAGCTAATTTCAGTAAGGAAGCTCTCGATAGCTTGCGCAACAGCTTGAGGGTTTTTGCGGTGAACTGAGTGGCCAGCTTCTGGAACGACAACTGACGCTTTGACATCTAAATATTTTTCAAAGACTGCCATTGATGCAGCAAATCGTTTATCTCTTTCTCCAACGATTACCAATACGGGAACAGTTATTTCTGCAAGAGAATCAATAACCCAAGAGTCGACATGTAAAGCTGCCTCTTCGCTACCTTCAGGTATATCCATCGTCATTGCAGAAGATTTAACAGAAGCATTCCACTGGCTACGTGTTTCTTCTTTTCTAAAACCTGGTCCAGCGCCTATTAATACTAGTGCCTTGACACGACTTGGATGCTGGAGGCAAAAAGCTAATGAAAGGTAGCCACCAAGAGAATGTCCGACCAGTACAACCTGACCATCTGCCATATCAACGATTCTTTCTAAATCATTTAATGTATGAGTTCTGGTGTAATTTCCTGGAGGGGGAGCATCTGACTCACCATGCCCCCGAATACTCCAAGCAATATGACCAACCTCATCGCCAAGAGAGTCAATGACGCCATCCCATGCTGTGCGATCATCAGCCCACCCATGGGTATAGATCAGAGGAACTCCACTACCCGTCTCAATAAGATCTAACTTTATTTGATTGTCGTTCATGTAAACCTCAATAAGGTTTCTTTAATTCCTTGATTAGGGACCGAGCGCTATTCTAACTCGATGTAGTCACTCGGGTTAATCTCTCGGGTTTGTTGCCAATATTCCAGAAGAGAAAATGGCCAATTTTGAGTTATCTTGCCATGTGGATTCTTGTACCAACTATTCACAGACGATGCACCCCACGCCATTTGTGAATTTCCTTTATCTATACGAACGTTGTACTCATCATGTATCTCTCTTTTCACATCAAGAGCCGTAATATCATGTTCGAGCAAGTACTGGATATAGCGCGAAATATAGTGAGCTTCACATTCAGAGAAATAAATTATGCTTCCATTAATTACAATATTTGTGTTTGGGCCGTACATAAAAAAGAGGTTTGGAAAATTGGGACTAACGATTCCGAGGTAAGCCTGGGCAACTCCATCCCATTGCTCGTGAAGGTCGACTCCTCCCCTTCCAACTATTTTCATAGGAGTTAAAAACTCTGATGCTTTGAACCCTGTTCCATAGATAATCGCGTCAGCTTCATATAGCGTTCCATCTTCAGTGAGTAAACCATTTTCTGTGATTTCAGCTATGGGATCTGTGCATAATGTAACGTCTGGTCGTTTCAAGGTCGTAGCCCATAATCCATCATCAATAACGAACCTTTTCGCACCCATGGTATATCTGGGAGTTACCTTTTCAAGAAGTTCTGGATCGTCATTAAATTCGCTTTCTAAATATAGTCGCAACATAAAACCCAATTCGTGATTGCTTGCACTCACAGAATTATCTTCACTCCCATCCCATTCTGGATCGACCTCTAGACGGGGGAGGAGCCCTTCGTGGCTTCTCCAAAACAAATGAAGCCGAAACCAGTTGTTATAAAAAGGAATATGGTCAAAACACCAAAGTAGATTTTGCGGTAGCTCTTTCTGGTATTGAGGTCTAGGCATTAACCAATTTGGGGTTCGCTGGAATATTGTTGTTGACGCTGCTTCTTCTGCCACCCGAGGAATGAACTGAATAGCACTACAACCAGTACCAATCACTGCGATATCTTTTCCTTCAATTTTTTCCTCATGGTTCCATCGAGCCGAGTGCCATGAAGCACCTTTGAAAGAGCTACGTCCATCTATCTCTGGGTACGAAGGCCGGTTGAGCTGGCCAACAGCACTAACAATGCTATGGCAGATGAAACTTTCTTCACCATCTTCACCCACAAGTTCTAAAACCCACCTACCCGAGTCTTCATTCCACACGGCAGACGAAACTTCAGTTGAGAAACGTATATCATCACGGATACCAAAGTGGTTAACACACTCATTAAAGTATTCGAGAAGGACCTCTTGAGTTGAATGAAAGTGCGGCCAGTCATGCTTTTGCATAAACGAATAACAGTAAACATGGTTTGATACATCAACCCGACAACCCGGATAGGTGTTCTCTAGCCAAGTCCCACCAATAGCGTGGTTCTTTTCAAAGATGACACAATTGACCCCTGACTGTTTGAGTCTGTATGCGGCAAGGATTCCCGACATGCCCGCGCCGATGATAGCGACAGTAAAGTCCCGGTCAACTGTATAGTCTTCTTTAGACCAGTCAGGCGCTCTCAGGTCCTGATTTTCTGGAGAAAGTTCCTCTCGCAGCATTTCAAGGTACGCCCCATCTAGCTGAGTTCCACATGCCCACGACATTATTTTCCGAAGATCGTCTTTGGTAAAGTTCGAATCTCTTATCTCTCCAGAGCGAAGACGCTTTATTCCTTCGAAAGCGATTTCTCGGCAGAGTTCTTGTTGGTCAGCATCCCATCCTCCTTGTTCTTCAAGTGATTTTTCAGGATCTAACCAAAGATCTTCGGGTAGTAAAGTTAAATCTCCTAAAGCGAAAGCTAGAGCTGGAAGAAGAGGAGGAAGTTCTGTTCCAGGAGCAGCGAGAATTGCCCTAATTTCATCATCACTTTCAAGGATTTGGGAAATTTTTGGATTAAATGACATAGTTGACCTACTCAAAGACTAGTTGTGGCCAAGATGATCTACCACTTCTCATATTCTTGAACACCAGGTTCATTTTTACACCAAGATGTTTTAGTATGGGATAAAGGTTGCCGGGGGGCTATCGATGGGGCAGTTCATGGAAGCTGTAATACCAAAAATAAACAAAATAATAACAATCTGTAAAAAGCCGAGCTTACGAGTTTCTATTGCCTTTAATGTTGTTGCTTTTGGGTTGCTTTGGCTGGGTTACTCGGCCGTGCGTCGAATAACTTCTGGTTCCTTCCAACTTGCTCAAGAGAATGCTGCTCGGGTTGTTGATTTTCAGGAACGAATAGGTTTACCCAGCGAAACAGTTCTTCAGAAACAAATCATTGATGTTGATTGGATAGTCCAAGTAGCAAATGTTTTCTATTTCGCTATGCATTTTCCCTCGATGATCCTTTTTCTTCTTTGGGCTATGTTCCGCAAACGAGAATGGATGGCCAGAATCAGATTTGCCTTAATATCTACAACAGCTATTGGGCTCATTATTCACCTTGCCTTTCCTCTCGCCCCACCTAGGCTTACTGAGATACCCGGATTTGTCGATACAGCTAAAGTATTTGGACCAGATCCTTACAAGTTAGGAATCGCAAAGGCAGCTAATCAGTTTGCGGCAATGCCTTCATTACATGTTGGTTGGGCGCTATTGCTTGCTTTAGCAGTCTTGTCGATCGTCAAGAGCCGGTACCGCTGGTTGATTGTATTACATCCAGTAATAACGACAATTGTTGTTGTAGTAACAGCGAATCATTGGTGGCTAGATATTTTTGTCGGTGCGATATTGGGTTGGGCTGGCTGGCTGATTGGTTTCAAATACCGGCCGCTATTGAAGCTTTCAAGAAAAGAAAAAACATCACTTACTTCCTTAGGACCTTCAGCTTCTGAAGATGAGGCTTTGAAAGAGTAGATATATTTTCTCTCTCTTAAATTCCCATGTCATGATGCGGGGGGCATTGGAAAGCAGCAATAGCGTCAGCCCTGCGGTGAAGAAGATCAACCGTATCTTCAAGGTCCCGCCCAATGATGAATCGTCGTTCATGAGTAGCTTGAACAACAAATGATCCCAGTTCATCAAGGTCAGCGACATTTACTTCACGTCCAGCTTTTTCTAGTAGGTCTTTCAGCTCATCAAAAGTCATAGATTTTCTGCCCGTTCCACCACGTACTCTTTGAAGTTCTTCTGGACGGTTACGTTGAGATGTAAAAAGGCCTGTGTTCATAAGGCCTCCAGATGGGTAAAAGACAGAAGCTGCCATATTATCTGTTTCACTTAGAAGCTGATGATTTAGGGCCTCAGTAAAACAACTTACTGCTGCTTTGCTCGATGCATAGACTGAAGCCATAGGAACAGGAGCAAATCCTCCATCCCCTGAAGACGTATTTATAACATGGCCAGGTTCACCAGATTCAATCATCTTTGGAACAAAGGAGATTACTCCATGAGCTGTTCCAAAGACATTTACGCTGAAGCACCATTTCCAATCATTCGGTTCATTTTGCCAAGCTTTTCCACCTCCGCCTGAACCGACTCCAGCGTTATTAAACAAGAGATTACATTTTCCTTGAGTATCAAAAACATATTCCGAAAGTGCTTCAACGGAAGTTTCATCAGCAACATCGGTGACGAAACTATCTAATGGTCCGAATTGAGATAACTCCGCAACTGTTTCAGCGATAACTGGTTCTTCTATATCGGCTATCACTACTGATGCCCCTCGAGAAAGTAGCGCTTTGACAATCCCTTTTCCTATACCGTTTGCCCCACCGGTAACAACCGCTACGGAACCTTCGATATCGATATTTTCAGGTCCGTCGGTCATCATGCAACCTCTTGTATTTGGTTTAAGGGATTCATCCCTGGGCAGCCTTTTGCTGTTTCGGGAATTTCAGAATATGGAATAAAGGTCGAGACTTCTTCTTTGGTAGGGCAGTATTTCTCAGCGAGAGGTTTGAGCACTTCAAGGTCAAATCCATACACTCGTGCGACGTTTGCGGTCAGTAATTTTATAACGTTTTCTTCTGGCATTTGAGAAAATGTAAGACGAAGATGTTCGCGAGTATGTGGGTGGGAACCTTCTATGTGAGGATAATCCGAGCCCCAGAGAATATTATCTATGCCTACGCCTTCACATAACGGTGCTTCAGCAGGGCGGAGGAAACTTGCACCTACATGGCACTGCCGTTGCCAATACTCACTAGGGGTTAAAGTTAAATGTTCAACAGCCATGCCGCCAAAGATTGACTCAGATCCATACTTCGAATACTTCATTCGGTGATAAAACGAGTCAAGCTTTTTTAATGTTTCTGGGACCCAAGCGGTACCGGTTTCAGTGTTAATCCATTTCAGCGAAGGGTAGCGTTCGAAAACTCCAGAAAATATTAAGTGCCATAATGCTCTTTGTGACCACCATGAAACCTCGAGCATGAAAACCGCAAGCGAGGAAGGAAAGTGATTGCCAAAATTTGGGGTTGCCCCCCCAGCATGATGATTTAACGTCATGTTATTTGCTGCCGCTGCAGCCCAAATCGGTTCGTAGGCTGCAGAATAGAGAGGTTCGAAGGGGGAATCAGGAGGTGCGCCCGGAACTAGAATACCGCCGCGTAGTCCATTCTCGGCAGCCCATTCAATTTCACCTACTGACCCTTCAACGTCTCCTAAAAAGATTTGAGCTATACCAGCGCGTTGCGCCGGAGCTTCGTCAACAAAATCTTTTAACCACCGATTATGCGCTCGTAGCCCAGCCCACCTGTGCTCGAAATTATCACTGTAGGGAGGTGCTTCAAATTGGGTAGCTGCTTGGGGAGCAAATGGTGGTTGTGTATTTGGGAAAAGTACGAATCCGACAACCCCATCTTCTTGTTGTTCTTTTAACCTGCGTTCTGATGAAAAATTTCTATCAGCATCTAGCTCCGGATCTCCGTCTATTCCAACATTTCGAGTAGATCTGCCTTTTCCAGAAAACAACGCTTCCTGTTTCTTAGCGGCTTCTTCTGATGCGGTTGCCCATTCTTCGAAGTCACTATGGTATTTCTTTTCAAGGTATGGCTTGTAATCTCTTAGATCAGCTCCACAATGACTATCTGCTGAGATAACAATATGATGATCAGTTTCTGGAACAGCCATTGTCATATTTTCCCCATATCTTTCTCCAAGTAGAGCGCGATCTCTAATGTCCGCTTTCTGAGCCTTTCCATTCAATGCCGTAATCATCGAACCACCAACGCCCATCGCGTTTCGCAGTTGGGCTTGTTCTCAGGTCAGGATTCTGATTTAACTTTTCAGGGGTTGGGCCTATTCGGTTCGCAACTTCGGTCAACCCTTCAGTGTCAAGGTTGTAGCACTCTATAGCATTAAGCCCTAGAAGGCGTCGGGTGTCTTCAATGGACACATCTTGGAAGTCTGTTTCGAGCCGTTCAGCAGTGTTTGGCCATGAGCCTTCCGGATGTGGGTAGTCGGTTCCCCACATGAGTGCATCAATTCCATTCCGGTTTCTTTCTCGGATTTCATAGCGGCTCATTGTAGATGCACCAATAAAGATGCTGTCGCCGAAGTACTCAGATGGGAGTTTGGTAAGTAAACCTTTCATTCGGCTACTCATTTTTTTAATTTTCCAGCTAGCACCAAAGTTCACGTCAGCTTTCCACAAGAGATCGCCAACCCACCAGCTTCCGCATTCCACTACACAATATTTAAGCCCGGGAAAGCGGTCGAATTTACCACTGAAGAGTAATTGCCAAAGTGCTCTATGTGTCCAAAAAGCTACCTCAGAAACGTACATAGCTATATTCTCGCCATAGCTTGGAAAGTCAGCTTCACCTGAGTGCGTATGGACGACAAGTCCAGTTTCAGCACACGCTGCCCAAAACTTATCGTAATGATCACTTCCATACGGAGCTGACTCATGCCAGAGAGTAGGAATCATAACTCCTTTAATTCCTGGCTTTCCGGCCAATGTTTCAACTTCTTTTACTGCTTCATCTACTCCGTGTGTGATAGGGAGTAAAGCTACGCCTGCTCTTCGCGCAGGGCTTGTAGCGCAAAATTCTTCCAACCACCTGTTATGTGCTTTTGCTCCAGCGAATGCTAGTCGCGGGTCAGTTATTTGACCAGCTGCAAGTCCCGCCCCAAATGGGGGAGATTCCATCCCTGTAACGGCATCACCATCAGCGAAAATAATCTCGCCTGATATTCCATCCGCGTCTAGTTCCTTATCGCGAACTTCAGGATCATATGCCCCACGAAGCCCTTCGGCGTTCTTACTTTCCCATTCTTCAACGTATTCACCGTTTATTTCTTCTGTGAGTCTGCGGTGTTCATGTCTTTCTTTCACGTATTCATCGAATTCGCTATGCACGGAAGAATCTAAATACGGCCTGTATTCTTCACACTGCAATCCAGCGTGGGAGTCAGAGGAAACGATGATGTATGGATCGTTACTAGTGTTGATCTGCTGGGACATATTCACTTTTCCTTTTGCGCACCGGATAAACCTAAGTTAATGTATTTCATTAAATAATCTACTAATAAACAATAGTGCTGTTCAGAGGAATGTAAAAGTTCCATCCCAGCATTTAGAGATTGAATTTCAATGACTTCAATAAACCTTAAGAAGTTAATTGAAAAAAGCAATATCCTTCGTTCCCGACCGGAGCCAACATGGACCTTACCGACATAGATCTGTTAGATGCAGATCGGTTTGTACGTATGGAACATCATGAGATGTTCAAGGTACTCCGAGACCAATCCCCTTTGTTTTGGCACGACCACCCAGATGGCGGCGGGTTTTGGAATGTTGTTCGCCATGGGGATGTCCGAGCCGTAAATAGAGATAATGAACTTTATTCAAGCGAAATCGGAGGAATTAGTATTGCAAACCCTCGAGTAGATTACGAGGATGGAAAGTTTGTTGATCAACGAGGGCTTAACATGCTTTACACCGACCCACCGAAACACACCAGGTATCGTCGACTGGTCAGCAAAGGGTTTACTCCTCGGATGATAAGTTTACTTGAGCAATTTCTCGCCCATCGAACCACGTTGATCGTCGATAATGTAATCGAATCTGGTTCAGCTGATTTTGTTGAAAAATTGGCAGCTGAACTTCCACTTCAAGCAATTGCAGAAATCATGGGCGTCCCCCAAGAAGACAGACACCTGTTATTCAAATGGTCTAACGATCTCATTGGGATAGATGACCCTGAGTATGAAGGTGACCCTGGTGTCGCAGCGATGGAATTATATGCGTATGCCCATCAGCTAGCTGCTGACCGGGGAATTGATCCGCAAGATGACATCATGACGAAGCTAGTTAATGCTGAAATAAATGGAGATCGACTAACTGAATTAGAAATAGATGTCTTCATGCTTCTTCTATCAGTGGCTGGGAATGAAACAACTCGAAATGCTACAGCACATGGAATGCATGCATTGCTCACACATCCAGAGCAATTCACACTTCTTAAATCTGACCCTGATAGATATCTGGATACTGCAGTGGATGAAATTATCCGCTGGGCAAGCCCTGTCCTCCATTTCCGACGCACCACAACAGCAGATACTGAGTTACTATGTCAAGAAATTCCAAAAGACACACGAGTCGTTATATGGTACATCTCCGCGAATAGAGACTCAGACGTATTTGTTGACCCATTTACGTTTGATATAACTCGAACACCAAATGACCATATTGCATTTGGAGGTGGAGGAGCTCATTACTGCTTAGGTGCAAATCTAGCTAGAGCAGAGCTCCGACTTATTTTTCGAGAAATTGCGCTTCGTATGCCTGATATGAAACTTGAGGGCGAGCCCGAAAGACTCCGGTCAAATTTCATTGGAGGAATTAAACACCTTCCAGTCAGTTGGACACCAGGAAATCGTATAGACCCTCCTCCATATAAGAGGGACGTCAGCCTAGCTTAATTAGGCGCCTCGCATGTCAGAAGCTGAATTCCCATCAGAATTTCTCAGCGTTATGGCACGCATGGGAGCGAGACCAGATCTTGTTGACGTATCTAAAGGACATGTCAACGTCAACGAGAATCTAACTTCCCATGGAATTATTAGGGTTGCCCCACTTATGCTTCTAGCAGATACTGTTGTCGGGATGCGTCTAGAATCACTTGTTGAAGACTGGACGTTCACTACTGATTTCTCTTTTCGCCGAGCAGGAATTACTGCAGCTGAAAATATTGAAGCTCGAAGCACGATCCTTCGACACGGCAGACGACTCATGGTTGAGGAACTGGAGTATGTCAATGAGAACAATGATTCAGTCGGTCATGCTCAAATTACTTTTATGAGAACTCCGCTACGTGAAGGAGAAGCTAAACCCGATGTAGCCAAGGTTAGAGATCGAATGGGGTCACTGGAACTACCTGCACTTGAACAGCCTGTAGAAGAACTCGCTGGCATTTCAATTGTTGATAAAAACACTGGCAAAGTAACCATGATGCCAAAGGAAGCAGTTCGAAGGCCAGGAGGCTTCGTTCAAGGTGCGATCATGACGCTTATTGGTGAGCTAAGCGCTCAGACTTTTGCTGAAGCTCATTACAACACGTCATGTGTTGTAACAGGAATGGATGTCAGGTATTTGATCGGAGGAAGGTCAGGCCCATTGGTTACACACGCTAAATGGATTGGTTCTCCAGAATCTGGAGTTATAAAGGTGGACTTGGTTGATGAAGGCTATGATGTTCTTTCTTGTACCTTTCTCGCACAGGTGCAGCCAACCAAAGTTAGCTAAGTCGTCAACCCGTATTGTCAATACGGAATACAACGCTGAGAGGAAAGCCTTGAGTATCGGTGAAAATACATACGTTTCGTTAACGACATTCACAAAGGACGGAAGAAAGAAAAATTGCCCTGTATGGATCGTTGTCCTAAAAGAAGGAAAAGTAGGGTTCACAACAGAATCAACTTCATGGAAAGCAAAGCGTATTATGAAGACTCCTAGCGTCGAACTCGTTGCGAGTAACTCACGTGGGGAACCCCTTGACGGTCACAATATAGTAAAGGGAACCGCTGAACTTGTCTTTGGTGATGAATTTCAAACTATTCAGAAAAAGGTAAAGAAAAAGTACGGAATTCAATTTACGTTAATTGTCGGTTTTGGAAGAATGACTAGATTCATACGGCGAAAAGAAAATTCGAGTTGCGGGGTCGTTATTACCGTCGCAGATTAGAAATTTGGACTACTGCTAGGTTGCTGTTTGGCATGTCTCCATACCAGCCACCCAAAAAGAAACTGAAAAGGTAACCGAATAAAATTACGAAGTCTCACACCATCAGCATTGACGACTCGTTCAGCTACACCTGAAGCATTCGTTTGAACATCAACGTCATTGATGAACATATCAATATTTGCTGGATATACGAGAACTAAAAGAATAAGCAATCCGTAGGCTGCATATCGGCGAGACCAAATTGGAATTAAAGCGGCTCCAAGAATAATTTCTGCTGCGCCTGATACTTCATTGGCAAATGAAGGACTCCAGAACCATCTAGGAACAATCGCTTCGAAGAAGTCAGGGTTTAGGAAATGATTGATTCCTACGGCGATAAAAGCTCCGCCAATCACTATTGCTTCAATCGTTCTCCACCAACGTGTCCGAGTGATTTCTTTGATTCTCTCTATGAGCTTTGTATGGAATTGCACATCACCACCATACTTGCGAAGTAGGAGAGGGGTGACTATCGGCCTACGAGACGAAAAGACCACCGTCAATGATGTAACTTGCTCCAGTAATATACGCAGCTTCATCAGACGCAAGATAAGCGACGAGTCCAGCTATTTCTTCCGGTTCAGCATATCGTCCAAGCGGTACGCGCTCATTCGTCATTTTCGTATATTCCTCAGGGTCTTCAGGTATCGTCATTTTTTCGATATTTCGGATCATTCGAGTATTCACGACTCCAGGACATACCGCATTGACTCGTATCCCTGCTGGCGCGAATTCAATCGCAGCTGTTTTTGTCATCCCGACTACTGCGTGTTTACTCGCTCCGTATGCTACGAGTGTTGGGGTAGCCATTACTCCAGCTCCTGATGCTGTATTGACGATATTTCCTCCACCGCGTAGACGCATAGCATCCACGACATGACGCATGCCCAGCCAGACGCCTTTCACGTTTACGTTCAGAACTTTGTCAAATATTTCTTCGTCGTACGCTTCTAGAGGAGCGACATGGCCTTCAATTCCGGCATTGTTAAATAGCACATCTACCCCGCCATATACTTCCACGGCTTGATTGACATAATTTTCCACCTCAGCTGAAACTGTCACATCAGCAACAACCGCATGAGCCGTTCCCCCTGCGCCTTCGATCAATTCGACTGTTTCATTCAGCGTTTCTTCATTCAAGTCAACTGCGACAACCGACGCGCCTTCTGAAGCGAATCGAAGTGATGTTACTCTGCCTATCCCAGCTGATGCACCAGTAACGATTACTACTTTGTTTGAAAATCTTGACATGCTTAACCTCCAGAGTCAGTAAGGAAGATTAAAGCCTGCCTAAGTATCTTGCAAAACGGTTGGCCTTTAACGATGTTCCAAAGGGTTATTTATTTGCAGGAATGTCAACTGTGTATGTATCCCGCCCGCTCTTTAATACTGTTCCGGGAAGATGTTCGGTTGGTTCGTTATCAATGACTGTGGGGATACCGTTTACAAATACTCTGCGCATTCCTGAAACATCAGCGTATAAACGGCCTTCTCCTCCTGGAAGGTCATTAAGAAGGATCACGTCACCTGCGTTGATCGTTTCCGGATCAAAAATAACTATGTCAGCGAACCAACCTTCTTTGAGGACTCCACGGTCGCGAAGGCCAAATAATTCAGCCGGTACCTGTGTGATGTGATGGATAGTATCTTCAAGAGAAATAAGTGATTTACCGTGAAGACAATCGTGGAGCCAGCTTGTTGTATAGGGAGCTCCAGACATTCGGTCTAAATGTGCTCCAGCGTCCGACCCGCCAATCATCACGTCTGGGTGTTGCCATGCCTCTGTTCGCATGTGCCAACTGGCAGGGTCATCATCAGTAGGTCCGGGCCAAAGGACAGTTCGTAGTTCGTCCGCTAACACAATATCGAGAAGGCAGTAAAAATCTCTCACTCCTCGTTCAAGAGCTATCTCGCCTACCGGTCGACCTTTAAGGCCTTCATTTTCTTCAGAGTAGGTATCGCCGATGACATAGCGATCCCATCCGGTAAGACGGCTAAAAACTCCAGCATCTGGGGACGCGGCTCGTTCTTCCATGAATTTTCGTACTGCGGGATCGCGTAATTTTTCCATTCGTTCTGTAACCGGAAGTCCGAGGATAGGACCCCAGTCGGGCATCATGTTCAAACCACAATAGGTAAGGAAACTCATGTTCATACCAACAAGAACAGGCATAGTAAGGGCAACAACTCGTGCACCTTTCTTAGTGCACGTTTCTAAGGCTTGTAGCTGATTTTTGTAGTCAGATGGTCGTGCGGAATCAACAGTCAGTACATTCCAATTCAATGGTCTGCGGCCAGTTAGCGACATATTTGCCATCAATTCAACTTCATCTTCAGAAAATCCGTTCAAACAGCCGTCGCTGGCCCATTCAAGTGTGGTTCCTTCATGGTCAGCGACTACCGAACAGAGAGCAAGAAGTTCTTCTTCAGATGCGACCCGAGATGGTACTGGATCTCCATTTCCATCATTATGTGTAAAAGCTCTTGTTGTTGAAAAACCAAGGCCGCCCTCTTCAATGCATTTTGCTAGAAGGGATTTCATTTCATCAATTTGTTCAGCTGTTGCAACTTCTTTTGCTGCGTCAGAGCCCATAACTGCGAGACGAAGAGCACAGTGGCCAACCATGGTTGCAACATTTAAGCCAACTTTTCCTTCTAGCCTTGATAAGTATTCTCCGTAGCTGTTCCAATCCCAGCTGACTCCAGTTTCTAAAGCTTCAAGTGGCATTCCTTCGACTTTCACCATCATTTTTCGTAAATAATCAGCGTCTTCGTTGTTATTGACGGGAGCGAGAGTGAAACCACAATTTCCCATAACTACACTCGTAACGCCATGTAGGTTTGACGGTGTTCCTCTTGGATCCCAGAACAGCTGTGCGTCGTAATGGGTGTGGGGATCTACAAATCCGGGTGAGACAACTAACCCAGCAGCGTCAATGACTTCTTTTGCTTTACCGTCCAACTTTCCAATAGCGACAATTCGGTCATCAGAGATGGCGATATCTGCTTGAAATGATTTTGCTCCAGTTCCATCAACGATGGTGCCGCCTGTAATGAGATAGTCAAACATTTTATGTCTCTATATCTCTCATCCGTGAGGAAGCAGCACTGTGCGAGCTTCTGTTCCGATTTTCATAGCATCAAAGGCACCCTGTATACCTTCTAGCCCTGAAGTATTCGAGATCATCTCATCAAGCTTTAATTTTCCCCGCATGTATAAGTCAGCCAGCATAGGAAAATCTTTTCGGGGTTTAGCTCCTCCAGCTCTAATTCCCATCAGTTGTTTGTTTTGATGCAAGCTTTGAAATCCATACGTAACGGTTGCTGTTAAATCAGGAACGCCTACCGCGCATATATTTCCTCCGGGTCGAGTCATATTGATAGCTTCGCTTAGTAGCCCTGTGTGTCCCACAACTTCGAATGCATGATGAGCGCCAAAGGGAAGAATTTCCTTTACAGCCGCTACGGCATCAAAATCTTCTCCCTCGGAAACTATAAAATCAGTAGCCCCGAAATCTCTTGCTAGTGACTCCTTCTCTGCAACTCGATCAATAGCTACGATCTGGCTAGCTCCAACCAAATTCGCTGCTTGGATAACGTTTAAACCAACTCCACCAGCTCCAATTACAACGACGGTGTCGCCGATCTGTACCTTGGCCCGATTAAAGACAGCGCCAGTACCTGTTATTACGCCGCACCCAATAAGAGAAGCAGAAGCTAACGGCATTTCTTTTGGAATGGGAATACATTGATTTTCGTTCACTATTGTTTCTTGAACAAACGCACCTATGTTCGCGAAATTATATAGGAGCTGATCATCTTCTCGATAAGGCTGGGTGAGCCCTCCCATACCCCCATTCCTGCAGTTTCCAGGATGCCCGTCTTCACATTCAGGGCAGTGGCCGCAATTCCCAAAAGTTGAAAGGATGACATGGTCACCTTTTTGGCAATATGTGACAGCTGACCCTACTTCAACGACTTTGCCAGCTGCTTCATGCCCAGGGACCAAGGGTGTAGGCATATAGTATTTTCCGTGCACGCAACTTAAGTCTGACCCGCAAACACCAGCGGCGTGTATTTCAACGCGAACTTGCCTAGGAGATAAATCAGCTACAAGTTCAATATTGTTAGATAAGCGGACGCTATCTTCAGTGGTTCCTTCAAGAATAAGTCCTTGCATGTTTATCTGCTTTCTCTCCCGCTTAACTCTATTGTCGCGCATTTTTTCGTATTCTCCTACCTGAATCCACACATGGGGAGAAATAGGCACGTCAGCGGATATTTTTATTCAGTTAGATCTATGCACAGATGTCACATATCGTTACAGAGGAGCTAAGGAGAAGTTCAATGGGGAAAAAAGTTGTAGTTTGGGGAACGGGAAATGTTGGACGTCCAGCTATTCGTTCTGTTGTAGCAAATAAAGATCTTGATCTAGTTGGTGTGTTAGTTCAGAACCCTGACAAAGTCGGGAGAGACGCTGGTGACCTTGCCGGCATAGAAAGCACAGGAATTACAGCATCAGACGATGTCTCTATTGCTCTTGAAAGCAATGTTGATGCAGTTGTTTATACGGTTAATGCTGATTTCAGACCTATGGAATCTCTTGATGAAGCTGAGCGTCTTCTTCGGAGTGGAAAAAATGTCGTTACTCCCAGCTTTTATCCGCTCTATCACCCGCCATCTATGCCTGAAGATTTAGCGGATCGATTCGCCAGTGCTTGCGCCGAAGGGAATGCTTCAATTTTCGCTTCCGGAATCGATCCCGGATGGACGTGCGACATCCTGCCCTTACTACTCGCTGGAGTTAGCGCTGATATTACTGAAATCCGCTCCAGAGAATTAATGAACTATGCATTGTACGACCAGCCTGATGCTGTTCGTGATCTTGTAGGTTTCGGCATGCCGATGGATCAAACCCCTCCTATGGTCTTAGATTTCTCAATGCAGATGGTGTGGGGGCCGGAGATTCGAATTCTGGCTGATGGGCTTGGAGTTGAACTTGAAGAGATCCGAACTCATGTTGAAAAGCGTGCTTTGGAAAAGACCGTAACCGTTGAAGGAATGGGGGACTTTGATGAAGGAACCATTGGGGCTCTTCGTTTCGAAATTCAAGGCATCATCAATGGGAAACCTATGTTGGTAATGGAACATGTAACTCGTATTGATGATGACTGTGCACCGGATTGGCCATACCCATCTTCGGGGCAAGGCGTTCATCAGGTAGAGATAACAGGTAAGCCGAATCTTTCAGTTACTGTCCATGGTGAAGAGCATGGTGAGCGTGGCGCCGCCGGAGGAGGAAACGGCACGGCAGCGAATCGGATTGTTAACGCAATTCCTGCAGTTTGCGAAGCTCCACCGGGTGTTCTTCATCCGCTTGATGTCACTCCGTTAAACATCGGGGCCCAGTTTAAGAACCCATAGAGAGGAAAAATCGATGGCACGTCCTAATGACATGTTCGGTGACCTTACTGGGAAGGTAATTACAATTACCGGAGGAAGTCGAGGATTAGGAAAGGAAATGGCTTTTGCTTTTTCTCGTCTTGGGGCCCATGTCGTTATCGCAAGCAGAAAAAAAGAAAACTGTGAGGCGCTAGCTGAGGAGATAATGAAGGAAACAGGCATAGAAGCGCTTCCCGCTGAATGCCATGTCGGAGAATGGGATCAGTGTGATGCCTTATTTGAAAAAGTAATTGATCATTTCGATAAGTGCGATGTTCTGATAAATAACGCTGGAATGTCTCCCCTGTATAACTCGTTACCAGAGGTCTCCCAAGAGCTGTTCGATAAGGTTCTCAATGTTAACCTTCGAGGCCCTTTTCGGCTTTCTGCTCGATTCGGAGAACAAATGGTTAAAGATGGTAGCGGCTCTATTATCAACGTCAGTTCTGTGGCTGCTTCACAACCTAGCCCTCATGAAGCCCCATATGGAGCGGCAAAAGCTGGCCTGCATTCTTTAACGCAATCATTTTCTCGAGCCTATGCTCCGAAAGTTCGCGTCAATTGCATTATGCCTGGGCCTTTTCTTACCGACATTAGTGATGCTTGGTCAGAAGCAACCCATGAATCGTTAAAGGCGTTACCGTTAGGTCGTGGCGGTAATCCAAATGAAATTGTGGGTGCTGCTCTTTATTTCGCTAGTGAGGCAAGCTCGTTCACCACGGGAGCTGTTCTTAAAATTGACGGTGGATTGATCGCATCACCTTCGTAACTAAAGGTTCCAGTTGATATCAGGGACATTATCCGGAGGTTGTACAGCTATTCAGTTCTGAAGTCTCACTTAACGGGAAGGACAATATCTGGTAAAGGATGCCGGTATAGTTTGGCTGCATTTTCACAACACATCATTCGAAGTTCATCTTCGGGAATGTGCCCCCATGCATCTCTGATTACGTTCTGTGTATTCGGCCAAGTCCCATCGCCGTGGGGGTAATCTGTCTCAACACAAATATTCTCCACTCCAATTACCTCACGAGTATCTATTGTTGAAGGGTCATCAAGAGTGCAGAACCAAAAGTTTCGTCGCAGAATATTTGCGGGTCTTTCATCCCATCCCAACCCGTAGCCCGACCGGTCGATTATATTTTCTAGTCGATCAATGAGCATGGCAACCCATCCAATCCCACCTTCCGACATAGCGATTTTAAGATTAGGAAAACGAAGAGGATATTCACTCCATAACCAGTGGGCGCAAGCGCCAAGAGAAAGTTGACCGAAAAGAGTAGCTCCTATCTGCAGCGCCGGAGCACCCGGTGTGAACGGGGTAACTCCTGAACTTCCAACATGAAGAGAAATAACGGTCTCTGTTTCTGCACAGGCAGCGATAATTGGATCCCAAAAGTCTTTATCCCATAAATTCGGGAAACCAATATGGTGCGGCATTTCTGGAAGAGTCACTGAAACAAATCCCCGCTCCGCATTCCTATAGATTTCACTAACAGCAGTTTCACTATCTCCGAGGTAAGTGATGCCGCCAGGAATCACCCGATCAGGGTATTTGGAATACCACTCGGTAAAGATCCAGTCGTTCCATGCTCTCACAGCGTCTATCCCCACCTCTCGATTCACTGCTTTAGCAAAGACCGTTCCACAAAAACCTGTGATCTGAGATGGAAAATTAAGCATCGCCCAAATCCCGCCGAGATCCATATCTTTTACACGGGCATCAATGTCGTAACAACCAGGCCGCATTTGGTCAAAGCGAAAGGGTTCCAGTTTGACGGTTTCAGGTTTCCTGCCTGCTACGGCATTCATCCCAACCTGACTATAGGTGGCGCCTTCGAATTCCCAGACTTGATGTCCTTGATCGGTTTCAACCAATTGTGGTCCGAGATCCCGTAAATGCGGCTGCATGTATTCTCTGAATAGATGTGGAGGTTCAACGACATGATCATCGACAGAAATGATGGTGTATGAAATCTCGCTCGGATCAGGGTCCGGGAGGAAAAGGTCAGAATCTAAAGAAGTTGTCACATTGAACTCCAAAAACGGTGCGAAAAATCTTTATTGGTGTGGTAGCTATAAAAGCAGTACAACATAACCCTAGAGTTTGAATAAGAGGGAGAAAAGGTGAACACAAGAAAAGTCGCTTTTGTAACGGGTGCGAGCCGAGGAATAGGCAAAGCGTGCGCAGTGTCATTAGCCCAAGCTGGGTATGACGTAGCGGTTTCAGCACGGACCATGACTGATGGTACCGCACGACTCGATGATGGAATCACCCCAGTACCGGGCGGGCTTGATACTACTGTCGAACAAATCATCAAAGCAGGCCGAGAGGGTCATCCGATTCAAATGGACCTACTAGATCGACAATCCGTTTTGGATGCGGCTGATGAAGCTATCGAACATTTTGGGCGAATTGATGTGCTTGTCAATAATGCTATCTATCAGGGGCCAGGAGCGATGTTGACTATAGAAGAACTCGACGACTCATACCTCAATCAACTATTTGAGGGTAATGTCTTCGCTCAACTAGGGCTGATCCGGTATCTTCTTCCAACATTTATTGATCAAGGCGGCGCCACAATCGTCAATATGATTTCTGCAACTGCATTCACTACCCCCCCAGGAAAAATAGGTTCAGGTGGATGGGGGGTAGGGTATGCAATGTCAAAATCCGCTTTCGAACGAGTAGCGCCCCTTCTTATGGTTGAGCATGGTGAACAAGGAATCATTGCCTACAACATTGACCCTGGGCATGTCATAACGGAACGACAAGTAGCGAAACGAAAAGAGAAAGAATACATCGCATTTCCCAGTGCTCCACCTGAAGCAATAGGAGCAGCCGTGGCTTGGCTTGTTGAAGATCCTCTTGCTCCAGAAGAGTACGCAGGGACTATCGTAAACGCCCAGCGGGAGACCAAACGTCGAGCACTATTACCCGGCTGGCCAGAGTAAGAACTAGGGCCGCCAGTTCCTCGGCCCTCCTCGCTCACCTGGCCAACGGGACCCTCCGATTGTGTCTGCAAAAGGCCAGAAGCCTTCTGGATCTAAGGGGCCGGCGTTGGTAATTTCACGACTTTTATGTGCAGATCTGACGAGTTGGGCAGAAACCTGTTCGCGCATAGGAAGCAGCTCCGTGTAAGGGTCCCATGGGCTCTCACGAAGAACAAGCTGTCCATCTAAATCCTCAATCTCAACAGGTTCGCTCACACTATGGACACGAACGACATGAGGTGGGAAATCGTATTCTCCTTCAGCCCCACCTATCTGTCGAGAAGACTTAATCCACCATTCATTTTCTTCAACTTCACTTCCACTGGGCTCAATATTCCCATTTGAATGCCCACGGAATTCCATGAATGTGTATCCCTGATGTTCACAAACAGCTTCCACATAGTCGTCTATACGATAGAACGAGATGCTGCAGGGAAATTTTGGTTGACCATTTAACTCTTGACTGATGAAAATAGCGGCTTCCTGATCGATCCCCATTCCAACACAAAACAATCCATCCATTCCATCAAATGAAGCTCCAATCTTGGTGCTTACCCCATACTCCGGTTCTCCGAGAATAGGAACGCAGTACACGTTAATCTGTACGATCGGGTCTCCGCTCGGTTCGAGGCCTGGCGGAAGCAGGGCCGCTATTTTTTCAGCGTCAGTTCTATACGAAACCTTCAACTTCGGCCACCCACTTGTTTCTCCAGGACGTGTCAGATGTTCACCCATGATTTCTCCAATGCAACAGTTGTTCTTCTTTGGATACTTTGTCACATCACCTGACGTTTTGCGAAATACAAGTAATCGTTCTACAAACGAAGAAGAGGAAAGGACATCGTCACCGTTATTGATGACCTGTTCCGGTGAAAATAGCTAAAGAGTAAAAATCTGAACAGAGAAGCAGCTATAGAGGACCCAATACAGAAAGAAGTAGACATGTCAGATTACGAACACATCATCATCGAAAAACCTGCACCTGAAGTGCGACGAATCGTTCTTAACAGGCCGGAGAAACGTAATGCAATCAGTACCCCAATGCGAACAGAAATTTTTCATGCGCTGCAATCCCACGACACCGATGAAGAGGTTCGAGTAACAATTATCCGAGGGGCCGGAGATTGTTTCTCATCAGGATACGACTTAACCAGCGGAGGATTAATGGAGGACGCTCCGATATACAGTGCTCCAGGAGATGGACAATGGACCCGCCAAGCTACAGATAGTTGGTTCAGTATCTGGGATCTCGCGAAGCCTGTCATAGCGCAAATTCACGGGTACGCCATGGCAGGCGGCACAGAACTCGCATCAGCATGCGACCTTGTGTACATGGCTGACAATGCAACTATCGGATATCCGGTCGTTCGTGTGATGAGCACTCCGGATTGGCAATTCCACACGCCTCTTCTCGGACTTCGGGCTTCCATGGAAATGATGCTGACAGGCAACACCTACTCAGCTGAAGAGGCAGTCCAAGTAGGTTTCGCAAATCGGGCGTACCCAGCTGACCGCCTAGACGACGAAGTTTTAGAAATGGCTAAAACTGTTGCTCGTGTGCCATCAGACCTTCAGCAGGTCAATAAACGGTCCGTCCATCGGTCTTTCGAAGTGCTCGGCGGACGGACAGCTATACGTGCTGCTCAGGAACTCCAAGCATTAGCGGCGTATCAGGAATCAGTTAAAGAAGCGAGAAAAAATCCTTTTGAATCAATTAAGAAAGCTTTTGACTAGTCTCCCAAGTCTGGGGCCCATGACGATCCATTGATGTGGGAACCCCCATCAACAAATAATGTATTGCCCGTAACATAACTCGATCCCTCACTTGCCAGAAAAACAGCAACTGGGCCAATGTCTTCTTCACAGTCACCCATCCGTCCCATGGGATTAGCAGCGTCAGCAGCAGCGATAAGTTCAGGAAATTCGCTCATAACCCGAAAAAATGACGCCGATTTTGCCGCTGGACAAATAATATTTGCCGTTATTCCTAATGGAGCCCACTCTCTAGCCGCGGTTCTGGTCGCACTACGTAACGCCTCCTTTGCTGAGTTATATTCAACGGTTCCCATGTGGGCGTTCACCCCGTTCAACGAACACAAATTCACGATTCTTCCATACCCTTTGTCTTTCATTATGGGATGGGCGGCAACCATGGCCCATAGTGGCCCCAGAAACCCAACGTTCAGACTTCGTTCCATCAACTTGGGTGATTTTGATTCAACTCGAGAAATTACACCACCCCCCCACGCATTGTTCACCAAAATATCAAGCGTCCCCCACCGGTCGACAGCAGCTTCAACCATCCGTTCATTGTCGACCTTTATCGAAACATCTGTTTGGACGAAAAGGGCGTTGTCACCTAATTCCTTTTCCGCCGCGATCCCAAGATCTGTATCGATTTCAGCAATGATAACTTTTGCCCCTTGCTTAATAAACGCACTAGCAATACCCCTGCCTATCCCTTCACCAGCTCCTGTAATAATCGCGACTCTATTTTCTAACTGTCCAGACATTTAACTCCTGTCATAGCTTTATCCGTAGTTTTACCTAAAAGACCAAACTGTGCCTCTCAAAACTTCAATAAAGGGCGATAAAGCAAGTAGCGGTGATAGCGGAACGAAGGTATGGTTCTTTTCCATCAAAGGGGACCGATACCGGTGATACAGGAAAATGAGATACGCGACCTGATTCGTGAATGGCTGAAACAAAACTGGGATCCAGACCTCTCTCTCGTAGAGTGGCGAAAACGACTTGTTGCAGGACGCTGGGCTGTACCCTCATGGCCCAAGGACTGGTTTGGGCGCGACTACCCAGTTTGGGCTGATGAAATCGTGAGATCTGAAATTCTTCTCATTGGAGCCGTGTCAACTCCAATAGGGGCGGGCATGAATCTAGCGGCCCCTACGATTCTTAAACATGGAGGAGAAGACCAGAAGAGAAGATTTCTAGAACCGGCCTTAACTGGGCAAGAATTATGGTGCCAGCTTTTCAGTGAACCAGGAGCAGGGTCAGATCTCGCCGGTTTAACAACCCACGCTCAACTCGATGGTGACGAGTGGGTTGTCTCAGGCCAAAAGGTATGGAACACGAGCGCCCACCACGCCGATCTTGGCCTCCTGGTCGCCCGAACAGATTGGGATGTCCCAAAACACAGAGGATTAACGTACTTTGTTCTTCCCATGAAACAAGACGGAGTCGAAATCCGACCCCTCATGCAGATGAACCGCCATAGTTCGTTTAATGAAGTTTTCATAGATGAAGCTCGAATTCCCAAAGACCACATCATCGGCTCTACCGGTGATGGATGGGCAGCAGCCCTGACGACACTTGCTTTTGAACGTGGATTCGCAAGTTTAAAAAAACCCCAATACAAAGAAACCAAAAGCAAAGTTCTCCAGGAGGCTCAAGCTGAATCTGAAGAACACTTCAAGGTGTACTCGTGGTATCCCCAACGTGCTGGGCGGATAGATCTGATCCAAGAACACGCCGAAAGAAACAATCACAACACAGATCTTGTTCTCCGCCAAGAAATGATCAAAGCAATCATGCTGCATAGGATTGGACAATGGACAACAGGTCGTGCTCGCGCTGAGCGGAAACTCGGACGAGCTCCTGGCCCTGAAGGATCAATAGGGAAATTGATGAGCAGTAATGTCGCCCGCCAGGCAAACAAGGTCCATACGCTATTGGCAGGAGCAAAAGGAATGCTCTCTGGAACAAACGATAAGTTTGAAGAAGTCATAGCTGAGATTCTTGTTTCGACCCCAGCGAAATCCATCGCCGGCGGAACGGATGAAATTCAACGAAACATTATCGGGGAACGAGTCCTAGGACTTCCTAGAGAACCATCCACCGATAAAAATCTTCCCTTCCGCGACGTCCCGCGAAATTAAGACACACGCAGAAAACCGGCTACGCTAAAAACCTATGGATAACGGTCTAGAGCACGAGAACACATTTGCCGTCATTGGGGCCGGCATGTCCGGAGTCCTCGCTGGGATCAAACTTATGGAAGCCGGATACCCATTTCAGATCTTCGAAAAAGCCGACAGGGTAGGTGGAACCTGGAGAGAAAATACGTATCCGGGCATTGCATGTGATGTTCCATCCCACATCTACAGTTATTCGTTTGAATTAAATCCTGACTGGAGCGAATTCACATCTCCAGGGTCAGAAGTGCAGGAATACTTCGAAAGGGTTTCCAAACGTTACGGGGTAGATTCCCACATTCGATTCAATGAAGCGGTAACCCGCTGCACTTGGATGGGTGATAGATGGGAGATCGAAACAGAAAAAGGAAACGTTGAACAATTCCGGTGGGTTATTGCAGCTACTGGGATACTTCATCATCCCAAATATCCAGAAATTGAAGGACTAGATGATTTCGAAGGCCCAATGTTTCATACAGCCCGATGGGACCATGACGTACCTATTGAAGGAAAAAAGATAGGTCTTATAGGAACTGGTTCAAGTGGCGTGCAAATTACAGCTGCGGTCGCTCCTGAAGTAGAGAAACTCAGCGTGTTTCAACGAACCGCTCAATGGATCGTACCGAATGAGCGAGTTGTGTACACCGAAGAAGAAAAAGAAGCGTTCCGCACCGACGCTGACCTATTAAGAACCCTTCATACAGAGATGTCTACAGCATTCAATGATGGATTCGCGACTTCCGTTATTGATGGGAACTCAGAACTACTTGACGATATACAAGCACGGTGTCTTGAGGCTCTTGAAACAGTTCAAGATCCAGAACTGAAGGAAAAACTTCGGCCCACATACAAGGCCGCCTGTAAAAGGCTTGTTGTTTCACACAATTTTTATGATGCGGTGCAACGACCCAACGTCGATATCGTTACAGCGGATATTGAACGGATAGAAAGAAACGGAGTTCGTGCCGGAGGGGAATTACACGAACTTGATGTTCTCGTTCTCGCTACTGGTTTTCATGTTGACGCGTTCATGAGGCCAATGAATATCACCGGACGGAATGGAATAATTCTTGATGAGGTGTGGAAAGACTGGCCTTCGGCGTACCTTTCAATCGCTGTTCCAGAGTTTCCTAATTTCTTTATGCTTAACGGCCCGAATAGTCCAGTTGGGAATTTCTCTCTTATTCAGACAGCTGAAATGCAGTTTGACTATGTCTTAAAGGTCGTTGATCACAGAAACCAAGGCAATCTCGATCTTGCGGTGATATCGCAGGAAGCGTATGAACGCTTTGATGCTGAACGATATGAAGCGGCGAAAGGAACCGTATGGGCTACCGGATGCAATAGTTGGTATCTGGATAATAACGGAGTTCCCTTTGCGTGGCCTTTCCCATTTTCACGTTTCCGTGCAGAAATGGAAGCGCCAAAGCTTGAAGATTACGAACCAGCGAAACGATAATCAGGTTCCAGTCCACTTTGGATCGCGACGTTCAACAAAAGCGGAGATTCCTTCTTGCCCGTCGTTGGTTCCAGCGGCTCGAACAATGTTTTGTGCTTCGAAGTCGCCAGCTTCTTCCAAAGCGCTTTCGTATCCACGGTAGATCACGGTCTTTGCGACACCGGCAGCGTTAGGAGCCCCAGACGCTAGTTCTTGGGCCAATGACGCTGCGGCGGAAGCGATCTCCTCATCAGCGACAACACGGTTGACTAGCCCCCATGCTTCAGCCTCAGAAGCTGAAAGCACACGATTCGTTAATGTGAGATCAAGCATTCGACGTAGGCCAACATGGCGGGCAAGAAAATAACTCGATGTTCCATCCGGAGTAAGACCTACCTTTGTGTATGCCATTGTGAATTTCGCCGATTCACCAGAAACGACAAGATCAAAAGCGCTCACTAACGACATCCCTGCACCTCCAGCTGCGCCCTGAACCCCAGCAACAAACGGTTTCGGTATTGCATTCATTTTATAAATTGCGTCATGGAGATCTTCAAGCATGGCGGCCACGACCTCTGGGAGATCCGATCCAGCTGCATGAAATTCTTTAAGGTCACCGCCTGCACAAAAAACTTTCCCTTCAGCGGTTACCGCAACAGAGCGGACGTCATCATCGGATTCAATTTCAAGCATCACGTTCTTCAAATCCGAACAAAAAGCAGGATTTACAGCGTTCGCTCCTTCTGGCCGGGAAAAATGTACGTACCCGACATTGTCTTTCACTTCATAGGTCATTGTTGAATAAGCCATCATCAGTTTCCTTTACTTTTCTCATGAGTAAGATTTCCAGTTGGGCGTTGAGACCGGTATGCCTCGGGCGCATTATCAGATAACCAGGAAGTAAGATCCGCTTCTTCCCAGTCATCGGGACCATAGACGGTGCCAGGAAGCGGAGTCATAATATGAGTATCGCCACTCACTGTGAAAGAAGCGGCAGTAGTCTCCCACTGAGCCAACCGTTCATCGGCTTCACCAGTATCGTCAAGGCCACGACTAGTGTCACGGGTTTTTTGGAACTGGACCCAAGCATCAACTGTTGTAGCCCAGATCATAATGACCTCATGGTTATTATTGATCACTTCCCACATTCCAGTAGCTGTAATTGCGTGGTCTTCCATCATCGGAACCCGCTGATTCGCGACAAGATTAAGGTATTCAATCTGTGACCCCGGGGTAACAGATATCACCTCATTGACAAATAGGGTTCCTTTAATTCCCTGTTCTTTGATTTGTTGCGTTGTTGGAGAAGTAGGTATACCTGCGCAGACTCTATCAAACCCTCCGGTACGCCATTGAGCTGCCTCATCCCACCAATCACCATAAAAAGCTTTCCTTCTTTTAAGGTTTAAACGGTCCAAGTTCCGTCCCCAGCCGTCCCAGCCGTCCTCACCGCAATCCCAGATGTTAATTACCTGTGGCCACCGGCCACCTCCAAAACCAAGGACATAGAATGTGCCCTGAAGTGATGTCATGTCGGGCATATGCTGGGCTGGTTCGCGATTGACTTTTTCCATATAGTCGTATTGGCCTTGGCCGATAATATCGATAGTTTCATGAACGAAAATAGGTCGCGGCATTGTCAGGTGTCTTTAGGTTCGTGATGTTGCGTCATAGGTAACAGGTAGTACCAGAAATAGAAATTCGTACCAGATTCTTTCATTTTAATTCTTGAATTTTGAATCAATTGACCCGCATGTGTTTTATCCACGAACCAAGATTCAGCGCTTCGAGCAGACGGGGAAGAATCAGAAAGTGAAATGGACGCCTCCTCATAAAAGTTTCTAATATCAGCGGCGATCTTTGTCGGGTCACCAGGTAACCCCACTTCTTTCCAATCTTCACCGTCGGAGATACGTGCAAACAAGTCGAGCATGTCGGGGACTTGGTCAGAATCGACGACTTTCCCTACTGTGGAACGGCCATATTTTTTGTAAGTTCGTTTCCACGCTGGAAGTAAACCTAATGCTTCCGAAGCTGCGGGACTTCGATTACTGGTATCAGCGGGCGGAATGACACAGGAGAGCGGTGAATCTGCGCCATCTTCTATCTCAACCGGATGATCTACGAGTACGGGTCCGGATGATTCGTCGAGTAAAGCAAACGCATGCTCTAGTACGTCGCGTTGGAAGTCTGGATCGTTGGGTTTCCCTAAAGGCCTTCCTAGTGGAAATTCGCAGTGAAGCGCTCGTGGCGGAGAGGTCGTTTCAATTTGTCCGCGGATACTTGAAAGAGCAACCGTTACCAAGCCTGATTGTTCCAGCACTGACGCTAACGTACCCACGGTACGCGTGCATAGCGGTCAGACCGGTGTAAGGAGGACGATGTCGACATTATCCTCATGCAGTAGTGTTGCTGCAGCTGGTCCAGAATCTAAACGGATCGTTTCAAGCGTATGATCTGGTTGCGCTCCCATAAAAGATAGATGTGTTTCTGCTACAGAACCAATGATCCCCTCGTCAGCCATTTCATTCAGACGATCAATTGGAAACACCACATTCTTATCCATGATCCAACCAGTGCGATCAAAGTTGGGGCTGTAGTGGGCGAGCGTCAATTCATCAGCATCATGTGCAATACGGTTGAACCCTTGATCGCCTGGGTTCCAGTCTGCGTTCCCATCCTCGGTTAAACCTGCTGTCGTAACAATAGCGACACGACTCTCCGATAACGGTTTTGGTGTCGTCCATGGAATCTCATCAAAGACAAATCCATCTAATTTTTCCAGCTTTGAACGAACATCCTTGTCAGACATAGATGAAATCCTACGCCATGAAATAAATCAGCACAAAGCTAGAACTCGCAGCTACAAGATCCTTTCATGGATCGATCTGATCTTCTCTGGCCGCGCTTTATATTCCCGATCGTATGTAAGTAAACCGTTTATCTCAGACTCAACGTCAGTTGTTTGGGTGTAAATAGCGCCTGCTAACCCTTCGGGAATCAGTGAACCAATTGCAGCCAGTAATTCTTCATACGACGTAAGAAAATCTTCAACCGATTCGGTTTTCGTATACCCCCAACCTTTTTCAAACATTGAATGACCGTCAATGTACAAACTAATCCCACCGAACTCTCCGTATACCGTGGCTCGTCCAGACTCTGCCTCCGGCAACTGTTCAGCATCTTGATACAGATGATGGTCACGCATATGCCCTAACCCCATATCAGTCCACCCGCTCGGGCCGTCAACAAGGCGTGTCGGATCAGAACGCATCACATGGGTCAGTGTTCCATTCGTGTCATGTTGTCCCCACGCTTCATTAAATGGAACCCAAACCACAATCGACGGAAAGAGCTGCAATGCATGAAGCATCGCATCGAGCTCAGAACGGAACCCTTCCGGGTCCTTTCCGGGGCTTATCGACTCCCATTCCATCTCCTCTGGCTTAGTTCCTTCTTTAAGTTGTTTTCCAAACTCAACCATATTAAAAACAGTGCTCGGCATATCCTGCCAAACAAGTACACCAAGACGATCAGCGTGCCAATACCAGCGAGCCGGCTCTACCTTCACATGCTTCCGTATAGTATTAAAGCCCATTTTCAATGTTGCTTCAATATCAAACTTCAAAGCCTCATCAGTTGGTGCAGTGAGCAAACCATCCGGCCACCATCCCTGATCAAGAAGCCCCAAATGAAATATAGGCGAGCCATTAAGGTAAAGCCGCATGTGGCCAGCATCATCGGGTTCACATGAAACTTCCCTAGCGCCACAATAACTATCAGCCCGATCTAGAACATTACCGTTGGCATCGGTTAGTTCAATTACAAGATCATACAGAAATGGGTCGCTTGGACACCACAAATGGAGATCATCAAAATATAGAGGCACTGATACGGAGTCATCCACAACCAGTTCGCTGCCTTGACTCATTAACGTCTCACCATCGAATGCACAAACATTCACTTGCGTTCCAGATTTTGCATTCGACAAGTCACAATTAACCGTTACGGTGCCCGCTGTAATTGCTGTTTCGGTGTAGACGCGCTCAATGCAGGAGTGTGGGACAGGTTCCAGCCATACAGTTTGCCAAATTCCGGCCACTGCCGTGTATTGAATAGCGAATGGCGTAAGCGTTTGTTTTCCCAACGGCTGGGTACCTGTATCTGTTGGATCGGTAATTGCAATAACAAGTTTCTGAGAAGAGTCGGAAGTTAAAGCATCAGTTATGTCTATATAGAACGGATCGAAACCTCCAGTATGAGACCCCACGGCTACATCGTTAATCCAGATCTCGCACGCCCAATCAACAGCTCCGAAATGGAGTCGTAAACGCTCCGGCCCTTCAGAGAGAGGATTTTCGAAGTAGGTCCGCATGGTCAGAATCTCTTCTGGTTGGAGTATGTGATCAAATCCGCTCAACGTCGACCCCAACGGGAATGGAACAAGAATCGAAGCAAAAAAATCTGGTTCAACTTCAGGAGAGTGCACGCACGCATCCCATTTCCCATTTAAGTTCACCCATTGTTCACGAACTAGTTGTGGTCGGGGATACTCAGGAAGCGGCAGTTCCTGATCAACATCATCAGCCCATTGAGAACGTAAATTCACGAGCACAACTTACTACAACAGATGTCTACCTTGCATTTACCACCTGCTTACTCTGGCCAGTTCAAAGGGAAAAGTTACGCTCTCGTTATACTTGCAATGTGTTTCTTCGTAGCTTCATCGGCGCCGTCATCTCTGTTTGCCTTCTATTAGTAGGATTTTCCTGCTCTTCATCTGATAGCGAAAATGAAGATCAGGCCATTGCGGAAACTGGGACAAATAGCAACGAAACAGAACAGGAAGTCGAATCTACGCCGGAACCAGAACCGGAACCTTCAACTGAAGAAACTTCAGAACCAGTTGAAAACGAACCCGAAAACAACGAGGAGTCTGACTACACAACAGGAGACTCCTCGTATATTTTCGATCAGAATCAACTCCACACATTTGAACTGACTCTCTCTGAAGAAGATCTAGCGCTAATAGATAAAGAACCCGGAAAAGAAGAATATGTCGAAGGTTCGATGATATTTGAAGGACAGAAAATCGGGCCCGTTGGTATCCGATATAAAGGTTCCGTCGGCGCATGGGTTGGCTGCGTCTCTGGCGATTTCTTCCAAGCTGAAGGTGAAAAGACATGTACCAAGCTTTCCATGAAGGTAAAAATCAATTGGGAAGACACCGATGACACATTCTACGGATTGAAGAAACTCCAATTTCATTCACAAAATCTTGACCCAACCAAAATGCATGAACGCCTCGGGTATTGGCTTTTCCGAGAAATGGGAGTTCCAGCACCCAGATCCGTTCACGCCCGACTATTCATTAACGGTAAATACAACGGAATCTTTGCGCTCACAGAACAGATAGACGGAAGATTTACAAGAGAGAACTTTGAAGATGGAACAGGAAACCTCTACAAGGAGATCTGGCCTATCAGATCGAATGGCGAACCCCGAAGTGATGGCGAGTACGTATACGCATTAAAAACAAATGAACACAATGATCCTTCATTTGAAATTATCCGGTCTTTTGGTGATGCTATGGGAAGCGCAACCGCTGACGAGCGTATGCAGATAGTGCAGGAATGGATGGACGTGGATGAGGTGCTTGCTTACGCCGTCGTTGATAGAACTATCAGAAACGATGACGGAGTTTTTCACTGGTACTGTTTCGGGGGAGGAAGCGGCCTCTTGGGCGCTGGCGGTGAAGGCGATATTCCCAATGAGGCATGTAATCCGCACAATTTTTACTGGTATGAGGAACCTACGGAAAAAACAATGCACCTTATTCCATGGGATCTTGATAATGCCTTCGAAGTTATCAAGAACGAAGGAAATCCAGTTATTCCGATAAAAGATAGCTGGGGAGAGAAAACTAATGACTGCAAACCCTTCGTCTATGGAGGTTGGGGTTTGGCCCAACTATCAGCAGCGTGCGACAAAATTATTGGAACATGGGCAAGTTTTGAAAGCGAACATCAACGAATAATGGATGCTTTCTTAGAAGGCCCATTTTCCAAGGAAACAGTAGAGGACCTTATTGATACGTGGGCTGCCCAAATTGAAAGCTCTGTCGCCCAAGCTGATGTAGTTCACGATGATCAACCATCAGTAGAAGAATGGAGAAGAGCGCTAGAGAGGTTCAAAGATGACCTCGAATATGCACGAGCGAAAAACGATTAACCTTTGAAACATCTACCAAGTAGACTCGGCTAGAGGGGAAAGGGAAGCAATGTCTGACGGACTATTAGTACTGTTTAATGGGATAGCGATCCTCATTATGGTCTTTTGCCTGTATTTTCCCCGGCATGGCCGTAAGGATATGGTCGTTGCCCTTTTCGGTATCAACGTAGGAGTTCTCGGCGTTTCATTCACTCTTGCCGATGCTGCAGTAAGCGCCGGCCTTGGCCTCGGCCTTTTCGGAGTACTTTCCATTATTCGACTCAGGTCGAACGAATTAGGTCAGCAAGAAATAGCGTATTACTTCTGCGCTTTAGCCCTTGGACTTATCGGAGGGGTAAATGTTGACTCGTGGATTTCTCCGGCTCTCATGGGTGCAATCATCGCCGTTCTCTTTATCGGTGATCATCCACAGCTGTTTTCGAGAAGTAGGCATCAAATCATGCGGCTCGATACCGCATACACCGATGAAGCCGTGCTTCGGACAGATCTTGAAACAATGCTGAGCGGAAAAATCCGACGACTACAAATTCAAAGAGTTGATCTTGTGAACAACAGCACCCTTGTAGATGTGCGATACACAAGTGATGCAGGTACGTCATCTAATGACTGAAATGGGATCTACGCCCATACAACCATCAGAATTATCGTCGCAACGATTTTCATCGATCACGCTAGATGAAATGAACGCAATTGCGGCTCTCCAAACTCGCGTCGACAGAAAATACATTGTTACAAGCGAACTCTGCAATGCATTATTCGAGACAATAAAAATCAACGGCCAAATCCTCACCGTCAAAGAGAAGAGAAGCATGGGGTATCAATCCGTTTATTTCGATACTCCAGACCTCGACCTCTATAAAGACGCCGCGTACAAAAGAAGGCCACGCTTCAAAGCGAGAACCCGCTTCTACCGGTCTACAGGAATCGCAATGCTTGAGGTCAAGACGAAAGACGGAAGGGGAAAAACAGTCAAGCTCCGAACCCCTTACGATGCTGACAGTCTCTATGAGTTGACAGAATCCGGTAAAACGTTCATTGAAGAGGCGACAAAGAGTCCTGGAAGCTCTGAACGACTCATCCCAACTCTCACGTCACAGTATCAACGAACAACGATTGTCGATCACAATACCTCTACCCGCATGACGTGTGACGAGTATTTAATCTGCACAGATTGGGAGAATCAAAGTACTACCTTTCCGTACTGTATTTTAGAAACGAAATCCTCGGTCCAGCCAAGCCCGTTCGATATATGGCTATGGGAACATGGATTTCGACCGCAACGGATAAGTAAATACTGCACGATGCTTGCTATCCTTCACCCTGACTTACCAGCGAATAAATGGCATCGCGTTATCAAAAACTATATGTAGAAGGGTTTCCCTTCTTCGGATAGGACAATTCACACATCGTGCGCTACATTTCTACAATTCCCATAGAGAGGATATGAAATGGATTTAGGACTTGCAGGAAAGAAAGCTCTTGTCACCGGGGCAACGAAAGGGCTCGGTCGGGCAATAGCAGAAACTTTACTAGCAGAAGGCGCGTCGGTCGCCATATGCGCCAGAGACGCTGAAGGAGTCGAAGCAGCAGTCGCAGAGCTAAGTAGTCAAGGTGAGGTATGTGGATCAGCTGTTGACGCTGGCGACCTTGAGTCACTTACAGGATGGATAAATTCATCAAGTGAGCAGCTTGGCGGCATCGATATCTACGTGCACAACACGTCAGGTAAGCCTCAGAGAAAACTTGAAGGATGGATCAATAACTTCAACATTGACCTTATGTCTCTTGTCGGCGGAGTAGGAGCAGCTCAGGAAGCGCTCGCTGATGGCGGCGGATCATTAATTAGCATCGGGACCACGGCAACAGCTGAACACTTTGCCTCTGGGTCTGGAAGCTACAGCGCCTTTAAGGCAGCAGTAACCAACTGGACACTAGGTCAAGCACAAGTACTTGGCGCACAGGGAATCCGATGCAACGTCGTTTCCCCAGGGCCAATCATGGTCGAAGGAGGAGATTGGGACGGTATCAAACAAGGCATGCCAGAGTTCTATGAAGCAACTCAAAAAACACACCCTCAAGGTGACCTAGGACTACCGGAGGATGTCGCAAATGCGGTAGCTTTCCTTTCCGGAGATGCTGCAAAGCACATCAACGGAGTGAACCTTACCGTAGATGGTGGGTTCTTAAAGCGCGTTAATTTCTAGATCTACGGATAAGATAACGGCTTCGGGGCTGTAGCTCAGTTGGCTAGAGCACCTGCTTTGCAAGCAGGGGGTCGGGGGGTCGATTCCCCCCAGCTCCACACTTAAAGTCCCTGATCAGAGAGTTATTCTACTTTGATTCTTAGAGTAGGGGTAGTCATAAAT
>MDTD01023544.1_pt1 | contig 39824 bp, 36 predicted proteins | sample 811221 | NCBI WGS metagenome assembly MDTD01 (sample SAMN05326646, study PRJNA326480) | marine metagenome | isolation source: seawater | place: Pacific Ocean: South West | collected 2011
ATAAAATGGTAAAATAAAATAAATAAATAAAAATAAATATGACTATCATTATTTGAATGTTTATTAATTGTAATAAAGTGTGATAAAATGTTTTATACCGTCCTTTTATATACAATTTTAATAAATTAATTTTTTATCCAATATATACTATCTCCATCTGGTTCTCTAATAACTGGAGATGTAATATTATTATTTTTTCTATAATCATTAACTGCTTTATAACAATTCACAAGATAATTATTATAATCATCAATTAAAACAATACCTCCTTTTTCAATCTTAGGATATAACTCTTGTAAACTTAGTAATATAGGTTCATACAAATCACAATCTAATCTTAGTAATGATATTTTTTTTATATTATCATTATATATAGTATTTTTTATATTACCATTTATTATTTCTATATTTTCATATAAATTAAATTTTTTAAAATTATTTTTTATTTGTTCTATTGAAAAATATGTATCTTTATAAAAATTATAAATAATTTCATTATTACTTTCATTTTTTGATTCTGGGAAATTATTAAATGTATCAAATAACCAAATTTTTTTTTTACTATTCTTTAATAAATGTCTTATGTACATACACATACCTCCTCTCCATGAACCTATTTCTATAACATCACCATCAATTTTATTATTCTCAATCATTGTAATTATTTTTTCAACAAATTCAATATCACTTTCTGATGACATCGAATAAATATCATCTCTATGCATAAATGTATAATATTTAATCCAAAAATCAACATTATTAGATTCTGAAGTTATATAATTTTTTCTTTGAAATAATTCAAATTTTTTTAATTCTTCTTCCGTCGGTTGTGTATTTTCAATAAAATATGGAAAAATTTTATTTTTAATATTAAAATTATTTAATTTTATATATTTATTTTCTTTAATATTTAATGACTCGGAATTTACTTCATTTTTTTTATAAAAAAAATCGTAATTATTTATTTTATTTCCATCATTATTTATTTTTTTCATATAAAATAAATTTATATTTTTAATATTATCTTGTTCATTTAATAAATTATTTATTTTAATAATATCTTTATTAAGTACAAAATTTTTATTATAATTATATTTTGTAAATAATAATAATATATTATTTACTGTATTAATAAAAATATTAGAAAATTTTTTCTTAATATCTAAAAATAATATTATCCTTCTCTCATTCGTTTTATTTTCAACCCAATGTGTATACATGTCATCAAAATAAATATCTTCGCCGTCTCTCCAATTTCTTTTTATTATTTCATTTGTTTCATAATTTAATATATTAATATAACATTTATGATTTTCTCTTGGTGTTTTTAATCCTAAATGATATCTAAGAACACCTGAATATACTCCATGATGAGGAGTTAAAACAGCACCTGGTTCCATAATACTAAACATTGCAGAGACTGTTGGTACTTTTTTTAATAATTTCATAGTATATGGAAAATATTTTGAAAAATTTGTTTTTTTCCCAAATTCATATAAAATTATAGTTTTCCACTTTTTATTTTTATCTATTTTACTTGCAACTGTGCCTACTTGTTTACTATGTAGATTAGCATTTTGATAATTCTCTATAAAATTTAAATATTCGTTGTATATTTTTTTATGATTGACTCTTAGTATTTCAGCCCATTTAATATTAGTACAATCTAAAATTGGTCCGTTATCAGAATATTCAAATAACATATTATTAATTTTATATTCTAAATCTCCATCTATTTTAAAATTAAATTTTTTTATTAACACAAATAAGATACTAATTATTAATAAAATTAAATATATATATTTATTCATATATATATATGATATGAATTTTAATAATTAAACTTAATACAATTTTACTTTAATCTTATACAAATTAAATAAAATAAATATTACTATCGTTATTTGAATGTTTATTAATTGTAATAAAGTGTGCGATAAAATCTTTTATACCATCTATGTGGCTAATAATAATAACATTTTTATAATTGGTTTTTAAAAATTTTGCAATAATATGAAACTTTTCAATATGTTCTTTATCTAATACAGATACACCTTCATCAATTATAAGGAGTCCACATTTTGGTAATACTGATAATTTACCCAGAGTTATTTTTAAACTTATGTTAACAATAAAATGTTCCATACCGCCTAATATATTTATTAACTCTTCATTTTCATTGTAAACATTAATATATAAATAATTTCCATCTAAAATTAATTCTACAGTTTTATTAATAAATGGAGATATTAGATTATTCATATAATTTTGAATTCCTTCCAGATATTTATTTAATATTATAGATGGGATTCCATGTATACATACCGATTTAGCCAAAGCATCATATATTTTAATATCATTTTCATAATTAATTTTTAATTCTATATTTTTATTATAATTATTTATTATAAAATTATTATTGGATATCATTAATCTATATTCTGTAATTTTTTTATTATTCTCCAATAATTTATTATTTAATTCATCAACTAATAATTTTAAGTTTTTAATATCTTCTATATTATTTTTATTTTCATTATATTTTATACTCTCATTATAATCATGGTATGTATCTATCAAAAAATTATTATCTAATTGTTTAATATCCTGTAAAAAATTTATTTGTTCAATTACCGTCTTTAATAATTTTATTTCATTATTATAATAATTATTTTTAATATAATTAATTCCATTTAATATTTTAAATTTATTAATTTCTGATAATTTAAAATTCTCATATATGGTCGCGTCTTCTTCATTAATATTTAAATTGTTAATTTCTCTATTTATGCCATCTCTTTCAATTAATAATTTTTCTAAAATACATTTTCTTTTTAAACATACTTTACATTTTTTATTAATTTCATTTGATTCTATATTTTTATTAATTAAATTTAATTGAAATTTTAATTTATCATATTTACTTTTATTGGTCAAATAAATATTGTATTTATTTTCTATATCATTTTTTTTTTTTAATAAATTATTAATTCTATATAATTCTTTTTCTAAATTAGAAAGTGAATCAGATATATATTCACCGTCAATGGGCACTAACTTTGATTCAAATATATATAATCTTTCAAGAATAATATTTTTAAAATGATTTAAATCATATTTATAATATGATTTTTCAGATATTAAACTTTTAATAATATTTGCCTTATTTTTCAATAAATTTATATCTTCGTCATATTTACATTCTATATTTAATACACTATTATCTATACGAGTTAGAATACTATCTTTTTTATTACGTAACTCATTTATTTTAGATTCCATTTTTGTATTATCATTTTCATATAACAAAATTTCATTTTCATAATCTTTATTTTTATCTTTCAATTCTTCTATAATATCTTCCTTTTGTAATTGAGATAATATATTATTTAATAAAATTTTATTTTCTTTTGATTTTCCTTTAAATTTTTTTGTCATATATTCAAATTTATGTAAATGTAATAAATTGTATAGAAAATTTTTTCTATCTTGTGGTTTCATATCATAAAAATTCTTTTCGTTACTTTGCAAATATAAAGTTGTCATACAAAACTCATCATAACTTCCTATTATTTTTTTTAAAATCTCTAATGTTTCAAATCTATCTTTTCCTGTTAGATCTGTTTCTATTCCATCCTCGTACCTGAATAATTTATTAATATCAAATATAATTTTAAATCCTGTTTTTGTATCTTTTTTTTTAACCTTATGACCTTTTTTATGAATAACATACAAATATCCCCCTATCATGAATCTTAATTTTATTTCAAAATCTTTATATTTATAATTTATAACATATGATGGAATAGTTCTATGTTTTGAATAAACATTCCTACTAAAATCTTCATATAAACTCAATAATAATATATCAATAATAGTAGATTTCCCATAACTATTTGGAGCAAATAATCCTGTAATTTCATTATTCTGTAATTTTGTAAAATCAATAAAATTATTTTCACCATAACTGAATAAATTGGAGAATTCTAAATCTAGTAACTTCCATTCTAATAAAGATTTTTCAACCGCTAATTCACTTTCAACTATATTTTTTGAAAATATTTCTCTACACTTATTTTTATTTTCTTCGCTTAGCTTTGTAATATATTTTTCTAGCAATGTTAAATAGGATACATCTTCTTTATTCATATTTTCATCTTCAAAAATCATTTTAACTACACCACTTTCATATAAAGATAATTTTTTATAATTTTTACGTAAATATTTTTTTACCTCTTCGTATAAAATTTCATCAACTATATTTATTCTTAATCTACCATTTTTTGGAAAATCAAATTCTTTATAATTTATTTCTTTATCATCTTTGTATACTTTATTATCTTTTACTGTGATTTCCATAAAGCGGTATTTATTTTTAATAATATGATATTTTTGTTTTCCTTTATCTAAATCCCACACTAATACTCCGTGAAAGTCGTCAGTTTCTCCAAAGTTTTGTGATATTAAACTTGATGAATATGCCATATTATCTGCTACATGTTGATATTTATGAATATCTCCTAATAAAACATAATTATAATCATCAAAATCTGAAACTAGTTTATCTCCATTTAATTTAAATCCTACACTTGTTTCTGTTTTACCAACACCCCCATGATATAATCCTATTTTATATTCTGCATCTGATATGATATCTTTAGCGTATGTAAATTTTTTATCAATTAAACTAGATACTCCAAAACAAATATTTCCATATCTATACGCACCAGAATTTCTTAAATAATAAATATTTTTATTATCTATATTTTTATCATTTAAAATTGCTTCAATTGAATCTTTTACGTGATTATTTGTTTCAACAAAATCATGATTACCTGTAATTAAAAATAATGGCATAATCATTTGTAATTCATTTAAAAAATTCCAAGTTTTCATAACACAATCTGGTGTTAGATTATCTTTATTATGTAATAAATCTCCTGTTAACACAATAATACTATTTTCATTTTTAACTTTTTTAAAATATTCATATAACTTTTCAAAAATATATTTATACTCATTATGTTTTTCATATCGTCTAATATGAATATCACTAATATGATAAATATATTTTACTTTTGAATTATTTTCAATAACATCTTCCAATACTATCATTAAATATAAATATTAATATATTAATATTTAATAATAAGTTCAATTTTTAATTAATTATCCTCAAATACTAATTCAACACCTTTTATACTAAAATCATCATCTTCATCACTGCGAAATAATCCACCATTTATTGGTTTACTACTTATTTGGAGCTGACCAACCATACCATCCTCTAAATTATTCTCAGCAGCATTTGTTATATCATCAGTATTGATTTGATGGTGTGTTATAACATAACCAAAACTTGAAGTGTCCAGTCTATCCTCTCCTTCCCCTATATCAGGAGTGATGGAGAATACAAATTGTTTTGATAAAGTACCGTTTAGTCCTCCCTCCATTTGACTAATTTTATATAAAATAGGCTCGACAATCGCTTTATTGCTTTCATTTCTAGTTTTACCAGTATAAATAAGACCTAATTGATATTCATTATCATGTGTTACTATTTTGTATTTTTTAAGTGGTTCGTCATCATCTTGTGCCGGTCCAATATCTGTGCCTTCTCCCCCGTCTTGCCCTTCTACTCTTGTAGGTACAGGACGAGTTGGTAGATCGGCTTCATCTATTTTTATAAATCTAAATTTAAAATCTTTATCTTCTTCATCTCTGAATTCTAAACTTTTTGCACCATTTGGTAAATCTTCAACATCTTTAACAGATGCTCGTTTGTCTGATATTGACAATTGCATATTTGATTCTGCATCAAATATTTTATAATGAACTTCTTGTCCTGCTCGTTCTGCTTCTAATAATAAACGCCCACTAGGATTCAAGTCAGCTAATTTATCAAATACTTTTTCTAATTTTGTACCAGCAAATATATCTCTATGTTGAATAAGTAAATAAATTAAACCTATTATAAATAATAATACAAAAAATCCAATGATCATACCATACTTACTCTTTTTTTTACCGCCACTACTACCGCCACCACTACCGCCACCGCCACCTTTACCACCAACTACTCCAACTAAAATAACTGCAACTATAATCATACCGCATGACCCACCCATTGAATCCATAAAATTCTTTTGAAGTTTAGTATTTTTCCCTTTATTATCTGTATCCTGTTTATTTGTTTGTTCTGCGAGAGCTGACAACGCTTGTTCAATGTCAATACCAGATTCAGTTGTTACTTCAGTAGAAATTTCCCGAATATTATATATTTCATTGAAACATTTGACTGCAGAGTCAATTGAAGCTTTTTGAACTACCTCCATTCTAGCATTTCCACTAAGATCAATATTTTCTGCATCAATTAATTGTTCTATAGATAAATCTGTTTTACAAGATGTTTCTGTAACAGATTCAAAATTTTTATTAATCTTAGTATTAATAATATTTTCCATATTTAAAGTATTATTTACATTTTGTCTAAGTGTAGCATCCAGTGTATTTTTAATATCTTGTTCAGTATTACCCCCACCAAAAAGATTTACTACACTATCGGCTAATTTAGCAAACATACCTTCAATACCACCATTATTTTGATTCATATTTTCCAACACATTTTTCGCTTGTTGTGAAGTATTCATATCTGCCTGTGCTGTAACTGCTTGGTCCAAAGCGGTCGCCATGATGTTTCCTAAATCAGTTCTATCTTTTGTTTCATTCTTTATCATATTTTGTGCTATTAAAGAACTTTGTATCGTTCCTTCTTGAAGTATACGTAATTCGGCATTATCAGTTATTCTAATATTTTTAAGTTTTGTTACTTGGCTTACTGTTGTGCTAACTTCAACATTCGTTTTTACTCTGTCAACATATGATTGGGTAACTTCAGCTGAAATATTATTTATTAAATTCACGTGATTATTTAAATTAGTCTCTAATTCAGTAGCAATTGCATTTTCTATCATCATACGAGAATTACCTCCTCCCATTATATATAATAAATTATAAAAATATATAATTAAATATTTAATTTTTAATTTTTTATTATATATTTTTATAATTTATTATATATGGGAAATATAACATCTGATGATGGAAATAATTTTATAAAAAGTGCAGATGGAGAAGAGGAGAAACAAACACCTTTAAATAAATTTATTGAAAAAGTAATGAACGAACATTATTTTTTTTCCCCTAATATATCAGACAGTATGATAACTGATATGGATAAAAATGATAAAAATAACAAAAATGTATTACTCAAAAGAGCGTTATGTACTGGTTCTACTTTTATACCTATTTCTTTACCTTATGTAACTTGTGATGAAGACGGACGGTGTGATACAGGTATGTATACTGTTAAAATTAATGCAACACATGGTGATAAAAAATTACCAAATATTGATAATTTAGCTATAGACATTTATCAAAATGCAATGACAACGGTAAACGAGGTAGAAGCTTTGTCAACAGAAGAAGAAAAAAATGAACGAATAGAAACGTTAAAAAATGGAAATGCTTCACAAAAAAATGCAGCAAAAATACTTGAATATCGTAAAATGGCGAATGAATTTGAAAATGGTGATTATCTTTTTACATTAAGTGAAGGAATAGGAAGAGGTGCACGTCTAGGTGGTTCAACAGAGTGTCAATTATTTTACAAAGGTAAAACAGGTAAAATTAAATATATAGAAACACATAATCCAACATTCTATAATTCTGTTGTACGAGGAACTGGATTATCAGATACTAAAGCGTTCTGTGGTAAAGTTAGACAATATAATAAAATTACAGGAATAATAAGAGGTCGTTCTAGAAATATCGAAAGTAATAATACCGAATTTGGAACAGATTTAATAGGTCTAAGAACCGAAGAAAATGAATCTGGTGTTGAAAATAATTATAGAATAAATGAATTTAGGGATTGTGTCTGTTTAAATTCTCCACTGGCAGAACATAGAAATCTCCTTATGGACGCCGCGAAAGAAGCACAAGATAGAGGTGTTGAAAATCTTGATTCTGGTGAAAGTATCACTCCACAAACTATAGCACAAAATAATGATAATACGTGTGTAAACTACTTAGTAGGCGATGGATTCAATTCAGGGCTAACGGCATATGTGGCAAACGATAGAAAAAGGAATGCCCCACTAAATATATGTTTTTCCACTACTTTTCAGGAGAATGTTGAAGTAGGTAATAATGCTTCATTCACTGGGGGTAGTAATTGTAATCTAGATGATAAAGACGAATCTAAAATTGGTGAATGTTTAGATAATCCAGAATTAGAAAAATGTAAAAATTTATTTGGTGGGGGCGGTAGTATATTTGACGATGTCGATGATAATACAATTTTTATTATAGTTGGTATTAGTATAGCTGTTTTACTTGTAATAGTTATTTTAGTAATTGTTTTAAAAAAAAAAAAATAAAGACAATATTAAATTATTAAAAACAATATCATCGGTAAATTTAAAATATACAAAACTACCATTTAAACAATTATATGTAGAATTAAAATAAAAGTTATACATTTAAAATATAAATATCTTAAATGTATAAGATGGAAACTCTTTTAGAAAAAAGAAATAAATTAGAAATTAAACATAAAAAATATAAAACTAAACTTTATTCAATTGAAGACGAATTATTTGATATTGATATGAAAATATCAACTTTTGATAATAGAGAATTATTAAAAAATGTTGAATTAAATAATAAACAACAAGAGATAATAAAGAGTGATAGTAAAAATATATTAGTTGTTGCTGTACCTGGCTCTGGTAAAACTCATACTCTTATTAATAGATACATTGATATTGTACTTAATAAGAATGTAGAACCAGATAGTATAATTTTAATTACTTTCACAAAAAAGTCTGGTCAAGAAATGTATGATAGAATAAATAAATATGTACCAAATAAACTTCCTTTTTATGTTGGTTCTTTACATGGATTAGGTTATAAAATGCTAAATAAAGAAGATTTTTCAATATTAGATGAAAAAGATACTCGTGAACTAATAATAGAAGTGGCAGAAAGTATTACAGACAATGATTATATTGTAAAAAATATTTGTAATATTTATGAAAAACAATCAATTTGTGATAAATTAAATTTAATTAATGTTTTGGAAAATATGGATATAAATATAAAATTTAAATCTATAATTGAAAAAATTTTAAAACATTACGGTAAAATAAAAAGTAGTCAGAAATTATTAGATTTTAATGATTTAATGATTTTATTAAATAAATTTTTAGATTCAAATAACGGTATATTATTTCGTGAAAAAATTAAATATATTTTTTTTGATGAATTTCAAGATATTAATCCTATTCAAAATTCTATTTTAGAAAAATTTAAAAATAATTCCAATATTATGGTTGTTGGTGATGATGCTCAATCTATTTATTCATTTAGAGGTAGTAGTGTAGATTACATTTTAAATTACAAATATGATGATTGTTATTATTTGGAAAATAATTATAGGTCTACGCCATATATTATTAATTTTTTTGATGATATAATTAGTAATAATATTAAAAAATTAAATAAAAAAATATTATCACCTAAGACTGAAAATGGAATAAAACCTATTATTAGACATTTTGATAATAATAGTGAACAATTCCAATGGGTAACAGAACAAATTAAAGAAAAATATAATGAAGGAATTAAACTAAAAGATATTGCAATATTATCAAGAACAAATAGTAGTTTAACAAATTTAGAATTATATTTGAAAAAGTATGAAATATCATACAATAAAAGTAGTGGTATATCTATTCTAAATAAACAACATATTAAAGATTTACTTGCATTTATTTCTTTACTATATAATAATAAAAATAGTGTAAGTATAAAAAGAATTTTAAAATTACATAAGATTAATTATTCAAAAGATGTTAGTATTGAATTATTTAAATATAGTAATACACTATATGAATTTTTTACCAAATTTATTAATGTTGATGATAATATTAAAATACAATTATTGAGAAAATATATAGAAAACTTTTATCCAAATGAAGTAAATGATATTAAAACAACAATTAATTTTTTAAAAGAAAGTAATAATTTAAAAAATAGCTTCACTGATTTATACTTAAATGTAGAACTAGAAAATAATGAAGACAGATTATTACTATCAACAATTCACAGTGCTAAAGGTTTAGAATGGGACCATGTGTATATAATTGATTGCTCCAGCGATACATTACCGTGTATTAGACCATCATTTTATAAAGATGAAATAAATAATTATGAAGAAGAAAGAAGATTATTTTATGTATCATCTTCTAGAGCAAAAAAATATTTACATTTAACATATTCTGGAGAAATATCACCATTTATAAAAGAATTAAATAAAGATAATTATATTTCACATAATATTAATACTGATGATAAAGTAAAACACATATCAAATGTATATGACATTAAAAATAAATTAAAATATGATGGTTATGGTTTTTGTATTAATAAATTATTTAACTCGGTATATGAAGAATATAATATAAATAATAAAATTAATTTAAATATTGAGTGTAATAAATATGTAGATACATTTTTACTTTTAGTTATAAAAAAAATATTAATTAATAATTATAAAGATGTAAAAATTAAAATGAATCAAAATATAGATATTAATTTACTATCCAATTTCAAAGATAGTATTATTGATATTAATAATAGTTTATCAACTATAAAAATAATAACTGATAACATGATAACATATAAATATAAAAATAATGATAGTTTTAAAAAATTAATCAAATATGATTATTCATATTTTGAAAAAGAATTAGTAAAATTTTTTGGAAAAAATAAAAAAATTATAATAAATAATGATGATACTATCATTATTGATAATAATTTTTACTTTATAAAATCATCTACACGAAATGCATCTGATGTTTTTAATGTATTGAAAGCAGAATATTTATCAAAAAGTAATAATTTTAATATTTATAATCCATTTAATGGTATTTTACATAAAATTAATTTATAATTAATTTATAATTAATTATCTTCTAATAATTCATCAGCTAATCTTTCTTGTTCCATTTCGCGTACTTCTACTATGTCATCTTTGTGACCAGCTTGCATACCTATACCTATACCAAAGAATATTAATGATACCGCAAAACATATTTTTGCCCTGGTACCTTTATTTCTTGGTTGGGTTCCTGCAATTAAGAATAAGAAACTAAAAGTATAAAATAAAGGAGCAACTATCAAGGTTGCTTGAGCTTTTGTATCACGATAACCATGTAAAGCAACTACTAAACCAATAAAAATAATTATAACTGCTAAAATACTTGGTAATTTTTTCAATGGTCCACCATCTGTAAGAGAAATATCTAAAGAACCATCTTCATCTTTACTAAAATAAGGTAAAAATGCAACAATGTTTCCAATTGGTGTAGAATCAACTACATATAAAAGAGCACCAAACATTAATAATGTTATTCCTACAACTCTCATGTCGTATTTTCCTTGATCTATTTCAATTGCTCTTCTTTCAAGTGCAGTATCTAAAGACGATGCTGTTGCGCCATCAGTTGTAAAACGCTCGGTTATCTTTCTAGTAATATTATCTAAAAACATATATAAACTATATTAGAAAAAATTTTATATATTTTTAGATATTATTTAAAAAAAATTTTATATATTCCATATCTTTTTTCGAAATTAAAGATTTATCCGGATTATCTATAATTTTAATTTCTTCTTCGATTTCATAATAATGTCTAACCATTTTTAATCTATTATCAATTAAAATTGTTTTAAAACCTATTCTATACATTTTTTCTGAATAAGATAGTCCGATGAAAATACGGCTTGAGTTAGTGCGTGGTCTGGTAAAATAAATAAGTGCCATATATATCTATATCATAATAGATTATATTTTTTTTTCAATTTTTATTATATAAATATATTTCATACATAATGTTTATTTTTATTCATCGGAGAACTGTATTAAAATACTATTTTGGATATAAAAATGTATATCAGTTTGATAATTATTTTTCTCAATAAAATATAATAATCTTTCAGCATCAGATGGAGAGTCTTTATTTGGAACATTTGTTGGTAAATTTTTTGAATTTACTTTATATTTTTTGACTAATGAAATTTCATCACCATTTAACAGAACATCTTTAGAAATAAAAATTTCACAAGAATCTCTAACATCTGTTCCAGGTGGTAATAAAAATAATCTTCTATTATATTCTATTTGTAATTCTATTTTTTTTTTGGATTAGAATTACCCAAAGATATTATTTCATTTCCTAATTTTACTAATTGCGGGTCTGATTGTTTTATTTTTAATGGTTGAAGATAACATTCTATATGTGAAATATGTTCTTCTTCTAGTGGATGTACACCTTTTATAAATGTTCCAGAGATATCAAAATATCTGGAAGGGTTCAATTGTCTAAAAGAATGTTTACCAATAGCTATAGTTATATCTTCATTAAGTTCAAATACACCAATTTCTGATAATTTATTTTCTTCAATCATTATAGCTAAAGATATTAATACATTATTAGCTAAATATATTCCTTTTTTGCCAGTATCTATACAACGATTTAAATTAGATTTTGGCTCTGAATATTTACTAATATCTACAGCTGATCTAAATAACAATACTCCTTTTTTTAATTTAAAAGTGTTAATTTTATTTATTTTTAATATACATTCATTTTCTAATCTTTTTAATTGAACTAATGTTGTAATCATATATATATATATATATTATTTAATCTAATAAATTTAAATTATTAAAATAATCCAATTTTTTCAATTTTTATTATATAAATATAAATTATAATTATATAATATAATGAAGAATATAATTCTTGTTGATACATCATATACTAATTTTCATAGATTTTATGCTACTCTTCGATGGTATTCTTTTGCTAATAAAGATGAGTACAAAGAAAAAATTAAAAATAATAAAGATTATGACTTTACTAAAGATAAAATATTTATAGAAAAATATGAAAAAATGTATATTGAATCTCTAAAAAAATTAGTAGGAAATAAAGTTTTTAAAGATAGTATAATTATCTATTGTGAAGATTCTCCACAAAAAAGTATATGGAGAAATGAATTAATTAAATGCTACAAAGGTACTAGAGAAGACCATAGTAAAAAAATAAATATAATCCCTGTTTTTAGATATACCTATAGAACAATTATTCCAAAGCTTGTAAAAGAAAATAAAAATATACATGAAATATTAGTTAATCGCATGGAAGGAGATGATGTTATTGCAGTCTGTTCAAAATATATAAGAAAAAAATACCCTGAAAAAAAAGTATATGTAGTATCTGGGGATAAAGATTTTTATCAATTAGGTTACCCTAATTTATATTTTGCAGATTATAAAAAAAAAGAACATTTAAATCTTACAAGACCTCAAGCTAAAGAAGAACTTCGCTTAAAAATTATTAATGGTGACTGTTCAGATAATATTAAACCAATTTTACAAAATATAAAATTATCTAAAACTGAAAAAAATAAAATACTAAATGATAAAAAAGCTATGATAAAATATTTAAATGAAAATAAAAAAGTTAGAAAAAGATATGTATTAAATAGACGGCTTATCAGTTTTAAATACATTCCATTTAAATACCAAAAAAAAGTGTTAAAAATAATAAAAAATATAATTTAATTTTAATTTTATAAAATTAAAATTTTTGACTATTAATATCTCTTCTCTCCCTCCCTCTCCAAAGAAATAGAAAATAGTGTAAAAAAAATGTAAAAAACACTTTTTAAAAATGAATCTAAAGAATAAAATATAGTGTAATATAATGGAAAGTGTATCAAAAACTTTTAAATGTTATATATGTAATAAAAATTATAAAAGCAAGAATAGTTTAGGAAATCACAATCGTAAGTTTCACCCTAAAAATAAACCATTATCAACCCAAAATCTACCAAAATCAACTTTAAGTAAACCAAATTCAACCATATGTCAACCATCCACTTTTAAATATCATTGTAAATATTGCAACAAGGGATACAATATAAATCAAAGTAAATGGAAACACGAAAAAACATGTAAGATAAAAATTAATATCGAAATGGAAAATTTAGAATTAAAAAAACAAAATGAAGAATTAAAACTATGTTTTGAAAAAGAAATAAATGAATTAAAAGAACAAATAAAAGAACTAATGAATAAAAATTGTAAAATCCATTATAAAACATTACAAAAAATAAATAATCAACAAAATATTGTAAATCAAAATAATATTCAAAATAATATACAAAATAATATTAATATTATTGGTTTTAATAAAGAGAATTTAATTGAACTATTTAGTGAACAAGAAAAAATAAAAATTTTAGGTAAAAAATTTAATAGTTTAAATTATCTTATCGAATATACTCATTTTAATAATAAATATCCTCAATTAAAAAATATAAAAATAACTAATTTAAAAGATAATGTTGCGTATAAATATGATAATAAAAAAAATAAATTTATAGCTACTACCAAAGATGAACTTATTAATGATCTTGTAGTGAATAGAATGGCTGATATAGATGAATTTCAAACAGAAGTTTTTGATAAACTAAATGCTAAAGAACAAAAAATTATAAAAAAAATGTTAGATGATTTTTATAACGATGAAACAAAATATAGTGATACAAAAAAAGACGAAATTAAATTTATTATTTATAATAATTCAGAGAATAATTAAATTAATTCGGATATTAAATCTTAAGCACAAACTGTAAGAAAAAATATCCAATAATAACCATAAAAATTTTACTAATAATATCAACAATATTATTAATAAATATTTGATTACTCAAATCCTTAATCATATAGTTATTATCAAACTTGAATCCTCTCTTTTCATAATACTTTCGAACACCTACACCAGAAATTACTGCTATCTTTTCGTACTTATTTGCTATTGCAATCTCTTCCGCCTTACTAATTAGTCTCTTTCCTAGACCCATATGCTGAATATGAAAATTTTCATCATGTACCTTTGTCATATTTCCATACACATGAAGCTCTCGAATTATAGCACATCCATTAAGAAATGGAAATACATTAATCTTCTTTTGATTCTTATCTTCATTATCCTTTCGGTGAATACGTGGCTTAATATCATCTACATATCCTAGTTCTTCAGATAATCGTAGACGACAAAACCCATAAATATACTTTTCATCTAGACTTTCAAAACTAATAAAATATTCATCGCCACCAGATGCCTTATAATTACGAACAATTAGTTTCATATTCTTACTAGCTTTTAGAGCCTTGATATTATTTTTAACTTCCCTGTTACGAATATCCATACAATATATACCACGGTTTACCATTTCTTCTTCTATATTCTGACGATAATTAGGAATATTGTTTCCAGCTGTAATGTAAAAATCAGGAATATCTCTAATTACACGATTTAATCTAACCCATGGATGAACATTTGTCATGAAATGAATCAATACCTCTCGAAGTTCTTCTTGACTGTAGTGTAGATTCATCCCCTTATCTTCCCATTGCTTTGTAACAGTCCAATCCATACTTGAAAAAGGATACAGCTTTGCTTGATCAAATCTTACATTCTCATCAGTTAGAAATTGGTCAGCCATTACAATATCATCTTCATAACTTGCAAATGGTAGGTCAAACATAATATGGACATCAACCTTAAATCCACAATTAAGAAGGTTTTTAATTGCACGGATAGTATCTTCATAATAACACCCACGATTAATTTTCTTTAGAATCTTATCATTTAAACTCTGAACACCAATTTGAACTCGAGTACACATCATATCATTTAGCATTTTAATTTCATTTGCTGTAACATGGTCTGGGCGAGTTTCAAGTGTTAGTCCAATTACACGTACAAGTGCAGTTTCATTTAGCTTAATTTCTTCTGCTAGAGTATATCTATCTCTACGCTCATCACTATCTACATAAAATGTATTTGCTGCATAATAAAGGTCTCTAATAAATTCATATCGATAATCTACTGGATATGAACCCCATGTCCCACCAAGAACCATGACCTCTAGTTTATCAATATTTAAACCGCATAGTAGAAGTGCAGACATCCGATCCCACATTTGGTTAGCACCATCAAATCCATTTTCATTTGCTCGGCGTACTGCAGGCTCATGATAAAGATATGAACGAGGCTGGGGAGTAAAATTATTACCTTCGTGTGCTGGTTCATTTGGGCAATAATAACAATTATGTTCGCAGGAAAATTCTTCTCCATTTGGATATGGGGATGATAATACTGTAATTTGGGTAATCCCAGATGAAGTTCGACAAGTTTTTGCCACATTTAAACTTTCAAAATATTTGTTTCGACTAATCTTATTATTTTCAATCAACTTATAATAACCATAATTTAATCCTGTTACATTTGGATTAATATGATATTTCTTATTTAGTGATTTCTTTACACGTGTAAAAGTATGCTTATCATAACTATCTATATTATCTAATAGTTCAATTAGGTATTCTTCATAAACTGCAGGATCTCCATTCCGATATACATTACGAATTAGTAGATTTCCAGTCTTCATTTTAACAGTATCTTCTATATCTGGAGTTTCATTTGTATTATAACAAAACATTAAATATATAAGAATATATTTAATATCTCTATATTATTCAATTTTTTAATAATTATTTTTTATTCTATTTATTATCCCAGTAGTACTTTCTATATGAGAATACTCGATAGTTTCATATTTTCCAATTTCTATTGGAATCTTAAAGAATTCATTTTGATTATTTTCATCATTTTTATTACTATAACTATGAACAACTAAATCTATTTTGTGTTTATCCATAAAATCTTTATTTACAATTAAAGGTGCATCTATTATAACTTCATCTACATATTTACAACTATCTAACATTATATATCTATTAGTTTCATTTATTACAGGTTGTCTTTTATAATTAGTAGCTTCTTTATCATTAATTAAACCTACTATTAAATTAACATTATCTCTCATATTTTTAATATTTTTAAGAGTATTTACATGACCAGCATGAAATAAATCATATATTCCATCAACATAAATATTGAACATTATTATATTTAAGAATAAAAGTTATATTAAACTAATGGAAATTGTAAAAAATATCGAGAATTTATCTAAAAATAATAAACTAAATTGGGATGAATATTTTATTAGTACAGCTTTACTTATTAGTTCTCGTTCATCATGTGATAGATTGAAAGTTGGATGTGTTATTGTTAAGGACAAGAGGATAATCAGTTCTGGATATAATGGGCATTTACCTGGTGAAGAACATATTAGTATTGTAAGAGATAATCACGAACAAGCCACAATTCATGCAGAATGTAATGCTATAGCAGATTGTGCTAATAGAGGTGTAAGTTGTAAAGATGCTACAATTTATGTAACTCATCACCCCTGTATTAATTGTTACAAAGTAATTGTAGCTGCCGGTATTAAACATATTAAATATCTGAATGATTATAAAAATGATGATATTATTTATAAATTATCAAATAATATCAAAATAGAAAAATTATAATTATTTATAAATTTATTTAACTAAATCTGGAATCTGACTAAAATGACTAATAATCTCTACTCTAAAACTATCATCAATTAATTTTGGTACTCTAGACAAGATTTTTTCTAAATCTTCTCTATTTTCCTCTGGAATTAATGCAAGTTCTACACCAGCTAGTTTTGCACCAACTAATTTTTCTTCTAAACCGCCAATAGCCGTTACATTACCCCGAAGATTAATTTCTCCAGTCATTGCAACTTTGTTATTAATATTTAATCCACTGAGATGGGAATACATAACTAGTGTCATTGCTGCACCAGCAGATGGACCATCTTTTGGAACAGCACCATCTGGACAATGAATATGAAATGTTTCTGGTTTATTTTCCCATTTTTCCATATATTGCTTCTTAATATCATCGTCAAGATAATTCCATGCTACACTTAATGCAACTTGAATAGATTCTTTCATAACATTTTTAAGAGAACCTGTTGCTTTAACATTCATAAAATCTTTAGCTGGAATTAAACTGGATTCAATTGGTAGAACTCCTCCAATACCCATACTATTAGCCCATAAACCATTTACCATACCAATTTGTGGTTTATCATGAATTTTATCACGACTAATTTTTCTATAATCTTTCAATAATATTTCAAAATCAGATAGTCTAATATTAAATGGGAATTTTATATTACGTTTATTTAATTTTGTTGTTGTTAAATTATTTTGATTTAACTTTCTAATAATTTCATAAAGTAATTGCTTTAGTTTTCTAACACCCCCTTCATATGTATATTTTAAAATTAAATGTTCAATTAATTGATTACTAATACGTACATCATCGTGATTTAATCCTACATCCTTTAAAATTGCAGGTAATAAATAATCTTTACCAATAATAATTTTTTGTTCAGTTGTTAAATATTTTGTTTCAATACTTGTAATTCTATCCATTAGAATATAATTTACATTACTTGGTTCATTAAATGAAAAGATAAATGTAACCTTGCTTAAATCAATATCTAAATCATAAAAATATTTATCCTTAAAATGTGTATTTTGAGACGGGTCAATCATATGAATTAGTAGATTAATAATCTCATCACCCTTTGGTGTAGTACTTACCTTATCTAATTCATCAAAATAAATAATTGGGTCCATGCATTTACTATCAATTAAACCTTGTGCAATTCTTCCATAAATAGAACCTTCATATGTATAACTATGACCATCAAGATAACTTGCATCAGTTGCACCCCCTAAACTAATAAAAATAAATGGTTTCTTCATTGCTTTTGCAATACCTTCTTTTATAAGTGATGTTTTACCATTACCGGGTGGACCCCATAAACCAAACACATTACCTTTACTATTTGGATTCCTAATATTTTGTGCCATCATCATCATCACTTGTTCTTTTGCTTTATCATGTCCATAAATAGCACTATCCATCTTTGTTCGAAGTTTATTTAAAAATTTATTTACTTTTTTTTGATTTTTATTTAACTTTTTAATATTAACTCCTTTATTAACTCCAAATGGAATTCTCATAGCATGTTCAACCCAAGTTTGTAATTTACTTTTATCTCCAAACCCACTGTTTAATTTATTCATTTTTGAAATCAAAGTTTTTTTAACTTGCTTTGATGTATTCATATTAAGTACTTTAATTAGTGATGGGACTTTATCATTGGAATAACTATTTACCTTTTTAAATTTTGTAATTAAATCTTGTTTATAATCATTATCTAAATTTGAAAAATATTCCATTAACGTATCTATATTTTCATTTTTTGAAGTAGATTCTTTTAATTCATTATGAAAAGTCTTAATAATTTCTTTATTTGGATTATTTTCATATCGAGATTCATCAAATTCTTCTAACTCGTTACCCTCTTCATCTTCCTCATAATCTTCTTCATCTTCTTCATCTTCATCTTCCATATAATCCTCATCTGTTGTACTCGCTTCAGAATCCTCTTCAATTACTTCACTCATATCACTCACATCAAATTTTAATCCAACATCATCAATTAATTTAGCCCGTTTCTTATTTAATTTATTTCTACATAATGTAATATATTTATTAAAATCAAAATCCTTAGATGAAAAAATTTCTAATCTTATATCTTCGATAACTTCATTTAATATAATTGAAAACGCAGTCATTGTTAATTTAATATCCTCATCTTTTGTCATTTCCACAAATAATTTAGATGAGTCTCTGAAAATATGTTCTAAAATATTAAGTACACCTGATATTTGTCTTTTTGTTTCACATTTATTATTTTTAACAAAATCATCAATTGTATCATAAGCAATCCATTTTAAATCGTTTAAAATTTCTAAATTATCAACATCTCTACATTTTCTTTTATTTTGTTTTTTTACTACGTTAATAAAATTATCTAAATCTGTATTTGTCATTAAATACTATATATATTTATACTTTAAAATGATACAATAATTGTAAAAATTGAAATAATTATTTTTATATATTCCGAATAAGAATAACTACTAATGCCTGTAAATAACAGTGAATTTCCACATTTTTCATCAAAGGGTGTTACCCATGGAGAATACCCAGGGTATTATACCCCCGATGTTCTTATTCCAAAGGAAAAAGATACAATACTTGGAATTGTTGAAGCCAAGCTGAACTACAAGTACCGCACTCGTAATTGGCGGAGCAAGCCCAAGGCCCGACTTCGTGGGGCGGACCTAGATGCTCTGGTACACCTATGTGAAATGGAAGATATTTCAGTATTTTTTCACCCTGAAACTAACACGCTTTGGTTCAAGAAGGAAGGTCTAACCGATATTAAGATGATGCATGGATGGGATACCGGCGGACAGGTAATTCGCCTTATTCTATGCCTAATTATCAACTCTAATGGTGGACGCAAGAATGCTCCGCCTGATCTCATTCTAAAGCCGTTCACAGTTGCAGACCACGAGAGTGGTAAGGTAGGAAAGGCATGCATGCTTTACATTCAGGCTGTGCTACCAACTCTTCGTGTTGGTGATTCATTCACCGTTAAGGGGGGTGATGATGAAAATCCAGATGCGCCTTCATTTTCCGAATATCACGAGATTCTGATGTTGTTCAGTGAGTATTTCGGACGTAATTTTACTCTCGAAAAGATTGAGAGTGAAGATGGAATGAACTCTATTACTATCTCCCGACATCGGAATACTGACGTACCAACCGAACCAGTTACAATTGAGTTGTCGCATAACGGACATCTGGCAGACCATCTTATCATGATGTGGATTACTCTAAAGATGCAGGGTGTTGAACTACCAGGGTACAAGATAGTGTCTCCTATCCTGCGTGGGAATTATCATGTAAATGCAATGGTTGAATCAGGAAAGTGGCAGCAACTAAACATTCGTTGCAATATTTCCGCACCACAGCACGGTATGTTTTATACCATCTTGATGGACCACCCCCAGATACCTGAAATTGATGAATAATTTTATTTATAAAAAATTGAAATAATTATATATATATTTCTATTTAAATAAATTTTGATGCCTATTTCACAGACGTCTTTTCAAATCACCAAACAATTTAGTACTAGTCAAAATAAAGTATACGAGATGGGTGAACGAAAAAATATCAAGACAATGAGCCTAAAGCAATTACAGAATGAGGAACGAAGGTTGGATGGCTTGTTGTCCTCATATAACATCAACCTTCGGGAAATTTCCAAGATTCGCGATAGAAGGGATGATGTCAGTGAAGAGCTACAGCGTCGATTTGACATAGACTCTTACTCTGGAGAATAAAAAAGAAATTAAAAATTTAATTTCTTTTTTAATATTATTATTTTAAATTATTGTTTTATTTAAATTCTTTAATAAATTCATTAATATCAATATTTTTTTCTAAAAAGTGTAAATGACATTTGCTTAAAAATATCGAGGTTGAACAATCAACTTTATTATTTTTACCACTTGATATTTCTCTATATATTTTATTTAAATCATAATAAAAATTTTTATTTTTTTCAACAAAATCACTTAATTTATTTTTATCTTTAAAATTTACAAAATCTATCTGTTTTATTATATCCTCATTATAATTAAATGGAGTAATAAACATTAATTGTGTTAATGGTATTAAATTTAAATTTTTATTTTCAAAAATCTTAAATTCCTTCATTGAATTCATATATTTTACAACTTGTGATAATAATGGAGATCTTCCATATTTATAATACCATGTTTCATCAACATTATTTCCAAAATAATAACTTGTTACCCATGAAATTCCATCTAGATAATCTTGAATTATATTTTTATTTAAGTATAAATCACCATATTTTTTATCATAATTTTCTCTATCAAAAATATGTTTTGTATAAAATTCATCATTAGGATTTAACATATTATAAAAATCATCTAATTTATATTCCATTCGGTAAAGAAATTCTTCTTTCTCACTTAATCGTTGTAATCTATTTTTATGTGGTATTAATTTAGAATCATAATTTACTTTATTTAATCTTGGCTCATTCTTAATTAATGCTAATTCAAACGGTAATTGCAAAGAATTATAATACATAAATATTAAAATATCATTTAAAAAATTATACTTACTGTCTATTAAATAATAATTTTTATTATATTTATTCATTATTTTCCTACTATTATATTTCTTTGAATTTTCATAAAATATATCTATTTTTAAAAATTTAAGTATATTAATGTAATTATTTATAAAAATTTCTTTTATTTGATTATATATATTTCCTTTTGCATATTTTAAAAATCTTTTACTATATTTTCCTAGTTCGCTTACATCTATACTTGGTTCATCTTTAATAAATAATAAAAAGTCTTTCCCATCAATAAAATCATTTATGTTATGAGGATTTACTGTTTTTCCATTATATTTATCCTTATTTGAATAAATAAATTTCCATAATAATTCAAATACCATTTCTCTAAAAATAAACATTTCATATCCCATTATATCTTTTTCCATTCTATTATAATTTGAAAATATAGTTAACATTCTATTTCTTTGTAAAAATAAATATTCATTTAATGATAATAATGAAAAAAATGAATGTAGTGCTATTTTTTTTATACTCTTATCTTCATTTAATAAATATCCATTATCTTGATAATTTATAATATAATAATCTAATATTGTAAAAATATCATTACTTACTCTAAAATTTTCTAATTTTGGTAAAAAATCATCTCCAAAAATTGTAAAAATTAATATAACATCATTTATAAATCTATCAATATTAATATTCAAAAATGGATTTTTCCTTTTATTAATATACGTAATTAAAGTTTTTTTAAATTTATTTACTTGTAATATATTATATTTTTTACCTCTAAAATTATCATCTAATCTACTATTTTGTTGATCATATCTTAAAATAATATTATTATTATTCAACATCATTAATAAAATTATCATATCACTATCTGGAGAATAAACAACAGTATCATCTTTTATTTTATTTTTTTTTATTATATTTATAATTTTCATCTCCCCCTCACCTTTTTCATTTGTACCTGATAATTCATATAATTTTAGATTAGGACAAGTAATTTTAACTTTATTTTTAAAATTTTCAGAATTTAAATAATCCTCCAATTTATTCATAAATACTGTACCTGGTGATATATTATTTTTATCCCAATTAAAAGATGATTTTTTTAATTTATACTTTTCACCTATATATTTTATTAAACTAGCCATATATCTTCTCTTCTTTTGTTCATATATTTTACCCATTGTTGGTACTCCATCTATGCAAATATATATATATTCTAAATTTTCTGAATTTAAATTTAATTTAAACATTTCTATTAAATACTTTTCTATATTATTTATTAATTCATTTTCAAATTCATTAATATTATTTTTATTATTTAAATTATATAGATTTAATTGATGAGCAGATAAAACATGTACAATACTATTAAAATCAATAAATAAATATTTACTATTAATTTTTTTAAATGGATATTCTATATTTTCGGTAATATTAAATTCATTACGTATACTTGAAAAAAATCTTTCAACTCCCATTATTATAGTTATATAAAATAAATATATACATAATTATTTTATATAAAAAAATGATTCTATATAAATTTAATGTTTGGTGATATTTTTTTACCATTTAGTATTATGTTTATATCCACATCACTATCTATCTATAAAACATTTAGTACCGATATTCATGATATAGATTATTTTCCTACAACATTAGATAAAAATAAATATAAAAAAATATTATGGTATTTTTCACATTTTACATTTTCAAATAGTGTTTCATTATTATTATACTTTACACTAAAAATGTTTGAATTTAATACAAATGAATTATTTATAGCAATTGCACCAATAAGTTTAAGTGTAAATTTAAATTACTTTTTAATTTTATATCCAAAAAAAAATATACTGTTGTATGATCTTCCATATTATTCATTTGTACAACATTTTATGACTTCATTTATAATAATCAATGAATTAGAATATATAGAATATGATTCATTTTATGATATACTTAATTACAATTACTTTATATTATATGGTATACTAATTACGTATTTTAATTATTATATTAGAGGTGTATGGACATATGGTATAGTTAATCTATATAGTTATAAAGGATGGAAATTATTTTTACAATTTAATTTTGTTTCATTTATTTCTAGTTTATCATTATATTCAATTAAATATTATCTATAAATATTTACAAAAAATTATATAAATATTTATAGATAAATGGATAATTTAAAAAATAGAAGTTTTGAAAATCCAATATATGATGATTATAATTCATTATATAATACATTAAATAAAGATAATAATAAATTAAATAAAGATAATTATCAATATAATATATTAAATAGAAATAATAATAATTATAATAAATTAAAAATATTTAATGAAGATAATATTTATCAAGATATCAATATTTCAAATAATAATAATAAATATAAACTACCAGATGATTGGATAGAATTAATAGATGAAGATTCTGGAAAATATTATTATGCTTGTTTGACAACAAAACATACTCAATGGTTACATCCTTCTATTCCAATTGGTACAATAATGGAAAACGGTTTACCATATGGATGGGATTGTAATATAGACCCAATTACAAATAAAAAATATTATGTTAATCATGTTGGACGATTTAATACATGGAAACCTCCAGTTAAACAAAGAAAATATAAAGGTAGCGAATATGTATGGTTAGTTGATTTATAATATTAATATTAATAAATAAATCAAGTCCACATCTGAACACTATCAAGTTCAACAATAGACTTATATTCTTCCATTATTTCAATAAATTCTTCGACTGATGGGAAATGTTCAATAAATGTTTCATACCAATCACGCTTCTTCTGATACTCAATAGTTTCATTGTAAATTTCAGTTGATGCATTATCATCCCAACCTTGAAAAAATTCATACATGGTACTATCATAATAACCCTCAGTATCCCAATAATTATAATTTAACTTTTCGGCATCAACCCGAGCTAATTCTTTTTCAAATTCTACTTCTTCCCAATCATCACAACGGTCCCATGCTCGACTCGGAATACTATAATAATTGAGTGAATTATTAAATTCATTTACTAGATAATTGTATACTTCCCAAACATACGTATCTTCAAGCGAGGTGGTGTTAACTATTATCTTTTCACCAGGTACTTCATCATCTGTTATGTAAAATTGCATATTTTGTGTTTCATCTGTAATATTAATAATCATATCTTGTCCCAATGACTTGCGCCATTCTATATCCTGCTTATACTTGTGAAAAATCATGTCTTGAACAAATTGTTTAATATCTTCAGGGTTAGTAATGTGAATATGTCCGTCTGCTCCCATTTTATATACATATTAATATAATACATATATAAAATATTTCAATTTTTACAAATTTTTTAAAAAGTTAATCTTACCAATAATCTTTGATTTTATCAACCCATATTCATTTACTAGTTTATTTTCTAATTTTTCAATATCAGGTTTATATAATTCAAGACTTTCTATATCATTTAAAACTGGTGGATTAATAAAATATTCTTTTATTATATCAATATTATCTATTTCAGGAATATTATAATTTAATTGTTTTAAATGATTAAATGTCTCATTAATATTTTTAAATTTTATATATGTATTATATAAATCTTCTGGACTTATATCTTTTATTCTATCACAATAATCACATCCAAATAAAATACATAATTCAATAAATTGAGTATAATCCAATTCTATTTTTTCTAAAATATCATCTAAATTTATTTCTAATGTTTTTTTATTAAAAGAACCTAAATTTCTATAAATTCTTTTTGACCCAAATGTTAATATATCCATATCTTCAGTCAAAACACCTGATGCAAATCCATTTTTAACAAGCCATGCGCATTGTGAATCAGCTTCTTCTGGTGCTTCTACAAATGGAATTCCCATTAGTTTTAATAATTCTTTACATTCTTCTAATTGTTTCCAAGAAATACTAACAGTTCTTTTAAAATATTTAATTTTATCTTTTTCATTTGTTAATGATTCTAATTTTTCCCATGCTTTTTTTTTAATTTCTTTTCTTTCTTGAATTACCTTTGATTTTAAATCTGGAGCTTTACCATCAAAAACATAAATAGGAATAATATTTTTTTTTAATAAATATATAGTTTTATTAAATAATCCTAAAATATGAGAAACAATTTCTCCTTTTTTATTTGTTAAATCTGCTCCTGTATTTCTAATTGCAATTATTACTTTATAAAGTATAATGCTAATATCAATAGCAACTTTTTGTTTATTGAAGTTATCATCATTTATTTCTTTAAGAATACCTTCATAATTACTCAGAAACTTTAATAAATTTTTTATACCCATATGTGGTCTTAATTATAAATATAATATTGTTTTAAATATATTTAAATTTTTTTTTTAAAATAATTTCTAAATATATTATATAATGCTTTTCAATGTTTTATCACCATTAGCCGTTGGTATTGATGCAAATACTTTTTCAGATGCGGCAAAAAGATTTGTAGAAATGCAAAGAAATCTTGATATTACAAGAATAATTTTAGCCGATAGATTTAACAATGCTATGAGAGCCGATGTTGCTTATACTATTAGAGATGGTAATGTTGTTGCAGGCATTAGTTTAATGCCAACTATTTATCCAAGAACTCCTTATCCAGCTGTTGTCACAACCAATCCAAATATGCCATACCCAGTTGGTGCTGGTTTAGTTGGTACTGTTTCACCATTTCAACCCGCAGGTTTAATTAAAACTACATCTGACGGACAACAAGTATTACCTATAAACAATAATAACGTAGCTGTCGGTGGTGTTAATATGGGTCTTGGAGTCGGCATGGGTTTCTCTCCAACTTTAGCACACGGTGCAACTTTTATGCCATACAATAATAAAAATTCTAAAAAATAAATTGATTACATATAATTTATTATAAATAATTATTTACACACATATCCATATTTTACCTTTTTATTAAAGTTAACATTATCTGATTTAACACATAATGTTGCTATTAACGGACCTTTTATTTTATCTAATGATATATTATTATTATCATAATTATTTGAACCATGAATAGATATAACTATTATATCATATTCATATTTTGATTTCCATTTTAAATTATCTCCTACTTTAATTTCTCCATTTTTTAAATAACCTGATAATAATATACCCATTTCATCATTATGAAATGTTTGTAATACATTAAATTGTAATTTATTATCTTCTTTATTTTTAATTTCTTTCATATTTTCTTTTAATATTTTTATAAAATTATTCTGTTCAATATAATGTCCAATATCATTTATTGACATAATTTTAGTATCTAGTAATTTAAAATAATCATATATATCTTTATAATATTGCCATTCGTCTCCAGAAAAAAATATTACCATATTATAATCTATATTTTCTATCATTTTATGTAACGTTTTTATATACTTATCATTACCAGGTGAATCAAATAATAAATATTTATTTTCGTTATCTTGTATTGTATAATAATTCATTGACGATGTGTCCCCACTTTCAATTTCATGTTTGTGATTAACGATATATTTTTTATTATTTTTGCCTTTAACCAATCTTGCTAGAAACGTTGTTTTATAAGTGTTAGTGTCTCCTATTAATAATATTCTATATTCTTTTAATTTTTGAATAATCCAATTTTTTTTTAATGTAACAATATAATAATTATCATTTAATTTAATATTACTTATTTTAGCATGACATTCTGATGCCATTTTTTTTAATATTTTAAGTGAAAAATCAAATTCATTTTTTGATATATTATGAATACTACCATCATCATTTACACCAATATAATAATAACATATACCATCCCCTTCATTTAATCGCCAATTCATTTGAGCAGTTAATGAGAATAATTTTCTTTTATTCATATCTTTAAAAAATCTTTTATATTCTATATTACCCCATTCTACTTCTGGTTTTAACTTTATCATTTATTTATACTATAAAATATAAACAAATATTTAAATACTTGATTAGATTTATATTAATGAAGTCAAACAAAATTTGTTTTTTATATACACATACTAATGGATTTCACGAGACAAATGAACCAGTTAGTAAAAAAAATATATTTGAATTTTCAAGATTAATTCAATTAAAATATTCAATTGGATTTTATGATGATGAACAATTTAATGAAGAAATTAAAGAAAAATATACCTTGACTCCTAAAAGTATTAATTTTAATGAAAAAGCAGTTTCAATACACGGAATTACTTTTAAAAAAGCTGAGAAAAAAGGACATGATAATGTCTATATAATGAATAAATTGAAAGATGATTTAAAAGGAGTTCAAATTATAATTGGACACAATTTACATTTTCATATTAGAGCAATTCAAGTTGAGTTATTTAGAACATGTGTTAACATTGATTTTAATAATTATATATTAATTGATTTGATGGATTTTAATAGAAAAGATAATATATCATTAATAAATTTAGCAACAAAATTTAATATAAATACAGAAAAATATACCGATATAAAATTAATAAAAAAGATATTTTTATTAGCATATAATGAATATTTAAATAACAAAAATTAAAATATTTATTAGTTTACATATTAATAAATATATAATATATTATATATTTATTATATGAGTTCCAATAATATACTTTCAAAATTAGATGATAGTAATTTTCCAATTGTGCGAATAACTTTTGGTACTACTGTAGATAATAATAATGAGTTTGAAGAAATAAAAAAATTTTGGATGAAACAATATTTGAAAGAAGAATATTTTTATATGATATTTGATACATCAAATTTGAGCAATTTATCAATGTCGTATATATATAAATTAACTAAATTTACAAGTCAATTAAAAAAGTTAGAAATTCAATATATGAAAGCTTCTATATTATTAATTAAAAGTGATTTTGTTAGAAGTTTATATTCTTTTTATTTAAACATACAAAGACCAATATCAAAAGTATATATTGTTAAGGAAGATAAAGATTTAAATATCATAAGTAATAAATTACTAAAAAATGAAAATATAGTAGGATATACAGAATATAATCCATAATTATATTTCATTAAAAATTTCTATAATATCTTCTAAATATATATCAGAATTATCTATATTCTTATCACCTAAATCAAATAAACTAACAAGATAATAATTAAAAAATTTTTTTATATAATCCCAGATATACATAAAATGTATTTATATATATTTGGAAAATAATTTAATTTCTACCATAATGTTCATTACTTTGTTGTGTTACACGAACAAATGTTGTACGTCTTGGTAATTCTTTTAGTGTTGATGCACCAACATAAGTACAAGATGACCTAATACCACCTAGTAAATCATTTACTGTATTTTCAACTGGTCCACGATATTTAATTAATACACGTTTACCTTCACTTGCTCTATACTTTGCAACTCCACCACTATGCTTATTCATTGCGGTATCAGATGACATTCCATAATATTCTTTAAATTTAATGCCATTTTCTTCAACTAAATCACCAGCTGATTCATCATGACCTGCAAATATACCACCACTCATAATAAAATCTGCTCCTCCACCAAACGCTTTGCTAAAATCACCTGAATTTGTACAACCTCCATCACAAAGTAAATGACCTTTTAATCCATGAGCAGCATCAGCACATTCAATAACTGCACTTAGTTGTGGATATCCTACACCTGTTTTAATACGTGTTGTACAAACACTTCCATTTCCAATGCCTGTTTTAATAATATCAACGCCATTTAAAATTAGTTCTTCTACCATCTCACTAGTTACTACATTTCCAGCAATCAAAGTATTATTTGGATATAATTCTCTTATTTTTTTTACTTGAGATATAAATCTCTCAGTATATCCATTTGCAACATCAATACAAATAAAACCTTCTGATGTACCAAAATTACTTTCCATCATTGATTTTATATTAATTAGTTTATCTATATCTTTATCAAGAATACCAGTAGAAACCACAATATGATTTAGTATAGAAATATCATAATTATCTTTAATATCTGCAAAAAAATTAGCCCATTCGTTTAATTCATAATGTTTATGAATACATGTTAACATTTTAAATTCAAATAATTTTTTTGCCATTTCAAATGTTCCAGTTGTATCCATGTTACTTACCATAATTGGTACCCCTGTCCAAGTAGCACCACTATTCTTAAATTTAAATGTTCTAGTAATATCAACATTTGATCTTGATTCTAATGTTGATCTTTTTGGAAGAATTAAAACATCTTTAAAATCTAATTTAATATCATTAATTATTCTCATTAAACATAATAATTATTTAATATTTAAATAATAATAATATTAATATATTAATGATATATATAATATTATTATTTTCATTAATAAATAGTTTTAAAAGCATTATATTATCTGAATTTTATAGTAATTTCTTAATATTTTCAATATATCCATTAGAATTATCTTTATTGTCTTTTAATAATAGTTTTTCTGATATAATATTAAAATGGATCGTAAATGGTTGGTTTAGACAAGAAAATGAAATTGAATATATTAATAATATTCAACAATATGATGATTCTGTAATTTTAATTTCTTGGGCTGTTACATATGCAATTTTTATTTTATATATTTTATGTAAGTATAGGAAAAAATTAACTAGATATATATTTATATCTTATCAATTAAAATTTTTAATAATTAATTACCTAAGTTTATTTTTATGGAGTTTTAATATATTACTTAATTATGATGATATAGAAATTTTTGTATTAATATTAATAAATGTATATATATTTAATTTTATAACTTTTTGGTTTCAAGGTATACTATTTAATTTTATATATGGTGATAAAATGTATTTGTACAGAAAAAAATATAATTTTTTAATTAATAATTTTAATCCACGATATAAATATTTTACTTTAATTTTTCAATCATTAAAATCATTAAATTTTATATACATGATTATTTATAATTTATATGGAAGTGACTCTGATTATGTATTAATAACTATTAATTTAATAAATATTTTTATTTATTTGCATTCAAAAATAATATTTATACATAAAACATTAAATATATACTTAATTATTTTACATTTATTTTCACTTATACAAATAATTTGTAGTATTTTAGATTTATATTTCGAATATAATTTTATTATTAAATATACAATTATGTTTTTTAATATAATATTTATAATAATTTTTAATTATAAAAGCAAAAAAATAATAAAAAAATATAACCAGAGTATAAATGAATTAAATGAATTAACATTAAATTCAATTGAATTAAATACTATGGTATAATTATTTAAATACAACACAATAATTTATATTAAATGACAACATTTAATATAAAAGATTTATCAGATTTTATAAAAAAAAATATACCAAAAGATAAAATTACCTTAATTGCTGAAGTAAGAGAACCAAAACTAAGAGGTGGTAACATGTATTTAACTCTCAAAGATGATAATGGTTATATCAATTGTATTATTTGGAAATCAAACATTACAAATGAAATATCATTATTAAAAGAAGGTGCTAAAATTAAAGTAATAGGTAATTTAAATTTTTATCAAAATCGGTGTTCATTAAGTTTTGTAATATCAAAACTTTTATCAATTGAAGGGAAAGGTGAATTAATGGAAGAGTATGATAAAATATTTAAATACTATAATGATAAAGGATATTTTCTTGAAAGTAAAAAAATTAAACTACCTAAAATTATAAAAAAAATATTAATATTAACTAGTAAAGAAGGAGCTGCTATTCAAGATTTTTATTATGGAATCAATAATGGTGGAATTAAAATAGAACAAGATTTAGTAAATGTAATTGTACAAGGAAATGACTGTCCCTCAAATATTATTAAATATCTTGAAGATAATGTTATTAATAAAGAATTAGATTATGATATGATAGTTCTAACTAGGGGTGGAGGTAGTTTTGAAGATTTATTTGGTTTTTGTAAATCAGAATTAATAGAATGTATTTACAACTTAAAAATTCCACTACTATCTGCGATAGGACATCAAGTTGATACAACATTAGTTGATTATATAGCAGACGTTGTTGCACCAACACCATCACTTGCTGCTCAATTTATAGTTGATCATAATAAAAAATATGTTGAAGAATTAAAACATTTAAAATTATCTTTAGTAGAACAAATTAAAGATGATATTAGTGAACAAAATATAATGTTAAATAATTATAAAAATAAATTAAGTATTTATTATGAAAATTTAAAAGAGTATTTTTATAGTAATATTAAAGAATCAATTAATAAAAATAAATTAGAATTTTTTAGAATAAAAAATAAATATCAATGTAATAATAATATTATAATATCAAATAATAAAACTATTGAAGATGAAATATGTTTTGAAAAAATTTTAAAAAGTAATAAAACTTTTTCAATAATAATTAATAAAAAAGTATTTAATTTTTCAAATTATACATTTAATATAAAATAAAAATATATATATTTATATATATATATAAATGGATAGTACAACATCAGAACAAAAAATTCCAATAGAAACTCCTTTAAAATTATATGAAAAAAAAAATATTATGATAGGTATATTATTAATAGTTCTTGGATTATATTTTCTTCTTATGGGTTTTATTACAAAAATTCCACATAAATTACCTTCTGATAAGAAATTAGTTCATACTGAAAAAGAATTAGAAACAAAAGATGCTTACACATTTCAACATGAAAAAGGTGGTGATAGATACCTTAGAAAAATAATAATATATGTTTTATTTTCAATGTGTTTTAATTGTATTACTTTAGCATTTTTATTCATGATTGGTACAGATGAAGATTTAAATTTTAAAAATAAAGGATTTAAAATTATTACAGGTATTTTTGCAACTATATTTGTTGGAAGTTTAATTTATTACTTAATTTATAAAAGAGGGTGGTTAAATAATAAAGCAAATGAAAAATTTAAAAATTATGAAAAAGAATTAAGATGTTTAGCAGAGGGTAAAGCTATTATATATAATAATTGTGTTGGTAGTGAAATTGATGATTTAGTTAATACATGTATTGCATCCACTAGAGCGAGAGAGGAAGCAAAGTGTTCAACTAATTTACCATTATACCACGGTATTATAGATAAATTTAGAAATGCAATTGAAGAACGTGATGCAATAATAAAGGATAATCTAGATAAATCAATCACAAATGCAATACGAACAAAAATATGTCAAGAAAGCGGTGGTGAAAACTGTGATGAAAATAAAATACCAACGAATTTGGAACAACTTGAAGAAGTACCAGATTTACCAGAACCAACTGATCAACAGTTGGGATCATTATCGAGAGCAATATTTAATGATTATAACAGATTAGATATTTCACCAGTTGATGACCCTTTAACATGTGAAAGGTATGTTGATAACAAAGTTATGAATCATAAAAAAAGTAAAATCTGTATGAATACAGCATTAAAAGAATTTTATGAAACAGATAAACATACAGAATGTACTAAGAAATCTGAAGAAAACGCTAAACTAGATAAATCTAACGTGTTTAATTCAGATACACAACAAGGAACTACTTTTTCAAATTGTACAGAGAGAAAGGAATACGAAAAATTAAAATTACAACCAGTAAAAGATGATGTTGAAAGAGAATTAGATGAACTTCAAATAGAAAAACGTCGACAAATGCCAAAAATCAAAGAAACAGAATCAGGTGGTACTGTAACAGACCAAAGTATATCAACAGACCAAAGTGTTGATACAGAAGGAGGTGCGTTTATTAATGGAGAATTTGTAGATTTTGAAGGTTAATATAATATATATTTAAAATATAATTATTATATCATTGTATTACTATGGAACAAAAAAGTATAAATACAAAAATAATAGAAATAGATAATGAAACTGATATTCAATTAAAATATGAAAATATAACTAAATTACATAAGATGATTGATAAAGAAGAAAAAAAATTAGAAGATTTAAATGATAAAATAGAAAGAAATACAAAATCAAAGTATGATAATATGGATTTAGATAAAATAATTAATAAATTCAATAAAACAGATAATTTAGAGAAAAAGATTAAATATTATCATTCTATATCAAATAAAATTGATGAAATTATAAATACAATTAATAATTAATAAGTTATTAAGAAGTTATTATTAACTTATTAATAATTTAAAACTGAAATTCAATTTGATAATTGGATAATTTGAATCCTGCATTAAATTCAATATGTTTATTTTTATCCTCAATACTAAAATCACTGGGTCTCATGATGGACCAATCAATTGTTTCTAATATTATTTTTAACTCGCTATATATTATACCTATTAAAGCACTACACCAAAATCTATCTGTTTTTTTTGGTTTAAAATCTTTTCTTAATAATGCACCAATCCAATCAATCGGATTAATATCATATATTTTATCATATACAATTCTATGAATTTTTTCTAAATTTTCATTTGTAAATGTTTTTTTATATAATTCATTCGAACATTCTAATTTTCTAAGAAAAACCTGTCCTTTATTATTATTAATTACTTCTTCTAATGGTGTAAGTTGTACACCTAGTTTTATTTTACCGTCCTGTGGGTCGGGTGTACCTTCCCAACTTGATTCCCATACAAAATGACCAATAAAATTTTCTTCCGGTAAATTATGAGTTTTTGCCATAAAAGTGGGATTAACTAAAATCATAGCAATATGATTATAATTACTTTTAGTAAAAAATTTAATTAAGAAATCAAATTTACTTAGTATACCATTACTTTTTGAATTAAATAATAATATATCTCCAGTCCTAACTTCTTTTTTTAATTTATCCATTTAATTAAGTAATTAAATAATTTTTAAATATTTATTAATAATTAAATATAAAATATATTTAATTAATAATTATGGAATATTCAATAAATAATTTTAACTCTATGCTTGATGATTTATATTTAAATCTTAATACACATAAAAATGAAAAATTAATTTTACCAAATTTAGATATCGATATAACAACAACAAATACTTTTTTTAAAAATGCAAAAAACGTTTTAAAAACGCTAAAATGTAATCCTGATCATTACGTAAAATACATGGATAAAGAATTAGGTTCTGTTAATTGGGTATCCAGTAGTAAAAAAGATGGACTCATTATTAAAGGTAAAATTAAAAAACAAAAAATACAATTATTATTACAAGAATATATAAAAAAGTATATTTGTTGTAATATTTGTAAAAGTTTGAATACTAAAATTATAAAAGATAAAAAAATAAATTATATTTATTGTAATAAATGTTTTTCAAAAACAGCTATAAATTAATTAATCGCCACCTCGAAGTCGGAGAACTAGATGGAGAGTGCTTTCTTTCTGAATGTTATAATCAGATAGTGTACGTCCATCTTCTAGCTGTTTCCCAGCAAAAATAAGTCGCTGTTGGTCTGGTGGAATTCCTTCTTTGTCTTGAATTTTAGATTTTACGTTTTCGATACTATCAGATGCTTCAACATCAAGGGTAATTGTTTTTCCAGTAAGTGTTTTAACAAAAATTTGCATTATATATATATATGAATGTAATACCAATATATGTTTAAATCAATTTTTTTTTTTCAATATTATTTCAAATAAATCTAATAATTTTGCTTATCTATTCCCAGTATGCTTATTTTTCATAAGTATTATTGGCTAAATATTTTCCTTTGTATTTTAAATATTTCATTTTATATTTATTTAAATTATGATAATCTTCATGCAGAATTATACTATTATTATTATTTTTTATATTTTTTACAAGATGACCTAAATTTATATTTTTATTAGGAAATATATCATTTATTTTTAAATTAATTCTATCATTAAAAATTATTAAATTTTTAAATTTATTTGAAATAGTTAGTAAATTTTTATAATAAATACAATTTAATTTTTGTTCTTTAATATTATTTATATGATATAAAATTTCAGATAAATTAATTATATCATTATTATTTATTTTTATTGGTTGAAAATAAATTAGATGAATATATTTTTTAACTATATGTAACCATTTTAATATAGATAATCTATCATCCATATTATTAAATATAATGTATGGTTTTTGTATTAATTCTTTAACCTTATTATCCATTGTATCAAAAAATAATATATCTCTTTCAAGTTCATTAAATATATATTTGTAATATTCTTGTTGATAATTAATAAAAAAATAATTTATATTTTTACATATAGTAAGAGTAATTAAATTTTTATTAAAAGAATTTATTATATTTTTAATTAAATTATCATTTATTTCTAAAATATTTGAATCAATTAAAATTAATTTAATTATATTAGTATTAATTTGTTTTTCATATATTTTTTTATTATTAATAAATAATGATGAATTGTTTATATTTTTTAATATATCGTATATAATATTATATATATATTTTATTTTGATACTTATAGTCAGTTCTTTTAAATTTATTTTTTTAACAAATCTAAAACTATAATATATAATTTTTTTAAATGTTGTACTTAACTTATTTTTAGTTACTAGTAATGATATTTTATCACATTTACAAAATAAATTATTTAATATATCTTTGTTATAATTTTTATCCTTATTTACGATTACTTTGAATAAATCAAATGATATATTTTCTTTACTTATATTTAATACATCATTAAAATATGTCTTATAATTATCATCTATATTATTAATATTTAATTTTAATAATTTTAAATAAATTAAATAATCAATATTATTTTTTAAATAATATTTATAAAAATTATTATAATATTCTATTTTATATATTTTTTTTATAGTTATTTCTATTAGAGTATCATATTTAAATATAAATAAATTATTTATTATTGTTTTAAGATTGTCTTTATTGATAAATTTAAAGACACATGCTTCTTTTTTATCATAAAAAATTTTAATCTGATTTATTAAATTAAAAAATGTTTTGGTTTTTTTAGAACAATCATTTAATATATCTACTTCTAATACATTATTAAAAAATAAATATAAATATTTATTTAAATTATAAACAACTCTATAAAAAGTAAAATTAAAAAATTCATTTATATTATTAAAATTATATGTTGGTTGATATTTTTTATCATATATATCAAATATATTTTTTACTATATTTTCATTTAAATTTTTATAAAATTTATATTTTTTATTTTCTTTTTCATTAATACAATTTATAATTTTTGTAAAAAAATCCTCTTTATGATTATTTGATATTAAATTATAAAAAAAAAATTCATTAAAAATATAATTTTTATCAATAAAAAATATCATAGGGAGATATATAACTTTACCATATATTCCATTATTAAAACAAATTACATTAACTATATTTTTATTTTCTAATGATGTTAGTTCTATAATATTATTATTTAATTTAATTCTAAAAGTATGGTCTATTTTTTTCCCATTTATTAAAATAGGAAGTTTTATTAACATATTAATTTATAAATTAATCTATTTTTAAGTACTATTTTTTAAATTAATAATTACGATTGTGATAAAGCAACCATTTTATGAATTTTTTCTTTATATTTTTCTGGATGATCTTTCCATAACTTAGATGCATCAATATTAGCTGGACTCTCAAAATTAGGAGCAGATAACATTGATATAATACTTATCATTATAGTATTGATACCATGAGTTGGTAACCATCTCTCAATATCCTTCTCATATCCAAATGTATCTGTACCTTCGTGTAGTATACTGATACATACTTTACCAGATGAATAAATATTTGGATGAATAATATTATCAAAATATACTTCAGGTGCTTTGCTTGGGTAATCTTTTGTAAATTTCATTTTACCGGAAAATAATCCTCCCTCATACATGGTATCAGAAGGACCTATCACAATAAAATTCCAAGTTAAAAAGTCATCACTTGGGTGAATAGAATATAAATGATTGGTATCTTTTTTAATTTCTTTAAGTTCAACCATCAAGCGTTTCATATATGGTGTACGAGACATTAAATACTAAATAAAATAATTAAATGAATACTTAAATCAATTTTTATAAAGAAACATTATTAAATCAAACAAAGAATTTTAAATAAAATTTTTTGTTGATTGATGTGTGTGTGTGTGATAGATGGGTGTGATAGATGTGTGTAGATAAGTATGCCTTCTGGCTTCCGGCTTGCCTCGTGTACTCAGAGAGTGGACAGGTCAACCTTCTGGCCGCGGTTGCGCTTGCCCTTCTTGCCCGGCTTGGCGGGGGCGGGCTTGGCCTTCGAGAGCTTGGCCGGCTCCGGCTCCGGCTCCGGCTCCGGCTCACGCTTCGGCTCACGCTTCGCGGCACGGCGCGCCTCGAGCTCCGCCTCGCCCTTGGCAAACGCTGCCTGGACAGCGTCCATCAGCTCCGACTCCGACTCCGACACCTCAAGGGCGGCGAAGGCGGAAGGGGCGGCAGGGGCGGAAGGGGCGGAAGCCTTGACCTTGGACTTGCCCTTGGACTTGCCCTTGACCTTGCGGAAACCCTCGGCGTCGGGCTTCTCGTAGGACTCCTTGGTCTCCTTCTTGAGCGCCTGCTCTGCCTCGTAAGCGAGCGACTGCGTCTTCTGGGCGTTGAAGATGGCAACGTACACGGGGTACGTGTCCTCCGTCACGCCAGCAGTGCCGATGGTGCGGTGGTTGCGCCACTGGGGCTTCGGGAAGTCGCGGAAGTCGCCGTTGACCAGCTTCTCCGCAAACTCGTCCGCCGAGATACCGAGCGCGGTCATCTTCTCCCGCGCCTTCCGAAGGAACTTGGCGGTGTCCTTGTCAGGGTTCTCGGGCGTGGCAGCCGACCATGCGGGCTTCCGGCCGGGCACAGTCGGATTGTTGTGCAGCTTGAAGCCAAACCGCCCATACACCCGCAGGACCTTGGTCGTCGGGTTGAACTTGGGGGGGTAGTTCCGGCTGTGGTCCCACATGGCGGGCGGCTTCTCAGCCAGCCGACCGGTCGCCGTCGGCTTCTTCGTTGCAGCAGCAGCGGCGCGGTGCGACACGAAGTGGTTGAAGTACGTGTTGGAGACGCGCGACTCCCCACGGACCTCATAGTGGGTCTCGTAGATGTACGAGAGTCCCGCCTTGATCGTGTCAATCGTGTGCTGGCTGAAGCAAGTGTTCGCCTTCACAGCCACAAAGAAGTCGGTCCGGTGCTTGTCGTCCGCCATCACCTTTGGCGAGGCCTTGACGTTCTTGACGTCTACGCCAAAGTGGTTCGCAAACTTGACCTTCCGTGACTCCTTCACTCCGTTGGGCATCTTCGCGTCCCGCACCTGCTCCATCTTCTCGCGATCGAAGTAGGAATAGGGCACGCGAGCCCGGAGGACCGTATAGCCAGACGCGTTCTTGTCGTCAACCCACTTCTGGTCCGACTCCTTGCGGCGCTGGTCCTGAGTGGGCTCGGCGGGGGGCTCGGCGGGGCGCTCGGCGGGGGGCTCAAGGGAGCGGCTCCGGGCGCGGGGCTTGCTGGTGCGGCGCCCGGCACGGAACTCGGCGGGCTTTGCCTTGCGCTTGGGGACATCGCCCTTCGTGTGGTCCTGGGCCCAGTTGCCGTCGTCGACGTCATCGAGGGCGGCGGCGTTCTGGCGCTGGATTCCGGGGGTGGGCTCGTCCCCAAAAACCTCCCAGTCGTCGGGCGGGGCGGGGCGGGCGGGCATGGCGGGGCGGTCGAGCGTGGGG
>MDTD01151642.1_pt1 | contig 39807 bp, 40 predicted proteins | sample 811221 | NCBI WGS metagenome assembly MDTD01 (sample SAMN05326646, study PRJNA326480) | marine metagenome | isolation source: seawater | place: Pacific Ocean: South West | collected 2011
ATATGGCAATGGCAATGGATCCAGAGTATAGAAAAATTTCAGAAAGATTTTATAAAGATCCAAAATTTTTTGAAGACTCATTCGCACGTGCATGGTTTAAGTTAACACACAGAACAATGGGTAATAAAGAAAATTATATTGGCCCTTGGGCGCCCAAAGAAGATCTACTTTGGCAAGGGAACGTTCCATCACCAAAAAAGAAATATAACGTAAAGAAACTAAAAAAAATGATATTAGCATCAGGCTTATCAATTAGTGACCTAGTTACAACTGCTTGGGATAGCGCTAGAACATATAGAAGAACTGACAAAAGAGGGGGATCTAATGGCGCAAGAATCCGATTAGCACCAATGAGAGACTGGGAAGCAAATGAGCCAAAAAAACTTTCAAGGGTTTTAAGAATACTTGAAAAGATAGCTAAAAAAGCAGGCGCAAGTATTGCAGATACAATTATTCTTGCAGGAAATGTCGGACTTGAAAAAGCAATTAAAAAAGCTGGATCAAAAGCAAAAGTTCCATTTAATCCTGGAAGGGGAGATTCTTCTCAAGAACAAACTGAATTAAAAAGTTTCAAATGGCTAGAACCTTTACATGATGGTTTTAGAAACTATATAAAAGAGAATTATTCTGTCATGCCAGAGGAACTTTTGTTAGAACGTGCATCTTTAATGGGATTAACGGCGCAAGAAATGACTTGCCTCATAGGCGGTATGAGAGTTTTAGGTACAAATCATCATTCCGCAAATAAAAAGGGTTTGTTTACAAGTAAAGTTGGTGCATTAACAAATGATTTCTTTATTAATTTATTAGATATGAAGTATATTTGGAAACCAACAAGCATAAACTCTTACGATGTGATCGATCGTAAAACAAATAAAGTAAAATACACTGCGTCGAGAGCCGATTTAGTCTTTGGTTCGAATTCAATTTTGAGATCTTACGCAGAGGTTTATGCTCAAGACGATAATAAAGAAAAATTTATTGAAGATTTTATTAAAATCTGGACTAAGATTATGAACGCCGACAGACAAAATAAAAAAAATATAAACTAAATGACAGAATTAACCTCAGGTATATTTAACGCCTCTAAAAAAATTTACACATCGAATAGAGGTTCTATATTAAGAACAGTTGTCTATACTATTGGTCACTTTGCAATTGCAATTACTGTATTAATGTTAGTAGCAGATGTATCTTTCTATATAGCGTTAACAGATGCAATAGTTGAACCTTTAGCAAATTCTGTATGGTATTTTGTTTTGGACAAGTTTTGGGCGTCTAAGATGAAGGATAAATAAAATTAAAGTCTCCCCCACAGACTTTTAATTTTTACCCAACCAGTGAACCTTGCAACCTTGATTTTAGTCCATTCATTTTTAGTCTTAGAAATTAAAAGTAATCTACCTCTTTTTAATTTAACGACTGGTTTTGAGAAAATTGTTGGTTTATTAAAAACAATTACATCGTCATCAATAGTAATCGCAGCCTTCCTCTTTGACAATTGTGATACATGTATCCATCCTGTATTATTTTCATGATCTCTGATTTTTCTAAAATTTTCCATTTGGTCTTGAACAAGAACTGGTAAATTTTTTTTTTTATAAAAAATTTTGACAGGGTAATCAAAAGATGGTCCTTGCCTAAGATTTACTTTATCATTACGTAAGGTCAGAAAGTATTCCTCATCAGATTTTATTTCTCCTGTTAGTAAAAAAAAGATTAAAATAAAAAAAATTTTTAGCATTTATTTGTGCAATTTTTATTTATATTAAGTTTTACTTTTCTAAAATTCATTTTAAGGCTGTCAAAAATTATCATTTCAGAACTCATACCCTGATTAGGTTTTAAAATTGAGTTAATGACCTCAGATGCTTGCATTGACCCCATAATGCCGGCAACAGAAGGTAATATACCATTATACTCACAATCATTTACATAATTGGGGAATTCAGGAGCGAAACATCTGAAGCACGGAGTTTTCTTTTTAAAATTAAACTTAAACAAGTGCCCTCCAAATTTACTTATAGCTGCTGAAACTAAAATTTTTTTCATTTTTAAACAATGATCATTTATTAAATATCTAGTTTTAAAATTATCTGTTCCATCACAAATAATATCAAAATTTTTGAAGATTTTATAAATATTTTGGCTATTAATTTTTGTGTTGAATTTTTTAATTTTAATATTGTTATTAATCTTATTTATGAACTTTTTGGCCTGATTGACTTTAAACTTGCCAATATCAGATGCATTAAATAAAATTTGCCTATTTAAATTTGATATTTCAATTTTATCGTCATCAACAATACCTATTTTTCCCACTCCTGAATTAGCTAAATAAATCAATAATGGGCAACCTAAGCCCCCAAGCCCTACAATTAAAACTTTCGATTTTATTATTTTTTCTTGTCCTAAGACTCCAATTTTCTTTAATATGATTTGTCGTGAGTATTTTTTTAAATCTGATTTACTTAGTTTCATCCTACTTGATACCTGTAGAACCAAATCCACCTTTGCCTCTATCAGTATCTTCTAAACTTTCTACTTCCACAATCTTTACTACTTTTACCGGACTTATTACCATTTGGGCTATTCTCATTCCATTTTTTACTGCAAAATTTTCATTACCTAAATTTACAAGAATTATCTTTATTTCACCTCTATAATCAGAATCTATTGTGCCTGGGGAATTAAGAACGGTTAAATTATTCCTTGCCGCAAGACCAGATCGTGGCCTTATTTGTATTTCATAATTTTTGGGAACCGAACAGGCCAAACCAGTTGGTATTATTGCCTTTTCATTTGGTTTAATTAAAATAGGATTTTCAATTAAAGCTGAAACATCTAATCCTGATGCGCCTGCACTTTCATATTTTGGTATTACTGCTTTTTTTGACAATTTTTTAATTAAAATTTTTACCATTAAATAAAAATCTATTTAATATTTGTTGAATAATTTTTGAAGCTATTAAACTTTTTTTAGCTTTTTTTAAATGAATTTTTTTGCCGTAAGCGTCTATTATTGTGACGCTATTAAATTTCTTATTAAACCCAATATCGTTTTTTGAAACATCGTTAGCAATAATCATATCACAATTTTTATTTTTTAGCTTATCTTCTGAATTTCTTAAAAGATTTTCTGTTTCAGCTGAAAACCCTACTACTACTCCTGGTCTGTCCTTATTATTTTTGCCAAGAAAATTTAAGATGTCTGGATTTTTTTCAAGCGACAGAAAATTAAATTTATCTTTATCCTTCTTAATCTTTTTTTTTGAAAAATTTTTTGGTTTATAATCTGTTACTGCTGCGGCACAAATTGCTATATCAACAGGTAATAATTTTTTAACTTTTTCAAGCATCTCATGAGCAGTTTTTACCTTTATGACCTTTAAATTAGAAAAGTTTTTCAAATCAATAGGACCAGATACTAAAGTAGTCTTTACACCAGCTTTACTTAAAGCTTTTGCAATTTCCAAACCTTGCTTTCCACTAGACTCATTAGAAATAAATCTTACCGGATCAATGTATTCCCTTGTTGGACCAGTAGTTACTAATGCGTTTAATCTTTTTTTATTTACTAATTCTTTATTCTTAAAAAAATTTTCAACATACGAAAAAATTTGTCTAGGAGAAGACATTTTCCCTTCTCCGTATTCTCCACAAGCCATTTTTCCTTTTTCAGGTCCTATAAAATTATATCCAAAGCCATCTAAAGTTTTTAAATTTTTTTGGGTCGCTTTATGTATCCACATTCTTACATTCATTGCAGGAACAAGAAATATTTCTTTATCAGCTGCAAGTAAAACCGTTGTCGCTAAATCATCAGCTTTCCCTTCACAAAGCCTACTCATAAAATTAGCAGTAGTTGGAGTAACAATAATGGCATCAGCCCACCTGGATAGAGTGATATGATCTATTTCTCCCTCTTTTTCATTTTCGAAAATATTCTCATAAGGCTTTGAACCAGTTATAGTTTTCAAAGACAAGGAGGTAACAAACTCTTTTCCACTCTTAGTTAAAATAGTTTTAACTTCATAATCCTTTTTCTTAAATAAGCGTATTAAATCTAGTGCTTTGTAAGCAGATATCCCACCACCAACAATTATTAAAATTTTTTTTCTTTTGATGTTCATAAAATTATTAAAATACTAAAAAAACTACAATTACAACACCTAAAAAGGACATTATAAGATTATTTCTAAAGCCTTTTATTTTCATTTTTTCAACTTCTAGTGAATTGTTTTTTGTTTCCATTAATCCCAATCTGCCTTGAATAATTAATTTTAAGGCACGATCAGCTTGATCCATAAATTTTGGTAAATCAGGAATACGTTTTACTATCTCTGCAGAGGTATACAAAGCTTTATCTATTGATGCTTTTGGGCTTTTCACATTTTTTAACCAATTTTCTAAAGTAGGCTTAGAAACCTCCCAAATATTTGTCTCGGGATATAATTTTCTTGCAACGCCTTCAACAACGACCATAGTTTTTTGCAATAGAATCAGTTGCGGTTGGGTTGCCATATTAAATTTTTCAGTAATTTCAAATAATTGTGCTAGAAGATTTCCACCCGAAATATCTTTGATTGATTGACCAAAGATTGGTTCACCGACTGATCTTAAAGCTTGAGCAAACTCCTCTTTAGATGCACTATTTGGAACCAAACCTGCCTCAAAGTGAACTTCAGCAACTTTTTTATAATCTCTCTGAATAAAACCATATAGGATTTCTGCTAAATATCTTTTATTATCTTCATCTAATCTTCCCATTATTCCAAAATCAACTGGAATAATATTTCCGTTTTTATCAACAAATAAATTTCCTTGATGCATATCTCCATGAAAAAAACCATCTCGCACTGCCTGTTTTAAAAAATGCTTAATAAGGTCTTCAGCTAAATTTTTTAGATTCACACCCGCTTTTATTAGTTCTTCCTGCTCTCTAATTGAAACACCATCAACTTTATCAAGTGTCAAAACTCTTTTTGAGGTATACGGCCAATAAATTTTAGGGACAACAAAGCCGTTATCGTATTTCGTGTTTTCAAATAACTCATTAGCGGCTGCTGCTTCAAATCTAAGGTCCATCTCAATATTTGTTATCTCTCTTAATAAATGAACAACCTCAACAAGCTTTAATCTTTTTGTTTTTGAAATTGAATTCTCTATAATATAGGCCATCAACATTAACGCATCTAGCTCTTCATTAAAAATTTTTTCAATATTCGGCCTTAAGATTTTAATAGCAACGTTTTTTTCTGAGTTATCAATATTTATTTTAGCATAATGTACTTGAGCTATTGAAGCAGCCGCGACCGGTTCGCTCATATCCAGAATATGTTCAAATTGTTTCTCACCTATTTCTTTAATTAATATTTTTTTTGCAGCTTCTGATCCAAAAGGTTCAAGTTTATCTTGTAATTTTTCTAAATCATTAGCTAATTCTTTGCCAATAATGTCTGGTCTAGTAGCAAGAAATTGCCCTAATTTTATAAAGGTTGTGCCCATATTTTCTAAAGCGTCACATAACTTTTCACCCGGTCGTTTGTTTTCATTTAGAATTTTTTTGCCAGATCCTATTGATAACAAACTCATGAATAAGTTTACAAATATAGGGATGTCGTAAATTTTGTTTATAGTATCTAATGCGCCTGAGGTTCCAATCTTTCTCCCAATTTTGAAAAGAATAAAAAGACGTTTGAACATTAATAAATTTTCCACCCCATATGAATAGCTGCCACTCCATTAGATAAGTTTCTGTATTCAACGTTTGAAAACCCATTTTCTTGTATCAAATCTTTAAGATGATTTTGATCGTGGAATTTTTTAATACTTTCTGTAAGGTACTTATAAGGTTTTTCCGATCCAACAACAAATTTTCCAATTTTTGGAATAATTTTAAAATATTGATTATAGATACTTTTCAACAATTCATTTTCCACTTTTGAAAATTCCAAACAGTAAAATCTACCACCAACCTTTAAAACTCTGTGAGCTTCTTTAAGAGTTTTTTTTATATCTGAAGTATTTCTTATTCCAAAACTTATGACATAAATATCGAATATATTATCACGAAAAGGTAAGTTTTCAGCATAAGCTTTAAACCACGAAATATTTTCATAAGATTTTAATTTTTCTTTTCCCGCTAACAACATTTCTGGATTAGGCTCTACACATGAAATTTCATTCTTATTATTATTTTTTTGTGAGCATAGTTTAGCTAAATCTCCAGTGCCTGAGGCTACGTCTATAATTTTATCATAAGATGAAGGTTTCATCCAATATATCAAATTTTTCTTCCAAATTCTGTGAATGCCTAATGACAAAATATCGTTCATCAGGTCATATTTTTGATGAACATCAGTAAATATGGAGTTGACTAGTTTGGTTTTTTCTACATTATTGAAATTCATTACCAAATTATATGCCAGAATTACCAGAAGTTGAAGTTATTAAAAGGTCTCTGAGAAGAAATATTATAAATACTGCAATTAAAAAAGTGACGATTAATAACGTTAACCTTAGATATGCTTTAAAAAAAAGAGATTTTGTATATTTAAAAAATATTAAAATCAATTCTGTTGAAAGAAGATCAAAGTTTATACTCATAAGTTTTCAAAATGGATTTTCCATTCTCGCTCATTTAGGTATGACTGGTAAATTTTTTCTTAGGGATAAATTTATGCATTACCACAGGACTAGTTTTTATTATCCTCAAAGAACTAAAAAAAATAAACATGACCATATAATATTTGAACTTAATAATAAATCAAAACTGATTTACAATGACGTTAGGCGATTCGGTTTTATAAAAGTTGTTAAAACCAAAAAAATTATTAAAAACCGACATTTAGAGTTTCTTGGGCCAGAGCCATTATCAAGTAAGTTTAACTTAAATTATTTCAGCCAAAAGATAAAGAAAACAACTAGAAATATCAAAGATTTATTAATGGATCAGAAATTTGTCGCTGGGCTAGGGAATATTTATGTTAATGAAATACTTTTTAAAAGTAAAGTTAACCCTAAAAAAAAAGCAAAAAGTCTAAATGTGAAAATAGTTAAAGAAATAATTAAAAATACACAAAAAATACTTAAAAAATCAATAAAACTAGGCGGATCTTCAATTAAAGATTTCTCAGATGGACACGGTAAAAAGGGTGCATATCAACAAAAGTTTATGGTGTACGGAAGATACAAAGAGCGGTGCCTAAATAGAGATTGTAAGTCCACTATTCAAAAAGACATTATCTCACAAAGATCGACATTTTATTGTGAAACTTGTCAAAAATAATAAGTTGACCCTTAATATTCAGGCATATATATCTCTTTTATGCCAAACACAAAATCAGCTAAAAGAAGAATAAGAAGAGTAAAAAAGCAAACACGTACAAATCAAATTAGAAAAAGCAAATATAAAAAAGCAATTAAAGATATAGAGAAATTGCTTAAAGCGGGCAATATGGAAAAAACGAGAAAATTTTTTCCAAAATTTCAATCAATTCTAATGCAGGTTGCTAAGTCTAAGATTATCAGCAAGAAAACTGCTTCAAGAAAGATTTCTAGAATAAGTAAAAAAATAAAATAAATTTTTAATTTATATTATCAATCTCGAGTTGATAATTTTTTTTTAACATTACATAATGTAGCTTAATATTTTAAAAAATACATATGTTTCTGTTTAAAGTTGTAATTTTTTTTAGAATAAATTTTTGAATAAAAAATTTTCTCCTCTTACGCTAGCCTTACAACCTGGATCCAAATATTTTTGATTTTAAAAAAAAAAATCTTGCAAATTTTTTTAATAAAATGTTTAAAGGAGTTTCAAGAATATTTTAATTTCATGGAAAAAAAAACAAATCAAAAAAATTTATTTATTTCAGAGGAGGAAAAAACTCTTGAATGGAATGATATCCAGGTGTCTTTGGAGAAAAGTTTTGGCTCAGAGATTTATAAAAGTTGGCTTAAAAATATCGTTTTAATCAAAGAGTACAATGATTATTTAATTTTAGGCGTCCCAACCCGATTTTTCAGAGATTGGATAGTATCTAGATATCTAGATAAAATGCTCGAACTTTTGAAAAGTTTCAAACTAAGCTTAAATAGAGTAGAATTCAAAATTACTGAAGAATTAAAAGCAAAACAAAGCGAAGAATTTAAGGAAGATATAGATAGTGTAACCCCAATCAAGGACTCCATCTTAAATTATAATAGACTTAATCCAAATTTAAACTTTGATAAATTTATTAAAGGATCGAGCAATGAGGTAGCCTTATCGTATTCTAAAAAAGTTTGTGAACAATCTAACAGGTACAATCCGCTTTATATATATGGGGGTGTAGGGCTTGGAAAAACTCACTTATTAAATGCAATAGGTTTAAAGTTTCAAGAAAATTTTAATGTCATGTTCATATCTGCTGAAAGATTTATGTATCATTTTATTAAATCGATTAAAAAAAACGATATGGTAAATTTTAAGGATTTTTTTAGAAAATCCTCGATATTTATAATCGACGACATTCAATTTATAAGAGGAAAAGAGAGCTTGCAGGAAGAATTTTTTCACACTTTTAATAGCTTAATTGAAAAAGGATCACAAATTATAATATCAGCTGATAGACCACCAAATAAGTTAGATAGAGTTCAAGAAAGGATTAAATCAAGATTGTCAGGAGGTCTAATTGTTGACATAGATTTTCCCGATTTAGATTTAAAAAAAAGAATTATTCAACAAAGAATAGATGATATTAGAATTCAGTTTAAGGAAGAAATTAGATTAAGTGATGAGGTTATTAATTATATAGCAACTGAGAGCAAAACAAATATTAGAGAATTGATTGGAGCTTTAAATAGAATATTAGCTTTCAGCAGAATGCATAAAAGAGAGCTTACAATAGTTGACTGTAAAAATATTTTAAAAGATGTTTTTAATCAAATAAAATTAATCACAATTGATAAAATTCAAAACACAGTATCAACTTTTTTCAACATCCAACTAAGCGAGATGCTGTCTCAAAGAAGATCTAGGCCACTTGCAAGACCAAGACAAGTAGCAATGTATTTATCAAAAAAACTAACTACTAGATCTCTCCCTGAAATAGGAAGAAGATTTGCAAACAGAGATCACACTACTGTTATACATGCAGTTAAGACTATAGACAGACTCTCCGAAAAGGATGACGAAATGAAAAAAAATATTGAACAAATAAAAGGAATACTGTTTGAAAGTTAGAACACGATGCAATTTTCAATAAAAAGAGATGTTCTTCTAAAATCACTAACATTTGTACAGGGAGTTGTTGAAAAGAAAAATACGCTTCCAATTTTATCAAACGTTCTTTTAACTTTAAACCAAGGTAAATTAAAAATTGTTGCAACAGATATGGATATAGTTTTTTATGATGAAATTTCTGAAGTGAAAGTCGACAAAGAGGGTAGCACTACAACATCTGCAAGTGTTCTGTATGATATTTTAAGAAAAATAACAAATAACTCATCTGTATCTTTTAATCTTTCAAACGAAAATAAATTAAGTATAAAAGCTGACAATGCTGATTTTAATTTACTATGTTTAACTCCAGATAATTTCCCAACTTTTCCAGAGGAGTTTTCGAGTGATATTATTACGATAAACAGAGACAAATTTTTGTCATTATTAAATAAAACGCGAATTTCAATTTCAAATGATGACACGAGACACTATTTAAATGGGGTTTTTTTACATATAACGTCAGGAAATCAACAAAATTTTTTGACTGGAGTATCAACTGATAGCCATAGGCTCTCGTCTTGTGGGTTAAAAATAGATAGCTTAAATAATTTCCCATCTATTATTTTACCAAGAAAAACTGTTTATCAATTATGTGCTCTTCTTGCTGAAAATAATGAAAATGTAAAAGTTCAAACTAGTGAAAATAGAATTCAATTCATTTTAGGTAGTACAAAATTAATTTCAAAAGTGATTGATGGTAAGTTTCCAGATTATAAGAAAGTCGTTCCATTGGATAACAAAAAAGCACTTATAGTGCCAACAAAAGAATTTATCAATTCAGTAGAGAGAGTAACAACGGTCTCTAGTGATAAAAAAGAGGGAGTTAAATTAAATGTCTCAAAAAACTGCGTTAAATTATCTGTAACAAGTGCTAATTCAGGTGACGGTAAAGAAATTATTAAAGCAGACTATAACGACGATGAAATTACAATTAGTTTTAACTCAAAATATTTGATCGATATTGCATCTCAAATTGAGGACGAAAAATTGAAAATCAATTTTAAAGATCCAGTTTCGCCAGTTTTGATTGAGGATTATTCAGATAAAAATAGTTATTATGTAATAATGCCAATGAAAATCTAAAATAATTTTTTTGATCTAGAACTGTTGCAGACCAACGATTTTTCAAGGCCAATATTTGTCTCAATTTTATCTTATCAAAAAAAAATGTTATACTTTTAAATCTTAAATTTTAGAAAAAATGTCGAAACAAATTGAAAAAAAACAAAAACAGTCCTATGGAGCTGAGTCCATAAAAGTTTTAAAGGGTTTAGAAGCTGTCAGAAAAAGGCCAGGGATGTATATCGGAGACACGGATGATGGATCGGGTCTTCACCACATGGTATTCGAAGTTGTAGATAATGCCATAGATGAAGCTTTAGCAGGGTATTGTAAAAATATAAAAGTTTTAATGAATAAGGACAATACTATATCTGTTGAAGATGATGGTAGAGGTATTCCAGTAGATATCCATAAGGAGGAAAAGGTATCTGCAGCAGAAGTTATCATGACGCAACTACATGCAGGAGGAAAGTTTGATCATAAATCCTATAAAGTTTCAGGCGGCTTACACGGAGTAGGTGTTTCCGTGGTTAACGCTCTTTCTGAAAAACTTGATCTAAGCATTTACAGAGATAATTTTGAATATTTTATTTCATTTAAAGATGGTAGCGCTATTAAACAACTTAAAAAAGTTGGTAAAACAAAAAAACAAGGTACAAAGATTACTTTCTTACCTTCGAAGAACGTATTTTCATCGATTAAATTTAGCTCAAACATATTACAAAAAAGAATGAGGGAATTAGCCTTTTTAAATAAAGGCATAAATATAGTTTTGATTGATGATACTAGCTCAAAGAGGAAAGAGTATCCTAATAAGTATGACGGAGGTGTTTCAGAATTCGTACGATTTATTAATAAGAAAAAACCAATCTTTGTAGGAAAAAATGAAAAAGAGGTATTTAAAAAGCCAATATTAATTTCATCAAATAAGAATGATGTAGTTGTAGATTGTTCCTTCGAGTGGAACGCTGGATATTCTGAAGAAGTATTAGCATTTACAAATAATATTAATCAAAAAGATGGAGGAACTCATCTACTCGGATTTAGAAGTGCATTAACTAGAGTAATTAATAAATACTCTAGTGACTATAATAAAAAAAATAAAGTAAATATATCAGGAGAAGATATTAAAGAGGGCTTAACAGCAGTTCTTTCTATTAAAATGCCAGATCCAAAATTTTCTTCTCAAACGAAAGACAAACTTGTCTCGTCCGAAATACGATATATTGTTGAGAGTATTATAAGTGAAAAAGTTTCCACCTGGTTTGACCAAAATCCTTCTGTGACAAGAAACGTATTAGAAAAAATTACTCAAGCAGCAATGGCAAGGGAGGTAGCAAGAAAAGCTAGAGACAGTGTTCGTCGTAAAGGGGGCTTTGAATTGTCGGGCTTGCCTGGAAAGTTGGCTGACTGCCAAATTTCAAAACAAGAGGGAACTGAACTTTATATAGTCGAGGGAGACTCAGCTGGTGGTTCAGCAAAACAAGGTAGGAACAGAGAATTTCAGGCTGTATTACCTTTAAGAGGAAAAATACTTAACACATTTGTTAATGTTAATGGTAAAGCAAATGGAAATAGCGTTGATACTACTACTAAAGCCTTATCGAAAATGATGTCATCAAATGAAATAGTAACGCTTATAAATGCATTAGGAACAGGTACAAAAGATTTTAATATTGATAATTTAAGGTATGAAAAAATTATTATTATGACCGACGCAGATGTAGACGGATCTCATATAAGAACTTTGTTGCTAACTTTTTTTAATAACTTTCCATTTAATCAACTTATTGAAAAAGGACACCTTTATCTAGCACAACCACCTCTTTTTAAAGTAACAAAAAGTAATAAATCTACTTATATAAAAGATGAAAAAAATTTAGAGCAATATATTTTAAAAACAGCTGATAAAAATATTAAATTTGATAAAAAAAGTAAAAACTTTTTGAACTTCATTGAGCAGCAGAAAAAAAACTTTTCAATTCAGAGATTTAAAGGCTTGGGAGAAATGAATCCAGATGAACTTTGGAATACTACTTTAAACCCTGAAAATAGAACTCTATTAAGAGTTCAATATTCAAAAGGCACAAAAGAAAATTCTAAGGAAGATCAGAAGATTATTAAAATTTTAATGGGAGATGATGTGGCTCCTCGAAAAGAGTTTATTACTAGTAATGCATTAGATGTATCTAATTTAGATATTTAATAAAATGAATCTTACCACCCTGTTTAGGCTTAAAGAAAATTTAAATTTAGACAAAAAAACTCTAGTTATTTTACGTTGGATTGCAATAACTGGTCAATTTTTAGCAATAAGTATTGTATACTATATTTTAAAATTTGATTTCCCTTTGATTACCTCTCTTGGAATAATCTTGATTGGTTTAATAACTAACTTATATCTACAATTTATTGTAAAAGCAGCCAGGTTAAAAGACTTATACGCGAGCTTCTTTCTTATATATGATCTCATTCAATTAAGCCTGTTACTGTATTTGACTGGTGGTATATCTAATCCTTTTTCAATATTATTAATAATTCCCACAATTGTGTCGTCTACTTTTTTAAGCATGGGAACAACAATAGTTCTTGGCTCCTTAACTTTAATTTTTTTATTTATATTAACTATGTTTCATTATCCTTTACCTGGAATCCATGAAAATTCTTTTACATTTCCAAAATATTACTTAGCCGGTTTTTTTATTTCGATTATTATTGGTTTAATTTTTTTAAGTTATTTTGGAATAAGATTTGCTGGTGAAAGCAAAAAAAGATCCGAAGCTCTTAATAAATTACAAGAAATAATTGCTAAAGAATACGAACTCGAGTCGTTAGGTGGACAAGCAGCAGCAGCGGCACACTCACTTGGAACTCCGTTGGCTACGATTTCAGTTGTTGCAAAAGAACTTAGGAAAGATGTAGGTCAGAACTCAAAATTTTCGAAAGATTTGGATTTACTTTTAAGTCAAACAAAAAGATGTAGTGAGATTTTAAAAAAAATTTCAAAAAAACAAATTATTGAAGATAAGTTTTTTAGCCTTACTAAATTTGAAAATTTGTTAGAAGAAATAAGCAATTCATTTAAAACAACATCTGAGAAAAGAATTTCTCTAGATTTAGAACAAGATCAAATTAAACATAGTGTTCAAAGGTCGCCTGAGATAATTTATGGGTTAAGAAATTTTATAGGTAATTCAGTGAAATTTTCGAAAAGAGATATTATAATTCAAATTAATAGTGACAGTGCTAAAGTAAATATTAATATAGAAGATGATGGACCAGGATTTCCTGAGGACGTAATCACAATACTTGGTGAACCTTATATTAGATCAAAATCTCAAGAAATTTCATCAAAGTCCGGCACCGGGCTTGGAACTTTTCTAGGTAAAACTCTTTTAGAGAGAAAGGGAGCAAACCTAAAATTTGGAAAAAGTGATAAGCTTGGTGGAGCAAAAGTGTCTATTTTTTGGTCAATATCAAACTTAAAATAATTTATTCATATTTATTAAAAAACTTATAAGAGAGAAATTTATAAGCTAGTTTAGCAACTAAAAAATTATAGGATTCAAAACCTTTTATTGGTGCTAATTCATTTATATCAGCTCCAATCACATTTGAATTTTTGAAAACCAATTTTATAAGATTAATTGTCTCATTCCAAAAAAGACCCCCAGGTTCAGGAGTTCCCGTGGCTGGCATTATACTCTGATCAAAACTGTCAACATCAAAAGTCAAATAAACATATTTATTTTTTATTATTTTTTTTATTTGAGCCAAACTCCATTTCTCTTTATCCATTGCCCAGAATATCTTTATCTTTTTTTTATTCTTTTTATAAAAATTCATCTCTTCTTTTGAAATATTTCTTATGCCCAAAGATAAAACGGAAATATTGTTAAAATCTAAGCAACGTCTGATTGCTGAAGCATGTGAAAATTTATTTTTATTATAACTATTTCTTAAATCTGCATGTGCATCAAAATGCACAATTTGAATATGTTTATACTTTTCAGCAAAAGGTTTAATACAACCAGGTGTAATTGAGTGTTCTCCTCCAAGAACTAAAGGAAATTGTTTATTTTCAATGACTTTTTTAACAATTTTTTCTATCTGCTGCAACGAGCTCTTCATATCATTTTTTATCTTGAAAAACTTAATGGTTTTAAAACCAAATTTTTTACATGGTTCACAATTTAAATCTTCATCAAATAACTCTACTTGGTGAGAAGCTTTTATGATTTCTTTTGGTCCATTCCTAGTACCCTTACCGTAAGTAACAGTTTTTTCTAATCCAAAAGGTATAATAATTGACTTAGTTTTAAGATTATTTTTTCCATCAATACCAAGAAAACCTTGTTTTGGTTTTAATAGTTTCATTGTTTAAATAAATTAGAAAAATTTTTTCTAGTTCGATTTTTCCATTTACCTTGGTGATAAGCATCACTTGCGATTAAAGGCAAAACACTAGTGGCTTCAGCAAATACCATCTGCTCTTTTGTAGTATCAACCTTACCCCATGAACTAGCCTCTTTTAAAGTTGAACTGCTACAAGCTCCGTCTCGAGCATCAGCCACAGTAATTTGGATGGCATATTTGTGCATGTCTACTTCTTTGCCAAGTAATTCTGCACAAACCACAGTATCCTGAACGAAATTTTTTGGAACCCCACCACCTATCATCAACAGTCCTGATTGTTTTGATTTTAGTTTTATCTCAGTTAATTCCCTAAATTCTCTAATAGAGTCAATTGTTATATGATTATGTGGATTTTGCTCTTGGTGCATTACAAGTCCAAAACCAGCAGAGCTATCAGTGAAAGCAGGGCAAAAAATAGGGACATTATTATCGTAAGCTATTTCAATAAGAGAGTCCTTTTTTTTTGCATTCTTTTTTAGATATCTTCCAAGTTCTTTTATAAACTCTCTTGAAGTGTATGTTTTTGGAGATAAATTATTTGCTATTTCGCAAATTGTTTTGTCACATGCCTGTAATTCATCTTCATCAATATAAGTATCGTAAATTCTATCTATATAATTATCTCTAAGCTCTTTATCATTTTGAAATTGTGAACCTTGATAATGTTTAAAACCTAGAGCTTCAAAAAAATCCATATCAATAATCGAGGCACCAGTGGCGACAATTGCATCTACCATGTTGTATTTAACAAGATCTGAATAAAGATTCATGCAACCTCCAGCTGAAGTTGACCCCGCTAATGTGAGAAAAACAGAACAATCTTTATCGGCCAACATTTCATTAAAAATTTTTGAGGCATTGGCAGTATCTCTTGACGTAAAAGACATTTGCCCCATTGACTCGATAATTTTTCTGGCATCGAAAGATTTAATATCAATGTGTTGAACTGGTTTGTCTAACAATTTTTTTTTATTATGCCCAATCTTTGAGCTACTACTTTTGTTCATTATGCGACTAGATAACTTACTTTAATTGAGTCGTCATACATAGACATTAAAGGTTTATCATTTACCTCAACAATTTTGTTAGAGTAAAATCCATTAAAATTAGTTCTGAATGTGAGTCCATACGCACCTAATTGACCTAACTCTATGTAGTCCCCTTCTTTGATATTGTTTGGAAGCATAAATGGTCCTTTCATATAATCTAAACTATCACAAGTTGGTCCATAGAAATTAAAAGAGTTTATTTTTTTAGAATGAGCTCGTCCGTTTGCTATCATTCTGGTTGGTAGAACAAAATTAGGCACTCCAGCGTCGAAAAGTGAACCATACGTTCCGTCGTTTATATATAATTTATTTTTTTTTCTTAGTTTTACTTTTACAATCGTCGAACCGCTCTCTGCTACAATCGCTCGACCAGGCTCACAAATTATTTCAGGTAGTTTATCAAGTTTTAAATTTTCCAGACTTTTTTTAATTTCTATCATGTAGTTTTCCAGCGGTTCTGGTTTTAAATCAGGATAGATAGATGGAAATCCTCCACCAATATTAATTACATCAGGAATAATTTTTGTTTTTTTGATAATGCTACCAATTTCTTTTATTCCCTTTGAAAAAGATATTTTATGCATGCATTGAGATCCAACGTGAAAACTTAATCCGACTTTTTTTCCATGTTGCTTACATAGTCTTAATAAACCTAAAGCTTCATTTGGCATTGCCCCAAATTTTCTAGACAAATCTATTTCAGCATGCTCATTTGAAATAGCTATTCTCACGTAAAGATTAATATTTTTTGGATTTTTTGTTACTTCTAAAATTTTTTGTAACTCTTCTTTTGTATCTAATGCAAAATCTCTTATACCATAGTTGTAATAAGCTTCACGAATATCCTCTCTAGATTTAACGGTATGCATGAAATACATTCTAGCATCAGATTTTAATTTTTTTATAATCTTAATTTCATTTAGGGAAGCAACGTCAAAATTATTTATATTGTTTTTGATTATTTGTTTCAGAACAAAAATATTTGGATTTGTTTTTACAGCATATAGAATTTTTCCAGGAAAATTACTTCTGAAAAAATCTATTGAAGTTTTTATTGTTGTCGGTCGTATGCAATACACCGGATCAACTGGCTTAAGTGTGTTAACTAGCTCGTCAACACTACTAAATTTTTCCATCTCATGTGTCCCTCGTTAATTTACACAAAAAAGGTTTTTAAAAAATTTTTAAAAAAACCTTATTGTTCCGCATTTAAGGTTTTTTTACCTTTATGTAAAGAAAAAAATAGCCTTACTGACAGGGTTGATTTTTAAAATTTAGTACACATATACATCTTATGAAGCAGCCATCAAAAAACACACCTCAGATGAGGATCGAAGACTTCGAGGATAAGTCGTTACTGATCGTGGATGATGATGATCCATTGAGAGGAAGGCTCTCTAGAGCGATGGAAAAAAAGGGATTTGTCGTAAAAGAGGCTAAAACATTGGCTGAAAGCGTCAAAGCTATAAGAGAAAAGCCCCCTCATTTTGCCGTTATTGACCTTAGATTAGAGGACGGGAATGGTCTTGACGTTGTTAAAGAGCTTAATAAGTCTAATAATAATAGCAGGATAGTCATGTTAACGGGATACGGGAACTTGCCCACGGCCGTTGCCGCTGTCAAAGCTGGGGCGATTGATTATATAGCAAAACCAGTGGATGCTGACGATATTGAGGCAGCATTGCTAGCATCACCCGAATCAAAAGCAAAACCTCCTGAAAACCCTATGTCAGCTGACAGGGTCAAATGGGAGCATATACATAGAGTTTTCGAATTATGTAATAGAAACGTTTCAGAGACTGCTAGAAGACTCAAAATGCATAGGAGAACTCTTCAAAGAATTCTCTCAAAAAGATCACCTCGTTAAATTTTAACTTTTTGAAATTTAGTTATTAAAAGAGTTAGCAGAATAATTTTAAAAAGCTCAGCTAAAAGAAAAGGTTTTGCTCCTAATTCAAAAATTGGTTTTTCCCATCCTAATAAGGTGCCTAACCAGATCATACCAAATATGTAAATGAAGCTAACTGAAAATAAAAGTTTAAAAAAATTGGTAAAAAGATTTTTTGTAAAAGTTAAATAACCACTAAAAAAAACTGCTGCTAAAAAACCGACAAGATATCCCATAGTTGGTCCGATAAAATAAGCTATGCCAACACCTTTTTCCGGGGTCCCAGCAAAAACAGGCAAACCAATAATTCCTTCAAATAAATATAAAGTTACAGTAAACAAACCCAATTTCCACCCAAAAATAATTCCAATAAACATTACAACAAAAGTTTGCATAGTCATTGGAACTGGCCAAAAAGGTATACTTATCTTTGCCGATATTGCTAAAAGAATAGTCCCAATTAAAGCTAAAAATAATTTTTTCGCTATCTGAATTTCTTTAAAATTTTTAATTATTTCCATAATTAATTTTATTTAAAATTTCTATAAAAATCTACTTATTTGTTAGTTTTAAAAAAATATCCTCTAAACTTCCATCAATTGTTGAAATATCCAATATTTCAGCCTTCTTTTTAACCACCTCAATAATTTCATCAAACTTAAAATTATTCTTGTTATAAGTGGCAATTATGCAGTTATTTTTAAATTCAAACTTAATATCCTTGTAATCTATTCGGTTATTTTCATTAAAACCTTTTACCTTAAATTTTATCTGTTTAAAATCCAATTGATTTAGCAAATTATTTGTTGTGTCAAGAGCAACAAGATTCCCCTTATCAATTATTGCCACTCTATTGCACATTTCTTGAGCTTCATTTAGATTATGAGTGGTAAGTATGATTGTAACACCTGCTTTATTCAATTCTTTTACATTGTCCCATAAATTTTTTTTTAATTGAATATCCACTCCTGCTGTAGGCTCATCTAAAACTAAAATTGGTGGTTGATGCACCATTGCTTTAGCTATTAAAAGTCTTCTTTTCATACCACCGGAAAGACTTCTTGCATACGAATTCGCTTGTTTTTGTAAAGAGACCATTTGTAAAATTAAATCTGTAATCCTATCACTTTTTTTTACACCATAAAGTCCCGCCTGAAGTTCCAGCAGCTTTCTTGGACTAAAAAAAGCATCTAAATTAACTTCTTGTGGGACAATACCAATAGATGCTCTAACTTGTCTTGGATTTAAGTCTAGATCGAATCCCCAAACAGTTACTCGTCCAGAATTTTTATTTACTAGTCCGCCTAGAATATTAATAAAAGTCGTTTTTCCAGCGCCATTTGGTCCAAGTAATCCAAAAATTTCTCCCTCATACACTTTTAAATTTAAATCATTAAGCGCTACAGTTTTGTTGTTGGTATCACCATTTTTGAGAAATATTTTTGTAAGTTTTTCTGCAGATAATGCTATTTTATCCATATATAAATTATATTATAACACGAAAAAAATTAAGATATCATTGATAGATGAGTGTACATAAAAAAAATGAACATTACTATCTTGTAGATGGATCAGGATACATTTTTAGGGCCTATTATGCCTTACCACCATTATCAAGAAAAAGTGATGGTTTACCTACTGGTGCAGTAAGTGGATTCAGTACCATGCTCTTCAAGCTTTTAGAAGATGCAAGGTCAGATGACTCTAAAAATAAACCTACACACTTTGCTGTAATATTTGACTCAGCTAGAAAAAATTTTAGGAATGAAATCTATAAAGATTATAAGGCAAATAGATCCGATCCCCCAGATGATTTAGCCCCTCAATTCGAATATATTAGAAAAGCTGTTGACGCATTTAATGTTCCACGTATTGAGCAAATAAATTATGAAGCTGATGACTTAATTGCAACTTATGCAGAAAAAATAATTGCAGATGGAGCTAAAGTAACAATAATTTCTTCTGATAAAGATTTAATGCAATTAGTATCAGATAAAATAAGACTGTACGATCCTATGAAAAATAAGGAGATAGGTGAAAAGGAAGTAATAGAAAAGTTTGGAGTAAAACCGACCCAGGTGATAGATGTTCAGTCCTTAGCTGGCGACTCGTCAGATAATATACCGGGCGTGCCTGGTATAGGTATTAAGACAGCTGCTGAATTAATAAATAAATACAAAAATTTAGATAATTTATTAAAAAATGCAAATGATATTCCCCAAAAAAAGAGAAAACAAACTCTCATTGAAAATAATAAATCAGCCCTTTTAAGCAGAAAGTTGGTAACTCTCAAAAAAGACGTTCCAATAAAATATAAACTCAAAGATTTTATTATCAAAGATATTGATAAAACAAAATTATATAATTTTTTAAGAGATATGGAGTTTAATAGATTGTTGAGTCAGGCTATAAGTTTTTACGGGCAAGATAACTCTTCAAAAAGTAAAATAGTTGATAGCAGATCGAGTAACTTAATAGATGTAAAAAAATATAAATGTATTTCAAATAATGATGAGCTGGATAATTTAATTAAAATTTTAAACCAAAAAACAGTGGTATCATTTGATACTGAAACAACTTCATTAAACCCGTTAGAGGCAGAGCTAATTGGTATTTCTTTTAGCCACGGACCTAATCTTGCCCACTATATTCCATTGGGTCACAGTGAAAAGAAAAATCTTAATAAGAAAGAAGTTTTAAAAAAGGTTAAGAAAATTTTAGAGGATAAAAGTATCAAAAAAGTTGGTCAAAACATTAAGTACGATTTTTTGATAATGAAAAAAGAAGGCATAGAAATAAGTTCTTTTGAGGATACTATGCTCTTATCATATACATTAGACGCAGGTCTCAATAGACATAACCTTGACGTACTTTCAGAATTACATTTAAACCATAAAAATATTTCATACAAAGATTTAGTTGGATCTGGAAAAAAAAAATTAACCTTTAATCAAATTGACTTAAAAAAAGCAACCGAATACGCAGGTGAGGATGCGGATGTTACCTTGAGATTATATAATCTCTTTAAAGAGAGAGTTGATCAAGAAAAACTTAATATGATTTATGATTCTCTTGAAAAGCCAATGGTAAAATTGTTGTCAAAAATGGAACTGAAAGGTATAAAAATAGATCCCTCTTATTTAAAGAAACTATCAAAAAAGTTTAATGAAAAAATTAACAAGTTAGAGAAAGAAATATATAAAATTGCAGGAAAAAATTTTAACATAGGTTCCCCAAAACAATTAGGTGAAATTCTTTATAATGATCTAAAAATTGCTAACTTAAAAAAAACAAAAAAAGGAAGCTTAGCAACTAGTGCTAAAGTTTTAGAGGATTTAGCTTTACATGGGCAAAAATTTCCCTCACTTGTACTTGAGTGGAGGGGTCTAACAAAACTTAAAAATACTTATTCAGATGCTCTTCAAGATCACATTAATAGTCAAACAGGAAGAGTTCACACCTCCTTTTTACTAGCGGCAACAAATACAGGGAGACTAGCTTCAAGTGATCCCAATCTACAAAATATTCCCATTAAAACTGAAAATGGAAGAGAGATAAGAAAAGCTTTTATCGCTGAGAAAAATAATAATTTAATTTCTGCTGATTATAATCAAATTGAAATGCGAATTTTAGCTGACATAGCCGATGTTAAAGAGTTAAAAAAAGCTTTTGTTAACAAAGAAGACATTCACTCCCTAACTGCCAGTCAAGTTTTTAATAAATCTATAAAAAATATAGATAGCGATTTAAGAAGAAAAGCAAAAGCAATAAATTTTGGAATAATCTATGGAATTACTCAGTACGGTCTAGCAAAACAAATTTCTGTATCAAATCAAGAAGCGCAAGAATTTATCGAATCTTATTTTAAGAAATTTCCAGAAATAAAAGAGTATATGAATGATACTGTTAAAATATGTAGAAAAAAAGGTTACGTATCTAATATTTTTGGAAGAAGAATTCATTTAAAGGGAATCAATGATAAAAATTTTAATGTAAGAAGCTTTCAAGAGAGAGCAGCAATTAATGCGCCTATTCAGGGCTCTGCAGCTGATATAATTAGATTAGCTATGATAAAAATTGATGAGTTAAAAGAAAGTGATAAAAAATTTGACGCTGACATGCTTTTACAAATTCACGATGAGCTTATATTCGAGAGCAAATCATCTTCTAAAAATTATGTTGAAAAAGTAATAAAGAGAGCAATGGAGAGTGTCTCAAAATCTGAATTTCATTTGTTTTCAGTTCCATTAGAAGTTAATATAGCTTCAGGGGATAATTGGGGAGATACAAATTAAAAACTTGTTACCGCCCAAATTTTGACAATTTAATTTTGATGATAAAATAAATGACACACACAATCGCTTTAGTTGATGATGATAGAAATTTATTAACTAGTATTAGCATTGCACTTGAAAGAGAGGGTTTTACTGTTCAAACTTATATTGATGGAGAATCAGCATTAATAGGTCTTACTCGAAATCCACCAGATTTAGCGATTATCGATATCAAAATGCCTAGGATGGACGGAGAGGAATTACTTAAAAAATTGAGGAAAAAAATGTCAGTTCCAATAATTTTTTTGACTTCCAAAGATGAAGAGGTTGATGAATTATTGGGTTTGAAATTAGGTGCTGATGATTTTGTAAAAAAATCTGGAGGGTTTTCGATGAAAGTTCTTATTGAAAGGATAAGAGTACAACTAAGAAAAAAGACTGACAGAAATGATGAAACAAAAAATATTATTTCACATGGCAAACTTAAGTTAGATCCTTCTCAGCTAGAATGTGAATGGGCTGGAAAGCCACTTCCTGATAAACTTACAACCACTGAATTTTTAATTGTAAGGGAACTCGCAAAGAGACCTGGTGTAATTAAAGAAAGAGCGCATCTTATGGATATAGCTTATAAGGAAAACACGGAAATAGAGGACAGGACTATTGATAGTCATGTAAAAAGAATAAGAAAAAAATTCAAAAAAGTTGATGATAAGTTTTCAGCGATTGAAACCAGATATGGAAGTGGATATAGATGGAACGTTAGTTAATGAGGAAAAAAAAATCAGCTTCTATTTTAAAAAAATTTTTAGTTTTTAATTTTACTGTTTTTGCAGTTCTTGGTTTATTTACCATATTGTACTTAAAAGCTATTCAACCAAATTTAGTAAAAAATAGGGCTTCAAATCACAATATCATAATTCAAAATACCAATGATCATTTGCAAAGGTTAAACGTTTCTTTTGATGAGGGAAGTATTAAAACTTTTTTACTTTCTACAAGGTTTTTATTTCAAAGTTTAGATAGGGTTCAATTTTATTCAATCAACGGAAAACTTGTTGGTGACACAAATATTCTTGATTTAGACCAAAGTGTTTTTAGAGAGTCTGATCTTGTTATACAAGAGAGTATTAATGGAGAAAATTTAGGTCAGGGTATTAAAGAAGAAAAAAAGATAAACGAAAATGACAATTTAGTTAAAGATGCAATTTTAAATTACGGTGAAAAAGACTCGGTAGTTTTAGAAAATCAAATTAAAAATAATTTTTTTGTAAGCACTTTAAGTAAAGTTTCCATTAACGAAAATGATGTTGGTTTCATAATTGTGTCTGAGGAAGCGAACGATATCTTATTAGCTGTGGAGGAGAGAAAAAATTTTATTTTAAGAACTGTAATAGCAGTGGCATTGGTAATATTGATATTTTCACTATTTCTCAATAAGTATATTTTAAAGCCAATTCACTCATTGGTAAATTTTACTGAAGCGATCAAAAACAAATCTAACCAAAAAATTAATATAGATAAATTTTTTGTGAGGGAAGATGAAGTTGGAAAACTTACGAAATCAATTGATGAGATGACAAAAGAATTACAAAAAAGAACAAATCGTGCAGAGACTTTTTCAACTGACTTGGCACATGAAATTAGAAATCCTTTGGCATCATTAAAGGGTGCATCTGAACTTTTAGATAAGTCTGCTGAAATCAAGGATCGGGAGAAACTTTTAAAAATTATTAGTCATGACGTTGAGAGAATTGAGAGATTAATCACAGACTATTCTCAAATGCTTAAAGATGAAGCCTCATTATCAAGAGAAAAAATGAATAGAGTTGATCTTTTTCAGATTATAAACAATGTGGTTGAAGACTTTACCCAAGATTTATTAAATCAAAACAAAAATATTAAAATTATTATTGAATTACCGAAAAAAAATGGAAAAAGTTTCTTTGTTTTAGGCATTGAAAATAGGCTTGAACAAGTGATAGCTAATTTATTAGATAACGCTGTTTCTTTTAGTGAGGAAAATCAAAAAATTGAATTAAAATTAACCGAAACATCTAATAATTTTGTTTTAACTGTAAAAGACGAAGGTCCTGGATTTTCTGAAGCTTCGCCCCAAAAAATTTTTAAAAGATTTTACAGTAATCGTCCTAAGAGTTTTGGACAACACTCTGGACTTGGATTAAATATTGTAAAAAATATAGTAGAAATGCACAAGGGTACAATAGCTGCGTCAAACAGGATGGATATGAGAGGGGCTCAAATAGAAGTGCTATTACCTAAGTTTAATTAAAGCATTCCTTCTTGATATGAATGATTTATATTGTTAAAACAAAAATTTAATTATGTCTGAAGATTTTAAAGTAAAAGATCTAGATTTAGCAAGTTTTGGAAGAAAGGAAATTTCTCTTGCTGAAACTGAAATGCCGGGTTTAATCGCGCTTAGAAAAGAATTTAAAAATTCAAAACCTTTAAAAGGTGCTAAAATTTTAGGTTGTTTACATATGACAATTCAAACTGCAGTTTTGATTGAAACATTAATAATGTTAGGTGCAGAGGTTAGATGGTCATCCTGTAATATTTTTTCAACGCAAGATCATGCTGCAGCAGCAATGGCAAAAAGCGGTGTACCAGTTTTTGCTTGGAAAGGAGAAACAGAAGAAGAGTATTGGTGGTGTATAAAACAAACTATCGAAGGTAAAAAAACTTGGAAGCCAAACTTGATTTTAGATGATGGCGGAGATCTAACAAGTTTAATGCACAAAGATTACAAAGATTTACTTAAGACAGTCAAAGGACTTTCCGAGGAGACAACTACAGGAATTAAGGCCCTTAAAAAAATGGAAGCGCAAAAAACACTTCTTGTTCCAGCAATAAATGTTAATGACTCCGTTACTAAATCAAAATTCGATAATTTATATGGTTGTAGAGAAAGTTTAGTTGATGGGATAAAAAGAGCTACAGATGTGATGATGTCAGGAAAAACAGCAATTGTTGCCGGTTTTGGTGATGTTGGTAAGGGAAGTGCAGCATCGTTAAGACAGAGTGGAGCTAGAGTGATGATAACAGAAGCCGACCCTATTTGCGCGTTACAAGCTGCAATGGAGGGCTATGAAGTGGTTTTAATGGATGAAGCTATAAGCAATGCCGACATAATCGTAACCGCCACAGGCAATAAGGATATTGTTAATGCTGATCATATGAGAAAAATGAAAGATCGGGCTATACTGTGTAACATTGGACACTTTGATAACGAAATTCAAGTTGATGCTCTTAAAAACTATAAGTGGACAGAAATAAAACCTCAAGTGCATGAGATTGAGCTTCCTAGTAAAAAAAGAATAATTCTCTTAGCTGAAGGAAGGCTGGTCAATTTAGGATGTGCAACTGGACATCCAAGTTTTGTTATGAGCGCCTCATTTACTAATCAAGTAATGGCACAGATTGAGCTATGGAATAATAATAAAAACTATGAAAACAAAGTTTACGTATTACCAAAACACCTAGATGAGAAGGTTGCAACACTTCACTTAGAAAAAGTTGGTGCAAAATTAACAAAATTATCAAAAGATCAAGCAGATTATATTGGTGTTGATGCTAAAGGGCCATTCAAAACTGATACTTATCGCTACTAAAAAGTAGCCAATGCTAAATTATAATTTATCTCAATTAGACAAAATTACAAAAAAAATAATCTCTAAATTAAAGTCTAATGATTATATTCTGCTTTATGGTGAACTAGGTAGTGGAAAAACTACTTTTGCCAGAAGTCTTATAAATGAATTACAAAAAAAAAATAAAGTTAAACAAACTAGTGTGCTTAGTCCTACATTCAATTTGCTTTATGAATATGACATAAAATCTTGGAAAATAATGCACTTTGATCTTTATAGACTTCAAAATCATAAAGAAATAGAAGAGTTGGATGTGTTAGCAAAATCCAAAAATAAAATCTCAATAATTGAGTGGCCTGAAAAAATTTTTAAGATGCCTGAAGATCGCATAGAGATAAATTTTATTTATTCATCAAAAAAAAATTTTCGTAAGGTCAATTTTAAAGGATATGGCAGGTGGAACAATTTTAAAATAAATGCAATATAAATTGAAAAAAATTAATAGTGACGCTTCCTTTAGGGAGTTTTACAGGCTATATAAGGGTAATAAAAGTTCGATCATAGTTTTAACCAAGAAAGAAATATTTAAAAACTTAATTTTATATAGTTCTATCAATAAATTTTTGAGGTCAAATGGCGTTTTAGCACCACAAATTATAAGTCAGAATTTCACAAAAGGTTTTATGGAGATAGAAGATTTTGGCGAAAAATCACTATTTGATAAGATAAAGAAATCTAAAAATAAACTAAATTTATATAAAAAATGTGTAGACTTAATTATAGATATTCAAAAAATTTATCCGTTGGATAAAATTTTACTACCGAATAGAAAAAATTTTAAATTAGATAAATATGATTTGAGAAATTTACAGAATGAGTCAAATCTTTTTTTTAATTGGTATTTAAATGGAATTTTAAAAAAAAAATTGTCAAAAAAAAGGGAAAATAAAGTAAAAAAAGAGCTCAGATTAATTTTTAATAAAATAAACTTTAAAAATATTTTTTTAGTTCATAGAGACTTTCATGTTTCAAATATAATGATGGTAGGAAAAAAACTTGGAGTAGTTGACACTCAAGACGCTATTATCGGAAATCCAGCTTATGATTTAGCTTCTTTAATAGATGATGTAAGATTAAATATACCTTTAAATATGAAAAATAAAATTTTTGATTACTATGTAAAAAAAAACTTTTTAACAAAGAAAGAAGTTATTAAATTTAAAAATGATTTTGATATTTTGTCAGTTCAGAGAAATTTAAAAATTTTAGGAATATTTTATCGTTTATTTAAGAGAGATAAAAAGCCAAGATATTTAAAGATGATACCATCTACTTGGAGATTAATAGAATTTAGAATAAAGAATAAAATTTTTAATAACTTGCGACCACAATTAAATAGTATTGTAAGCGCTGCACAAAGAAAGAAAGATTTATTTTATGAAAATTAAAAATGCAATAATTTTATGCGCTGGCTACGGAAATAGGTTAAGGCCATTAACAAAAACAACTCCAAAGCCACTTATTAAAATTAAAAAAATGACTTTACTAGAAAATACTATAAACTTTCTTTGTTCAATTAAGGTAAAAAAAATCTTTATTAATACACACTATTTAAGCGATCAAATAAGAAATTTTTTTAAAAATAAAAAATTTGAAGCCGATATAAAAATCATAAATGAGAGAAAAATACTTAATACAGGTGGAGGTGCCTTAAACGTTAGTAAAAAAATAAAAAAAGACGAATTTTTTGTTATTAATCCTGATACAATTTGGAGCAGAAAATATAAAAAGGATTTTTATAAGTTAGAAAAAGCGTATTTTTATCACAGGAAAGCAGTAATGCTACTAGTTTCAAAAAAGAAAAGTTTTGATAAATCATTCAAAGGTGATTTTAATTTTAATAAAAAAAAGGAAATATTTAAGACATCAAAAAATGAATATATTTATACCGGTGCTCAATTAGTTAATAGATCTTTTTTTAAAGAAAAAAAAATTAAACCTTTCCCAATGAGTATTATTTGGAAAAAATTAATTAAAGAAAGAAAGATTTTAGCCGTAATAAGCAACAATAAATTTTTTCATGTTAATAATCTGAAAACCTATAAGAAAATTTGTAAAAAAAAATTATTGATTTAATATAATTTCAGCTTTACGACCTTTATCGAGATAGTTTGCTTCTTTAAGTTTTCCCAAGTTATCAAAAAAAATTACGAGCGGATTTCCAGTTGGTATTTCGAGAAAATTGATTTTATCATCGGTTATATTAAATATTTTTTTACATAATGCTCTGATAGAATTTCCATGTGCAGAAATAATTATATTTTTATTTTGAATAATATATTTTTCAATATTTGATTGATAAAAAGGTACTACTCTATTGTAAGTATCTTTTAAAGATTCTGTTTGAGGAATTTTTTTTAATTTTACATACAAGGGATCATTATGGGAACTATATTTAGATTTTAATTCTAATGGAGGTGGAGGATTATCCCATGATCTTCTATATTTTAAAAATTGTTCTTCACCAATTTTATTTTTAGTTTCATTTTTATTTAATCCTGTCAAACTTCCATAATGTCTCTCATTAAGTTCCCAAGCTTTAATATATTTTTTTTGATCACCTAAAACATCTAAAATAATTTCAAGAGTTTTGATTGATCTTTTTAAAAAAGATGTGAAGCATTTTTCAAAATTAAGATTAAGCTCTTTGATCAGTTTTGCAGAATTTTTTGCCTCATCCTGACCCTTTTGAGACAGGTCAACATCAACCCAGCCTGTGAAACGATTTTCTGCATTCCATAAGCTTTGTCCATGTCGCACTAAAATTAATTTTCCCATTAAAAGTTCCTATTTGAAATCAAAATAACTTAATATACTAAATTGATACTATGAAGGAAAATAAATATTTAATTTTAGATTATGTGTATATATTTTTAATGATTCTTTTAACAATTATATATCTTTTTCCAGGAAGTTTGATTGGTCTTATACTCATGAAAGATATTGCTAACCAACCAATAATTATTGCAAATCCATATGGTTCATCTATCAATCATTTAATAGCGTTTATGCTAATTACAATTTTCGGTTTGATTGAACGTAGTAAAAAAACTTTAATTAATAGAGTAATCTTTATCTCCACCTTTTCAATTATATTGGAGCTATTTCATTTTTTAATTCCCAATAGATCGTTTGAAATTATTGATGTTTTTGCCAATCTATTTGGTATTATTATATCAATTTTAATAATTCTAATTTTAAAAAAATGGAGAAAAAAATAATTTATCTAATTGTATTTTTATTTATTTCAAACATTTCTTTTGCTGAAAATATTTATGGAAACGTTAAAGTTGTAGACGGAGACAGCATTCATATTGGTGCAAAAAAAATTAGATTATTTGGTATTGATGCACCAGAGTTAAAACAAAAATGTAAAAAAGCATATCTTTCTATCTCTTTTCTTACTTTTCAAAAAAGCTATGATTGTGGCTTAAATTCAAAAAAAGCATTAATAAAAAAGATTAATAATAAGAAAATTTTTTGTAAAACAAGATCAAAAGACAGGTATGGACGAGATCTAGCTATCTGCTATTTAGAGAAAAAGGACCTTAATATGTGGATGGTTCAAAGCGGGAATGCTATTGCATACAAAAAATATTCAAAAAGATATTTAATGAATGAAAATGAGGCAAAAAAAAAGAAAATAGGATTATGGTCGGGAACCTTTTTAGAACCAGAAAAATGGAGAAGAAAATACAAATGATCTATAATCATTAAGTGATTCGAAAAATAAATTTAATTCTTATTTCCCTATTATTGTTATCCTCTTGCTCATCAATTCCTCGAAACACTCAAAATAGTTGTGAAATTTTTGAAGAGAGATATTTATGGTATAAACACGCTAAAGCCTCCAATGAAAAATGGGGTGCTCCAATTTACCTGCAATTAGCAATTATCAAAAAAGAAAGTGATTTTAATTGGCTAGCAAAACCTCCAAGAAAAAAAATTTTTAATTTCATTCCTTTTAAAAGACCGTCAAGTTCATTTGGTTACTCTCAGGCAGTAAAGGGAACTTGGGAACAATATAAAAGAGAGACAGGAAATTCTCTAGCAACTAGAGCAAGATTCAAGGACTCTACAGATTTTATAGGTTGGTATATTAATAAAACCACAAAACTTTTGAAGATACCTAAAAATGATGCTTATAGGCAATATTTAGCTTACTACAAAGGCTGGGGTGATTATAAAAATTACAAAAAAGATAAAAAAGCTATTATATACGCCAAAAAAGTAAAAGATTTATCTAATAATTACAGAAAACAACTTACTCTTTGTAAAAAAAATCTTAATAAAAATAAGTATATTATTTTTTAAGCTCTCTATTTAATTCAATTTCGACTGAGTCAATACGTTTAGTATTTTTTCCTATGATAGAGTACATCGTGGGAATTACGAATAAAGTGAAAAATGTTGAAAATAACATTCCTCCAAATATCGTAATACCTACAGTGAGTCTACTAGCGGCACCTGGTCCGGTTCCCAATATTAGTGGTAAAACACCAAATATTGTTGACAAACTTGTCATTAATATTGGTCTAATTCTAATCACAGATGCACTAACTATAGCTTCCTCTAAATTCTTCCCCTCTTTTCTTAGTTGGTTAGCGAATTCAACTATAAGTATACCGTTCTTTGCGGAAAGGCCTATTAAAATAATCAAAGCAATTTGACTGTAAATATTTAAAGATGAACCAACGACTAACAAGCCTAAAATTCCGCCTAAAATTGCTAAAGGCACTGTAAGCATTATTGTTAATGGATGGAGCCAACTTTCAAATTGAGCTGACATCGCAAGATAAGCAGTTAATAATGCTAAGGCAAAAATTATATAAAGTTCATAATTAGTTTTTTTGTATTCCTCACTTTCACCTTTGTATGCTATTTTTGCTTCTGGGATTTTTTCCTTTGTTACTCTAACCAGGAAATTTAAAGCTTCATCCAATGAATAATTACCAACTAGTTTAGCTGAGATGGTTACAGCTTTTTGTCTATTATACCTTGATAAAAAGGCTGATTGTCCCTCTTCATTAAAATTTACAAGATTTGAAACTGATACTAATTTATTATTATTTTTCGACCTAACGTAAATTTTACTTATACTATCTGGCTCCTTTCTATCTTTAATGTCTCCTTGTAATATTATTGAATATTCCTTACCTTGTTGTGTATATGTAGTAACATTTTTTGAACCAAATATAGTTTCAATTGTTCTACCTATGTCTTCAGTAGAAATACCCAAATCTGCAGCTTTTTTTTGATCTATCTTGATATTTAGTTGAGGTTTATTTAAATCAAAATCATCTTGTATCGATGTTAATCCAGGATTTTTTCGTGCTTCATTTTTGATAATTTCTTTCCATTGTATTAATTCATTATAAGTCTTGCCCATTAATACGAATTGTACTGGACTCTCAATTCCACCTGTTCTTATGCCTTGTGGCATTACGGGAAAAGCTAAAACTCCTGGAACTTGACCAATTTTTGCAAAAGACTCTCTCATTATTTCTACACCGTGCCTATCTCTTTTATTCCAATGCTCTAAAAGAACTATGATAAAACCACTATTTACTTGTTTCGCAGATTTACCAAAACCAGGAACTCTCATAATAAGTTTACGATATTCCCCTTTGCCTACTGATGGCAGTAAAAGTTTTTCAATATCTTCGGCCTTTGATCTAGTGTAGTTAAAACCTGAACCTTGTGGTGCTTTAATAATTACAAAGAAAGCTCCCCTATCTTCAGGTGCAATTAATTCTTTTGGTGCATAGTTAAAGAGAAAAACTGAGAGAGCAGTTGTTCCAATAAGAAATGAAATAATTATTCTTCTTTTTTTTAACCATTTTAATAAAGCACTTTTGTAAACAATAATAATATTATTTAAAACTTTTTCAAATCTCAAAACTAAATTAGATTTTTTCATATTTTTTTTGAGGAACTTACTACCAAGCATCGGACTTAAAGATAGTGCAACAAAACTTGATATTATAACTGCTGAGGCTAAAGTTACTGCCGTTTGAGTAAAAAGTACGCCAGTAATACCTTTTATAAAAATTAAAGGAATAAAAACTGCAACAAGAACTACAGTGGTAGCAATAATAGCAAAAGATACTTGTTTCGCCCCTTTAAAAGCGGCTACTAGGGGATTTTCTCCTAGTTCAATTCTTCTTGTAATATTTTCTAGCATTACAATAGCATCATCAACAACTATCCCTATAGCTAATACCATAGCCATGAGTGTGAATAAATTTATTGAAAAATCAAAAAAATAAATCGACAGGAAAGTTGAAATTAAAGAGACTGGTAAAGCAATTATTGGTATTATTAAGGCTCTTACATTACCTAAAAAAAGATAGATAATTACTGTCACTAGGATAAGAGCAATAAATAAAGTTTTATAAACTTCTTTAATAGCACTTTTGATATAATTACTTCTATCAAATGATACTTCCAAACTTGTATTTGGAGGCAAAGATGGTCTAAGCTGTTTTAATTTTTCCTTAATACCATTAGCTACTGAAATTGTATTTGCGTCTGATTGTTGATAAATTCCGATTCCCACAACTTGTTTTCCATTTCCTTTAAACAAGGTTCTTGTTGACTCTGCACCTAGTTCAACTCTAGAAACATCTGCCAAAGTAATAATAGAACCATCTCTAGCCCTTTTAAGAGGAAGCTTTTTATAATTTTCTAAATTTTGGTAAGCCTTGTCTAATTTAATAGTAAGGTCTACATCTTTGGACTCTATCCTACCAGCAGGAAACTCAATATTTTCTTTTTTAAGTGCACTTTCCACTTCTTGAGTTGTCAGATCTCTAGCTGCCAAAGCAATTGGATCTAACCAAACTCTGAGTGAAATTTCTCGCTCTCCTCCAAGTCTGACTCTTCCTACACCTTTAACAGTGGAAAAAACGTCAGTTAAATATCTATCAGCATAATCTGTTAATTCCAAATCTGTCATTGTCTCGGAATTAAAAGAGAGCCACATTGTTGTTCTCATACCCGCACTCTGCTTATAAATCTCTGGAGCTTCAGCGTTTTCAGGCAGATTATCTACAACTCTAGCAATAGAACTTCTAACATCATTAGTCACATTATCTAAATCTAGACCTGTTTCGAAAGTTAATGTTATTCTTGAAGTTTCATCTTCGCTGAAAGAATCAATACTTTCTAAACCAGGCGTTCCTCCAACGAAATCCTCAATTTTTTGAGTAATTTGAGTGTCAATAATTTCAGCCGAAGCACCTTTATAATCAGTTTGTATTGTTACGACAGGTGGCTGAACATCTGGTAATTCATCCGTTGGTATTTCTTTATAAGAAAAAAGTCCAAAAATGACTAATATTAAACTCATTACCGAAGCTACTACAGGTCTTTTTATAGATAGATCAGTTAAAAACATTTTAATTAATATTTATAATTTTTACTTTTGAATTATTTCTCACTTTAGATATACCCTCGCTAATAACTTTATCGCCGACTTCAAGTCCCTCGCTGACTGAGACCTTACCAAAATTTCTCTTTCCTATTTTGATATTTCTTTTTATAGCAATATTGTCATTTACTATGTAAACAAATGCTGTATTGCCTTGAACAGTTACCGCTTTTTCCGGAACACCAATCTCATTGGTTTGATTATAAATGATCTTAACCGTAAGTAATTGTCCCGGGATAATCTGAAATTTTGAATTATCTACCATAACTCTAGCTAAAATAGATCGTGTTGAGGGATCAACCCTTGAACTTACTGACTCAATTTTACCTTCAAAAGTTTTGGTAAAGGCAGTTGAAGAAATTTCGGCTTTTAAACCTGGTTTTAAAATACCTACAAAGTTTTCAGGAATTTTAATGTCTATAACTATTTTTTTCAAATCATCTAATGTGATTATAAAGCTATCAGATCCTAAAACCCCCTGAGCAATCTCCCTTTTACCTAATTTTCCAGAGAATTCTGCAATAATATTTTCATTATCTTTTAATGCAGCAATTAGTTCACCTTTTTTTACAAATCTACCGTCTATCTTTAAGTTTCCAACTATATCATCCTTTTTAATTCTATAAATTTTTGAATTTATAGCTATAGCTGTTCCAAAAGTTTCTATGCTTTTGTAAAAAATTGATTTTTTAACTGTTGTTAAAATTATCCCCGGGGGTGGAATTTTCCCAAATTTTTCTTTAAAATGTAAACCTATAAAATGTCTTGCAACAATAATACATGTTATTGTGAGTAAAAATATGATTAATAAAGTTTTAATCTTTGTTCCTGTTTTCATTTTATTTTTTTAAACCGTACTCTGACCATGAGCCATCATAGATTACAGGTCTTTTACCATATATAATAGAATATACTAACCCTATTATTGTGGCTGTAACTCCACTACCACAAGTAAAAACAAGGTTATTTCCCAAGTTCATAGAAGAAAATATTTTTTTTAAATCATTTATATCTTTGAAAGTATTGTCTTCCTTTAAACATTTTTTGTAATGCAGATTAATTGAATTAGGTATAGATCCTGAATTTAATCCTTTTCTAGGTTCCTGAACTTTACCCAAAAACCTTTCTGAACTTCTTGCATCGACTAGATCAAAAGTTTTTCTTTCAATATTTCTATCAATTAATTCTTTATTCACAATTAAATTTTTAAGTTCTTTAACATTGTAATCACTTTCTCTTGGTGCTTTTGTTTCAGTGACCAATGATCTTTCTTCGGCAAGCCATTTTTTCATTCCGCCATTTAATACTGAAACCAAGTTTGGGTTATGTCCAAAATATAAAAAGCTGAACCAGAGTCTGCACGAACTATAAACATCTGAGTTATCGTAGACGATAACATGATCATCGTTTGAGACTCCAAAATTAGAAATTACTTTTTTCCACTGATAGCCCTTTGGCATCATATGAGGAAGATTAGAGTCTTTATCGGAGTGTTCATCAATATCAAAAAACATTGATCCTTTAATGTGCTTTTTCTTAAACTCCTCTGCTGCTATTTTTTTTTGGTTTGGTAGGTGCCAAGTTGCATCAAAAATTTTAACATTATTTAGATTTTTATCTAACCAATCTGTTTCAACCAAAGGTTTCATTTATTCTTTTTTAATAAATATTTCTGGTGATAATTCTCTGCTACCACGTATGTTGTTAATGGACTAATATTTGTGACAACTTTATTATCTAAAAGTTTATTAAATTTATTTTTAATTAAGTTAGCAATTTTTTTTTGATTTTCATTGACATAAAATATTTCACTTCTGTATTGTGTCCCTACATCAGGGTACTGCATATCTTTCTGTGTAGGATCATGCATTTTAAAAAAAAGATCTAATATTTTTTCATAGGAGATTATTTTTTCATCAAAGGTAATATTTACACACTCCGCGTGTCCAGTTTTTCCTGTGCAAACCTCTTCATAGGTTGTATCTGCTCTTTTGCCACCAGCGTATCCAACTTCTGTTGAAATAATACCTGGTTTTGTCCTAAAGTTTTCCTCAATACCCCAAAAACATCCACCGCAAATAATCGCTTTGTTCAAAGTGTTCATTTTATGTTAAATAGAATGATAGGATAATAAATTGTTAACAAAAAATCAAATAGGCGTATTGTACGGTGTGGCATCAGTAGCTTGTTTTGCTATGATGGACGCGTGCGTTAAGTGGCTTGATCAATTCCCTGTTGGTGAGGTTTTATTTGCTCGATTTTTTTTTGGTTTAATTCCAATATTAATGCTGGTGCCTAGAAATGAAATTAAAACTTTTTATAAAACTACTAGACCAAAACTTCATGCTTTTAGAGCAGTGTCAGGCACTCTAGCAATTATCGCTCTCTTTATCGCTCTAAGAGAAATTCCTTTAGCTGACGTGGTAAGCCTAACTTTTGGAGGGCCAATATTCGTAACACTTGGGTCAATTTTTTTTTTATCAGAAAAAGTTGGTCTTCGTAGATGGTCAGCAGTTTTAATTGGTTTTATTGGCATGTTATTAATAATTAAGCCAGCTTACGAGGATTTAAATATTTATTATTTTTTTCCAGTAATATTTTGCATTTTTTTCGCTTGTGTTGCTTTAAGCATCAGAAGTCTATCATCAACTGAACCAAATTACAGAATAGCTTTATATTTTTCTCTTCTAAGTATGTTCGTAGGTTTTTGCACATTACCATTTGGTTGGAAAACACCTGATATGTTTGAATTATTTTTGCTAATATTTACTGGAATCATCGGCTCTTATGCAAATATTTTACTTACAGTATCACTTAGAATAGCCGAAGCTTCATTGGTCACTCCAACAAAATATCTTAATTTAGTTTTTGCTATTTTTCTAGGTTACTTTATTTGGGGAGAAGTTCCAAAAATATTAACTTTAGTTGGAGCAGGCTTGATAATCATTAGCTCAATAATTATTTTTATAAGAGAGACACAACTAAAAAAACAAATAATCAGCCCAAGACCGTGATCAGTAAACCGAAGTATTGGAGTAAAGCAGTTAAAACTTTATCAAAAAAAGATAAAGTAATGCAAAAATTAATAATCAAATATAATGATAAGTTTTTAACTACAAGAAAAGACATTTTTTACTCTTTATGTAAAAGTATAATTGGTCAACAAATTAGCGTAGCTGCTGCTGACTCAGTATTCTTCAAATTTAAAAAGAAAGTTAAGAAAATTAATCCTATTTTTGTTTCAAAATTATCTTTAACACAGATCAAATCATGTGGACTAAGTCGACAAAAAGCAAAAGGCATCAAAGAGCTTGCAATAAAGATAATTAAAAAAGAGTTTAAACCAAATTATATCAAAAAGTTGAATGACGAGGATGCTATTGAATATCTCTCTTCACTTCGCCAAATTGGTAGATGGAGTGCAGAAATGATTTTGCTATTTACATACAACCGATCAAACATTTGGCCTGTTCAAGACATTGGATTATTACGAGCTATTTCGAACAATTATAAAAAAAAATACTTACCACCAGAAAGATTTGTAACCCAACTTCAAAAAAAATTTTCACCATACTGCTCAGTAGCTACTTGGTACTTGTGGAGATCAATTGATGACCAACCGATACAATATTAATTCCCTTTAATAATTTGATGATGTCTTTCAACAGTGTCACCCAATATAGCATGAGCATTTTGGTATTCCTCTGAATAGTAGAAATCTTTAGCATCCTCAAAAGACGGAAATTCAATGACAACAGTTCGAGGCGACTTTTCACCTTCTGTGGCAATGTTTTCTCCACCACGTATCAAAAATTTTCCCTTAAATTTTTCAACTGCAGATTTAGCGCCTGATGCATATTTTTTTAATTTTTCTGGATCTTTAATACTTTTATAAACACAAACTACATATCCTCTCATTTACAACTCCTTTAAAATAAATTACTTTTTTCTATGGCAGATAAATTAATCATAGATTGGAAAGAGTATAATACAATAGTTGAAAAGCTCGCAGTACAAATCTATGATAGTGGATTTAAGCCAGACTTACTCATTGGGATAATGCGTGGAGGCGCACCAATTATCGATGTATTGAGCAGAGTTTTTAAGTTAAAATGCGCTTATCTAGCTGTAGAATCTTATTCTGGTAAAGGCATTGAAGACGAACAAGGTGATTTAATTTTTTCAAGAGAATTAAGCTCTACTGTTCAAGACATGAGTGGAAACATATTATTATGTGATGATTTGTCCGACACAGGTGTGACATTAAATAGAAGTATTGAGTGGCTTAAAAAATACAAACCTCTTAAGGGAAAAATAAAGCAAATTAAAACAGCTGTGTTATGGAAAAAAGCTATCTCTACATTCGAACCAGATTATTGTGCTCAAAGACTAAACTATAACCCTTGGATTGTGCAGCCGTTTGAAAAATACGAGGAGATAAGAATAGAGGATTTAAAAAAAATCAATCAAAAAAAAAGGGGCTAGAATCACTAGCCCCAAGATTTTACGCTACAACAAAACTTACAACGCTTAAAACAGCAATCAGCCAAATAGCAGGTGATGTAGAATTAAATTTTCCTGTAAAAATTTTGATCAATGCATAAGCTATAAACGATAAAGCGATACCATGACTTATACTGTAAGTTAAAGGCATAGTTACCATAGCTACTACAGCAGGTGCTGACTCAGCTATGTCATCCCAGTCAATATCGGTTATATTTCTTACAAATAAAACTGCAACATAAAGTAAAGCTGCTCCATCAATTTCTTTTGGTAAACTTGTAGCTAAGGGCGAAAAAAATAGACAAGCCAAAAATAGAACACCTATTACTAAAGATGTCATACCAGTTCTTCCACCAGCTTTTACTCCTGCACCAGACTCAACATAGCTAGTAACAGTAGTTGTTCCCATAAAAGCACCTGCAACAGTTCCGACACTATCAGATAACATCGCTTTATTTATATCTTGAACTTTACCATCCTTACCAACTTTACCCGCAACATTAGCAACAGATGTTAATGTACCTGCAGTATCGAAGAAGTCGATAAAAAGTAATGTAAAAATAACAGTTGACATTCCAGCGGTAAAAGCTGCACCTAGATCAAAATCAAAAAGATAAGTCATTGGCGGCGGTGTGCTGACAACTCCGTTAAATTTACCTAGTCCAGTAATCCAAGCTATTACACTGAAAACTAAAATTCCTATTATTATATTACCTTTAATTTTCATTTTTTCCATTACAATCATTGAGACAAAAGCCAAACAACCTAGAATGACTAATGGATTTGTTATATCACCCAAAGTTACCAATGTTACAGGATGATCACCAACTACACCCATAATTTCTAATCCAATTATTGCCAAAAAGAAACCAATACCAGCGCCTATTCCAAGTTTTAAACTTCTTGGTATAGAATTAATTAACCAAGCCCTGATTGGTGTTAATGAAATTATCAGGAATAAAACTCCAGCAACTAGAACTGCACCAAGTGCTTGTTGTGGCGTATAACCCATACCAGCAACAACCCCAAATGCTACAAAGGCATTTATACCCATTCCAGGCGCCAAACCTATTGGCCAAGTCTTTCCATAAAAAGCCATTATAAAACATGCAATAGCAGTTGCTACAATTGTTGCAGTAAATACTGCACCAAAATCAAAAAAACCTTTTTCCGGGCCAGCAAATTCACCTGAAAGTATAAAAGGATTTAAAAACATTATATAGGCCATCGTTAGAAAAGTTGTTGTTCCAGCTACGACCTCAGTTTTAAAATTTGTTTTGTGTTTTCTATAATTAAAATATTTTTCTAGCATATAAACCTCCAATTTCTAATTACATTGTATTGATTACAAAATCTCCCAGAAATTGATTATTTAATGTTTTTACAACCTGAAGGTAAAATTTCTGTTTATAAATTTAATAAGTATTCTATAGTTAGTTGTAATGAAAAATTTTTTATTTGCTTTATTAATACTCCTACAAAGCTGTCAAACAGTATCAAATAAGATCGATAAAACAACCTCTAAAGAAGAAATGAAATTAAATAATTTTTTAAGCAAGTCGGAAGAAAATTTAAAAATTGAAATGGGAACACCTAATGAAATAAAAAAAAAATAGGTTCTAATAACCGTTTTTATATTTACTATAGTAAGAGGCTTTCAATTAAATGCGAAAGAATATTTGAAATTAATCAGAGAAATGTAGTAGTCGGTTTCTCAAGTAAAAATTGTTTTTAAGAACTTGCGGAGTTTACCTCCGCAAGTAAGGTTGACTTATCTTATCTCAATTAGCCTCTTTTTTTTTGCTTCTGGTACAATTTTTTCACAAGAAATTGTCAAAAGTCCGTCTTTTAGCTCTGCTTCACCTACTTTTACATCATCAGCAACAGTAAATGATCTTGCAAAAGATCGCTGAGAAATTCCTCTATGAATTATTTCATCACCGTTTTTCTCATTAGTTTTTTTAATCTGTTTTGTTTTAACAGTTAAAAGATTATCTTCATATTCCACTTCAACATCATTTTTATTAAAGCCCGCAAGCGCTATTTCAATTTCATATTTATCTTTGCCAGCTTTTCTGATGTTGTATGGCGGATAGTTACTTTGAACCGATACACCATTACCACCTAACATAGACTCGAATTGATCAAACATATCATCAAAGCCAATGCTAAAAGGTTTAAGAGAATTAAAGATCGATAGATCCTTACTTGTCATTTTTCCTCCTTTGTTAGCAAGGTTTA
>MDTD01129460.1_pt1 | contig 39782 bp, 34 predicted proteins | sample 811221 | NCBI WGS metagenome assembly MDTD01 (sample SAMN05326646, study PRJNA326480) | marine metagenome | isolation source: seawater | place: Pacific Ocean: South West | collected 2011
AATCGACCAGAGAGTCAATCTGCTCTTTGATAAGCGGTCCGCCAGCCTCGTGATAAAAACCGGGCATGGAAGCATGGGTCTTACTTCCATAGCTGATCACCTCTCTAATATGGGCCACATACTTTTCGTTTGAGTAGTCCCCATAGATCAACGCACCACCCACGGCACCTTTAGCTTCTTTTCCATGGCACATGGCACAGTCAGCTTCAAAAAGCTCTTTGCCAGCCAGACCGACCCCTTTGTCAACATGGCAGCTGGTGCACTTTTCGCTGGTGAAGATCTTAGCCATCCCGTCTTTACCCAGACTTTTGTGCCGGTCTTTCACATGCATGGAGATTTTGATCGGTATTATCGGGTGCAGGGGGTCGTTGGAGGATATCTCCACCGATTTGACCACATCGCCCTGTTTCATGGCGGTGTCCACCATAATCTCCATCTCAGTGGACTCCTGGGGCTCCAGGTCCTTTTTCTTAAGGGATGGCACAGTGCAGCCGCAGCTTGAATGAGCTTCAAAAATTTTGAGGGTTTTCTCCCCTTTGTTTTCTAATTTAACCTTGCGAACATACTCCTCACCCTCTTCGATCTTGCCCAGTTCAATAGTTCGGGGAGTGACCTCAAGTTGAGGCACAGGGTCTTTCTTGGCACAACCACCAAGAAGAGGGAGCAGGCTTGCCGCCGCAAGCAGAACCATAAATCTGTAATTCGTAATCAAGGACATGTCCATAGCCGTTAGCCAGGTAAAGGTCTCCATCAAATTCTTACCTTATTAATATAGTAACCAAACTGAGAGCGTTTTTTATTTACCAGAACAATGGGGTTCAATAAGGTAGGAAGAAACAGGGAAAATAGTACCCATATGAAGGCAAGTTCTTTTTTTAATCCTGACTCCGATAGATACGGATCTGTCGTAAAAATCGGCAAAGGCGGTATGGGTACCGTCTATAAAGCCCATGACACAGCCCTGGACAAAGAGATTGTGATCAAAATAGTTGATCCCGGCCAGGACTATGAAAAATCCGCGGTAAGGTTTCAGAAAGAAGCCAAAGCTCTAAGCAAACTAAAGCACGACAATCTGGTAACCGTCTATGACTTCGGCATCGCCTCCGATGGCACACTATATATGATACTGGAATATATAGATGGTCTGAGCCTGAGAAAGCGCTTGCTCAATGAAGGAATTCTAGAATATGAAGACGCCCTCAATATATTCAGACAGGTATGCAAAGGTCTCAAGCATGCCCATGATGAATGCGTGGTGCACAGGGACATAAAACCGGACAATGTCATAATTTTCGAACTAGAGAACCGGGGCACCTGCGCAAAGGTAATCGATTTCGGTATAGCCCTAACTGTAGATCAGAGCAAGAGCCAGGTTGAGATCGCCACCCAGAATGAAAGCACGGCAGGCAGCCCTCTTTATATGGCGCCGGAGATAATCAAAGGAAATCCCGGTTCGATAAAATCCGACATCTATGCCCTCGGTTGCCTGCTCTTTGAGATGCTTACCGGTCATGTTCCATTCCGCGGTGAAACCCTGGTGGAGACATTCGACCTCCATGCCCGAGCACCGATACCAAAAGTTGAAGATGAAAGAGCTACCGGAACTAAGATCGATGAGGTGATTAAAAATTGCCTGGCCAAAGACCCGGAAAAGCGATACCAGGATATAGACGCCCTGGTCCAGGCGCTCGAAGCGATGGAGACAGAGGAGAAAGTTCCAGGCGATTCAGGCAATCTCTCAGAATTTGAACGGCCGAAAAGATCGAATATTTATCTATACTCTGGTCTGTCCCTCCTTTTCTTAGCAGGTGTAATTGCCCTTGTATATTTCATACTTCTCCCGCCCCAGGAGCCAAAGAGCGCCCTGGAAGAAGAACAGAACAAAGTGGAGAAGGAGAAGAAAATAGTTGAAAACGAATATCCCCACCTATTGGCGAATGACGTGATCGAAGAAAAGGTCAATCAGGGGGAGCCTTTCGTACTGGAGAAGAAGTCCGGTTATGACCTGGCATGGAGAGGCAATCTCTTGACCTTGAAAGATTCCGACTTTAAAACTTTGAACAGGAAGACTCCCCATAACATCTACCTGAAACAATGCCCGGTGAACGGAACCGGTCTGAAGTTTTTAGAAGACAAACAAAGATGGTGCATACAAGCAATGTCTTTTGAAGGCTCCGATTTGACCGACGAGGGAATGGAAGAGCTAGTCAAATTCAAGACCCTGAGCAAACTGGATCTGACAAACACGAAGATAACGGACAGGTCTTTGCGATTGTTGGAAGAGCTACCGCATCTAAATCGCCTGGAGATCTCCTACTGTACTAATCTGACCGAGCCAGGCGTACAGCGCCTTCTGGAAAAGTGTCGCTCCCTGGTAAATATAAAACTCAAAAATCTGAACCTGACAAACAAGATAATACCGTATATAGTTTCATCCAATTTGAACTACGTGGAGATGGGCGGGATTCAACTGACCAACGACGATATCAGAAAGTTGATAAAAAACCGATCTTTCATGCGCTTGGGATTCTCTTTCAACAAACAGATTACCGAAGAGATACTACCGGAGCTAGCTTCGGTTGATGGTATTCAGGAAATAGATCTGACCGGCTGCGAGAACATCAGCGACGAAGTCAGAGATAAGGTGGAGAAGAAGTACAAAGTAAAAATAGACGATGAGCATAAAAACGGACACCTGAAAGATCAAAAAGAGATGTTCGAACAGGCGCTTCCCAATTACTAAACTGCCTGACTTCCCCGATTAGTAAAGCAGAAATTGTTCTCATCTCCACTTAACCAGGCCTTAGTGGTCAGGGAACGACACTAATGAAGGAAGTACCGCTCACAAAATTCAAGAGGTGTCGAAGATGTCATTGTACTTAGACTCTAAAGCTCCAGACGACCCCGGGGACACGGTCATGGAACTTTCTAAGACCTTAGTAAAAAGCCAGAGCAAAGAAGAAGTCCTCCAGGACAAATATATAAGGTGCAAAGACTGCGATGCCAGTTTTTTGTTCAGTAAAGAAGAGCAGAGTTTCTTCAAAGACAAAGAGCTCCAATACGCTCCTTGCCGCTGCCATAATTGTCGGGTCTTGAAAAGAACCCAGTCCAAATTCGCCAAACGAAAAACAGTAAGCGCCGTGGTCTGCATCTCTTGCAAAACGCTGACCTATGTTCCATTTAAACCGAAGGGACACAGTCCGGTTTATTGCAGATATTGCATGTACAAAAGAAGTTCTGTAGTCGGCTAAAGACCCTGGGATAACCGGGGTCTTCTGTCATAGGGACTAAAGTTGATCTTGTTCATCCTGACGATGGCAGAGGATCTCATTTCGTGCCCGGGAAAAGTCCGGGTCGCGGTAAGGAACCCCTGACCTGGTGCCGAGCCTACCTAGCTCCTCTTCGTCCAGAGAGAAGAAAAGCGGAGAAGGGTCTTCGGCACGGCAAAGATCAATGAGACTGGAGTTGGATTTTGGGTAAGCCACGGTGCCACCACTCTTTGCCCCCACAGCTTTTGTGCGCAAGATCGAGAATCCGGCTTCCAATAGACCGGCTCTCACGGCAGTGGCCACGCTATAAGTAAAGACCAGTCCGGATCTCTTCTTCAGCAATTGAAAGTAGACATCGAATATATCTTTCGTCCAGAACTGGGGAACTCTGTTTGGCGAAAACGGATCGTGAAAAATAAGATCAAAGTCCTTCGGTGAAGTTATGGCGAATTCATTTCCATCCCTGCCCTGGACCCCGACTAAAGCAGGCACAAAGGTCCTTAAATCATTCAGATAAAGTTTGAAAGTGATTCTCTCTACATTGCTACCGTTTTCAGACTGCAATTCGGCTTCTAGCAAATCGTCCTTAACGCTGCTTGTTTGAAAGAGTTCTTGAAAAGATTTGCCCCTGCGTATATCCCTGAACCCGGCTTCTCCTATATCTTTATATAGGTCCTGTTTGAGCACCGCGGACATGGCCGGCAAAAGTCCCGGGTCCAACTCCACCGCCACAATCTCCAGGGAAGGGATAGATAGCCCGGATTTTAACAGCAGATTCAAAAACGTAAAACTGTTGTAGCCCATTCCAAAACAAATATCGAGAATTCTAAGAGAGGAGCGACTATCCCCTGGCGCGTTCAACCAGGCCATGGCCGGCTCACAGTAGTTGACTAGAGACTCTTCATAGGCTCCGGCACTATTGTGATACCACTCTCCGGTGGACTTATCCGCCAGGGTTATGGAACCATCACTGGTGGTTATGAATGAAAGGTCTTCCATGGCAAGACTAGTCAGAGACCTTGAGAATTATTTTGCCGAAATTGCCGTCACTCTCCATATAGGCATGGGCTTCTCCTGCTTCAGCAAGGGGAAACACCTTGTCTATGGAGGGTTTAAGTTTGCCGGATTCTATTAAAGGAACGATGTTCTCTTCCAGAACCCGGCCGGCAAGGATCTTCTCTTCCAGAGGTCTTGCCCTCAAAGTAGTGCCCCGAATATTGGCCCTCTTTCTCAGGATCATGCCGAGATCAACTTCCAGGGAGCGCCCGGCAAGAAGACCGACAAGAACGATTCGCCCCTGGCTGGCAAGACATTTCAAATCCTCGGCCAGATAGGGTCCGCCCACCAACTCCAGCACCACATTGACACCACTGCCGGTAATGGAGAGGACAGACTCGGCAAATTCTGCTCCTTCACTGCATACGACACCATGAACAAGACCTAGTGCTCGGGCCTCTTCCAGCTTCTCTTTTGTGCGGGAAGTTCCTATGACCCGAGCCCCGATAGCCCCGGCAATCTGTAGAGCCGCCACTCCCACACCGCTTCCCAGAGCATGGATTAGTAGCCACTCACCTGCGGCAAGTCCTCCCTGCACCACCATGGCGTCGTAAGCGGTTGTGTAGGCTTCCGGGATAGCTGCCGCTTCCTCAAAACTAAGATTGTCAGGAATTCTTGCCAGGGTTCTAGAATGAACCACAACCGCCTCGGCATAGGAGCCTCCCGGCACCAGGCCAAATACCCTGTCCCCAACTTTTCTGTCGGTGACTGCTTCTCCGCATTCTTTGACCACCCCGGCAAACTCAAGGCCGGGAATGTCGGCAGCAACTCCCGGGGGCGCAGGATAAAATCCTTTGCGCTGGATTACGTCGGCTCTATTTACTGCCGTGCTCTTGACTTCGACCAGGACTTCATCCTTTCCCGGCTCCGGACAGGCTCTCTCCATAAGCTTTAAAACTTCAGGCCCACCATTTTTTTCGACCACCACAGCTCGCATAACATTCTCCTTAGTAGTTGCTAAGAGACCTTCCTTTACAGAAGCTAGGAAATTTCTTTATACGATGTTAGCTTTAAATGTGTTCTAACAAGTGTCCTGTTCATATCCGTTAGAGCTATTGTTTCATTCAGCAATTCTTCAAGGTTGCAAGGAGTACATAGTGCTGCCACAAGTGCCGGAATCCGTTTCCTACGAAGAGCTATTAAACATACTCCAGGATCGAATCGCCGAAGGAAATATTCCCGAAGACAACGAATATTTCGCGGAACTTATTTACGGCCTTGTACGAAGAGTGGACCTCTGCCAGAAGCTTGAAGAAAAGAGAACAACCAGACAGGGCGAGACTTCCGTAGTCATCGACTTCGTACCTTATTTAGACTCTAAGAAGAACAAAGTTAATCAGTAACTGAGCTCTTTATTCATCTATATACTCTTCCCAATATTCTGTGCGTTCTTTCCAGTCGCAGTTGCCACAGACCAGGGTTGCTTTGCCGCCTTCGGTTTCTACGCCGGAATCCCCGGCGCCGTCCCAGACCGATGCAACGGTCTCGACAAACTTTTCATACTTCTCCACGGGCTTTTTGCATTCAGGACAGAGCATTTTCTTGTTTTGAATAGCTTCTTTTAGCTTGCTTTCAGACATATGGAGAACTCTCCTCAGGATTGATACTGCTTTCGTCGAACCAGATTATAGAACATTGACCCGGAGGTGGAATTTGCCCTCTGGCAATTTGACGAGAGGCAGTTGACAAATATCCAGTTTAGACTTATTCTAAATAAAGAACACTTCTAAATCGTCCGGCGAGATCGGTGAAAGAGAATGAAAGCAGAAGAGATAAGACGAAAACTGGAGGATCACGGCATTCAGCCCACGGCTCAACGCTGTGTCATCGCCGGCTACCTGTTCGAAACAGACAGCCACCCCACCGCCGAAGAGGTCGACACTGCCGTAAAAGACCTCTTGCCCGGCTCCCTTTCCCGGGCCACTGTCTATAACACTCTCAATCTACTGGTGGAAAAAGGTCTTATTTCAGAGCTTTCAATGGAGCCGGGCAAAGTGCGATACGACGCCCTCAAAGCTTTCCACCACCACTTTGTGGATATAAAGACAGGAAGAATCATAGACATCGAGCCCGAGGATGTCTTCGACCAGGAGCCTGAAATAAAGCTGCCTGAAAATTTCAAATATACCGACTACCAGATCACCTTCTACGGTGAGATCAGCTAATTTTTTTTGAAACCCGTTTAGACTTATTCTAAATCTAAATTAAAAAACAAGAACAAAAGGAGAACAAAGATGAGTAACCCGGAACTAAAAAACAGCCAGACAGAAAAAAATCTAGAAGCCGCATTTGCCGGTGAATCCATGGCCAATCGCAAATACCTCTACTTTGCCAGAGTGGCACGCAAGCTTGGCAATGAAGGAGTGGCCAAACTATTTGAAGAGACTGCCAATCAAGAGACCGGGCATGCCTTTGCCCATCTGGAATTGATGTATCCACCGCAAGAAATGACCGTGGAAAAACTGCTCGAGATAGCGATAGAAGGAGAGCTCTACGAAACAAACCAGATGTATCCTGACTTCGAAAAGACTGCCCGGGAAGAAGGACGCATGGATGCGGTGGAAGAGTTCATCGAACAGGCGGACGAATCCCGTGAACATGCCGAGGTATTTACCCAGGCGGCAAAACGCTTCAAAGCGCTGGGTCTGGTGGAAGATTGGCATGCCAGACGCTATCAAAGCGCTCTGAGCAATCTCAAGGACTCTACAGATTCAAATGATGATCAATCCCTTGAGAAAGAATCAGCCTGATGGAGGCACTGAAAGTGGTGGCGGATGATCTCAGACCACCACTTTCTCTCCACTTGTAATAGTTTTCAAAATTTCAGTTGCTTTCAGTCTCCCTGTCTAACTTCCGGAGGAGGTGGCATCATGGCTTGCGCGTCGAAAGAGAATCAAACAGACGACCTGATAGTTTCAGGCTCATTAACAAAGGCGATATGGACCCTTTCCTGGCCTCTGATGATCCGAATGGCTGCCGTCTCCCTGGCAAGTTTCACAGATATTTGGATAGCGGGAAAACTAGGAGCAGATACCCAGGCGGCAATCGGAATATGTGCCCAGGTTTGGTTCTTCCTCCTCATGGTGACGGTGGCACTCTCCGCAGGGACCACAGCCCTGGTGAGCAGATACTGGGGAGCAAAAGATTATGAAAACGCCATCGAAGCAGCCCGTCACTCCATGGTGGCAGCGGCTGTCTTCGGCACTTTGACCATTGCGGTCGGACTTGTGGTGGCAAGACCGCTCCTCCACTTGCTTGGCGCGAGCCCCGCAGTGGAGTCCATCGCCTGGTCATATATAAAGATAGATATTCTCTCCCAACTTCCCTTCACCATCGTCTGGATTGCCCATGCCATCATGCGAGCCAGGGGAGACACAAGAACACCGATGTTCAATTGGATAGCGATGACCACCCTGATCATAAGCCTCGATATCCTCTTTTGCCTGGGTCCTCTGAAACTGGGAGTGGAAGGCATAGCCCTTGCCTGGCTGATCTCATCTATTCTCGGTGTCTTCTTGAGTTTGAGAAATCTCCGCAACTCCAGCCTGAAAGAATGCCTCAGTCCTGCCCGTTTCATGACCAGGGGGTTCTCCCTCTCCTGGCTCAAACGATTTCTCGCCATCGGTCTACCTGCCTGTGTCAGCGACCTTGCCTGGACCCTTGGTTGCTTCGCCCTCTTTATCATCTTTGCAGGCACTGCCCATCCCACCGAATGTCAGGCATCCTGGGCCATAGGGTTGAGGCTGGAGGAGATTCTCAGCTACATGCCCATCTATGCCCTGGGCACCGCTGTTGCCACCATTGTGGGACAGAACCTGGGAGCCGACAATGCTCTTAGAGCGGAGAGAGCGGGCTGGACAGTCTGCGCTCTGGGCGTAGCTTTCACCTCCGTCATAGCAGCCATATTTTTCCTGGGAGCCGAACAGCTGGCCGCACTGCTCAGCTCAGACCCGCTGGTCATATCCTACACAACTCAATATTTTCAGGTCATAGGTCTGTCCCAACCATTTGTCGCCATATGGATAATCCTATTTGGTGCCATGCAGGGCGCCGGCTACACCCGGTGGCCCATGTGGATATCTATTTTAGGCTTTGCCGTATTTCGACTACCATTAGCATGGTCTTTGACCGGCAACCTGGATGATGGTCCCCTGGGCTGCTGGGTAGCTTTTGCCGCCACCTCGATTATTTTAGGACTGATTTCAATCTGGAAGTTCAACACAAGAGAGTGGCAACTGTAGTCGGTTTAAGCTATGCTTCTCAACTCCAAAGCAAAGGAGCCGAATCCCATGCAGAAACTGGAAGACGAAAAGACCGACTTGAGAATGTTCGAGATCTCCCATGAGATTAGAGTCAAGACCTACGACATCGATTTTGCCGGTCATGTCTCGAACATCACCTACTTGAGATGGTTCGAGGATATGCGTCTGAAAATATTTGATCAATATTTTCCCCTGGAAAATTTCATGAACGAAGGCTATCTCCCCATCATCACCGAAACCCGCGTCGCATATAAAAAGTCCGTAGGATTATTCGATCGGCCACAAGGTCGCATGTGGATTGCCAAAAGAGGGGCGGCCTCCTTCAACTTCGAAGGGGAGTTGAAAGTGGACGGAGAAGTCACAACTAGATCCTGGTTTACCGGACTATTCATAAATGAAAAGACGATGAAGCCGGTTCGTATGCCCAAGCTTATAATCGAAAAAGAAAGAGAGCTCTACGGTAACACTCAGGGATAAAGTTGTTACCGAAAGTTCTCCATGGAACACTGAACTTTGTTATTGTGCTATCACCTGGAAATTACGATAAACCGGAACTATCACCTTGCCAAAACCACCAAAATCCTCTCTTCCCCTCCTGGTTCCTATCTCATTAGCTTTTCTTGCCCTTACAACTCTCCCCAACGCCCTGGCTGCCGACTCAGGAACGAATGCGGGTTCGACTCCATATGTGGAGACAAAGCTATCCAAAATTTTTGCCAACTGGCTGCGAATTCCGGCCCTCACCCATTCAACTCCCGGTCTGGAGTTGACGGACGTAGAGTCAGGTAAAGTTATCTATTCTTATAATGGTGATCGCCGGTTCACTCCGGCTTCGACAGTAAAATCAATCACCTGTGCCTGCGCCTTTGAAACCCTGAAACCTTCTTTCCAGTACACAACTTCCCTGGTGGCCGAAGGCAGCTTGGAAGGAAACAAACTAAACGGCAACCTTGTTTTAATAAGCTCCCAGGACCCGACTATGATGCGTGGAGACCTGGTCAATCTCGTGAACAAGATGGCTGTTCATGAGGTTTTGCCCGGTACCACAATTAAAGAGATAACCGGCAAAGTGATTATCAAAGGACCACCGGTGAAAGGCAGCGGTTTCCACCAATCCTGGCTTGTGGAAGACTGGGGCAGACACTGGATGCCGGTATCATCCAATCTGGTGGTCGATAGAAATGTAACCTACAGCACCGGCCTCATTCCAGGATACAAACAGTTCAACGCCAACTCGATGCACGGCAAACTTTTCGAGTATCTTCTCAGCGCCCAGGGCGGACCTGGCTGGGTCTATCTCTCACCGGCGCAAAAGAAACTCTATGTCTACCACTCGAACCACCCCAAGACACCAAAGTCGGTGACTCTCACCGTCTCCAACCCCGAAGACTACAACCGGGCCCTGCTCCAGGATCTGATTATTAAAAGAGGGATCAAAGTAGGGAACAAAGCGGTCAGTTTATCCGAAAGGGATCAGGTCTATACCTTAAGCTCACACAGTTCCAAACCTCTCTCTTACATTCTTCAGAGAACCCTGCACAAGAGCGATAATCTCTACGCCCAGCAGATCCTGAGAACGCTTGGTGCAAAATATCTCAGTGAGAACAATTCGGTTGGCAACGGAACCTCCACCCTGGAAGACTACGGCATCACGGTTATTCATAACTGGTTGAAAAAAGTGGGCGTTCCCGGCGGAGAGATTATCATCTATGACGGTTGTGGGCTCTGCCGAAAGAACGGTGTTTCCCCCCACAGTCTAAATTTGATCATGCGCCATATGGCAGCTTCTAAAGAGCTGAGTCCTTATATTGATCTGCTCAAAGCAAATGATGAAACCGACCAGGGCAGAGGCTCCTACAAGTATAAAACAGGAACCATGGATGGTATCAGGGCTATCACCGGTATCCTGACAACATCGGGCAAACAAAAACTGGCTCTTACGATAATGGTTAACGGCCACACCCCCTCGATACGCAACCTGCGCATCGCCATGTCAGGGCTTATCAATCAGCTCAGAGTAATCAAATATATTGGAGAAGAGATTCCGAAGGTAAAAGTTGCTTCCGAGAATGACAGCGGTTTGACAACGGTGAAGGGTGATTCCGTCCTGGTGAATCCCAAGTTAAACCAAGCCAAGACAAAGGCTGCTCCCCAGAAGAAGAAAAAGAGAAAGCGCGGCAAAAGGCGCTAAGAATCAAGTTTTCTACAGGCAGCATATGCATTGCATATCCAACAAACACAAACCATACCGAACAAATGGTTCAAGCGCTTGTCATGTCATCTGCACTGATAGAAGCGCATATAAACAGATCCTTTGACTACCACAAAAGATATTTATTAAATGTCCTTTGGGGTAGTTTTATTCCTGGGAGATTGCGCTATGCTTATAAGCGTTGAAGGTGAGTGCTCTCAAGTTGAGCACTAAGAGCCTAGGGGCCTTGCAGAAACGACAGGCGGCGCCAGTCCGGAAACCGTAGCAAGCGACAGCCCGCATCAAGTCACGCTCTGAACGTTGACTGATGAAATACTGAGTCCAATCACAGGACTTTCAGACAGTAGCATTAAACACCACTGCAGAATTATTCTGAGTGGTGTTTTTGTTTGTCTGAAATTTGAAAAACCAGGGAAATCACTAGGAGCCCGTCCGAGATATTGGCGGCGTTTTCATAACTGCCCTCACCTAAACTGGAAACAGGCGTTTAAAGGGGAGGGCCGACCGGCATGTCCAGACATTTTCAGACGGAGACCGAATCATTACAAAGGGATCCAAAAACTGCCCTTGTCTTGTCCATAATTCCAGGTCTTGGCCAGGTATATAACTTAGAGCCCCGCAAAGGACTACTCTTCTTTTTCGTTGCCGCCCTCAATCTTTTATTAGTTGCTTTTCTCAGTCTGTCAGCTCAGATATCAAGCACGCTCACTCAATTCGGGGAGAGTTTCAATGTCACCCCCAATCATATTTTGACCGAAACCTTCTCGACCATGAACCTGGTCAGTCCTCCCTGCGCCCTACTGTTTTTACTCTCCGCCCTATTCATCATCTTTGTGGCCAGGGACGCCCATGACCATGCCCTGAACCAGAGAAGAAAAGCCATCTATGCAACCTCTTTTGTGGAGTTAAGCGAAGCAAACAGCGCCTCTTATCTTTTGCATATCTCTCTAATGGTATCTTCCCTGATACTGGCTTTCTTTTTCCTGATCCCACCAAAACCCCAGACCCAGATCACAGATATCGAATTCGTGGCACCACAGAAGAAGACAGAGAAACAAGTTCGCTCTAAGAAAGCCTCGGTGCACGCCTCGGAGGCGGTTAGAGATCGCAGACCGATATCCGATAGAAGTCCGGGCAAAGCCAGAAGTGCAAAAGCCGACACAAAGCCTCAAACCGTCTCTAAAGCGGAGCCGACAAGGTCTTCGAGCGCGGCCAGACCCAGCCAGACAAATCCCAGACCGAGACCGCAGCCCAGACCGGTACCCACAAGAGCTAGCTCGGCGAGACCCTCACCGCCAAAAGTGGTCACTGCTCCCACCATGGCTGGAGCTACTCAGGCACCGCAACTTCCTGATTCAAAGAGCCAATCTTCAAATTCTCCGCCCAGACCCAATTCATCACTACTGGCTTTCGCCCCCCGGGTTAACTCCCCGAATCTGCCGGTGACCATGCCGAATCTAAGTACCGGCAGTGGCACAAAGTCCCCGGCACCCCCAACTTCTAAAGCGGGAAATCAAAGCACCGGCTCCAAAGTCGGAGCAAGCGAGATCGCACCATCGATAATACCGGTCTCCTCCGGCTCAGGTACCGGACCCAGGTCTGAGCGCAGCCTTGCGCCGGTCGGCACCAACAGATCAAAATCCGGCTCAGGCAAGGACAACAACCAGCCCGGGCCCCAGCCGGCAAGGAGTAAGTCCACTGCAGGCGGCGGCATGAAGAATCTCATCTCTATTAAACCCAGTGTGGGAAGCCCGAGAACTGCCGCACACTCAGGACCGGCGAATTCAAGTGAAGGTGATGGTGGTAATCCAGAATCAGACAAAATCAGTGATGCCCCTAATGACGGAATTAAGCATCAGCCTTACTTCGGAGCCTATATGGCGCAGTTGCAAAGACGGATTAAACAGAACTGGTTTCCGGCAAGAGAAGAGCGATCTAAAAGAGTGAAGGTGATATTCACCATCCATGAAAATGGCACCATGAGCAACCTCAGGCTTGAAAGGTCATCCGGCTCCTCCATAGCGGACCAGGCCGCCTTGAAAGCGGTGCGCAATTCTGCCCCCTTCGCCCATCTCCCCAAGTATTCACCCCCTTCTGTGGATGTCTCCTTCACCTTCGACTACAACGTCTTCCACGGCGGCGGCACAAGAAGATTCTAAGCCAGGGAAGTTGAATTGATTCGAACTTATTTACAGAAGCGCATATAGAAAGCATATCCAACAGGAATGACCATGCGCAGGAAAACGGTTCAAGCACTTGAGAAACAGACAGTCTCCCGAAAAGGGCATGGATAGCCCACCCTTGGATACCACAAAAGATATTTATTAAATGTCCTTTGGGGTAGTTCCATTTATGGCTCAATGAGATAGACTAATAAATGTGAAGGGTGAGCGATCACTAACAAGCTAGTTGAGCGCGTTGAGCCCAGGGGCCTTGTAGAAACATCAGGCTGGCGCCAGCCGGATACGATAACAAGAGAAGCCCGCATCGAGAAACATTCTGATTGTCGACCGATGAGATACTGAGCCTCAAAACAGAAGCTGACAGACAGTAGCATTTAACACCACCGCAGTTTTACTGGGTGGTGTTTTTGTATAGAATCTAGGCATGAAATTGTCGTTCCCAGCAAAAACAACTTTGAGACTGTTGTCAATTCCAGCGATTCTCTGCGCGATTCTCTGCGCAATCTTGGTCTTCAACCTGAGCCAGCCGGCAGAAGCAAAGCGGGGAAAACACAGTACCGTAAAAGCGGCAATCAAAGACTATGGCGAGACCATGAGACGGGAACTAATTCCTCTTTTCCAGAGCAGGGGACTATCCTATCCGCCTAAAGAGCTGACCTTCATCGGGCTAAAAGAAGAGAAGGTTTTGCATATCTTCGCCAAAGATCATGACGGGGAAAACATAAGAATTAAAACCTACCCGATAGTAGGTGTCAGCGGAGAGCCTGGTCCAAAGCTGGAGGAAGGCGACCGACAGATCCCGGAAGGTATTTATAAACTGACCGGCTTCAAACCGAATTCCATCGCCCACCTTGCTTTGTTAATCAACTATCCCAGCCCTGAAGACAGGAAGAGGGGCCGGGAAGACAAACGCACAAACTTAGGCAGTCATATAGAGATTCATGGCAGCTACTGGTCCACCGGATGCCTGGCCATGGGAGATGAAGCCATAGAAGAGATCTTTGTCCTCGCCCATGATACCGGACTAAAACAGATAGATCTGATACTTTCTCCCTGCAACCTAAACATAAAAGAGCCGGTCATTGACTACAAAGAACAGCCAAAATGGCTGCCGGCGCTATATGGAAGACTTAAGGAAGCTTTGAAAGAGTTTGATATGGTGCCGGACAAGTCGGTGCGGTATCCCTGGAGTGACAGTTTCTTATTGAAGTAGAAAAAACAGTAGAGGAAAAATATGAACGCTAGCAAAAATTCAAGCACAGCCAACATCATTCCCACCATGAAATACAATGACGCGGTTGCCGCAATAGAATGGCTGGTAAAAGCATTCGGATTCAAAAAGCACCTGGTTGTGGAAGGAGCACCGGGAAAAATTGCCCACGCGCAGCTAACTTACGGTCCAGGAATGATCATGCTCGGTTCAGCGGGTGATAGTGAATTCGACTCCTTGCAAAAGCCACCTTCCGAGAACTCTAATGCCACTACCCAGAGTGCTTACATTGTTGTTGATGATGCCGACGCCCACTATAAACAGGCGGTGGCAAATGGTGCCAAAATAGTAATGGAGCTGGCTGACGCCGACCATGGTGGCAGATTCTATGCCTGCAAAGATCCTGAAGGTCATCTCTGGAACTTCGGAACTTATGATCCCTGGCAGTAATTAAAAAGAGAGCTTAACTCACCAAATCTACTTGCCGCCCCGGCTTCTTCTTCTCTCCTGGGCTTTCCAATCCAGGGAGTGCAAAAGATTCTTTTCCGCCTGACTGAGAGATTTTGGACTCTTATCGGCGATGGCAAGCACTCTTTCCAGATCTTTTATGGTGATACCATCATTCTCCGCGCCCAGCTCATCATTGCTCAAATCAGCCACCGACTGGCCACCGGCGATTATTCTATCGGACATCTTCTGGGCAGGAGAGTTCTTTTCAAATTTGTTTCTCCAATATCTGGCCTCGTCAGAGGTGACAAATCCATTGTTGTTTCGGTCGAAGGTCCGAAAGTTATCTTTGACAAAAGTGGCAGCATCGTTATCACCGGAGTTCTCAATGGAGAATGGAACGCAGGTGTTTCCGTCACAGACTACCACCAGACCCTCCGGGGGCTCTGAAGTTTCAGGTTTATCTTCGTGGGAAGCAGCGCCTGGCTTTCCGTTCACCCTGTCGAGGAAAGAATTGCCGCTATCTTTTGAACCGGCATAGTTATTCACTTCGCTCAAAAATGCCGAACTTGCCATGTCGGCGGCAGCGTTATCGGCTTTGGCGGAATCGTCGGCTCTTACTACGTCGGCCATGGGCAGTGGTCTCCAGAAGGGGATAGGTGTCATATATACGGGAACTCGGGAAATTTGCCACGGAGCTTGAAAATTTAAGGAAAGTAGTAAAATTGAGAGATAACCCCCAGAGAACGAAGATGCTCTCCCATTTATTTCTCGACTGGATTCAGATATCGGTAATTTCCGTTATAGCAACAGGTGTCAAGCTTCCTGTCTACCAGGGCTTTTTCTACAAACACTGGAAGTCGAGCATCAATCACTTCATCTATTCCTGCGCCATGCTTTTAGTCCCATGCCTGGCTATTCCTGCTCTATATTTTTTCAACGGAATAAATTCCACCAGGAGCGCCATAGGACCCAGCGAAAACATAGTTTTTGAAGCTCTCTTTTCTCTACTTTTGCTGATATTCGGTTTTCTTATCGACCTGGCTCTGATTAGACGCCGGGAGCCGGACTTTAAACTTGATCACCTCTGGAAAAAGCCTAAGATAGTGATTCTCACCCTTGGTGTAAACTTGCTGATTACCATCACCCTTCTATTGGTGATGGCCACAAGTCTAAAAAGCGCCTTTGAATTGACTAAATAAAGCCTAATCCTCTCCACAGAGAACGAGAACACCGGGAAGATTCCTTCTAATAAAGGACAATTCTTTTTCGGCGCTATAATCCAAATTCAGCCTTTTGAGACTTTTCATTCCGTATTTAGACTTCAGCGATCCCAGCTCGCCTCCCATACCTTCAAGGTCGATAGAATAGAGATCCAGTCCTCCTAGATTGGAAAGACCGGTAAGAAACGTCAATGGTCTATTCTTATCCAGGCGGCAGGACGAAATCCGCAAGCTTTTCAGGGACTTCACCTGATTGAGATTGGTGCCTAGATTGGCAGGCAGATTGGTACAATCTCTAAAATCTATAAAAAAGAGCCCTGGAAACTTGTCATAGCCTCGCAGCCCGGAAGAGAGGATGCGGCCATCCATCTTCTCGATCAATATAGACCTTAATACTTTGAAGGACGGCAAGGCCCTCATGGTAGCCGAGTCGATAAAAGCATCTTCAGCGCCACCAGTTCCACCAACCTCAAGGCGAGTGATTGATTTGCTGTTTTGAAACTCTTCCATCGCTTCCGGAGTAAGACCCCTTGAGTAACGCAGATCCAGATTATCCAAATTTTCCAGGGATGCTATGGTCCTGCAGTTCTCTCTGGATAGGGTGAGAAACTGCAATCTTAAAATTTTGAGGAGCTTACAGGCTCTAAGGTAGCCATAGTCAGGATTAATCAAACTCGTACATTGGGAAAGATCAAGCTCTTTGAGATTTGGAAATTCAGCCAAATAGGCCAGGTCTTCACTATTTATGCGGGAACCGGTCAAATGCAATACGCCCAATGACTTAAGGTTTTTCTGCTCCGAAAGAAACTTCAAACCTCGGCCTGTGACCAGACAATCTTCCAGTTTAAGACGATAAACTCCATCATATTTTTTGATATTGCTCAGATAATCATCGTCCACGGCGCCGATTGCTGTAGCAAGATAACCTTTGCCGGGCTTAAAATCCACCTTGAACCGCCTCTCTTCATAAGCCTTCTTCAAAATTTCTTCGCTATCGGCAGCTACTTCGTTCTTATTGGCGGTACTATCACTGGCAGTACTATCTTCGCCCACCTTCCGGAAAGGCTCGTTGCCCCCCCGCACCATAAAAGGTATCAGCACAAAAAACAAAACAAACACGAGAAGCACCAGAGATGCGACCAGAAAACCTTTTGCACCATTGGGGCCGGGCGCATCTTTTATTTCACTGGCAACTGCTTCTTCTACTTCAGGATCTTCGATAGATAGAAGAGACTGTTTAAGATTGCCCATGGTCTGATAGCGCTCCTGAGGGTCCAGAGCAAGACAACGGTTCAAAACAGCTTGCAACCGTTCTGGAAACTCATGCTCTTCATCTCCGGCAATCTCCTTCAAGTCAGGGATCTCCCCTGCTAATTTCAATTGCAGGGTCTCAAGATAATTCTCTCCTTCCACCGGAGGACGACCGGTCAGAACTTTATAAAACAAAGCACCAAGAGAATAGACATCAGAAGGCACAGCAGCCTCTTTACCCTTTGCCTGCTCCGGGCTCATGTATAGCGGTGAGCCTAGCAAAGCACCGGTGGCAGTGAGCTTCTGTTCTTCTTCGGAGGCTGACATTTTGGAGAGACCAAAGTCAAGAATCTTCGGGACTGTAGTTCCTCTTTCTCCTTTAACCAGCATCACATTCGATGGCTTGATATCGCGGTGCACCACACCTTTGGAATGGGCATAGGCAAGCGCATCCACAAGTTGAATAAACATCGGCAGGGCATCTGACCAGGGTAACGCTCCTTCTCTTTCAATCTTTTCCTCCAGATCCTCTCCCTCAATATAATCGAGTACCAGAAAAGGCATGCCTGATTCGGTAATCTGAAAATCCAGAGCGGTGAGAATATTGGGATGACTGAGCCTGGCGAGTACCCTGGCTTCGGAGTGAAACCGCACAATCTGTTTGCCGCTAAGCCTGGAGAGTAGCGTTTTGACTGCCACATCTTTGCCTAGAAACAGATCCTTTGCTCTAAAAACAACTCCAATTCCGCCCTGACCAAGAACAGATTCCACCTGATATCGGTCAGGAAGCTCCGCTTTTAATGAATCTGTGTCGATTTGGTCCATTTAATGCGATTAAAGGTCTGTTCTTACCAAAGGTAATAGATAGGCTGTGTTCCAGGGACAATATTAGCGAATTTGCTAAAATCAAGCAGTCTCATTCGATAAAATCAGGAATTCCATGCACGTCCAGTACCCCGCGTACAAACATAGCCTTACCCAAAACTTCGGTTCGGGCAAAGCGCTCATGTTTGGCCTGAGCATCGTCATATTCGTGGGGGTAACTTGTACCGGATGCAGACAGGAGTCCCTGGATGAAGAAGAGCTGAAAATCCCGGCGAAGTTGAGTCATGCCTACAAAGAAGAACAGCTGGAGATAAACTCGGACGAGGTGAAACAAGCCTCAAAGTCCTATACCGATGACGAGATTCACCCTCCCGTGCATGAGCCTCCAGAAGAACACCTGGTGAAGCTCTATAACCTGGTCAAGGAGAAAAAAGCCGGTCAAGCCGAAGCCGCTCTTATTGCCGAGACAAAGAAAAACCCGGGCGAATCAAGAGCCTATGCCTACCTGGGCAAAGTCTACCGGGAACTGGACGAATTTCCAAAAGCGATCAAAGCCTTTGATAAAGCGATCAAGTTGGCACCCCACGATGCCTTCCCCTACTGCCTGAGAGCGGAAGCAAACTATGCCAGGGAGCGATACAATCTGGCTATCTCCGACTGTAACAAGACCCTGGAGCACAACCAGAACTATCTAAATGCCCTGGCTATAAGGGGCGAGTCCTATCTACAAACAGGGCAATACGAAAAGGCAATTGAAGATCTGAAGCTCTATGCGGCAAGGACTCATAACAACGCCATGGTCTATGTGGACCTGGGTGATGCCCATCTGGAATTAGGGCAAATTGATCAATCTATCCAGGCTTATAACAAAGCCCTGGAGCTAAATAAAGAGAACGGTCTGGTTTTGGCCAGGCGTTCCAGAGCCTTCGCACTCAAAGGCGATGAGAAGGCCGCCCAGGCAGACCGGAGCAATGCCGAAGCCCTAGGCTACAAATTTATTTCAGGCAAGAACGACCTGAAAAGTCCCTAGCTATCTGCCTCAGCCGGATAACAGAAATAAGACCACGATCAAAGGCAAATCCAGCATATCCGGGATTCAGCAAAAGCCTGAGGACCAGATAATGCCAGGCGCCGAAAGCCAGGGCGGTTATCAGGATAGCAATGCCTGGTCTATCTTTAAGGACTTTGATCATCAAGTTTTGCACTGAGCCGCGCCAATAAAGTTCTTCAAAAGCTGGATTGACAGTGATGAAATAAAGACCCAGAGCCAGAAGCAGGCGCTGATCATATCCAAGACGGTAGAGCAGGTCCATAACCCGGACACTGTCTAAAACATAAACTCCCCAGAACCTATAAACCAGCCAGGCTGCCCCGGAAGCGACGACAGAGCAGGGAATTACGAGAACCAGATGTCGACCTCGGGGAGCCTTTATGTGGCCGAGCCAGAGACGGCGATAGAAAAAACAAAGGGGAAAGAGAAGAAACCAGTGATAGAAGAGAAAAGCCGCCCAGATATTAGCAGCGCCGTAAAGCCCCAGACCGACACAGAGCCAAGGGGCCGAGGCGAGAGCAATTAACTTGAGCAAATTCGTAGAAGACATAGAGAGCTTGGCTTTTGGATTCTTGAGATAGCCTGGCCAGGTTTGGATAGAGCAGAAAAAGAGAATATTAGTAACAGATCCTATATCCCCCTATGAGAAAAATTCGGAGTTTTCTACTGGAAGCCTGACCGCTAGACGGAACCGCAGCCAAAGAAGAGGGGCTATTTTTGCCATATGAACGCGCAAGACAAGGATCAAAGACAGACAACCGGAACTTTTCCCATCAATGATTTTACAGGCAAAGCGGCGGACCAGGTGGTTCAAGAGGAGCTCTGTCATCTTCTCTCGGGGAGTTTGAGAGAAAAGCCGATAGCCTGGCTTCTTCAGGCAGCCAAACAAAAAGAAGTGATCGGTCAGCTCCTTGTGGGAACAGCCATACATATGACCACGGTCCAGCTGGTGAATGGCAAACCAATTCATGCCCAGTCAAAGTCCAGCTCCGGGGCTGAAGCCATCTTCGAACTATTTGTCCGAGATGACGCGAAGGTCAAGTTTGAAAGCAACTCCCAGCCCACCCACGCCACTATAAGAAGCTCCTTTGAAGACCTCTTCTCCGTCGGTCAGGAATATAAAACAAGCCTGGACTTCCTTTCGCGAAATGGCATAACCGAATCCGACTGCCTGACCAGAGCTAAGGATTCAGCCCCCGGCATGAGCACAGAAGCGATACTTGCCTATGGCTTCGACCTGGATATCCCCATGCAGTTAAGATTTCTGCAAAGTCTTAGCGGCACCCACAGCATCAAGGATCTGGCCATTCGCCTATCTTTGCCCCGAAGTAAGACCATGATTATTTGCGCCAATTTGTTGAAGCTCGGTCTGGCCCTTGCTCCATCTGGAATGTCTCTCAAATCAATAAATATAGGCGGACAGGAAGCCGAAGAACATACCGAATATGACGAAGAGGATGACTATCTCTCCTCTAACGAAGACAATCAGTCTTCTCGTAATTCGAATGTCTCCCAGAATTCAGAAGAAGACATCCTCCAGGAGACTGGTGAAATGCCGACCTATTCTTACTTCTCCTCTTCCAGGCCGGCCCCGCCTCCCCATGCAACTGAGAAAGCTGAAAAAAATTTCCCAGGAGCTTCTACCCTGGAGATACTGCCCGATGACGAGGATGACTCCTCAGAAAGCCGAGCACCTGAAAATGATCATGAAACCCACGGCAATTTCATGGACGAGGAGCTATCGAACCACCAGGTAATCACCTCTCCCACGGTGGCGGAACTAAACTCCAATAATGCGCCCAAGCTGGTCAGCCTGGGCACCCCCAACCGGCTGATCAAACTGGATGAGGCCGCATCAAGAGCCCTGGAGCGACTAAAAGATCCTGAGACAGGGGTCCTCGATAGCGAAGCCTTTCAATTCTTTCTCGAATTTCAATTTGCCAGGGCTTTCAGATTTGGAACGTCCTTTTCCCTGGTTAGTTTCGCCATAATCACCGACGGAGAAGGTCGAGGAATTCTACCGTCCAAAGACCTGGCCAGGCTCCTATCTGCCGTGGACAGCATAAAAAGAGATGTGGACATATTCGGCAATCTGGGCGACAAGGTATACGCTTTTATCCTGCCCAATGTGACCAGCGAAGACGCAAGCAATTTGGCCGAGAGAATTCTTTCGGACCTGGATGATTGTTTACCGGAGTTAACGGTCTGGAAACCGAGACTGCATTTCGGCATCGCCTCTATTCCCCAGGACGCAAGGGATCTTGCCAATCTTGTCGAAAACGCGCAATTGGCTCTTATCGAATCCTGCAAATCCGAGACTCAGGTGATTCAATATAAAGAATTGCAAAACCGCAGGTAGTGTCATATCAAAAGCAATTTTTGCACGGGGACCTGAGGCACAAGGCGGAATAGCTCACCCCGTGGGACTTTGAGCAGCTACCCGGACTTTCTTCATCGAGTAATTTTGTAACTAATGACTCTCTGCCCTGTTCGAAAATCGACTTGATAGTGTAAGGACGAATCAACCGATTTCAGGCATGTTCTGGCATGTTCGCAGGATGATTTTCGGAGGAAAAGGTCCTTTCAAAACTTTGATGAAGTTTCGAAAAGAAAGAATTCATATTTGCTTTCCTGACTATTGCCTGGTTTCGGGGATTTGAAAAGATTACATTACTGAATTAAAAAATGTACCCACTAGGGCACCTTTACAGATTCGCCCAGTCTCAGGATAATTCAGCAGTTGGAGTTGAGTCGTGAGTTGAAATGTCTAACATTAAAGGTCAACAAATAACTACCCTGTCCGCCGAGGGCTTTGTCACTGGCAAAGTTACTGAAGCTAACGGTGAAGCCGGTGTATTTGTTCATGAGTCAGGTGAGTCTTTCCCCTGCAAAATAGCACCTGGTCTGGAAGACAGTCCTAATTTCGGTAGCAATCAGCTATATAAGGTTTATCCCTATAACAAAAAGGAAACCGGGCTGAACTTCCTCATCCAGGAAGAAGTTGCCGATGAACCATCAGATGTTTTTGATTTTGTCGCCAAAGTGAATTCTATAGGCGAGGGTGAGTTCACCGTCGCGGTCTGGTCAAATACCAATCAAAAGTATTTTATGACCAAGATAAGTGGTTTCATTCAAGCTAAAAGAGATCAGCTCTGGAACCTTGAGTGCGAGCTTGACGGCAAAGAGCTTATTCTTATAGACGGAAGAAAATTAGCTGAAAAATGGAGCCTGCCGGCGGATTGGAAAGCCGGTGAGACCAAAAATAGAAGTCCTATCCGGGCGAACTAAAGTTCTCTATTGTCAGTTAAAATCCAGGGTCAGTTGAATCGCTTGCGGTTCATCGTCTTCCCCATCCTCTCCGTTCAGGTTGCTCAAAGAGATTCCTAGAAGTCGGGCGTTTCTTGAACGCACTTCGGTTGTTTCAAGAAGAGATTTTGCCACGGTCATAATCTCCACTCTGGACAGTGGCGGCTCATTAAGAGTCTTGCTACGTGTCACTTGCTGGTAGTCGGCATACTTTACTTTTAAAGTTAAGGTTCTACCGGTAGTACCACTTTTTTCTACTCGGCGCAAAAGTATATCGGCGATGTTCTCCAGAGACTCAATGAATTCCTGCTCTTCGCTCAAGTCCGTGGCATAACTTCTCTCCGCCCCGATGGACTTGCGCACCCGATCAGGGGTTACCGGTCTGTGATCTATTCCCCGGGCGATATGATAAAAATAAGAGCCGGCTTTTCCGAATTTATCCATCAACTCTCTTTCAGAAAAGCGCTTCAGATCCCGCCCTTTAAAGATACCGAAGCGCCGCATTCTCTCGGCGGTCACTTTACCGACACCGAAAAATTTTTCGATGGCCAGGTTCTCTATAAACTCTTCCACTTTGTCCGGTGGTATCAGATAGAGACCATCGGGCTTCCTCATATCCGATGCTATTTTAGCCAGGAATTTATTGATAGAGATACCGGCCGAAGCCGTCAGTCCGGTCTCCTCCCTGATAATCTCTTTTATATCCCGAGCTATTAAGGTGGCAGATGGAAGAGCTTGTTTGTTGCAGGTAACGTCTAGAAAAGCTTCGTCCAGGGAGAGCGGCTCCACCAGATCCGTATATCTTCTAAAGATATCGCGAATTTGATCCGACACTTCCTTATAGACTTCAAAGCGCGGCTTCACGAAGATAAGACCTGGACAACGAGCCCTGGCAGTGCGAGAAGGCATGGCCGATCTGATGCCGAACTGTCTTGCTTCGTAGCTGGCCGCCGCCACCACGCCGCGAGATTCCGGGGATCCGCCGACAACTACGGGTCTGCCGCGATACTTTTCATTATCCCTCTGTTCCACGGAAGCGAAGAATGCATCCATATCTACATGGATTATCTTCCTTATATTAATAGAAGGCTTATCGCCCTGGTTGCTCTTTTCTGTCAATCGGACAAAAGACTCAAATACAGCCTGGCATTACTACACATCTATTCTAAAATTGCGCCCCGGGAAAAGCAACCGCGAGCATTGGTTCAAGATGACTCGAAAATAGAGAGATCTGGAAATTAGAGCCTGCCTCCATATTTGCCACCATAAAAAACAGACTCAGTAATTCTCACTTTACATCGGTCTAAATAAAGCAAGCTTGAATCCTCAACTTGCTAAACTGCCAGCTATGTTTATAGATCCTGACAATACAAGCACCAGAGATCTCTACCGCTTCATGATAGGAAGCGTCGTACCGCGTCCTATCGCCTGGGTCTCCACCCGGAACAAAGCCGGTCAATTGAATCTGGCGCCTTTCTCTTTCTTCAACGCCTTCTCCGTCGACCCACCGGTCTTAGGCATCGGGATCGGCTCCAAACCAGGGATAAAGGATGGCAAACCGGTTGTTGTGTTCAAAGACACCCTGGTCAATATCCAGGAGACAGAAGAGTTTGTGGTGAACATAGTCAATCAGTCTCTGGTTGAAAAAATGAACCAGACCAGCGCCGACTATGACTACGAGGTGAGCGAATTCGAGACCTGTGGTCTGACCGCTAAACCGTCCAAGATAGTACGACCACCCCGGGTCGAGGAGAGCCCTATCTCCTTTGAGTGCAGGCTCCATCAAATAGTGGAACTCGGAAACTCCAATCTAGTTCTAGGCCGGGTCGTGAACATCCATGCCCGGGACGAAATTCTGGTGGACGGCAGAGTCGATATAAATAAATTGGCGCCGGTAGGCCGACTGGGAGGGATCTCCTACTGTTCGGTGAACAAGAACTCGATTTTCCAGTTGGAGCGACCGGAGAAGCCTACCCAGTGAATGGAATGAGCGATTTACCGACTACTAACTGAACTCAATCATTCAACAGAAAAGCTGAGTTACTTACAGTTTTGTATATACAGTACATATATGATCGAGACAGGGTTCGAACCATATATGGTTCAAGCGCTTGTTTTCCTCCGCTAGATAGAAAATGCCGATGGAATCAATATTCTTTTGACAACTTTTGGATATTTATTAAATGTTCAAAGGGGGACTTTTTTATTTCGGCAATTCGGATACACTAATCAATGTGAAGGGTGAGTGCTTTCAAGTTAAGCACGACGAGCCCAGGGACCTTGCAGAAACAACAGTCCGGCGCTGGACGGAAACAGTAGCAAGCGAGTCCGCCTCGGTAAACTATCTGACAGTTGACCGACGAGATACTGAGTCCAATGCAACGGACTTTCAGACAGTAGCAAATCAACACCACCGCAGAAATAAGTCTGGGTGGTGTTTTTGTTTGTTGTCACTTTCCTGTCACACCACTATGATTTGATCGAAGAACTCGCATATATGATGTAGGCACCTGGTTCTCCCAACTTACTAAGACTACCTAGAAAACTTCAGGATCTCGTTTCTTCACAGGTTATCCCATGGCTTCCGATCAAACCCATGTAAATGAATCTGCCGACCTGGCAGAGGCACCCCAGGAACCCTCCAAATTGCACCGGGATGCCTATGAAGTCGCCGACTCATCCAATAGAACCAAGACGGTAGAAAGCCACCCCGAGCAGCCTGAAGGCAAGCCGGATATAGAATACAAATTCGGCACTGTCGAACTTTTCGGTGACCTGGAAGGTGCGGAGACCGGGAAACCGGAAGACAAAGATCCTCAAGGAAGCGCTCTACTGAAAGAGTTCTCCAGCGAAAATCTTGGTGAACGCTTCCAGACCATGGTCGAAGACGGAACTTTAATTCCCCGACTGCGCGAGGTCACAGACAATGGCAATATGCGAGCCATCGCCCGAAGATTCGCCGACCTCCCCTCGGATAAGTTAGCCCTGGGCGCCAAAGCCTTGAGAATGGTGGATCCCATGTGGACCACCCAGATGAAACTTGCTTTTAATGGAGTCTCTGCCGAAGGCGCCAATTTCGACAGGGAAGCAAACAGAGAACAAATGACCCCCTACAGACCCACCGACGCCTGGACAGGCTCCGGCATCACCGGTGTTAACCCCTCCGAGCAGCCGGAGGTATCTTTATTGGAGATGGCCAAGATAGGGTTCGATAGAAAAGTAACCAACTACTTCGGCGCCGAAGGCAAATATGATGACACCACCATAACACCTCCGGAATTTATCTCCGGCAAACCGAGCTACGCCCTCGAAGATAGAGCCAGGCTATTCTTAGAAGCACCGATCAGCACCACCACCCCGGAAGCATACGCCGGAAACATTCCTTCCAGAGCCGAGGTGATAAGAGCGGCCGGGGAGTTAAATGGCGTAGATCCAAGAATAGTTACAGGCTTTCTTCTGGCGGAACAACAACATCAAACAGCCAATGAAGACGCTCTAGATTTTCTTGCCGCTGCCCGACTTGGCAAAAACACAAGTATCGGTGTGGCTCAAATCACTCTGGAAAACGGCATGGCGGACGAGGGCGCATTACTGAGCGATACGGTCGATCCCACCAGCAGAAGATGGATGAGCACCAGAGATGCGGCGACATATCTTGCTTCCGATGAACACGCTATTTTCGCCGCCGCCAAATTCATCAGACAGACTGCAAATGAAGGAGCCCGGGTGCTCAGCGATCCGAACGCACTGCCTAAGACACGGGAACGATATCCGGACATGGATTTCTCTGCCCTGGCTAAAAATTCATCCCACTGGACCTACCAGCATGTAGCCCTCCTGGGTTCGGAGTATACCTCCACTGCCTGGGATGACGACCTGCATCTCTGGGGTGGCGTAGTAGCTCAGTTCACCAGGGTCGCGGTGGACTCAGGCATTTTTTCGAAATAACGGTTCTGGATCGCTTGTTAGGGAGCGGCATTCAGTGTGACACCACCATATTGAGCCGCGTTGGGATCACCGCCATAGTAGTGGGGAACACACCAGAAATTCAGATGGTTGCGTGAAGGAACACCGCCGGTGATGACCGTAACTGGCAATGTACCGGATCCGCTCCATTCGGGAATTCGGCAGATCAAGGTGCCGTCATCCATTACATTGACCACATTAGCCCTGTAAGGACCGATGTTCACGATGTTCTGGTTCGGAATTCTGGAGAAGTTTGCTCCGCGAATGTTGAGCAAGCCTCCTACAGGTCCTCCGTAAGGACTCATCGAATACAATACAGGCGGAAGATGATTCATGGCAACTTGCATCAAATTGGTGCTCTTTCCGTTGACCGTAACCTGCACCGAAACATGCTTGCCTTTCAAATTTTTGGGCGCTCTCACCTGCAAAACTTTCGGCATAGCCGAGATAATGTCGCAAGGCTTGCCGTTCATCAGCACCTTCATTTCATTGGCATTGGCACTAAATCCGGTTCCATGCAATAGACATGTGTTACCAGGAGTTATCTTTGTCGCATTGAGAAGTGAAAGGCTATCTTTGGTGGTAGTTAGAACCCAACTAAAAATGGCGTCTTTTCTTCCCTGTCCTTCAATAAACAGCTTGGCGCCATCCTGGGGTACTCTTCCCGTGATGTCCACGGTAACAGCTCTCTGGGTACGAAAAGTGCTCTCATCGACTAGAACTTGACCGCTCTCACCACTTTCACTACCGGACTCAAGAAAGACTCTCACCCAGTTGTAACCGTATCTGCCACCATAACCGTTGTAGAAAGTAAGAAACAACGGCTGGGCTTTCTCCGTATCGGAAAAGTTCAATGTAGCTGTCTTTTTAATCAGCTTCTTAGAGTCAACGCAGACATAAGGTCCGCCTTCTGCCACCATTTTGTGCGCGATGGCATGGGCTTTGTCGAAGCATACACCGGAGCCGAAGCTCACAAAAGCCGCAAGAAAAACCGTAAAAAGTACAGAATCGAATTTAGAAATCACAGAAAAATCCCCGTCCAAGCCTTCACTAAAAATGGATGCCAGTCGAAAGACCTATGATACCGGATCTGACTGATGCGTAGTTAAGGTTGGCGAAATTTCCGCTGATTATAGATGCTGACTGGCATACAGCTGAGAGCTGGCCGAGAGCTTTGAGGGGAGCGCCGCGTTGATTGACTTCTTCACCGGGGAAGCGGAGAGATTGCAGATAGAATCGACACGTTTACGCAAGGAATTAAGAGTCTTGGGAAGTTCGGCGCTGACGCCCTTTCTGATGATCCACTGGGGCACGTAAAATCCAGGATCCAGATACATGCTGTAGAGAACTTCTGTTTTCTTTCCACCTTGAACAGACTTTGCTTGCCAGAATCCGTGGAAATCTTTGAAAGTACCGCCCATTCTATTGAACTCGATGAAGGAGCCGCTATCTTTGTGCAGATACTTTGACTTAACCGTGTAGGAGATAGGCGGCAAGGGTATCGGGAAGTTATTTTTGATAGTTACCTTCATGACTGTGAATTTGTTGGTATCAGTCAATACTTCCAGATTTTGCATTCCCGGTGAGATGTTATTTTCGAACTCGTAGGGATTAACCATTATCGGCCAGACTTTATCAATGGAATAAGGAATAAGAACCTTTCCGGTGACATATCTCTTTTCGCCCAGATTTTTCAATCCGACCACAACTTCACCGCTATTGAGTCTCTCACTAACAGATTTGTGCGCACGCGGAGCCCGGGACTCAATTGGAGAAATTCCCATTGAGACCAGTATTAACAGTGCCACTAAAATTCCTGAAACTCTCAGAGTTGGCTTTGAGGACATTAAAGGTATCTACCTCCAGAAAGCCCTCAAAGATCGTTTAAAGGCAGATAGCAGCCGATGGTGCCAGATAAAGACTTGACTAGAATACTTGTCAACGACTACTAAAACACAAGCGTTGTGATTGAAATAAGTTTATCAAATAAAACGCACCATGAATATCTTAGACGCATAATTCTGGAAAGAAAAAATGCGACAGAACATATCTGCTTATATCAGTGATTGCTGGCACTTGATTAAGAGGTTTTTGTTCAGTTGTCATCAGTATTAAGAAGCGCTCTATTCCGTTTACCTAATCATTGAAATAAAAAGGGAAATAAAAAGGAAATCCGCTACGGAATGAAAATCTGAAATCAATTTTCTCTTGTCATCATCGTTACATCAACAACCATCTCAAATCCCTGATTAATAGCCAGTATCTAGGCACTGAAAAACAATCCTGGACAAAGCGCTCATGTAACGCTTCCCGGGAATTTATAAGGCCTATGGATATACACTTTACATCTATAAAGGTATAATCATGTTTCTATTTATAAAATTGGCAAACATTCCAACATTTGGAGAGAAAGATGGTTCAAGACCAAGAGCCCTTATTCGCAAGAGAAGGTCTATTTAGACAGAAACTCAATCAGCTGCGCAAGACAGGACATATTCCCCAGAGTATTAAATCAGACAGCCAGTCGAGAATAAGGGAACTAGAACAGGGTGGTTATTTAGATAACGTCAAAAGCACCCTCGAGGATGCGGATCCAAAAGAGATGGAACGCATCACGCTTTTGGACCGGACCACCGATCTGTACAATCACAACACCATCAAACGCATCCTCACGGACGAATTCAAACGTTCAAAACGATACAAGCACAATTGCACTACATTGATGCTTCTCATCGACGGACTCTACGGAATTCAGCAAAGCTCCGGCGCGGAAGTCTCGGACTCCATTCTCAGAGGGGTTGCCGACTTTTTGATGAAAGAGGTCCGGGACGTTGATATCCCAGCTAGATTCAGCGCCGAACAGCTTATCGTTGTCTGCCCTGAGACCGATGCTGATGGAGTGGCTGTCCTGGCAGAAAGACTGCGATCGAAGATCCCTCTGCAGAGAGTCTCCGATATCGGTCAAAACTGGCATGTGACTGTCAGTATAGGTATCGCTTCCTTCCCCAGAAACGCCAACGACCTCGACACCCTTCTGGAAGAGACTGAAAAAGCGTTAAATGCCTCTATAGATAGAGGTGGCAACACTTTCACTATTTCCCAATCTTAAATAGACCAGCCTGAGAGGTTCTAGGCTCTCTGGGTCGTCCAACCCATATGATTGAGGATCTCGTCTAAATCTTTGCGGGAGCCTATAAACGTCTGCATGGCAAAGAGAACCTGCTCCACGCTAAGCTCGCCTCGCTTGTGCATCTCCAGACAGCGCACGGCTGTGGCCAGGGTAAAACGGTCAACCAGACGCATCTTATAAACCACAGCCTCAAAGTTAGTCCCTTTTGCCGAGGCTTCATCAATGGCCTTCAATAGGTCAGAATTGGCTATAAGCCCCAGGGATTTGAGCAACTCCGGCAGTTCCAGCGATTCCACCGCATCCTCTCCGCCAGCCCTGACCTCGCCGATGGCCTTCTCGAGAGATAGGCCGCTCCTTCTTATTTTCTTCAAAGCCAGACCGGCTTTCAAAGGGTTGAGTTGCCTGGCGGCCACCATCTGCTGGAGGATCAGAGCCTGTTCCAGGGCACCTTCTGTGATCAGGCCCACCCGGACAAGAATCTGACCGATGGGCTCTTCATCCAGCATCCCCCGCTCCACCGCCGAAAGCAGGTCTATTTCAGAGACCATTCCGGCAAGCATCAATAGCTCACCCAGGCGAATTGTCTGGGTGCGAATATGCACCTCGGCGCCATCCATCTTCAAAGTCTCTTCCAGGGTGAGGTTGCGCAGAGCAACCATCCTCAAACCTTCCACCGCCTGGGTCCTGGTTATTTTTCCTTCCCTGATGAGCACCTGGGCAGTGAGGGCGGCATAAGTATGCATTTCATTTACAGTCCCCCTGAGCACCAGAATGCGCCCCAGGGGCATGCCGGATGTATAGCAATCTTCCAGGGCGGCTTTCAGATCCTCCTGGTTCAAAAATCCGGCTTCAATGAGCAAATCACCCAGCTTATTAGTGGTCTCGTAATATTCAGAACGCCAGCCCAGCTTGCTTAGGGCTTCATCAAGGCTGACATTATGCTGCCCTACCAGCTTCAAGGCATCTATGGCCAGGTCCATATGAAGAAGATTCTCGCGAATAAGAGACTGGGCTGAAACAGCAGCCTTGAAATTCTTTTCGGAGAGAAAGCCCGAACTTACAAGTATGCGCCCGACAGGAAGACTGGTTGTGAGAGAAATAGGCACAGCATCAGCCATCTGACCTGCGGTGATCAGCCCCGAATTAACGAGAAGGTCCCCAATCAAAACCTGTGTATATCTAGCCACTCGGTGGACGTCCATGCTCGGAAGCTACTAAAACGATTGTTCGGATTCCAATTAGCTCCCTATATTAATCATTGCTCCGGGCCGGAATTTCTAAACATAAAAATAGAGCCTTTTCATAGATTCTAGGAAATGAATCGACTCTATTTTTAGCTCAGTGTTTGTCTCAGCTCATCAAATGAGAGCTTTGTTTATGCCGAGGACGGAACCCTGACCCGCAGATGAAGGAACCAGGCCACCGTTGCCGGTCTTGCCAGCTCTGGAAATTTTTCTATGACCTCCGGCTCGGGTCTGGGCTCATGGCTCTCCTCCAGAAGAAAGCCCGCCTTGACCAGGCTGTTCAACCAGGTACTAAGGGTCCGATGGTAGTGAGCCACTTTAAATTCCGGATGCCTGGCGCTGAGATCGTCCGGCAAAGCGCTGAAGGTCCACTCTTCCAGATAGGCTCCTTCATCAAAATATTTGCTCACCATCAAACGTCGCCGGATACTGCCGTCCTCCTGCTCCTCCTCAAGCCAACCTAATTCGGGGGTGCTGAAACAGGGATGAACAATGGAGAACTGGAAAAATCCACCAGGCTTGACCACCCGGTAAACCTCTTTCAAAACCTTGTCCAGCTCTGGGATATCCATGAGAACCATGGTGCTCATGGCAAAGTCAAAACTGTCATCGGCAAAAGAGAGATTGGTGGCGGACTGGACCTGATAATCAATTGTATGGCCAGAACTATAAGACTTGGTCGGATCCTCAAAGCTTCTGGCGTGCTCTATGAATCGGCTGGATGGGTCCACCGCCGTCATCGAAGCACCACGTCCGGCTACTGCTCTGGTATTGGTGCCCTCACCACATCCGATATCAAGCCCTTTTAGTCCTCTTACCTCAGGTAAGATTTTCAAAAACGCCGGGAGATTTAGACCATCGCGACAAATGTCGTAGCCCAGGCGGGAAAGGGCTGTCCAGGAATCAGCGTTACCTTCCCAGAAGTCGACAGACTCTGACTCTGTGATCACATCTTTTTTCATGGCTTTGCCTTATCCTTTATGGACTGCGCTCTTGTCTCCAGAGTATTGGCTTCGGAATGCCTCCCAGTCTTGTGAAGATAACGAGAATAATGATCCAGACTCTCCAAAATCTCAGGAGCATAGGTTCCATACTCTTTTTCATGCATGGAAAGATGCTGTTTAAACAAAATCTCGGCCTGATCCTTTCTGCCATGGGCGTGATAAAGCCAGGCCAGATCAGGTAAAAATCGGGCGAATCTGATAGACCCCCGACCCACAAGACCTTCCATATTTCGCATGGCATATTCATAGACCCGCTCTGACTCTTTGGGATCTCCTTTCTTGTGGTAGAGAAGAGATAGCCCCACCAGACAGTTCACGAAACCCGGCTCCACCTGGGAACTTTGCTCGGAAAGCTTGGAAGCTTCTATCCAGACCCTTTCGGCTTCTAGAATATTGCCTTGATCAAGCAGTTCCCTGGCTTTCTGGTCTTTTTGATACCATTCTTGCTGGCGCAGCCTATCATCCGGCTCCACGAAGCCGAAGCCATCCATGGCGCTCTTTTCCTTCACCGTATCCTCGGCATAAGCCAGGGGGCAAAGGGCAACGGTCACAACCAGAACCCAGAGCGCGGCTCTAACAAAAAACGAAACCGAGGACTTAGCCGGAGACTTATGCAAAAGCCCAACCGACCTGAATTTGGCCGGTCTTCGGAACATAACATAACCAGATCCCGTGATCGTTCTAAACATGGGAGTTAATTTTAGCGGATTTGAAATTGGAAAGCTCGAAGAGAACTATTTCTCTTTTACGGAATTTCCACCCTCGGCCATCCAGAGACTGAGCTTGCCTATCCAGGAACTTCTCAAATTCTCGAGTACATGCTGGGTCTCGCTCAAATCTTGGTGAACTTTCTCCAGATTGTCTTTCAGGCTTTCGATCTCGCATTCGTATCTGGTCGCCTGGGCACCCCTTTTAATCAGTTCGGGAATCATCTTAATCTGGTCATCTTTGGCCAGGATCTGACCTTCCATGAATTTCAATCGGTTGAAAGATTCGCGAAGTTCTTTGTTTCGATAATCTAATTGAGCTTCAAGAAATCTGATTTTCAGCTCCAACTCTACGGTTTTGTCAGGGTCAGCCTCGAAGAGACTGGGAGTCTCAGAACGAGACTGTCCATAAGTATAAGGGGAAGAGGGAGAGAAGAGTCCAGCCTCACCGGCGACGATATCATCTTTGCCGAAGAGATCCTCGATGGACATGTCTTCGCCTGCGGTATCATTTTCGGAATCTTGTTTGACTGGGCGAAGCACTCTTACCCTGGATGATTTTGGTGATTCATCTCTGGTCTTGTCCGCTTCAATCTCCGGGTTGAAAACTTTGTCGAGCAGTCCGTCTAAAAAATCATCGAGCCCCTCAAGACTGGCTGGATCACTCACATGTTTATAGTGGGTGGACGATTGGACATTTTCCATTTGAACACACTCGCTCTCTAACTTTCCCTGCTTATCCTAACTAAAAAGAGATCCTGTGTACATACCTCTATTGACAACAAACATTAATCGGCCTTTCCTGATACCAGAGATAGCATCACAAGAATAAGAGAGTCGAAGGAAATTCCACCAAAATTTTGGTCGCCGACAAGAACGCCGACGACCAAAAAAAGTGTCTACAGCACTACGTCTGGTATTAAATCAGGATAGCGATCCTGCTACCACGGTGGTGAAGGAATCCGGATGGAAGTACTTACGCATAGCATTGTCAGCGGACTTCTTAGTGACGGATAAATAGCGCTTGCTGAGAAGATCCAACTCTTTGACACCCAGTCCTAAAAACTCGAGTTCAGCAATTACTCTTGCGATTCCGATAGAAGAGGATAGACCCACCTTAAAGGAGCCCACAGCTCTTCCAGTCTCTTTGGTCAGCTCTTGCTTCGAGATGCCGTTCTCCATGTAGTCAGCCAATACTTCATCCACAAGCTTGAGCGCTTTATCGACATTATTGGGGTTGACAGAAAGAAGCAAGGACCACGGAGATCCTCCGAATGCGGTATCGGAGAACATGGAGTAGATTCCATAGGTAAGTCCGGCGCGGTCACGAACCACCGTTCCTAACCTCGACGTAATCGTATCCTGACCAAGAGCGGCGTTAGCAATTCTAGCCGCATAAAAATCTTTATCCGTACGCTTGAGAGTAGTCGGATGACTGAGGATGATGTCGGCACTACTTTTATCGGGGATATTGATGTCGAAATAGCGTCTGCTACCGGACAGATCTACGGAAGGAATGATTATCTCTCCGTTTGCCTCGCCGGTCCAGTCAGAGAACTTTCTGGTCACCTCTTCCAGGGCAAGATCAAGATCGATATCACCCACGATGCTAAGAATAGTCGATGCGGGGGTCATGAGCTTGCCGTGTACATCGCGCAAGTCTTCCGAGTTCACGCTCATCAATTCGTTGATCTGTTCGGAAGGCAGCTTGTCATAGAACGGATGGTCAGAAGGATAGAGAGAACGCTTCATTCCATTCCAGGCGACGGATCTAGTGTTGTTGGCGCCTTCAATAATTTTAGAAGACAACTCCACTTTCAGCTTCTTCAACTCGCTCTCGGCTAGAAGCGGTCTTCTTACGGCGTCGTTCAACAAGCCCAGATATTCACTGAAATCTTCGGTGACAACATAGGTAGCCAGCCCGAGCCGATAATTGTCCACCGAGAATTCCAGACCGGAAGGAATCCCCATGTTCTCCAGAGTCTCAGCGATATGCTGCTTGTCGAAATTCTGGGAACCGCGGCACAACAATTCGCCCATCAACTCCGACTGATGGCTGGGTAAATGTCTGGTGAAATAGTTACCGGCTTTGATATTAAGGGCAATACCGACAGAGCCGGTACCTGGATTCTTCATAAGAAGCACTTTCATGCCGTTGGGCAGTGTCTCTATACGAACCCTCTCCTCAAAAGTCTTTTCGGTGCCGACCTCTTTTGAGAACCTTACTCTTTTCGCTTTAGGTGGCTCAGCCAACAATCTCGAGAGCTCTTCCTTGTCGATCTCAAAATCTTTAACAGAACGCTCCACAGCCTTGGGCTCCGGATCTTTTATAGTCGCAGCAAGATCCTGATTGAGCATGTCATCGGCCATCTCTTCCGAAATCTCTTCGCCCAGCTCTATGGCATCTCCATTTTCACCGATGCTCTCAACTAGTTCTTCAACTACTCCATCTACAGATCCGTTGCCGGAACTCTCTTTTGCCCTCACTTCATCGAGAAACATCTGCATGGGTTTAAAATATCCCACCGTTCTGTTGGTGCGAGTAAAGTAGGTGGAGGTTACTGTTTTAACATCTTCCAGACTAATCTCATCGAATCGATCATCGTAGTTCATCAGCCACTTCCAGTCAGCTTTTGACTCGGCTTCTCCGAGCAAAAAGGCAAGGCTGCTGGGGTCAGCCATGGCAAGAATAGTTCCTTTCCTGTTGGCTGATTTCACTCTGTTTAGTTCAGCTTCACTGATGGAGTCCGTGGCAAGTTTTTCAATCTCACCAAGAATGGTGTCTTCCACTTTTTTCAGGTTTACACCCGGGTTAAGACTGGCTCCGATGATAAAAAGACCCGGATCTCTCAATTCATCGTGACGACAGAATACGTCGGCGGCCAGCCCTGTCTCTATCAAAGCTTTGTAGAGACGACTTGAGCGTTCGTAGGTACTACCGAGAATATGCCTGATGGCGGCAAGGGTGTAGTTATGCTCGTGCACTGCTTCCGGAACATGGAAACCGAGCCAGACTCGGGGAAGATCCCCTGCTCTGCAAATCTCGAAACGGCGCTCACCTTCCTGGGCGGGCTCAACCGTGTAGACTTCGGGAATAGGCTCCGGAGAAGTCTTTATCTTGCCAAAATGATTTTGAATGGTGGCAAGAGCTTCTTCTTTCTTAAAATCACCGAGCACAACGACGGTGCTGTTGTTTGGCCAGTAATATGTATCGTAGAACTTACGAAGCCTATCCAGTGGAACGCCTTCCACATCCGAGCGCCAGCCGATTGTGGGATGGTGGTAGGGATGTTCTCTGAAAGCCACCGCATACAGTTCTTTCTCCAGAGCTTCCTCCGGATAGTTTTCACCTCGCTCCAGCTCGTTGCGAACCACCGACATCTCAGAGTCACGGTCAGATTGACGCAACATCAAGTTCCGCATCCGATCCGCTTCCAGCTCCGTGCAGAGGTCAAAGAACTCTTTGGGGACTATTTCAAAATAGCTTGTCCGGTCGAACCAGGTGGTGGCGTTCCAGTAAGCGCCAATCTGGGTCAGAAGGTCGTCTATCCCGTTTCCTTTGTCAGCATTGTGCCGTTTGGTGCCTTTGAATAGCATGTGTTCCAAAAAATGTGTTGCCCCGGTATAGCCGACACCTTCGTTACGGCTTCCAACTTTGTAGAGCACAAGGAAAGTTACAACCGGTGCGGTATGGTTCTCCGCCAGGACTACTTTCAGTCCATTTTCCATACGATACTCAAAGACATTCTTTATCTCTTCGCCGGCTTCTATGCCGTATTCGGAAAGACTGAAATTCTCGTTTTTTATAGCGTTAACCATTCTGCTTCCATTACCAAAATTAGCGGGTGATAATAAGTGGCTCCACCCGGAGGCAAGAGCCGTTCGAAAGAGTTAAGAATAACGTATATTAGTCAATATTTTCCGGACCTTCAGATATTTGAATATCAAACTAACAATTAGCCGGGTCAATTCATAAGTGAACATTGCGATAACAGGCGGTACAGGCTTTCTTGGCGGGCACTTTGCCCGGTATCTCATTCAAAGAGGTCACTATCCCACCATAGTAGCCAGGGGTATCGCCCGGGATACTGCCAACCTGAGAAAACTGCAAAACATAACCTTCCGCCCCATGTATCTGACCGAAGAGAAGAAGCTCTATGAAGCATTCAAAAGTTGCGTGGGGGTGGCGCATTTAGCCGGCATAAACAGAGAGACCGAAGATTCCACCTTTGCCCAACTCCATGTGGACGCCACGGAGAAAGTGCTCTACGCCGCCAGAAAAGCCGGCGTGAAAAAGATTTTGCTGGTCAGCTTCATCAACGCCAGACCCTGGAAAGCCTCTAAATATCACAACAGTAAATGGCAAGCGGAAGAGCTGGTCAAAGCTTCCGGCCTTGACTTCACTATTCTGAGACCCGGCATGATCTACGGAGCCGGCGACCATATGTTGAGCCACATAGATAGAGCCCTGGAAATGTCTCCCTTCTTCGCGCCGGTGGGACTCTTGCCACGCAAATTCAGTCCCGTAGCGGTGGAAGATATGTGCGAGCTGATGGCGGAGAGCTTGCTGAATAACCTGCTTTCCAGAAAAGCCTACACCGTGACCGGTCCGGAAGCCTTGTCTCTGAGTCAGATTGTCGCTCGGGTAGCAAAGGCGAGAGCAAAGATGGGAAGGGGTCATGGAATATCTATTAATATCCCGTTTCCTGTATCAATCCACCTCGCGATTGCCGCTCTAATGGAGAGAACCAGCAAAGATCCACTGGTGACAACTAGTCAGATCAGAATGCTTCAGGAGGGAATGGACAGGGCTTCTTCTAGTTGCCAAGCCCATTGTCAAGAACTTCCCGATGAGATGAAGCCGAGAATGGAGATGACAGAGGATGTGATTATTCAATGCCTTAACAAGTCAAGAAGAAGCTAAAAGCGCCAGGGAAAGAGCTTATTCAAAAAGTGACTAAAAAGGTTAAGAAGAGTCAACCGAGTATATACTGTCAATTCGGTTACAATCTTGGAATCCTTTAAAACCGGAAAGAGAACAGGCGAGCCAATTACCAGAACAGCCAATCGAAGCACTTTTGCTGATTTCTTTCCTGACTACTTTTCCAACAGGTAAAACTAAATCCGAGTCGCGACCCAGGTGGTTGCAAAGAAGACGTTTCCCCGACCAAACTTTCTAATGATCAAACTCTCCATTCAACGATCAAATAGATTCTCCCTGGCCGCATCAGTTCTGGTCACAGCAACCCTTGTCTCATTAGGGTCGCAAACTTTCTTTTCTGGATCCGGTCCAGCCTTTGCCGCAGGACCAGAGACTTCCCTGAAAAAATGGCGAGTCAGCACCATTGCCGGGGCTCGTGCTTACAAAGAGCTTCGCTACGGTGACGCCGAGAGATCATTTAAGAAAGCGATAGAGGAAGCAAAGAAATTCGGACCCGATGATCTTCGTCTGGCATCCTCCCTCTCAAACCTGGGCGTTCTTTACAACTTTCGGGGATTTTTCGATAAAGCGGAACCTCTATTCGAAGAGTCGGTGAGAATTAAAGAGAAAAAACTAGGTCTTGCCAACAACGATGTTATCTCAAGCCAGGGCAAACTCTGCCAGTTCTATCTTCGCAGGGGCAAGTTTGATAAAGCAGAACCGCTGGCCAACCGGGTCATTGCCTACGGCGGAAAACGAGTTCAAGACCTGAAGGCGCTAAAGACAAAACATAAACCGGATAGCAAAGAGCTGAGAAAAGAACTCAATCAGTTTCTCGAATTGGCTGTGCTTTTTGACCGCATGGCCCTTGCCTCCATGGGACATTCTCAAAACGGAAGATATAGACAGAGCGAAGAACTCTACAAACTTTCCATGCAGCTAAGAGAAAATGCTCTCAGCGGCAATCATCTTGCCCTTGCCGAAAGCTATGAAAATCTTGGCAAGCTCTACTTGAAAGAGAAGCGCTACAAACTGGCCGAGCCGCTTCTGAAAAAAGCTTACCGAACCAGCAAATCTACTCTAGGATTCGCCAATCCAAAAACCTACTCCAAACTTGATGCCTGGAGTCAGTCGCTTTCTGGTCTCGGCAGATCAAGCCAGGCAGAGAGTAATTACAAACTTGCTTTGCAATCTTTCAAAGAGGCCTATGGTGCAAACAGCGGCTATGTTTCCAACATCGAAACCGCCCTGGCTCACACCATGGCCAACCGCGGCAGCTATTCCGCAGCTTCGGTGCATCTAAAGAGGGCTCTCGCCATTCAAAAGAGACTGAGGGGTCCGGACCATGCCATCACAGCGGCGGTTCGGAACGAATACATCGCCATGCTCAGAAAAGCTCGTAGAAATGACGAAGCAAACAGGCTCAAGGCCAGCTCGTCCACAGTAGACGAGATATAAACTCGGTCGAGTAAAATCGATTCATCAGGATCAATGCTTCAGGCAAGCGGATTCTTGGGCAGCTTATAAACAGTGCAATTCAGCAAATGCCTAAAACATCCCGGTTGAAGATCCTGAACCATATCCGCCACCATAACCTCCGCCACCGTTTCCGGAAGCAAAAGATGGCAGAGCGGCCGCCTGGTCCAACTGAATCTGAATCTCTGTACCGGTCGGAATTATGACATCCTTGCCTTTTCGAAGCAGCATATCGGCGGCACCTAAGCCGCCACCAATGGCAGCACCACCCCAGGCGCCGCGTCCGACACCACTGCGACCACCAGCGATAGCACCAAGACCGGTGCCGAGGGCCGCTCCTAGACCAGCACCACCAAGACCCCTCAAGAAAAATTGACCAACCTTAGTACCGACGCCTTCACCCCGATACATATCCTGACTGCCCTGGCCTTTGTTTTTATACTTTCCGATAGAGCCGACTAAATGAGCAGAGATTGGAATCTGCTGACCCGATGGTAATCTCATGGAGGTAAACTCGATGCTCAACGCACCGGAGCGACTCAATCTTCTGCCTGCCCGAGACTGACCCACGTCACCCACCACCTGGGTGCCCGCAGGTATGTATCCTCTTCCACCAAGAGAGATCATGTGGCTAATCTCTCCTTGAATCAGATCACCGGGCTTCGCAACCTGGGTTGAAATAGCAGTCTGCAATGTCACAGGCAAATTCAATCCCTGGGGAGCGTAAACGGTATTAGACCTGGGACCGGAGTTGAAGCCACCCTGATAAGAGGTGGAGCCGAAGTACTGCGATGGAGGAACATGGTAGCTGCCACCATAGGAATGGGCGTCGTACTGTTCACCATATCCCTGGGGGTTCGGTCTGGCGTAATATCCGCCTCCATATCCGCCACCGCTATTGTAGCCCTGGTTGTTCTGACCCTGACTATATTGATTTTGTCCGTACTGGCTTTGTCCGTATTCCTTACGGCTTCCTTGATTATATTCTTGCCTGAATCCCGGACTATTTCCCTGAGCATTTCCTTTTTTTCTCTTAACT
>MDTD01000640.1_pt1 | contig 39774 bp, 36 predicted proteins | sample 811221 | NCBI WGS metagenome assembly MDTD01 (sample SAMN05326646, study PRJNA326480) | marine metagenome | isolation source: seawater | place: Pacific Ocean: South West | collected 2011
ATATTGAACATAATTTCTATTCTAGATTTTTAATTTCACGTCACAGGATAATAGAGGTATAAATATGACTAAAGGTTACTTAATGAAAATAGTTGTCTCATTAGTAATGATGCTATCAGCTGTTACAGCACAAGAGAATGTAGATGCTATTGAAAAGGCTCGCCAAGCAAAGGAAGCCGCAGACAAAGCTGCAGCTGAAGCTGCCGCTGCTACTTCAGCTGCTATTGAGGCCGCTGCTGCAAAAGCTGCCAAAGAAGCGCGAGAAGAGGCAAAGCGTAAAAAAGAGGAAGAAGAAGCAAGAAAAATTGCTGAGGCCAAAGCTGCTGAGGAAGCAGAATTGGATGCCGCTGCCGCTGCCGCCGCTGAGGAAGCAAAAAGAAAGATGGCTGCTGAACTAGGTTTAGAAATAAACGATCCCGAAGTTGAAGAAGCTGTAGCTGAAGCAACTGTCTCAGAAGAAGTTGAAGAGGCTGAAGAAGTTGTAGCGAAAGAATCTCTTGGCTGGAACATTGGTGCTGCTGCTAGTGTAGGCCTATTAAAGGGAGAAAGTTTTTCTGGTGGTCTTCCAACGGGAGGTACTGTCGTGATCACAACACCATTTGGCTTCAACTTAGGGCCATTCAATTATACTGTTTCACTTGGTTTTGGGGGATATTCAGCAAGTTCGGAAGATCCTGATGGGACTACCTCTGAGTTTAGCCCCGGTTTCGCTGGGATCGGTGGGAATCTAACTGTTGCAAATTTTATCTTTGTTGAAGGCCATATAGGTAGTGTTGGTGAAGGATCAGGTTTTAGAGGATTTGCTGGCGTAACCCTTGAGAGACTAATGAAAAGTAGTCTTAACCTTCCAGTAAATTTACTTGTTGGCAGTGAAGCATTTTACAGTACAGATATGGCTGGAGCTGGAAATCCTTCTGGTTGGGCTGCTGTAGGTGTAAGATTGGATTATGGTTTCTAATTAAAAAGTACAGTAATTGATAAAAAAAGCGACTTGTTATTTCAAGTCGCTTTTTTTTTATAATGAATAAATATTCAATATTGATACCAATTTATAATGAAGTGAATCAAATCCCTCTTCTGTTAGAAAGTCTAAAAATCTTTAAAGACAGTGGCCATGAAATTATAGTGATTGATGATGGCAGTGATGATGGCAGCACCAATATCCTAAAAAGTTGTAAAGCAATTGAATTGATATGCCTTCATAAAAATAGAGGAAAGGGTTACGCTCTAAAAGAGGGTTTAGTGTATGCAAATAATGATAAAATACTCATTTATGACGGTGATATGGAACTTAATCCAATCGATATAAATAGATTAATGATTCTAGATAAAAAAAGAAATATAAATTGCGCAATGGGGTATAGATTTGAATCCTTGAGCCCATTAAAATCAAATTTTGACTGGGGTAATTTTATGTTTAGTAGCTTTTTTAATATACTCTTTTCATCTCATCACAAAGATATACTCTGCTGTGCAAAAGTATTTTACCTCAGCGATTTAAAAGGGTATAATATTATTTCAAACGGATTTGATATTGATGTAGAACTAACATCAATAATTACTATTCTCAATAATAGAAGGCGAATTCCACAAGTGTTTCTTAATTATAAAAGAAGAACAACCAAAGAGGGTAAAAAACTAAAGATTTCTGATGGGTGGAATATTCTTTCAAGAATTATAAAAATGGCTAAATATTTATAATTACATTTTTGATTGCTCAAATATTGGAACATTTAATTTTAAATCAATCATATTAAAATTTGGAGATAAATGAATTAAACTAGAAATAGAATATTTCTTTCCCCACCAATAAGTAATATTTGTTTCTATATATTTTTTTTCCTCTATCTCCCCACTAGGGAAAGGCCCCTTAAGATAATCAGCATAGGGGTCAAACATTCTTCGAGTAATATTTTCTTCACCACTGATCAAAAATCCAGAAAGAATATTTAAAATTAGGTTTTTGTTATTAAAATATTTCATCCCGATGCAAATTTCTTGACTATCACTGCCTCCATGCCAACCTAAAGGCCTACCACTCTGCACAAAGTTGTTAGTACCAATGCCATGACGAAAAGTTGGTGTTCCTACATATATAAAAGAGCTGAAAAGTGTTATTAGGTGGTTATTTGAAAAAACTGGTGTATAGGCAAACCTAATTGAATAGGCTCTTCCATGCTCTTTTCCAATTTCCATTTCCCGGTCAAATACAAATTCATCGTATAAATAGTTTAAGGAAACCCTAAAATTATTTTTAATTAGGTAATCTAAATGGACCTGCCAGACAGCATTAGAACTTGTATCACCAATAGTATTTAAGCGATTGTTTAACTCAATTTCTAAATGTGATGAAATTGGATTCATATAGCCGATATCAAATGATCTGTTTTGTCCTGAATAGATAACTGTTTCAGATAACCCAATAAGTAATGTTTTTTTATTGGTCCATTCAAATCCTCGTGCAGTTATATAACGATTAATTTCATTCTCTACTTGTTCTAAAAAGCCATAAATGTATCTAACTCGAATTTTTCCATAATTAGACCCCAATAAGAAGTAATCATAAGTCCCACTGTTTTCACTTAAGGCTAGTTCAATATCATTACCCGACCCCCAACTTTCTCTGTCTCTACCAAATTGCAGAAAAGCCCAGTCATTTTCAAATCCAATCCCAGAGCGATTATCTTTATAGTTCATGGAATTGATCCTTATATCATATTCTTTTTTTGCTTCTTTTAAAAGTGTTGGATAAAGATAACCATAATAGTGATTATTATATTTAAAGTAACCATACCCATATATCCCATAAGATATATTTCCTGTCCGAATACCAACTTGTCCATCAAAATATGAAGATGGATTCGACTTTTTTAATTTCTTTTTCGGTATTGATTTAAATCTAATTGGACCAAAAACTGATAAAGTTTCCCAGTCAATACCGGCATCATATAGTAGTTTTCTTGATTTATAAGAGAATATATTATCTGGTAATGATTGCGTAAAAACCAAACTTGATTGCAATAAAATGATTGAGATTATGAAAAAAAGACTCACGTTATAATAATTCACAATTTCATGAGACTAACACAAACCTAGCATTATATATTATGCAAAAGTAAAATTACAATTAATTTTATCTGAATTACTTTAATTTATAAAATCTAGGCTTCAGCCTTTATTGAACTACTAGCAATATTATCACGTTTTTCTAAATGAGGGCTTAAAGATCTTGGTCTATAGGTTGGTATTATCTGATCAAGTAGTAATTGAATCTTTTCAGTGTCTAATTTCTCCGCTGAATCAATTAGTTCATTTATACTAGCTTTAAAAATTGACCATGGTATATGAGAGTGCTTATCTTTGAGGATCATTATTTTTCTATGTGATGTGCTAACTTTTTGTTCATTTAATAGTTGGAGTTCCTCATAAAGTTTTTCTCCTGGTCGAAGACCAACAAACACAATCGGAATATCAACGTCAGGTTCAAGTCCTGATAATCGAATCAAATCCTTTGCCATTTGAACAATACGTATGGGCTGTCCCATCTCTAATAAAAATATTTCACCATCACGGCCTAGCGCTCCACATTGCAATATTAATTGGGAGGCCTCTTGGATAGACATAAAATATCTCGTCATTTCAGGATGAGTAATTGTAATTGGCCCACCCTCGTTGATCTGCTTTTGAAATGTTGGAATTGCACTGCCTGAACTTCCTAAGACATTGCCAAAACGTACTGCCATGAAGGTAGTTTTGGACGTAGCATTAAATGATTGTATAAGCTTTTCAGCACCTCTTTTAGTTGCACCCATCACATTAACAGGATTAACAGCCTTATCAGTTGATACTAATACAAATTTATCAACAAGATATTTATCTGATAGTTCTACTATGTTTAATGTCCCTCCAAGATTTGTATTTACAGCAGTCCAAGGATGTAATTCCTGGATAGGGACATGCTTATATGCTGCTGCATGAAAAACAATATGAGGACGGTTCTCAGAAAATACTTTATCACATTCAATTTTGGCATTTACAGAAGCCAATACAGTCTTTAAAATAGTCTTTGACTGTATTGTGCTAAAAGACTGCTCTAATTTGTATATGCTTTCTTCGCTTGTGTCCAAACAGATAATTTCTGCCGGGTTAAAAGACAAACATTGTTTTACAAGCTCAGAACCAATGGATCCTCCTGCTCCAGTAATCAAGACTCGCTTGCCTTTTAAAATATCTTCGATTGAGTTCATATCAAGCTTTACCTCTTCTCTTCCCAAAAGATCAGAGTAAGAAACATCTCTAACTACAGCCATTGAAATTTCGCCATCAATAATCTCATCAATTGCAGGAACTGTCTTGTATCTTTTCCCTGTCTGTTTACATATCTCTACTATTCGACGCATTTGATCACCAGTGGCAGAGGGCGCAGTTATAAGGATTTCATCGTAACGAATTTTTAAGTTTGGTAACTCACTTATTTTACAAAAGATTTTTTTTCCATGTAGAAGAGCGCCGTGTTTTTCCATATTATCATCAATGAAGCCCGCAATGGAATATTGATGTCTTGAAGTAGTCATTATTTCTCTAGCTATTTTTTCGCCTGTCTTACCTGCGCCAATAAGCAATAATACTTTTTTAGGATGAGGACTTTTTAATGGAGATTCTTCATGATAATGAGTGAAGTAAACTCTAACGCTCAATCTAATAGCAACCGTAGCAAGAGTATTCAATATATAATGCATTAACAAGACAGATCTGGGGTATCCTTCTGATCCAGAAGTAATTAAAACAAAGGTAACTGAAACAAGAGAAACTGCTGTTACAGATAAAAGAATTGCATACAGGTCAAACAAACTGGTGTAGCGCCACATCCGTGCGTATAAGCCTGCAAGATAAAATAGAATAATTTGCAAAATCGCAAACCATGGGACCCAATTAAAGAAACTTTCTAAGAAAACTGTTGGTATTGAAAAGTCAAATCTAATTTGAAAAGCCAAATACAAAGTAATCGAAGAGGCCAAGGCATCCAACAACATAAGTTTCATATTTCTATTATTCATATTTTTCAAATTTCCCTAAAATAATGGTACAAACCCAAAATTATTTCACATACTTAAAAGGTAAATAATATTTAGTTTCATATATAATTTAGTGTTATTGCTTTTTACTATGATATAAAAGCTACTTAAAGAGCTAAAAAATTAACAAAATTTCAAATATCTATATTAAAAAGTTATCTTTTTAAAAATTTAGTCATTTTTTATTAACCAATGACAAAATTATGTCAATAATCCTATTTTGGTCTTCTTCTGATAGACTAGATCCAGAAGGCAAACATAAACCATCCTCAAATAGTTCACCTGATATATCCTGAGAGCCACTTTTACAATATTCAAACCTTTTATATAAAGGTTGCATATGCATAGGTTTCCATACAGGGCGGGATTCAATATTCTCCTTTTCTAAAAAATCAATTATTTCGCTTCTCGATATCCCAGCCGCTTTTTTATCTACTGTTAAAGCTGTCAGCCATCTATTTGATTTTCCATAATTTGCTTCCTCCATAAAATTAAAACCATCCACATGAGATAATGCTTTTTCATATCGTTTGAAAATAAGATTTCGTTTTACGACTCGTTCATCAAGTACTTCTAATTGACCACGACCCACTGCAGCTAAAAGGTTACTCATGCGATAATTATATCCTAATTCTTTATGCTCATAATGCAATACTGGCTCTCTAGCTTGGGTGGCCAGAAACCGAGCCTTTTTAACATAATCTTCATTAAAAGAAACTAACATTCCACCACTTGAAGTTGTTATAATTTTATTTCCATTAAATGAAAATATACCCATCTCACCAAATGAACCACATTTCTTGCGTTTATAATTAGAGCCTAAGGCTTCAGCCGAGTCTTCAATGAGCAATACACTGTGCTTTTTGCATAGTGCCATAATAACATCATAGTCACAACCTTGTCCATACAAATCAACGGATATGAATGCCTTCGGCCTGTGTTCTACAATGGCTTTTTCCAAAGCATTTAGATCTACAACCCATGTATTCGGGTCTGAGTCTATAAATATAGGTTGTGCTTTTTCATATAGAATTACATTTGCACTGGCTGAGAAAGTTAAACTTGGGCATAAAACTTTATCTCCTTCTTTTACGTCCAAGATTTTTAAAGCTAAATGTAATGCACTGGTTCCTGAACTCAGTGCTGCAGCATGTTTCATACCGAGGTATTTTGCCATTTCATTTTCAAATTCATTTACCTGTGGCCCTAAGGGAGCAATCCAATTGGAATCGAATGCATCTGTGAGATAGGCTTTTTCTTTTTCTCCCATATGGGGCGGGGATAGATATATTTTTTTATTTTTTAACATTAATTAAACTATTTCAACTTCTCTTGATAAAGTGGTGATTAGGTCATAGCCATCCCATATTAGAGAAAAATCCATTGTTTTTCCAATAGGAACAATTCTATCAATTCCAGATGGTTTAAGTTGATAAATAAAATCATTTAATTCTTTCTTTGAAAAACCATAGTATGCAAGCGTTTGGTATTTTATGTTAATTATCTTTGATAACTCTGAAAGACTAATTGCATGGTATTCTGAAAAATAACCACTATTACATCGAAACATGTCTATGTTGCTTGGTAATTCATCGAGGTTAATCCTCCACAACAGGTTGTCTTTAGTCTTGGTTAAATTGATGTTCTCCATGTGGATTGCTTGATCAAAAAAATTTGTAATTTTATCAATTGCGACAACTGGCTGTACATGATATCTCTCTATAATAATACTATAGAGGTTACTCCAAAATAATGATTGCGCTTTTTTCACACTTACTTGCGTACCAACCCAAATTACCAAATGGGGTGAAGTACAAGCATTCTGGTCAAACAGATAAGTATCATTAAAAAAATCACCTGCAATTGCTTTATGGTTTTTATCTTTAGTATACTTATCAGCATTTATCACACACAATGAGTATCTATCAGCAAATGTTACATCAAATGCTCTTGGTTGCAGTTTATTTTCACGTATTCTTGTTATTGTTTCATCTCCACCCCATATTATTCTAACATCACAAATTGAAGAGAGTTTTCTTGTGATATTGCTTGCATGATCATAGCGAGCCAAAATTATTCTGTTAGAAACTAATTTATGTTCATCAGATTTTGAAAGAGAATTGATGGCAGAAACTATTATATTAATCTGCTCAAAGTACTTAGATGGCACCCTGACTATATTGGCATTCCCAGACAGCAAACCAATTATTAAAGAGTAGGCAAAATTAACAGCTACATTCGAGGGAGCAATATGGAAAATAATCCCTCTTCCCAATTTTATTGAGTTATCTTTATGGTATTTTTTCTTTAATTGTAAAATATTGGATTTTCTACAATAAAATGAAAAAGTAGCCACGTCAGGAAATGACTTTATTTGAATATTTTTATTTAATTCTTTTGATAATGAACTTAAATATGCAACAACTTCGTCAGAAAACGGCGTCATGGGTCTTAATGCTCTGAAGCTTTCAATATCCCAATTATTATTAATATTCAATAAGGTTAAATCTTTAAAACTCATCCGCATAAGTATCGCTGCACCCACGTAATTCAGCATTTTTAATTCGACCAACAATTTTAAAATATTTACCAAGACGACCACAAGTACAACCATCCTCACCTAATAAAATACCCTCGTCCTCTGTAAGTAATGAATGCCCCGGATAACTTGTGGGCAATACTGATAGTGTTTGAATAATTCCTTGCTCACCCACATCAGCTACTGAAAAATCATGTGCCCTTCTAATGATAATATCAGAAAATATAGGAGCATGTAAGTTCCCATTTTCACACTCCATGTATATTGAACCAGTTTGTTCCACCATCCCATAATAATCATGAACAGATTCTATACCACATAAATCATATAGCATTTTTCGGAATTCAATTGTTGTAACTGATTCTTTTATAAGTTTCTTCCAACCACCGCCATGTATTAACACAGCATTCGAAAGATCAATTTTTACACTTTTTCTCCTTAATGCCTCAATAAAATGTTGATATATCATGAATGTGAATCCAAAAATAAAAATTCTATTGCCTTCATTCTCTTTTATAAATGATATAACCTCCTTAACATTTAATTCCATATCCTCATTTAAAGCATAAATTCTTTTTGTTCCAAAAATGGAAAAACCCAAAATACCAGCACCACGAGCTGAAAAATTATTCCTATTTTTCAGAATGGAGGCAGTATCAATTATTATCATTGGAGTTCTTTTTTGCCCCAAAAAAGAAGAAACAATTTTTGTGAGTGCCTTTGATTGATTGAGTGCAGCCTGTTTATCAAGGAAAATTTTTGATACTTTCTGTCCAGATGTGCCTGAAGAAGTCATAGTTTTGACAATATCCTTTTTTAAAACACTGTAAAGATCATGCATCTTAAATAATCTTACGGGCAAGAAAGGAATGTCAGTTGTGTTATGATTTTCAGTTTGATCAAAGTCAAGAGCATTTAACATTCTACTATAATAATCACAATTTAGGATATGGTGTCTTGTAAGTTGATTCATATGACCATTAAAAATTTTCTTCTTTTCTTGTTTATCTAAAGAATATGGGGGAAAATTAAAAATAGGCTCAAGATTCATAAATTTAATAGTTTAGAATACATAGTTTTACCTGATGAGTTCTTCGGTATTTCATCAATACATTTAATTTCAAATGCATTAGAATTTATTCCTGTTTTTGAAGAAATAAATTGTTTTATATCTTGCATAAACTTTTTATCTGTAATGAAAATCATCATTTTGTCATCTACTCCTGTGCAAGCACAATCGGGTATAATACCTTTGATTAAATGTTCGGTTTCATCGAGATTAACTCGATTCCCAAAGAGCTTGATAAATCTCTTTTTTCTTCCGACAATGTAATAGAAACCATCCTCGTCTCTTTTGGCCAAGTCACCAGTGTACAATATACCTTTGTTCTCATCACCTTTTTTTAAATCTTCAATAGATGATGCATATCCTAACATTACGTTATCCCCCTTGTATAATAATTCCCCTTCAACATTAGGTTTATTAATTTTTTTCATTTTTTCATTAATCAATGAAAATTCACCACCTGGAATTGCAATACCTATACTACCAAGTTTTTTTATAGCATATTCATCCGGTAAATAACTCATACGCGCAGTAGCCTCTGTTTGCCCATACATAACAAAAAAGCGTTTACCTGTCTCTTTACAATAATTAGCAAACTCTAGATTTAAGTCATCATTTAACTTGCCGCCAGCCTGAGTTAAAGTTTTTAAAAATGGTGTATCCATTTTAAAAAAACGAAGTTTTTTTAGCATTTCAAACGTAAATGGGACACCAGATAAAGAAGTCGCATTTTCTGAAATTAGAAAATTCCAGAATTGTTTTTTAAAGAAACTATTATTTGTTAACAATATTGTTGCGCCCTCCAAAACGTGACTATTAATTATTGATAAACCAAATGAATAACTAATAGGCAGTGTTGTGATCGGTCGTTCTGTATTTGTAATTGAAAGATATTCGATAATTGAAGTAGCATTTGATTTTAGATTTTTATACGTCAATTTAACAAGCTTGGGACTTCCAGTACTTCCTGAAGTTGTTAATAATAGAGCTAAATCTTTATCTAGTAAAGATGCAGTCTTACTTTTCATTCTTATCAATGAAAAATCAAAAACAGAATAAACAAGTTCATAATAAGAAAATTCTGATAACTGTTCGCTTGGCAGCCAAATATAATCTGGGTTATAAGTGTCTAATAATTCTCTAAGGAAACCATGATTCATATCCGCATCAAGCATAAGAGGAACAATTTTATTTCTTAAAAATGAATAATATCCACATAATGCACCAGGAGTGTTCTTGTTTAAACAAAAAACTAATGAACGCTCAGGCACTTTATTTTTAATAAATATAGATATACTATCTAGATCAGAATATTTTGTGGATTCATATTCATCACTAATAATAAATAGATTTTCACCATTAAGTTTTTTAGAGTCGTTGAAAAGAGTCATTGAATAATTATTAATATAATAATTTTTGTCAGGTTTGTTTTAACAGTTAATGAGTTTCCTAATTACTTTTGATATTTAATTGAAAAGTAACTTCTTGAAAAGTTAGTTATTGATATCATTGATAGTGTTCTGATCTTGATCAAGTACTCCATCTGATTTAAAAACTTTGAAAGCTGTAATGAGAAAAATTTTGCAATCTAAAAAAAAAGATATGTTATCTACATACCATACATCATACTTAAATCTATCACTGAAAGTAACTTCATTCCTTCCATTTATCTGCGCCCATCCAGTGATACCAGGTCGAACCTCATGCCTTCTATTTTGTTCATTAGTATATCTTGGCAAATACTCTGGTAAGAGCGGTCTTGGCCCTATTAATGACATTTCTCCTTTTATAACATTAATTAATTGAGGCAGTTCATCTAAGGAAAATTTCCTCATAATTTTGCCTAACTTTGTTATTCTTAATGCATCTGGCAACAATTCCATTTTGCTGTTATAAATATCTATCATTGTTTTGAATTTAATAACTCGAAAAATTACTTTATTCTTGCCTGGCCTTTCTTGAAAAAAGAAAATGTTAAAACTTTTATAAGATAAACAAAGTGCTGTAGATGTAAACAATAATAAGGGTAAGGCTAAAAGAAAAATTATTGATCCTAATAGAATATCAAGCAACCTTTTTATGTGGTTCCTATAAATATTCATTCAATACTATTAGTCCAGATCTTCTTTTGTGATTAGGGTGTCTTCAGCTACTTTACGAGCGAGGGTTTTACCAATTAAGCTATCGATTTGTTCTGGAGGAAAGCCAGTCCCAGGCCTTTTTACATCAAGATCATCATATGTCAACTTTGATCCTGCATTTAAATCTTTTGTGGCAACAATACTCCTCCTCATTGTTTTTCTTTGTTCTAATTCTGCAGATAAAATAACCCTTTTAGTGCTCCCAAGCGCTTTCTGAACCTCTTTACAATTATTAATTAGTTGCATCATTTGATCAGGTTCAGTAGCCATTTGGTTATCCATCCCTATTTTTGTTTTGTCCAGTGTAAAATGTTTTTCAATCATACATGCACCCAGCGCAACAGATGCTATAGCAATTTCATTCCCCAGAGAATGATCTGAATAACCAATAGGATAATCAGGGAATTCTTCACGTAATCCCAATATATTGTTTAAACTAATCGTAGATGTTTCAGGTGGATATATAGAAATACAATGCAATAGGCAAATGTTTTGGTTTTTTTCCATTTCTATTACACTTATTGCTTTACGAATCTCATCCAATTCACTCATACCAGTAGATAATATAATTGGCATCCCTGTTTTAGCTATATACCTTAAATATTGATAATTATTTAGATCCATTGAAGCAACTTTTATATATGGAACATTTTCTTGTTCAAACAGAAAATTCACCTCATCCTTTGAATATGGAGTTGATGCAAAATCAATGCCAACTTCCTTACAATAATTTGAAACTACTTCGAGGTTACTCCTTGAAAATGAGAATTTTTTTACAAATCTCTTGGCAATCGGATTTTCGTCATAATATGTCTTTGAATAAAGAGTTTCAGCAGACCAGGATTGGAACTTAACACAATCACAGCCTACACTTTTAGCTTTATCAATCATTTTTTTAGCCAAATCGATATCACCAAAATGACTGGTATTAACTTCTGCTACAAAGTATGGCTTTTTAAAATCTCCAATATATTTTGAATTTCTGAGTCTAATTTTTGCCACTAATCCTCCAAGATAAAGTTTATTAATTTCTATTGGTCGATTGGATCTATGACCATTTCCGATAGAAAAACCTCTCGATCTATAAATGGAGCCTGGTCTTCAATGGGTCTACGCACTAAACGATTTTGGCTGTTTTTTGAGAATGAACTCATGATATAATCTTGATCCTCTTTGCCCTTAATTTCACATATTACTGGTCCCTTTTTATTAAAAACTAATTTTAATTTTTCAACTAACTCATCACTATTATCTATATTCATATACTCAATCCCAAATGCATTAGCAACCTTACTGAAATTTGGGCAACTAATACCATCGCTCGGATCCACACCAATTGTACGTGTTCGAAATAAGTCAATCTGCCTTTTTCTTATAACAGCGTATGCATTATTATTTACGATAAATATTTTGGCTGGAATTTTGTTATAACTTATTGTTTCAAGTTCCTGCAAGTTCATCATCACAGAACCATCTCCAATTACTGAAATGATAGGACCATTACTTGCATAATGCGCACCAATTATACCAGGCAAAGCAAAACCCATTGATCCTTGAGATGAGGGATGAATACAACGTTGACCTTTTTTAAACTTAATATTTGTAGGAAGCATTAATTCAATTAGACCTGAGTCACTAATAAAGGTTGAATTTTCAGGAAGAGTATCAGATAGAGATTCTGCTAAGAAATAGAGGTCAACATCTTTAGAATCTTTGAATTCATCTTCACACTTTGGAAAAATTTCTTTCCAGTGAGAACACTTTTGAATCCAGGTATTTATCAAAATTTTTTGATCATTTTTAATTAATTCTTTCAATGTCTTTTTTACATCAGCGACTACTAAACGATCAATTTTTATAGTTTCTTTTGAGTGCTCTATTTGATCAATATCAACAATGACAATCTTTGCTTCTCTAGCAAATTTTTGTAATTCCTCTCCTGTTGTCATAGTATTCAGCCTGCACCCTAGCACTAACAACAAGTCAGAATTTTGTACTGTAAGATTGCCTGCACGTGAACAGCCCATCATACCAACCGATCCAATTGAAAGAGCATTATTTAAGCCATAAGAATCAGGAGCAGATCCAGAATAAGTGACAGGCATAGGAAATATTTCGAGAAAACTTTCTAATTCATCAATTGCCTCGGCTGACCTTACACCACTTCCTATAAGTATTGCTGGACGTTTTGCTTCTTTAATTGAACTTAATAAAAAGTCAATATCATCTTTAGAGGGTGCATAATCTAGGATTCCTTTTGGAGTGAAACGTTTAAGATTATCAGGGTCTATCCTTTTGTTTTGTACATCAAGAGGAATATCTATCCACACTGGTCCTTTTCTACCATCTCGAGCCAAAAAAAGTGCCTTATCCATTTCATAACCAATTTGATTAGGGTCAGTGATCATAACTGAATATTTTGTTATTGATTCAACAATTGGAATTATATCTGCTTCCTGTTGCCCGTAAGTACGTAACGGTATACCTGTAAAACGGGATGTCTCGTTTAGTTTATTTTGACCGGAAATAAAGATACAAGGTACTCCATCTTGCCAGGCATTTAAAACTCCTGTTAATGCATTGGTTCCAGCACACCCAGTAGAAACCATACACGCTCCTATTTCACCTTTATAGTCTGAATATGCAACGGCAGCATATGCCGCGGATTGTTCATGATGTAGGCATACAGACTTAATCTTATCTTGAGCTGCAACTGCATCGTTGAGGAAAAGGGCACCTCTTCCTGTAACCATAAAAATATGGTTTGCTCCCGCATCACATAATCTTTTAACAATATAATCTGCAACTCTCATAATTAAGCCTTCAGCTTTGGTTTAAACTTATTAAGTTCATCAACTAAAACTGCTGTTACTTGAAATGATACGGCTGGTTCACCATCAACAAAACTTTCAACAAAACCTTTAGCTATTCCGCGAGAAAATCTTTCCAGTTTTGCGTGGAGAACTAGAGTGTCACCTGGAACAATTTTGCGTTTAACGAATACATTATCAAGAACGCGGTCAGCAGTCTCACATCTTTTATACTCATCTAAACTCAAAAAGGTTAATAAAAAAGCCTGCATACAACATTCTATTTGAATAAACCCAGGGACGCTAGGGTCTCCAGGGAAATGTGCAGGGAAATATTCCTCATTATAGGTAAAGTTTTTGATTGCCTTTACAAATTTCCCAGGTTCAATATCAATGACACAATCAATGAATAGCCAAGGATATTTATTTAGCATACATTCTTTTATTTTTTCAATTCCAAAGTCAATTTTATATTCTTTTTCAGATTTTTTAGGAATCTCAGGAGATTTTTTTGTAGGAAGTCTCTTTTGAAATTCATTAAAAATATCTGGCACTATTATCGTAGCCTCCAAAGAACAAGCAAGCACTCCACTTACCTTCCCTTCCACCCTTCCTTTTGCAATTCCATGTCTAAAACTATCTATATTTGCTTCAAGATCAAGTCTCTCTCCTGGCTCAATTTTTCTGAAAAATTGCACATTGTTAAACTTATTACTCATCGCAACATAGCCACGATTTTCTTTAACTGTTAAAAATGTCATTAAAAAAATCTGTGACATAGCCTCAATTTGAATAACGTTCCAGACTTTTGGGCTGGATATTTCATATCCATGGAAATACCACTCATTATAAGAAAAAAGCTTGTATCCTTTTGCATATTTAAGAGGGATACATTCAGTTATTCGATCAATAAATAACATTGGATACCGATTTTGCTGACATTCCATAATTTCAGGAATATTAAAAGATAAAACCTTATTTGCCATTTTTTTCTCCTACCAAAACTTTATATGTGATCTTACACTCGCTGACAATTTCATCATTTACTCTGCCTGTTACACTTGCACTAGCAATTCCCATGGCAACTCTATCGATTTTTGCTGAAATATCAAATCTATCGCCAGGCAAAACAGATTTATAAAAACGTATTTTGTCTATACCAGCCAATAAAATTGGTATCTCTCTTGATATATCTCTGTCTTCAGAAACTAAAAGTGGTAAAGCCACTGCCTGAGTAAACGCCTCAACCTGTAAAGTACCAGGCATTATTGGTCTTTTAGGAAAATGCTGAGGAAAAAACCATTCATTATAACTGAGGTTTTTAAATGCATTACATGAAGTATTGGGCTCAATTTTTGTTACACCATCTATTAGTAACATGGGATAATCACGATTTAATATAGCCGATATCTCAGACAGTTGCATATTAATCAGTACTTATTATTAATAAAAGTGTTGTATGGGTAACTCGGCATATTAAAAACTGATCACCTAATTATGAAGGAATTATTATATGTGAGCAAAACCGTCAACACGAATGTTCTCTCCGTTTATGTAACTAGAGCTATCACTTGCTAAAAATACGCAAAGGTCGGCCACCTCATCAGGAAGTCCAACCCTCCTATCAAGATACACTCCATCAACCAATTGTTTTTGTATATCACGCGGTCCAGATCTAAACATATCCGTATCAATAAATCCTGGAGCAACTGAATTAACACGTACGCCAAATTGGCCCAATTCTTTTGCTGCAGTTTTTGTTAGTGCAATGACTGCACCTTTTGAGCTTGAATATGCAGTTTGACCTCTCATTCCACCCTCATCTCCACAAATACTAGCAATATTAATTATTGCTCCACTTTTCTGCTTTGACATCATTCGAGATGCATATGACATCATCTCGAATACAGCAAAAACATTTACCTCATAAATATTTCTTAGAGTCGCTCTATCAAGCATTGTAATAAGAGTGTCAACTAAAATACCTGCATTATTAACAAGACAATCTAACCTACCCTGCTCCTCTTTTATTTTGATGAAAGCCTTCCTAGTTTGAGCTCGATCAGTGGCATCAAAGTAGATTGGTATAATTGAACCTGCCTCATAATTTTCATTTTGAAGTACATCCAAAGAACCAGATTTTCTTGCATTTGCATAAACTATCGCACCATTTTCAGCAAATTTTCTGACAATGCTTAGTCCGATGCCTCTATTTGAACCAGTAACAAAGGTTATTTTGTCTTTTAACATATTAAAAGTATTATTTTTCAACAATTAGTTGATGTAGTCTATTAAAAATTTTATGATTTTATTATCATTAAAAAACATACGATAATACTAAAGAATTGACTAAATAATTATTGGGAGGTTATACGCTTCTGAACGGCTTATGTTTTGGTAATTAATTGTTAAATCTCTACTTTGTATTTAGCTAATATTTCTATTCCTTTTTTATATGAACTGAAATCAATAATATCATCTGTCTCCAACATTATATCAAAAGTTTCTTCTAGTTCTGCTATCATGCCCATATGCCCTACTGAATCCCACTCAGGGACTGATTCATAAACTAAATTATCGTCTAAATCACTTTGTTTTAAGGAAAAAGAGTTTATGAACACTTCATCATATTTCTTTTCATTATTCATTAATTATTACCTTTTTTTCTATTCAATTAACTATTAAGCTATATTGGTCAATCAATCTTCTCACCTAATTCCATTATTTGATGGAATTTAAGAAATGGTAAGATAATTAATTTCGTATACTCTAGTTAAAGTTCAAAAGCATTTACAAAAGACTTTACTTTTATTCTTCAATATATTACTGTTCTTATGATACAATATTCTAATCAAAAAACCTTTTTATTTTCATTACGTCGAAGGGGCCTCGCAGGATTTCCCATCGCAATCATTTTATCAGGAATATCTTTAAAAACAATAGATCCCATTCCAATAATAACCTCTGACCCGACAGATAGATTTTCTTTTGTCTGGGCGCCCAACCCGACAAATGATTCCTTACCAATTACACTATTCCCACCTATTGTAACATTTGTTGAGACAACTGTATGATCCCCAATGGTTATATCGTGCCCAACCGTAGTGTGTGCATTAATTACAACATTACAACCAAGAACTGTTGAACATGTGATATTACTAAAAGGAGCTACAATCACGCCTTCTCCCATAGATGCAGTAACTGATATTAGAGCAGAAGGATCTACCAGCGTTGCCAACTTAATTCTATTAGACTTTATTCTATTGAATAGTTTTTTCCTAATTACCGGCTCACCAATTGAGATTACAATTTCAATTGTGTTATGATCAAATTCTTCCAACATACTATCCATTGAAAATAACCTGCTGTTATTATAGGTATTATCAATGTTTGGATTGTCATCCACAAAAAATATTTCATCCCATCGTGGATCCTTTTTATTGATACGCAAAGCTATATCATAAACTTCTTTTCCAAAACCACTTGCACCATATAAACCAAGTTTCATCATTAATAATATTTTATGAAAACTGTTTCCATATTGGAAATTTTACAGTCAGGTAATCGAAAAGTTTAACATTTTGGGGCTTGTGTGGTGCTCCTAAAATTTTGACAATAAATGATTCAATCAATTTAACTCCTGCATTTTATATAAGTGAATAGATGTCCCAGTTTTTGTTACATTTTTAGAGATAGTCATATTATCTTGTATATGCATAATCAAATAATGTTGTGGTTTAATTTAAACAATTCACCAACTAATCTCGATTCTTAAAATGATCAAAAATTGTTTTATATGAAACCTCAACATTGAATTTTGATGTCAAATTTTTATAAGCGTTACTTCCTAACCGACTTCTTAACCCTTTATTTTCAGCAAGCAATACAACATATTCTTTAAATTTTTTAAGATCTCCGCTTTGACACCAATACCCATAGTCATTATCCATAGCATCAGTTCCAACATCCGTGATTTTATCTGTAGCACACAAGACGGGCATTTTGTGTTCCATATATGATAACAATCTTGATGGATAATTCGGAATGGTGAAGTCTCTGTGTAAGAATATCAAGCCAACATGGCATTGTTTAAGGATAGAATCGTATTCATTCCTAGGCAGCTCTTCAATCATCATAGCATTATGAGGGGACTGAACTTTAAACCATTTGGATATCCTCTTCTTTTCAGTCCCTGATCCAACTATAAGAAAGAAAACATTTTTTAAGTCTTCACAGCTAGATATTACTTCAAGTAAAAAATCAATCCCTTGTGGTTTCCCAAGGTTACCTCCATAGACAAAGACTACTTTCCCCTCAAACAATCGAGCATATGGATTTTCTGCATTAATTAATGCAGGAGAATCTAAAACTTCTATACTGTTCGGGTTAACTTCAACTTTTTCAGGTGCCAACCATGGATTTTTTTTTAAGACATAATTGACATTTGCCAGTGACATACAACCAATCCGGTCTGAAATTTGGTATAGTATTTCTTCACGCTTTCTGAAATAACGATATATAAACCCCTTTTCTGACATTAATTTTAAGTCAACAGCATTTTGTGGAAATATATCTTTCAGCAAAAGATATGTACTTGCACTTGTTTTCTTTTTTAATTCAGCAATTAAACTATTAAATGTAATTGGAGGTGTTGAGTATATTATTAAGTCAAATGAAAAATTATTAAAATACTTGTAAAGAGCTTTTTTATATAAGTAATTGATAACAACCGTACCAATGCCTTTTTCAAAGGTACTAGCTTTCTGTATATTTGGAGTCCAAACTTTTAAGATTGTTGCATTACCCTCTTTAATTATAGTAGAATAATTTCCAAATCTTCGTTCGTTTGGCGTCGCTATTATTATTTCATTTCCCTCATCTCGAATTTTTCGAATTAAATCTTGATAAATCCCCTTTTGATCAACACTATCAATACGGGCAAGTGTAAGAAAAAGAATTTTCATTCAATAAATGGGTGGTATATCAGTTATCCTTATGCCAAACTACCCGGTTAACATAGTCTGTATAACTTAGAATAATTCTCAAAACTTTCTTTGAAACATTATCTGTATTATAGTCTTCAACTAACTTAAAGGGACGTTGATTTGTTCCACATTGTGCTGTGACAATATCAATAGACTTGATTACTAGATCTGCTTTTAGACCGCACATAATTATTGTTGCTTCATCCATCCCTTCAGGTCGTTCATGTACCTGTCGGATTGTCACTGCTGGGAAATTTAATATAGATGATTCTTCAGTTATGGTACCGCTATCTGAAATAACGCAGGTTGAATTTATCTGTAGCTTTATATAGTCGAAAAAACCAAGAGGTTTCAAGAATTTAATACGCGGATCAAAGTCTTTTGATTTTTTTTCGAGTTTTTTTCTAGTGCGCGGATGTGTTGTGACAATAATATTTTGATCATACCTTTTTGCAATCTTGTTCAAAGATGCAAACAGGTTTGTAAAATTGACTTTGTTATCGACATTTTCCTCCCTATGCATACTTACAACAAAATATCCTCTGGGTTTTAGCTTTAATTTTTTCAGAATATCTGAAGATTGAATTTGCGTCTGGTAGTATTCTAAAATTTCCTTCATTGGCGATCCGGTCTTTATCACTGTTTCTGGCCGTAATCCTTCAGAAATTAGATATCTACGAGCATGTTCTGTATAGGGCAAGTTAATATCACTTAAATGATCTACGATTTTTCGATTAATTTCTTCAGGTACGCGTGCATCAAAGCAGCGATTTCCTGCTTCCATGTGAAAAATTGGTATTTTACGCCTTTTTGCTGTAATTGCGCATAGGCTACTATTGGTATCCCCGAGAATTAGAATCGCATTGGGCTTTTCTTTCTCAATAACCTCATCTGTCCAAGCAATGATGTTTCCAATTGTTTGAGCGACAGAATCGCTAGGTACATCAAGAAAGTAATCTGGCTTTCTAATATCAAGCTGTTTAAAAAATATTTCATTCAATTCATAATCATAATTTTGTCCAGTATGAACGAGAATATGCTTAGTATACATATCTAGTTCATTTATTACTCTGCATAGTTTGATTAATTCTGGTCGAGTACCTACAACTGTCATTACTTTAAAAGCCATACGGTTAACTCCTTATTAATTCTTGTTAAGTTCGTCTATCATTTCTTCCCAAGATGGTGGTTCATAGTCGAATACTTTTCTAAACCGATTAGAATCAAGACTGCGATCACAGACAAACGCATCATCAGGTAATATTTCAACAGGATGTTTAAACTTATTTTTAAACAAAAGGCACAAATCATATTTGTTGATAGGTTCACTTGAAACCTGATACAAACCATAGGCTTTGGGATGGCGGAGCATAAGTTCAATGATTCGGCTCATTTCTAAAGTAGTAAATCCTGAGAAAATCGCCTTCCGAAATCCTTTTATGGTACCTTCTTGAGCTAAAAACCATTCCAGAAGACTCTTCTTACGGGATAGTTCTGGACCGATAATGGATGTTCTTAAAGTTAGGCAAAAATCATCCTTAACTTCGCCCAAAAACTTTGTTTTCCCATAAAGGTCTAGTGCATCAGATGGATCACTTTCTAGATAATTTCCTTTCTTACCAGAAAAAATACAATCAGTACTTAGATGGATCAATCTGGTGCCAACTTGTTTACATAAAAGAGCCAACCTGTGTGGCAGAAGCGAATTAATTTCAATACTTGGGATACTCTCTTTTGCGGATGATTGCTGCTTTATAATACCAACACAATTAATTAGGGTCTTTGGCCTGAAATCGAACACAACTTCTTTTACTCGCTCAAAGGACATCACATCAACTTTATCATACGAATTTATTTCATCATATAATCCAAATTGCTTATAGTTAGATATATCTTTACGCAATGTGCAGCGTACTTCATGACGTTCTTGAAAATATTTAAAGAGCTGGTGTCCAAGCATACCATCACCGCCCAAAATTAAAACTTTCATTCTTTATCCTTTATTTTGGGTTTCTAATGCAATCTCTTTATCAGCCCATTCTATGTATTTTTTCAAACCCTCTTCAAAATTTACTTGAGGATGAAACCCAAATGCTTGATGCGCAGCAGATATATCCGCTAAACTGTCACGTACGTCCCCAGCTCTTGGTGGGCCATATGTAACTTGTGGTTGGATCCCTGATATAGTGGTCAACATTTCAACCAATTTATTGATTGTAATTCTATTTCCACATCCTAAATTGAAAGCACCTGATACTCCAACATTTAGTGCCGCTTTAATATTAGCCTGCACCACATCCTTTACATTTATAAAATCCCGTGTTTGATTTCCATCACCAAAGATAGTCAACGGCTCTCCACGGAGCATTTTAAATACAAAAATGGGGATTACATTACCATAAGCATCAAAACGTTGATTTGGACCGAACACATTAAAATATCGTAAACAAATAACTTCAAGATCATATAACTTAGAAAATGAGAGGCATTCTTTTTCCATGCAAAGCTTAGTACTTCCATATGGAGAGTCGGGTTCGATAGGGTGATCTTCCTTAATGGGGAGTGTCTTTAATTCACCAAAAATACCTGCTGAAGACGAGGCAACTAATTTACGAATGCCGTGTTTACGGGCCGATTCAAGCACCTTTAAAGTACCAATCACATTTATCTCAGCATCTAAAATAGGATAGTCTATTGATCGCTTATTACCAACTGATGCTGCCAAGTGAAAAACAACATCTGCCCCTTCAATTGCCTTCTCAACCGCGCTTTCATCCCGAATATCACCTTTGATAAAGCGCACAGAAGGCAAAACTGAAATATTTGAATGGTATCCCGAAAGAAGATTATCAAGAACTGTTACCTCATGACCATCCTGCAATAATTGATAAACCAAATTAGACCCGATAAATCCCGCGCCACCAGTTACTAAAGTTTTCATAAACGCTCCAAAGACTCCATTGACTAGCTCAAACTCAAGAACTTTTAACCTTTTAATTCTTTTTGAACCAAATCTAATGTTAATAATTTTTCTTTGATTTGTTTTACACTCAAGCTTTGAGTATTTGTGGAATTATAGTCTTTAGCTATCGAAATTTTTTGTTCACCCACAATAAAATAGTTTTTGTAATTAAGATCTCGATTGTCTGCTGGAATTCGATAGTAGTCACCCAAATCTTCTGCGTGAGCCATCTCTTCTCGATTCAAAAGGGTTTCGTATAGCTTTTCACCATGTCTTGTGCCAATTACTTCGATATCGCTTTTAGAATTAAACAATTCAATTAAGGCCTGGGCTAAATCGTCAATCCTCGAAGCAGGCGATTTCTGAACAAATATATCCCCTTGTTCGCCATGATCATATGCATAAAGAACAAGATCAACAGCCTCATCAAGTGACATTAAAAAGCGAGTCATATTTGGATCGGTCACAGTAAGCGGCTTACCCTCTTTTATTAACTTAATGAATAAAGGAATAATAGATCCTCGAGAAGCCATCACATTTCCGTAGCGCGTGCAGCAGAATGTCGTTTTATTTGAATCTATTAAGCGCGATTTTGCAACGACTAATTTTTCCATCATTGCCTTTGAGATTCCCATCGAATTAATGGGATAAACAGATTTATCTGTACTCAAAGTAATTACACGACGTACGCCACAGGCTAAAGCAGCATTAAGTACATTTTCAGTACCTAGAATATTAGTCTTTACAGCTTCAAGTGGATAGAACTCACAGGAAGGGACTTGTTTTAAAGCAGCTGCATGAAAAACGTAGTCTACCCCATCCATCACTGGAGTAAGACTTTTATAATCGCGTACATCGCCAATATAAAACTTGACCTTATCATTGGCTAACTTGATACGCATATCATCTTGTTTCTTTTCATCGCGACTAAAAATTCTAATTTGTTTAATCTCAGAATCTAAAAATCTACGTAGGATAGCATTACCGAATGAGCCAGTTCCCCCTGTAATTAGTAAGGTTTTATTTTTAAACATTATTTGATATTCCCATCATGTTACTAAATTTGTTTGTAAATATCTTTTATACCAACTTATCGTTTTATCAATGCCTTTGGTAAATGAATGAGCAGGGCTCCAATTAAAATATTCATTAACTTTCTCATAATTCATATACTGATGACTAATCTCACCTGTAGTCTTTCTGCCTTGCATTTGTTTTCTAATTTTATCAAAATCTTTTTTATTATTAACCGCTTTAAATATTTTTTCTAAAACTTCTCTAACAGATATAGGGGAATTAGTACCTGCATTAAAAACCTCACCTGTTAATTTTTTTGGGTTTTTAGCTAAATGCTCTCCAATCTGAAGATATAAATCTGCTACATCTTCTGAAAATATAAAATCTCTAGTCATTGAGCCATCACCTCTTGGTTCAAACTTTGAATATCCAAGAGCTGATCTAATTCCATCAGGTATTAAAGCTGAGAAATTGAGCTGACCTGGACCATAAATATTAGAAAAACGGGTTACTATGATTGGTAGCCTATAAACCTCAGATGTATATACTTTCGCAATCATGTCAGCACAAGCTTTAGATGTATCATAGGGGTATTTAGGGATTAATGGATAATCCTCCTTATAAGGCATTTTATTTATATCATATGCCCCATATGCCTTATCGCTTGAAGCAATAACTATAGATTCAACACCATCAGAATGACGACGAATTGCTTCAAGTAAAGTGTATGTGCCTCTAATATTTGTTTCAAATGTAAGATAAGGATTTTGAAGTGCAAGTCCTACTTCTACTTGAGCACCAAGATGATAAACAACATTAATATTCTCTTCAGAAATTATTTTTTCCATTAATGTTTTATCTACTAAGTCCCCCATAATTAAAACTATCTTCTCTGATAATCCTTCAAAATATAGAAATGTTTGCTTATCTATATTTCTTATTAGACCAAAAACATTTGCTCCATTTTCAATAAGCATCTTGGTTAGATTCCCTCCGATAAATCCATTTATCCCAGTAACTAGAACATTTTTTCCTCTCCAATATTCTTGATTCATTTATACTCCTTTAATTATCTTATTTAATTCATCTTCAGCATCATCTAATTCTCTTAGTGTATTTACTGTAATATGAATACCATTATGCTTATAGGCTGAAATAAGGCCTTTTTTTGCTACTTCCTCTAAAAATCTTTCAAATGAAGAGTACTGCAAAATAAAATCCATGAAATCTTTATCGAAATAAAAATAGCCGATGTTAATCCATTTATCAAAGGTTGGTTTCTCTTTAAAAGATACAACTTTATCATTAGAATCAGTTTCAATCAAACCAAATTGCGTCTTTAATGGCCAAACTGATATGGTAGCAGGTTGACTATGTTGCTTATGAAAATTTATTAACTTATCTATATTTAAATCAGATAATGTATCGCCATAAAGAATCATAAAGTCTGTATTTATATATTTAGAAGCATCTTTTATTCTTTGAATAATATCTGTTTCCCCTGAATTAACAGTTTTATATGTAAAACTAGGTTTTAATTCTTTCATATAAGAATCTATTTTATCAGCTTTATAACCAGTTGCAATGATAAACTCATCTAGATAAAAGCTCTCTAAGTGCTCAAAAATATAGGATATGATAGGTTTTTTGTTGATTTGTATTAGCGGTTTAGGCATATCAATCGTAAGTGGCCTTAGTCGCTCACCTTTACCACCACATAGTAATATTATCTTAGGTTTGTTGGGCATAATTGAAAATTGTTAGGTTAAAGAATTTCATTGAACAATTGCTCTGAAGTTAAAATAGGTTTTCTTGCTTCTTTAATTGCAAGAAATCTCTTTACGGATCTTGAAATAGAACGTGGAGAATGGGGGTCAAAGCTTTCATCTGGGTCAATTAAGTCTCTTACATAATCGAGCTCAGAAGCAATAATTGGTAAATTAAATTTCTGTGCCTCAATAAGAGGCAATCCATATGCCTCAAGTAACGAAGGATATATCAAAGCAGAAACTTTTGAATAATACACCAAAAGATCCTGACGATTTAACCGGGGTTTTATTGAAATATTCAATTTATTCTCATCAATAAATGTCTTTATAAAATTAAATTCACTAATAATTGCATGATCATCAATGGTTAAATAAAGTTTGGGTCTTATCCCCTCGGAATCTAATAACTTCCATGCTTTTATGAGATTCTTATGGTTTTTATGAGGGTCAGGACCTGCTACATATAAAAAGCTTGCTGGTTCTTTTATAGTTGAGTTAGTTATCTGCTCATCGGGATTTTTAAAAGGTAAAATTCTAATCTTACCTTTGAATTTATTAATTCTAAATCTCATCATGATATCTTTCATTGTTAATGTTTGAACTACTATTTCATCAACATTATTGATGCAAGTTCTTAAAATAAACCTCTCCAAGAAAATTCTAATCTTCGTTTTTAATGAATATCTTGCTAAAGAGTAATTTTCAATTAGCAGCCTATTGGACAGAAAGAGTATGGTTTTTGTATTATGTTTTATAAATGGTGGTAGATTACCAAAATAAATTATTAAATCTCCAGGCTCAGATAACTTTTGAATATTATTATTTATAAAAATTCTTTTATATGGTTTAGACTTTTTAAATGTAATATTTTCAGAAAGAAAGTTTTTTTCACTGAAACGCTCATCAACATAAACAATAAAAGCAATATGCTTCATGTTTTTTACTGCATTCAACACATCAATTAGCATGGTCTTACCGCCGCCTATATGCATGTTAGATGCTTTTATTATTATTTTCATAAACCCAACTTTTTTATGTTTTGAACTTCATCATTTTGAGAAAACAATAATCATAATATCCAGATGTATAGAGTAATTGGCTACTTAATGAAAATCCCTCAGATTTGTACCTTAAAAGTAAAAAAATTGTCAAACCTATGGGACCTACTTCTTTTAGTTTTGGGAATATCATTACATTTCTTTTTCTATTTAAACTTCAAGCCCAATGGATTTTATCCAACAAGTTGTTCTTTTGCACCTAATCTTTCAACTTTTTATGGTGACTAATCATCCCGTTTTTATATCATCACTTTATTGAAGTCACTACATTTAAGGAAATATTAATATATTTTCTGGAATAACATATCTCCACCTTATCCAATTTTTGTACAATTCATTTTTAATACTATTTTGAGATTCCCATTAAAATGTAGCGATATCAACTTATAGTATTTAAATGAAAATCTAGTTTTATTTATTTCTATATTGATTTGTTTGGGATGGCAAAAATCTTGAAATAAAAGCAATGCTTATAAAGAATATTGGAAGAATTGACTTTGTAGACCATATAGAATAATGTATTGTAGCAATCAATATATATAGAAGTACACACACAGCGAAGTATAAATAACTTCCAGCTGCATGTATTTTCAAATTAAGTATTTGAATTTTGTATAGAGATAATTTAATCAGTTTAAACAGACCAATTATCACTGCAACATAGAAAGGGAGACCTAGTTGATGTAATGTTTCAGCATGTCCGAAATCTCCTCCTTTATTACTACCCCATGATGAGAAACCTTCACCAATAAGAATGCCTGGTGGGAATGATAACATATTTTCAGCAAAACTGACAAAAGAAATGATAAATCCATAAAAGAATGTATTATCTTTATATTCTACATTACCTGTCATTAGTTTAATCTGACCTATAATGCTCTCACGAATAATAATTGCCATTCCTTCTTGATTCTGAATATTAAAATTATAAGCCATAACAAATGCTATCATACCTACTAATAATGCTTTCAAACTACTTTTAGCAATTAAAGCCTTGAAGAGTAAAAACCCCTTTAATTCAATAAATAAAATAATAAAACTAAAAGCGATTATGGATGTAAAGTTAAGTGCGATTAGAAGAATTATGCTGTATAAAATAATAACCAAGAATCTTATTAATGTTTCTTTTTTGGGCAACAATGCAAGCATTGCAAAACAGCTAATTGAAATCCAAGATGCAGAAACAGCGTGGTTTTCAAGTAAACCATGAGAGCGGTTAAAAGCTGCTATTCTTGCATCATTCACCGCATTATCTGGAGTTGCTCTCATTGTGGAATATTCAATCATTTTAATTGAAAAATCACTCACTTCTCCAAATACTAACATTAAATAAGAGTCATATATAAAGTATAGTCCAGAAATTAGTCCAGTAATTATCATAACAATTAGGACAATATGAATTTCTTTTTCTATAGCATATCTGCTGAAATAGATATAAAAAGATATTGGGAAGAGATATATAATTAGTGATGATATTAAATCGCCAACTGATATAAAACCGAGTCCAGTTTGCCAAATACCTTGAAAAATAACAAGTATAACATAAATTGAAATCATAAGGTTTATTTTATTATTGTTTTTAAAAATAAAATTATTTTTAAACTGATATGATTTTGCTGTTAACAATAAAATAAGGATAAATCCAATATATGGTAGTAAGCTTGGTAAAGGGCTATTCATGATAACCTGTATGGGAAAGGAGAACATTAAAAGCGCAATAATAATTGGCCATAAATATAATTTTATTGTAATAATTTTCATCTTAAGGAATAGTGATTCGCAACATAATCAAGTTTTCAGAACTTAAAACCACTCCCCAACTAATGTATATTCCTCTCCTCTTAGCCCTCTTTTAAATTTTGCAATATTTGGTGTGTTTTCTACATCAAAACCACCGTTATCGAACCATTGAACGCCGAGATCTTTCATTGCTAATATGATGCTCCACAGCATATAGTTTGGTGCGTAAAGTCTTTGCCCTTCTTCACTACACCAACTCACCAATGGTATACTCGCTAAACCATGCCTAACTACTATATGTGCAGCTAAGGGATCACCATCATTATTATGGACTATAAATGAATACATTTCATGTGACTCCAATAATTCCCCCCTTAGCTCAATTAATAACTCACATGGTATCCCACTAAATTTCTTTTTAACCTGCATCTCCTTATAGAGCTTTAGTATCCATTCAAATGTCTCATTATTATCATTAATTTCAATTGTTAATTTATTTTTTTCTGAACGACCTAAGTTTTTGCGCCAATTTTTAGAAAGCTGTTTTCGTAACTCTTCTTTACTCTTGTTTAAATCCATCCAACTCGATTGCCAGTGCATTTTTTCTCTTTTTCTATAACCAGCAAGTTGTAAAATAGCTCTATTCTCTGGCGTATCATCTAATTCAGGTGCTATAAGTAAAATCCTGCCTTTCCAAAATCTCCATGTTTTTTTCAGTATTTTGTAAACATTATATTTTGTTTCGAAATCATCTTTACCGTTAATTAGCATCGGACCTCGATTAATACGGATAACACCGAAAAATAACCATGATTTTTCCAAAGCTTGAAAAATGGCCTTAATATTACCATTATGTCTGATTACTCCTCTTCTGACTCTCCAACCTTTTGATTCTTCTTTTGCTTTGCCATATGCCCAAGATTGAAGAAGATTTGATTTTACCATGATCTCTATATATTTTCGCCAATCTTTTTTACTCCCTTTAAACCATTCTAGCTTATAGTCTTCATTATTGAATTCCCCTGGGTTTTTATTACCAATTAAACTGCCCACTCTCTTAATTGCCGAAATATTAAGACTTTGGTGAACCGGAAAAAAGAACAGGTTATTCTTCAGTTCGATTGCCAAGGTATGATTGTCAGATCCACTTAATACCTCGGGCGGTAGATCTGGCCACCTCATAACAGACGAGCTCTTTCTTTTAAATAATCTTATTTTTTTTTCAATATGAAAATTAGTTTTACACCGAATACCAGATATATATGGAATATAATTACCAATTTGGAACAGCGCCTCCTCTTCATCTGGATTATAAAATGAACTTATTATCGCTTGATTAGTCTTGCGAGCAAGGACATACTTATTAATATAAGGTATCTGTATTGTTAATAATCTGCGGCTCAATTTACTTTGCATGGGTTTAAATGACATAGATCCGTGGGGCATCACAGCAATGTGCTCTCTCTTTAGCTTCTTAAGCCAGAGAAAATCAGGTAAAAACTTCTGTAGAGTACGCTTTAATAGCCAAAGTAAAATAGACGGTGATTCCTGCGGCATAGCCGCTAATATTTGTTTCATCACTTCCTCAGGATTATTATCACTTAACTCTCGCAATACCTTTGTTTTTGGCCGTTGAATCAATACTGCACCATCAGGAATAGCTAAGAGTTTATGTGGACTGTAAAAAACAAATTCCCCATGTAATCCAATATCCTGTTGGGGGATTAATACATGAGCTGCATCTTCAACCAGTATACAATTATATTCATCACAAAATTTGCGTGCATTTTTTCCATCTGAAGGATATCCAAAGTAATGAGTTAAGAAAAATATATCTGGTTTTATTGTTAAGGCTTGATCTCGGCATGATTCCCAATTAGGCAGCAATCCATCGGTAATCGGATAGAAATGAAGTTTAAAATTTGATTCTCTTAGTAGCTGCAGAGGCGCATTACAAAAATAATCTGGAATCCAGATGGTAGTTGATTTCTTTTTCGTGTATAACTCATACCATTTAGCAATTGCCAGCATAGCGAAAGCAGAACGAGAAAACCAGTGAGGAATATCTGTATTATTTAATTGCCATGATTTGGATAAATCTTTATTACTGAGAGGTTTAGTAAAAATAGATTTTATAATTACTCTCAATTCAGGTAGTGGTGCTAGTGTAATTTTAGACATTTAGTATAATATCACTTTATTTTATACCACAAGAGGCCAATCCATTCATGGATCATGGTAGTTGACTTTGATAAAGCATCAGGACAAGGAATAAATCGCTGAATTACAAATAATGAACTATCAATAATAGACGCAAAAATGGGTGATGGGTATACTTCATCAAAGTATTGCTTAAACGAAAATATGGCCCTTCTCATGTGCCATTTAGATGTAACAACTCCAACAGAGGTCTGTGTATTAATGCCTTGCAATTCAATTATATTTTGTGGATGTTCAAATGTATTACTTGAAAGAGTATCCACAATAATCTTATTTCTTGGCACACCTGCATTTACTGCCATCGCAGTCATTAGCTCAACCTGTCGGGAACTTTTCCTTGACTTAAAATTATTAGCACCTGACATAATCATAATTGCATCAGGTATTTCCTTCCACCATTCTACTCCAGTTAAAACACGAATATTTGTTTCCATTACCAATACATCTTGCTCCCTCGAGTAACCACGCTCATATCCACCCGCAAGAATTACAATAACTTCCGGCCTAAAATGCTCAGCCGAAAAGTTTAAATATAAAGATTCCTCAATTGTATCTGATATTACGGGAGTAGACAAAACCCACATTATAATAAGCAGAGTTGTTCCCACCCATATCAAACGGCGAGTTTTGCAATCCAATAATCTCCTATGCTTCATAACGATCCATAAAAGAATCGCTATGACAGAAAATAAAAGGATATAATATGGCTGTAAAATTAACTTAGCCATAAATGAGCTTAAGAAATCATTGCATCCAATTGACGACGGTCTCTCCAGTAATAGAAAGATAGACCCCCACCAGCAACAAATCTATTATATTTATAACTACCCCCAATATCCAATGACTCCCTTCTGATTGCAAAAGGATTTGTACCATAACTATTTCGACCTCTAACCCCTGAATAAATATACTTATAACGTTTTCTTGCGAGTTCTAAAGCCTTTTTATCGATGCTCCCAATATTTCCAAAAGGGAATGCAAAATGTTCAACTTTAATTCTCAACATTTTTTCAATGCGATCCCCTGATGCAATGATTTCTTCATTGAGTAAATTATCTTCTTTGATCTCAGATAACCTAAGGTGATTTTTTGTATGGGAGCCGATAGTATGTCCTATATTGACCAATTCTGATAGATTTTCCCAAGTCATCGGTTTCATTTCATTAATATCCAAATTAGATGGATATTGTCCCTCGTAAAGATTCTTTCTGATAAATTCTTTATGTATATCTTTGCTGCTAGAATCAATAAATCCGGTAGGTATAAAAAATATTGCTTTGATCCCAAGTGGACCCAACACTTCTTTAGCAAAAGAATAGTTTGAATGAAACCCATCATCAAATGTTAGCAATCTATGATTCTCAGTAATATTTAGATTCCCCCTAAGGACAGAAGTGAAATCTTTCGGATCCAAGAAATTATTTTCTTTTTTTAATTGGATCAATAATTCCTTTAAATAAATAGTTTGATGTCCAGGGACATCATGCAAGATAAGTGGGAATACGCTTCCCTTGTTCTTAGACGTTTTTAGGATATTTGTTTTTAGCTTTATATAAGTAAAAATAGAGTGACTAAATAACAAAAATGAATTAATATACTTTCTTACAATTGACATTTATATAAATTTGTTTAGGTAATAAAATAAGTAAAATTTATATCTCATTTTTTCACTGTATGAAATGAACGTTGTCGAGCGAGTATTCGATGAATTTTTGTAGAGCCAGATAAATATTTATCAAATTGTCCAATAAGATTATTTTCTTTCCCAGTAAACAATTTAAAATCTGGTTGAAAGAGGATTTCAGAATACCTGGAGATTGCCCTTGATTTAAAAATATGACCAATAATTTTTTCCTGAAAATCACTTCCTCTGGCTAGATAGTAAGATTCTTTCAGCCAGCCATCAATAACATAATCTTTCCCTAGAATTTTACATAGTATTTTCTGTAGGGGCTGAATATTCCTTGAATAATTTATAAAACTACCGCCTCTTTCAAGGACTCTATAAGCTTCTTTTACAGCTAGTTCAAAATTTGGGATATGCTGGAAGGCCTGAACTGTCCAGTAATTACTAAATGTTTCTTTCCCCCAGATAAGTTCTGTTGCATCTCCATGAACTAGAAAAATATTCTTATTTATTTTATTTTTCAGTACACTGCGAGCAATTAAGAGATTATTGCGGACAAAATCTAAAATGACGATTTTCACATCAGGTCTTATTTTATGGATTTTTCTCCAATGCCAACCCCAACAGCCTCCAGCATCAAGGATGACCCCTCCTGGTTTAACTTCAGATAAAAAACGTTTCACCTCATAGTCCATAACTGGGATTGAATGGTTCTGTGCAATTATATCAAGGTAATTAGTAATCTTTTCAGTTGCTATTTCATCTCTTAACTTAGCTTCTAATTGCTGATCTTCGTTCCTAAATGAATAAGACCATATATTATCTTGACTTAAAGTCAACTTTGATAGAAATATTTCACTATTATTTTTCATTATAAGTGATTGGAAAAAGTGTTTTCAATATTAATAATTGATTTTTATTTTAAAAAATCCAAGTAATAAGACAATCCAGACTTTCCAGTACCAAGGGTTTAATTTTATTGCTTTTAGTGCACATTTTTTGGCATCATCAAAATGATTAGATTTAATGTAAACAGCCCCTGTATCAGCCCACATTTTTCCACGACCATATTTAACTTTTTTTTTCATATTTGGAAATTGAGATAACCATAAACTAAAATGATATTCCTTCACAGCCATTCCTGCATTAGTGTTAATGTGAATATTACTACTCGAATTTTCACCATGTACATGGAATTCACCTAATATTTCTTTTATAAAATAAAATTGTCCAACTTGCGCTAGGCGAATCCAGTATTCATAATCTTCAGCAGTTTTGAACTCTTTTTTTTCAGAAAAACCACCAGTCTCAATAGCAATATCTTTTCGTAAACAAGTTGCCGATGTCGAAACACAGTTGCCCTTAAATAGAAGCCTTTGATACAAGTTTTGTACTGCGGGACCATATCTTAAACGATTTTTGATTTGACTATTTTCTATATATTGCTCATCATGACAAATTAAAACAACTTCTGGATTTTGATTTAATGACTTCTTTACTTTTTTTAGTTTTTCTGGTTTCCAAACATCATCAGAATCTAAAAAAGCTATCCAATTCCCCTTTGCATTTTCAATGCCCTTATTTCTTGAATGAGCAATAATTCCATTATTATTAACTTTAATCACCGTTAATCTTTTATCATCGAAATTGTTTAGAACATCTTCTGTATGATCTGTTGATGAATTATCTACAACAATAACTTCAAAGTTTTGATATGTCTGAGAGGAAACTGAATTAAGTGCCCTCTTAAGATAATCAGCACAATTATAAGTAGGAATTACAACAGAAAAAAAAGGAGACATAGATAATTATATTATTGAATCAATGATTGCCATTTGAAAGTAGGTTTATATTTTCAAGATAATTAAGAAGTTCAGATATTCCTTCATCAATAGTGGTTTTTGGTTCGAAGCCAAGTCGTCTGATTTTAGTTATATCAATACAAAACTTCTTTTCTTTTGGAGATACAAATGGACTTTCTGAAATAGTATTATCAGGTAAAATAATTTTAATATCTTTCTTATATCGTTGAGCGAAAACAGTTTTTACCTTAAAAGCTAGATCAAGAATTGTTAATGTTGTCCCGGATGCAATATGAAAAATGTTTTCCCCATTATTATCATCTGATTTAATCAATACCTCAATCGCCCCAGCTACATCATCTCCATGAATAAAATCTCTATGGGGTGAACCATCTGACTTTAATCTTATTTCATTATTTTCTATTGCTGTTTTACATAAATCATTGATTACAAGCCACCAGCAATTATTATCATTAAAAACAGGACTTCCATAACTATTTGATAATCTAACATTTATACATTCCGTATCCGTTTTATTATTGTAGTAGTTACAAATATTTTCTGATAATAGATGGGTTAACCCATATGCATTTCTAGGATTCAGCGGATTATCTTCATTTATATTTTCTCTTGTTAGTTTACCGTAAACATGAAATGTCGAAAAATAAATAAATTTACCTAATCCTTTTTGTGTGAACTTATTTAATAAGTTCCAAGTTGGCATTACATTAATCGATGAAACAAGATTTGGAGATAAGTCTGACTTATGATGGTCAAGAGATATTAAATGAACAACAACGTCGAAGTTTTTATCAGCTAAATCAGAAATCGTAGATTCATCGCGAATGTCACCTACAACAACTTCATCCATCAATGAAAACCATTGACTATACGCTGAGGGATCATAACTATCAAATGCGGTTACCCTGTATCCATCTTTTGCGAGGTGCTTACATAACCTTGCACCAAGATAACCACATGCGCCAGTTATTAATACTTTTTTCAAATTGATTCGAAATTATATTGAAACTTATTTAGGCCCATTTTTTCAATTTCATCTGGATCATGTTCCATATCTGCAATATTTAGAATTAGGCTTTTATCATTACTTTTTCCCTTAAACGCCAGCCATAATCCAGGCGGAACAGTTAATCTCTGATAGTTTGCTTGTGATAGAGTTACTTTGAAAAACTTTCCTTTTGATCTGCTACTTTCCCTACTGTCATAGATAACAAAAGTTACTTCACCAAATGGAACAATAAGATTCAAAATCATCATTTTATGTTTGTTCCATCCCTTTATTTCACCCTTATTGATTGTTGAAAAATAGGCTTCACCAAAACTAGAATATTCTGCGTCGCTTTTCTTTAATCCATGAAAAATATCACCCTTAGGATGATGGATTTTCTTTAGAGGTGTTAGGATTATACCTTCAATACTTATTTCGTCCATTGATTTTCTTTACTTATTGCTATTTGTTCATATTTTTCAATTTGGCCTGAAGTGAAATCAAGCATCTCTTCCAGATCTTTATAAAAATTAAAATACCAAGATCCTGTAAACGCTACTAACTGATCATAGCTTAGTGTTGGCACCCATTTAAGATGAAAAAGAGCCTTATCACAATTAAGCTTTAATAATCCTGCCTCATGGAACTTTATGTCACCGATAATTTGATAACCTTTTGATGAATCTTTAATATTCCAATATTGGCTCATGTCTTTTAAAATATCTTCAACCGTATGAGAATATTGAGACATGGGACCAAAGTTGAAACATTCACCACTTAAATCATTGTCTAAATATAATTGTTGTCCCAGTACCAAATATCCACTCAATGGCTCAAGCACATGCTGCCAGGGTCTCGTTGCTCTGGGACTTCGAATTTGAACAATTTCATTTTTACTCCAAGCACGCATACAATCAGGGACAATTCTATCTTTTGCCCAATCGCCACCACCAACAACATTACCTGCTCTAGCCGTGGCAACTTTGACATTTGATCTATCTGAATTTAAAAATGAATGAAAGTAGGATTTAAATAGCACTTCAGCTGAACCTTTGGAACCGCTGTAAATATCTTTACCTCCTAATGCATCAGTTTCCTTATATCCCCATTCCCATTCTACGTTATCATAGCACTTATCACTGGTAATAAATACACCCACACAGGAATGATTTGACAGTTTTAAAGCCTCTAAAATATTTGTAGTACCAATAACATTTGTAGTTATTGTCTCAATTGGATCTGAATAGGAAACAGATACCAATGCTTGGGCCGCAAGATGAAATATAAAGTCCGGTTTCTCGTTCATGATGGTATCTGTGACAGCCTTCAGGTCACAAATATCTGCAACGATATGTTTGATATGGCGCTCCAAACCTAACTCACGAAACATAGATGGATTGGTAGGAATATCTTTTGAAAAACCGATTACTTTTGCGTCCAATTTCAATAACCAGGTTGTTAACCAAGACCCCTTAAAACCAGTATGGCCTGTTACTAAAACTTTTTTATTTTTATAAATATTAGCAAACATTACTGATTTATTTTTTTATCCATGGAGCAGTATTGTTTTTCACCAGTTTGTTCAGAAAATCACGTTCCCTTACATTATCCATACACTGCCAAAACCCTTCGTGTTTAAATGCTTTTAATTGACCTTCATTTGCTATTTTTTGAAGTGGGCCAAATTCAAAGTCACAACCTTCATCCTCTGATAAATATGATAGCATTTTTTTATCAAAAATAAAGAAACCACCATTTATAAGCCCTTTACCCATTTGTGGTTTTTCTTCTAACTCTTTTACCGTATTATCTTGATTAATATTTAATTCCCCAAACCTGGAAGGAGGCCTAACTGCTGTGACAGACCCAAGACAGCCGTGTGAATTGTGAAAATCTACTAATTTATTAATATCCAAATCACACACACCATCACCGTAAGTGAGATGAAACAGATCGCTTTTTATATATTTATCTAATCTCTTTATGCGGCCGCCTTTTAATGTCTCTTCTCCCGTGTCTACGAAAACAATTTCCCAGTGTTTTTCATCGGAATGATTTAAAAACTCAATTTTTTCTTTGGGATCCAGATTTAATGAAAAATCTGCGCTTGTGTATTTATAATTATAAAAATACTGTTTTATGTAATCCCCTTTATAGCCAAGTGCGAGAATAAACCGATTTATACCATAATAGCTGTAATACTTCATTATATGCCACAAAATTGGCATCCCACCGATTTCTACCATTGGCTTGGGTTTGCTAATAGTCTCCTCACTTAATCGAGTTCCTTTCCCACCACATAAAATGATTACATCCATAAAGCCCCTGATTTTATTATTTAATTATAAGTTTCTGTTATTTTTTTAGCTAGATATTTTTGATCTAAACCAAGTAATGATTTCCAACGAGGAAGTTCTGGATCAACCCAAAAATAATCATTTTGTTTTTGTACAAATGATTGATTTAACAAGTTTTCTATTGCGGTTTTTAGTTCTAGTGGAGTACTAATGAAAACAGCACCATTCTCACCGCGTAGCGGGCTAGAATTAAAATTATTGCTATCAAGCATAGTTATGACTGGGAGCCCAACAGCAAAAGACTCAATGGCAGCAGCAGTATTAATTGTAGACAAAACTATATCAACATTAGGTAATATTTCATTCAAGTTTGAGTTTATTTCCTGGAAATGAAGATTAGGGTATAATTTTTTATTTATTGGATCAACTACAGGGTGTCTCTTGAAAAATATATCATATTTCAAAAGGAATGATTTATCCAATTGATTTAGAAGAAATAACAATGACTTTGTTACATCAGGCATATAATCACCAAGGGCAAGAAGTCTTTTTTTACCCACAGCTTTTAAATGGAATTTGTTTTTTACTTCATTTATATGAAGATAACGTATTGCTTCAACATCAATTAGAGTTTCAGGTTGGTAACCGGCATTCACCATAATATTTCTCATAGCCTTCCCATTAACAGCTATATTATCAGGTTTTGGCATAGCATTTTTAGCATTTGAATTCAATGTTCTTTGATCGTTAAAGTACATTAGATACCAATAAGAGACAGTAGCGTGACAGAATCCTATTAAACGTCCGTGTCCATTTTTGCGCCAATAGTGAATGAAAGCCCTTTCCCAACACTGTCCTTCAAGTAAGTATAGACCTATTGATTGCTTAGGAAAGTTACCAACTGCGCTATCAATTAATCTCAGAAATAAAGTATTTTGAATAGCTAAAGGTCCATGAATAGAATTATTCCAGTCTCTTTCCAACAAAGGCCAAAGATAGTTGTAAGGAATCTTATGGATGGCTTTTGTCATTGATGATTGAAGAAAAATCATTTTTATTGAAATAGTAAAAAAGTCGAATAGGGCATTTAGACATACTTTTAAAGAAAGCCAACTATCAAGAAAACTGTGCAGCCCCTGAGAATCAGATCTACGATTAAACTTTGTTACCCATTTTATACCTTTCTTTGTATTTGGCATATCCGGACTTTGAAGAAAATGATGTATAAAGTTTAGTTTCAAACCTTTATCATATAGTGTAGACGGCAGTGCCCCCCATTGATGAGAATAAAAGTTTCCATTTTCGCAAGATTGTGAATCTAAATGCACAAAATAAGAAAAGAAAAATATTGAGTGATTTCCTGAGAACCACTTTTTTTTTCGAACTTTAATTAGTTGCCATCTACTAAGAATATGTATCAGAAAAAAAATAATAGACCTTACGGTTGATGGGAGTCTTCCATAAAAATTTTTCAGATTCATTTTCCCACTCTGATTAATTTTTTTGTCCCATTCAAAATGAATCCCTTTGGATTCAGCACACTTATTAATTGCATCAGCTAAAGCATTATCACCACTAACTAATTTTAAAGTTTGGGGTTTGATTCTATTTAATTGTTCATCTAATGCGAGCAAACGAAGGCAGTCAAAAATACGTGGCGATTTAAGGTAACTTTTTTCTGCTGGAAGTGTCATCCACCAAAAACTGAAATCTTTATCCACTTCTAAATGGTCTATAAGCCGCTTACCTAAAAAATTCAGTTCACCAAGTTCATGTATAAATGATAAATAGCGTGCGCGCAATTGGTCAGCATTCTGCTCAAGATAATTTGGTATCGTTTTAATATTATCTTTTTTATAATAGCCAGACCAGTAAATAGTGGATTCTGCAGGAGATGTAGCTTCCTCTTCACGATCCCAAATTGTTAAAATTTTATCGTTCAATTAGTATTTTAAACTTATGTATCGGAAAAAATAAATTGACAATAATTGCTATGCTTATTTTTTTCCAAGTTTGATTAAAGGTGTATTTTTCTGGATAAAAAATAAAGGCATTCCCGTAGCGTTGTCTAATTCCATATAAACACAATTATCAGTTTTTGTTTTGTTTAATATGATAAATGAGTTGGTTTAAATCGTTTCTACAACCATTTAAAAATCCATCACAGGTACTAGCCACATGTGGCGTCATAAAAAAATAATCCGGAAAGAATTCCTTAAGCTTCCCCCTATATGGTTCTTGCCAAAAAACATCAAAAGCTGCTTTTAACCGCTTATTTTGCAATTCTCCGTAAAGGGCTTCTTCATCTACTATCACCCCACGGGATGTGTTTATCAATATCGAACCACTTTTCATCCAAGATAGTTTCTGACTATTAATAAATGAAATGTTATCATTAATATTTGGAATATGAATAGATACACAATCAGCCTGTTGCATAAGTGGTTTCAATTCAGATTGTTCATTATGTAGAATATCAAATGTTTTAACATTTAAAAATTGTTTCATTAATTGCGCCACTTGGCTACCGATTTTCCCAACACCAATAACGAGTAATATTTTTTTAGATAGTTGGCGCCGGGGTTCCTTTATCCAAGGGTCCAGCGTACCTAGATTTTTGTAAAGCATCCTAAAAATGAGGCTGCAAGTAAAACTGGCTGTTTCATTAAATATTATTTTGATAGTTTTGTCAGATGGATATTTGACAATAATGTCCTTCTTTTCTGCTTCTTTTTCTGGGACATTATCCCTTCCAACGCCAGCGCGAAAAATTCCTTTTAAATTTGGGAATTGATTAATCTCGATTGGTTTACTACCCAAAAGAATAATATCTGCTTTTGATTTTGATTCAGTAAAAGTAAGTCCATCATCGAAACCATTTAACGTTGATGTGTTTTTCCAGATCCTCATTTAATTCGATTCATATGTAAAATAATCTTCTAACCAACCTATGAATTCATCATCAAGATTTTGGGCAGTTTTGAAAACCTTTCCATAATCTTTACAGAGTATCAATCGAAGTTCTTTTCCAACGTTTTTTTTATCTTTACTTAACGCCATTGCAAATTTATCAATTTCTAAATCAGATATACTATACCCTGACCATATTCTTTGCAAAAGGTCTCTTATCTCTAATCGAATGGAATTCTTTAGGAGTTTCTTTTTTACCGAAATAAAGTTTGCCATATCCATACCAAAACTAACTGCTATACCATGGGGCACTGCGTAATCTGTTAAAGACTCAATGGCATGACCAAAAGAATGTCCATAGTTAAAAATCTGCCTTTTATGCTGGTCAAATTCATCTATTTCTATATAACTCTTTTTTATTTTCAGACTGTTAGATATCATTTTAGACAATATCTCATTATCCATAAGTGCATGTTCATATTGTCTCTTATACTCTTTAAAGTCTTTTTCTCCAGCTACAATAAAATAATGGCACATTTCACCAAAGCCTGACTGTAATTCTGCCGAAGAAAGTGTGTCAAGAAAATTTAAATTGATAAAGATTTTATTTGGGGGATAAAACCCACCTATTTGGTTTTTGTATTCTCCAAAATTAATGGATGTTTTACTACCAATACAGCTATCTCCCTGGGCAAGTAAAGTAGTCGGAAAGAATATCCATTTTACACCGCGATACATTATGGATGC